>FWPV01007083.1_pt1 | contig 20728 bp, 19 predicted proteins | sample 2228371 | NCBI WGS metagenome assembly FWPV01 (sample SAMEA103939776, study PRJEB20133) | metagenome | reverse complement strand
CCCTGCCGCTCGCGAAACCCAGCTCCCCTTTCTCCACCTTCTCCCTCAGGAGCGGAGACGGTCCGTGCGCGTCCTCCAGGTGCTCGAGGATGTATTCGTGGATGCGCAGGGTGAGATCCAGGCCGATCATGTCCGCGTTCTCCAGGGGGCCCAGCACGGGCAGCCTCAGGCCGAAGCCCGCCTTCACCACCTCGTCCACCGTCTCCGCGTCCGCGATGCCCCGCTCCACGATGGAGACCGCCTCGCGCCACAGCGCGTGCTGCAGGCGGTTGCCCACGAAGCCGGGCACGTCCTTCCTCACCCGCACCGGGCGCTTGCCCGCCGCCTCCAGGAGACGGCATGCGCGCTCCACCGCCCAGCCGGCCGTGTCCCTGCCGGGGATCACCTCCACCAGGGGCACCAGGTGGGGAGGGTTCCAGAAATGGGTCCCCACGATGCGCTCCCGGCGCGCCGCGTCCCGGGCTATCTCGGTGATGCTGATGGCCGAGGTGTTGGTGGCCAGCACCGTCCGCGGCGGGCAGAGCGCGTCGAGCTCGCGGAACGTGCTCCGCTTGAGGTCCGGCACCTCGGGCACCGCCTCCACCACGAGATCCGCTCCCTCGCAGGCCTCCTCCAGGCGCGTGGTGACGGATATCCTGGCCACGACCTCCCCGCTCTCCGACCCGCCGTGCCCGCCGTGCTCCGCCATCAGCGCCAGGTTACCGCGGATGTTCCCGAGCGCCGCCTCGAGCCGCTCCTCTTCCAGGTCCATGAGAGAGACGGGGTGCCCGTGCGCGGCGAAGACCTGGGCGATGCCGTGGCCCATGAGGCCGGCCCCGATGACCGCTATCTTCTCCTTGCCGTCGCCCGTCACGGCCATGCCGCCTCCCCTCAGCCAGCCACGTTGCCCCCGTCCACGTACAGGACCTGCCCGGTGACGAAGTCGGACGCCGCCGAGGCCAGGAATACGGTGGATCCGATGAAGTCCTGCGGCTCCGCCGCCCGGCCCCAGGGGATGCGGTCGAGGAATATCTTTGCCGAGGCGGGGTCGGAGAGGACCGGCTCGGTGAGCGGGGTCCGGAAGATGCAGGGAGCGATGGCGTTCACGTTTATCCTGTGCTTGGCCCACTCCACCGCCAGCTGGCGGGTGAGCAGGTTGACGGCGCCCTTGCTGGTGCCGTAGGCGGCGTAGCCGAGGGGGTGGCCGAGGGCGGCGCGCACCGAGGACACGGTGATGATCTTTCCCCTCCCCTGCCCGATCATGACCCGGCCGGCGTGCTTGCAGCAGAGGAAGGTGCCCTTGACGTTGGTGTCCATGACCAGGTCCCAGTCCTTTATCTCCAGCTCCTCGGCGGGGGAGCGCCGGGCTATCCCCGCCGCCGTCACCAGGATGTCCAGCCCGCCCAGCTCATCCACGGTCCGCTCCACCATGGCCTCGACGCTCGCCTCGTCCGTCACGTCGCAGCTCACGGGCAGGACCCTTCCCCCCATGGCCTCTATCTGCGACGCCGCATCCCTCAGGGCATCCAGGCGGCGGGCGGTGATGACCACCGAGGCGCCCCAGGCTGCCAGCCCCGCCGCCGCGGCCTGCCCCAGCCCCCCGGAGCCGCCGGTGACCACGGCCACCTTGCCGGTGAGGTCGAAGAGCTTCCTCATCTCCTCAGTGTTCATGTCGGTCATCCTTCCTCATGGGCCGGAGGGATCAGTCCGTATAGTCGATGACCACCAGCATGCTGGCGGGGCGGTTGGTGGCGTTGACGATGGACCTCCCCTCGCCCGGCCCGATGAAGACGGAATCCCACGGGCTCAGGACGACTTCCTCGCCCGACTCCGCCCTCACGGTGATCTCTCCCTCCAGGACGAAGTAGACCTTCTCGGCCGGCGAGGCGTCGAACTCCGCCCCGCCGCCGGGCAGGAAATGGGAAAGGCCCACCCAGAACCTGCGGCACCCCGTCTCCTCGCGGCCGTGCAGCCTGAGGGCGGTCATGTCGAAGTGCCCGGGGGCCTGGTAGGGCCTGGCCTCCTTCAACTCCACTTTCCTCATGGCCCGCACCCCCTATTCCTCCACCATGGCCACCAGACGGACGATGGACCCGTCTCCTTTCTCCCAGCGGATGGGAAAGCCCGCTACGGTCACCCGCCTGCCGAGGACGAGATCGATATCCCCGCCCACGTTCTCCCACCCCATGATGCCGTTGCCCAGGAGCAGGCGGTGGCAGGGCTCCCATTCCGGAAAGTCCTCCAGCACGTCGCGGCCCGTCTCGCGCCGGTATTCCTCGCACACGTCGGGGAGCAGGGGCCCGGTCCCGTGCGGCCCGATGGCCGTGGCCAGGGGATGGTCCAGGGCCTGCTGGTCCACGCCCACCGCCTTGACCCCTTTTTCCACCAGCCATTCCCCGGCTTCCCGGTAGAGGCCGGGCGAGTAGGCGAAGTATCTGCGGTTGTCCCCGTAGTGATGGTGCCAGCCGGTGTGGATGATGACGATGTCGCCCGGCTCGATCCTCGGCTCCGCCCTCTCCAGGTCCCCGGGGGTGATGACCTCCCACTTGCCCTTGGGGATGTCCACCACCACCGCGGTGCCGTAGTAGCTCTCCAGGGGGATCTCGTCGGTGTAGGGGGCGCCCTCGATGACGTGGGCGGGAGAGTCGGCGTGGGTGGTGCAGTGCATGAAGGTGGTGATCTGCTGGGAGAGCACGCCCGACTTGGCATGGTAGTGGAAGCGCTCGATCTTGACGTCCGGGAAGTACGGCCACAGGGGGGCGTTATGCCCGAAGGGGTGGCTGAGGTCATACAGCTTCACTTTTCCCATCCGTGATGCCTCCTCGGTGGTGCAGGCGCTCGGATATGAGCGCCGCCGTTTTCATCACCTTCCTCACCAGCGCGGAATCCTTTTCTCCCCTTACGCGCTGGGCAGGACCGGCGACCACCACCGCCGCCGCCGCGCGGCCCTCGCGGTCGAAGACCGGAGCGCCGACGGCGTTGATGCCCACGTCTATCTCCTCGCGGTCGAGGGAAAAGCCCTGCCTCCGGATGGTCGCGAGCTCCCTGATGTAGGCCTTCCGGCTGGTGATGGTGCGGGCGGTGAACGGCTGCAGCTCCTCGCCTATCGCCCTCTCGACCACCTCGAGCGGAGAAAAGGCGAGGATGGCCTTGGCTCCCGCCGCCGCGTGGGCGGGAAGCCTGTCGCCCACCGTCCCCGCGATGCGCACCCGCTGCGGCCCCTCGGCGACGTAGGCCATCACCGTGCTCTCGCCCGAGAGCACCTCCAGCACCACCGTCTCCCCGAGGGCGTTCCTGAGCTCGTCGATGTGCGGCTTGGCCATCACCACCAGGTTGGAGCTGAGCCCGTTGTTGTAGGCGCGGCCGAGATCGGAGGCGGCCGGCCCGAGGCTGAACTTCCTGCTCTCCGGGTCCTGCTGCAGGAAGCCCTTCTCGGCCAGGGTGCGCAGGATGCGCGAGGCCGTCGCCTTGTGCAGGCCGAGCATGCGGCTTATCTCCCCGGTGCCCAGCTCCTGGTTGTAGGGGGTGAAGGCAAGGAGGATGTCGAGCGCCTTCTCGATGGAGTTGGGTCTGCTGGCTTCCACGGCCTACCTCAATCTATATCATATTATGATACTATGTATTATATAGTAATACCTAAACCGGACCTGTCAAGACATCGAATTGGCTCATAATAAATGAACTCGAAAAGGTTTCGCTGTCTCAAAATAAGAATCTACTCGAAGCGAGGCGCCGAAAATCACCTCGGACAACGTATGTCCCGTTTCGTGTAGATTTGTCGTTGACGTAACGTGTATGGCGCGCCGCGCCTCCCCCTTTTTCCCGGACCCGCCGGCGACGGGGTCACGGCCACGTTCTACTTGAGGAGGCCTTTCTCCCGGGCCATGCGGCGGGCCTCCCGCACGGACCACGAGATCTCGTAGACCGCCCATCCCAGTATGAAGACGGTGTAGGCGGCCATCAGCCCTGCCTGAGCGCGAGAACGGCCGCGGAAGAGGAGCGTGAAGCCGCAGAAAACGGCGGAGAACACGCCGGCCAGGACGGTGTGCACGCCTCCCCTGGCGTTGATGGCGTACCAGATCTCCTCGTCCTCGTACTGGTAGCGGGAGACGCGGTAGCCGTACCAGCGGTTGGGAGGCACCCTGCGGTCGGCCAGGGGCAGTCCCAGCCCTATGAAGAGCAGGGCGCACATCCCGGAGATGACCGTGGACATGTATCCTTCCATGGAATCTTCATCGACAGGACGGCGGGGACGGTTTACGGCCCATTCCCGTGCCGGCGCGCGATGGCCTCCCGGGGCGAGACAAGGCGATGCGCCCGGGGATGCGCGGGAACCCCACGACCATCATATAGACATCGTGTCAAGATATGTATGTATCCTTCCGATGTATAGCTTGAAGGCCACGGGCCTGGAGGCCACGGACGGGACAGGAGGGCGAATTGCAGACGACGGGCACCGAAAAGCACGCGAGCGCAACGCAGAACGAGGCCAGGACGAGCTTCTTCACCCGCAAGCTGGCCTCGAAGCTCCGGGAAAGGGGGCAGACCATCCCCGCCTCGGTGATGGTCTTCCTGGATACGCCGCTATGCCTGATGGACGAGAGGCAGCGGGTGTATTTCGAGGAGAAGTTCCGTCCCCTCATCCCCGGCCTGGCGGCAGTCCTGGAGGAGGTATACGTCCAGATGGGCGCCGACCCGGAGGGATGGGAGGACATGCTGACCTTCAGCGGCAGGAGCGAGACGCCCATCACCATCTGCGCCAGGGCGGTGCTCGCGCGCAAGGAGAGGCAGGCCCGCGAGGAGTCGCTGGTCAAGCGGGGCATGGGCCTGGAGACCAGGAGGATAACGCTGCCGCCCGACCTCGCCCGGGTGTGAGCGGCCATTCAGCGCTTCGCGCAACTCTTCCATAAAAAGGAATACCGTGCCTCTGCGCCGCAGCCCGCGGACCCTCAGGTCACGTCGGCGTAACTCTCTATGCGCCGGAAGGCCTCGGCCAGCATGCGGTCGCCGTCTACCACCTTGATGGAGACGGCCCGGCGCGGGCAGGCCTCCACGCACAGGCCGCAGCCCTTGCAGTCGTCGGTGACGCGGGCGCGCTCGCCCTCGACCACGATGGCCCGCGAGAAGCACTGCCTCGCGCACCTGCCGCAGCCGTCACATTCCTCCGAGATCTCGATGCTCAGCCCCTCCAGACGGTGCATGCGGCTGCGCACGTCCGGGTCCCAGGAGAGCTGGTTGCGCATGGCGATGCAGCAGCAGGTGCAGCAGAAGCAGAGTGTGAGGAAGCGGCCCCAGTCCTTCTTCCTCACCCCCAGCATGAAGGGATCGGGATCGACGCGCCCGATCTGGGGGATGAGCCCTGCGGAGACGGAGCGCTCGACGTGCTCCAGGGCCTCCTCCACGGAGACCGCCCTCCCGATGCTGGGGTCGATCTGCCTCGCGCCCTCGCCCATGAAGATGCACCCGATCTCCATGGGAAAACGCTCGCAGCGGCATCCCACCCGGCACATGCACAGGGGTATGATGACGCGGTGGCAGGAGCGTCGGATCATCTCCTCCACCACCTGCCTGGGGACCACCGCCGAACCCTCCGCCTCCAGCTCCCGGTTGACGGGGATGAAGGTGACGTCGTAGTGCTCCCGGTTGACGATCCATCCGAGGAGCTTGCCCACCACCGGCCAGGCGGTGGTCCTGGCCCACAGGTCGGTTACCGGCTGCCAGACGGAGATGGCCCAGAGCATGGTCCGCCAGTCCCTCTTGATCAGGTTCTTCCTCATCTCAGCCCCCTCTTTTCGGCCCATCCGCGCTCGGACGATTACGATTCTAACCTCAAGGCGGGGTCGCGAGCCAGCACGCGCGATAACCGGTGGAGGGCTTCCCTTCCCGCTCCGGACGGGGTTGGGATAGAATATCACCCATGAAGGGTTACGGCATCAGAGGCTGGGCGGTCGAGAACGGCAAGCTCGTCGCGGACATCCTCACCGGGATAAGGTTCTTCGTGGGGCTGCTCATCGTGATGTGCGCCCTTTTCGCCGAGCCCTCTCTCCTTCCCCTGGTGGTGGCGCTCACCCTCATCGGCTGGACCACCGACGTCCTTGACGGCAAGATGGCGCGCCTGGACCGCACGGGAAGGAGGACCTGGATAGGAGACCTCGATTTCGCCACCGACCTCATCCTCATCTACTCCGGGATGCTGTATTTCATGGCCGCCGGATACCTTCCCCTGCGCCCCTTCCTCTTCTACGGCGCCTACGCGGCGGTCACCGGCCTCGTCTGGACGAAGAAATCGGTGATGATGGCGGTGGCGGCGCCCATAGCCGCGGTGCCCATCATCCTCTCCTTCGTGCACTACCCCCTGTGGGGATGGGTGTTCCTGGGGTGGATCGCGGTGGACCTGCTCATCAACTGGTCCGATTTCACCGCCGAGATCAGGGAGTTCATCGCGGACGTGGAGGAGGACTGAGAGGGTGCGTCCCGCGGGAGCGTGCCGCGGTATTCCGCGCGGGTTCTTTTCTCCGCTATAGTTGGTTCATCGCGGCCTGACCCGGAAACACCCGCGGCCTCTCCGTGCGCCTGCGCGCCGCGCAGAACCGGGGTTCCGTAAGGCGGGAACAAGGCAGGGAGGATGGTTGAGCGAGAAGAGCGACCGGAAAAAACAGCTTGAAGCCCTGGAGGAGGTAAGCAGGGCCATCGTGTCCGACCTCTACCTAGAGGACATCCTGAGGCTCATCGTCATGGTCACCGCCGAGGTCATGGACTCCAGCATCTGCTCGCTCCTCCTCCTGAACGAAAAAGAGAACCGCCTGGAGATAAAGGCCACGCAGTCGATGAGCGACGCCTACCTCAACAAGCCCACGGTGAGGATGGGCGAGGGCATCGCCGGGCTGGTGGCGCTGGAGAACCGCCCCATCCAGGTGCGGGACGTGCGCGAGGACCCGCGGTACCTCAACAAGGAGGTGGCGGTCAGGGAGGGCCTGTGCTCCCTTCTCAGCGTGCCCATGTGCGTGAAGGGCAGGGTGATCGGGGTGCTCAACTGCTACACCTCGGAGCCCAGGGAGTTCACCCCCGAGGACGTGAGCCTGCTCACCGCGGTGGCCAACCAGGCGGCGGTGGCCATCGAGAACACCGAGCTGCTGGTGAAGACGCGCATCATCCAGGAGGAGCTGGAGACGCGCAAGCTGGTGGAGCGGGCCAAGGACATCCTCATGCGCGACCGCTCCATCAGCGGCGAGGAGGCCTACCGCCGCATGCGGCGCAAGGCCATGAACACGCGCAAGAGCATGCGCGAGATCGCCGAGGCCATCATCCTCGCCGACGTGGAAGAGGAATGAGCGAGCGGTGCGGGTAGAGTATCGCCGGATCTCCAGCTCACCTAAAGGCGCTGCGTCGCTCGAGAGTGCCGGAAACCGTAAGGAATTTGTAGGCCGGCCGCACGTATGCCATTTCTATCCGCTATCCTCCACGCTTTGCCCGGCGGGGAATCAACCCGCCGGATCCTTGCCGGACACACATGTTGACACCATATCGGGTTATGCTATGATTTTTTCGTTTTGATATCGCACAAAGGTGTGCGTTCGCCTGGACACTGGCGTCCGGCTGTTAAGTCGGGCGTTTCTTATTTTATTCGGTACAGATCAGGAGAGGACAAGGAGGAACACGGAGATGAGTTTCAGTAAGCCAAACTCGAGCGAGGCGACCCTGACACGACTGCGCACGGGCAAGGACTACTGTCCCTTCAGCGGTATGTGCGTTACCTGTGTCGAGGGATGCACGGGGTTGTGCGAGATCGGGAAGTCAGCCTACCGGGGAGCGGAAGTGCTCTATCCCCAGCCGTTCGGCGGAAGCACGTCTGCTTCACAGAAGGACTATCCCGTCGATTACTCCCACCTGAACATCATGGGAACCGCGGTGGGGGCGGTGGGTATCGAGCCCGACCCGGACGTAGCCACCTTCCCCGCTGTGAACCTGGAGATCGCCATCGGCGCCGCCAAGGACCTGAAGTTGCGTCTCCCCTTTGTCATCCCTGGACTGGGGTCCACCGACGTGGCCAAGAACAACTGGGAAGGTCTGGCAATCGGCTCGGCTATAAGCGGCACCATCCTCACTATCGGCGAGAACATCTGCGGCATGGACGAGAAGTCCGTGATAGAGAACGGCCGGGTGGTAGACTCACCGGACCTCGTTCGCAGGGTAAAGCTTTTCCAGGACTGGTACGACGGCTACGGTGCGATAGTGGTGCAATCCAACGTCGAGGACACGCGCCTGGGAGTGCTCGAATACGCCCTGGACAAACTGGGGGTGCAGGTAGTCGAGTTGAAGTGGGGACAGGGGGCGAAGGACATCGGCGGCGAGGTGAAGATCCGCTCCCTGGAGAAAGCCCAGATGCTCAAGAAAAGGGGTTACATAGTCCTCCCCGATCCCGAGGCGGAAACCTCGGTAAAGAACTTCTACAAGACCTTCAGCGAGTTCGAGCGCCATTCTCGCATAGGCTTCGTGGACGAGGAATCCTTTGTGAGTAGGGTGAAGGAACTACGCGATGCCGGCGCCAAGTACGTCTTCCTCAAGACCGGCGCCTACCGTCCTGCAGACCTGGCTCGCGCCGTCAAGTTCTCCTCCCTGGCCAAGATCGACCTCCTCACCGTGGACGGAGCCGGCGGCGGCACGGGGATGAGCCCCTGGCGCATGATGAACGAGTGGGGAATCCCCACCATCCACCTTGCGGCAATGACCTACGAGTACGCCAGGCGTCTCGCCGATAAGGGGGAGTATGTTCCCGACATCGCCATAGCGGGAGGCTTCACCCTGGAGGACCACATCGTGAAGGCGCTGGCCATGGGGGCGCCCTACTTCAAACTGGTGGGGATGGCGCGCTCGCCTATCGCCGCGGCCATGGTGGGCAAGACCATAGGCAAGCTCATCGAGGAGGAAAACCTGCCCAAGGGCATCGCCTCCTACGGCAACAGCGTAGAGGAGATCTTCGTAGCCGCTCCCGAGTTGAAGGAGCGCTATGGAGACCGCTTCAAGGATATTCCCACCTCTGCCATCGGCGTATACACATATTACAAGCGCCTGGCGCAGGGGATAAGGCAGCTCATGTGCGGAGCGCGTAAGTTCGCTCTGGAGTACCTGAGCCGCGACGACCTGTGTTCCCTGACCAGGGAGTGCGCGGAGATAACCGGTATCCCTTATGTGATGGACATCGACAGGGACGAGGTGGACAAGATCCTCGGCTGATACCGGCAAAAGAACACCATGGCGAAGCCGGGAGCCAGTGCTCCCGGCTTCCTTTCTCCCAAGGCCCTTCGTCTCCGGGTCAGTCGTCCATGTGGCGGGGACGTGACACCGCCGATGATGAGACACCCGTCCTCACTAAAGCATGATTTTTTGCGTATCAGGGGCCATTTTCAAGACAAGGCTGGTCTAAACCGGTCGTCGATCGGCCGCGCGGTTTGCCTTCCCTGCTCCCTCGCCTCCGCCCGGCATTCGCGGCCTGCGGATCACGGCACCTCCCGGCCTCAGCGAAAATCCCGCGGAGTGCGCTTTGCTCCTTCCCCCCGTCACCGCGAGTCCCTATAATAGACGGAAGACCCGAGGACGGGAGGTAAGCGTAACCACTTGACCGAAAAGGCTTTGATCCTGCTCGAGGACGGGAAGTACTTCACCGGTACCCCCTTCGGAGCCCGCGGCACCGCCACGGGCGAACTCGTGTTCAACACCAGCATGACCGGCTACCAGGAGGTGCTCACCGACCCCTCCTACAAGGGCCAGGTGGTCACCATGACCTACCCCCTCATCGGCAACTACGGCGTCAACGACGAGGACCTGGAATCCCCCCGCCCCCAGGTGGAGGGCTTCGTGGTGCGGGAGTGCTGCCGCTACCCCTCCAACTGGCGGGCCACCGCCTCCCTGGACGAATACCTAGCCGAGCACGGCATCGTGGGCATCGAGGGGGTGGACACCCGTGCCGTCACCCGGCACATCCGCTCTCTGGGGGCCATGATGTGCATCGTCTCCTCCGAGGACGCCGACCTGGCCTCGCTGAAGGCCAGGCTGGACGCCGCCCCCGGCTACGTGGGCGTGGACCTGGTGGCGGAGGTGACCTGCGGCGAGCCCTACCGCTGGGAGGACCCGCGCATCCCCCCCATGGGGCGCGGGGTGCTGCCCGACGTCTCCGGGGGAGGGGAGCGCCCCCTGCGGGTGGTGGCCTACGACTGCGGCATCAAGCGCAACATCCTTCGCATCCTCTCCCACCTGGGCTGCGAGGTGGTGGTGGTCCCCGCGAACACCCCCGCCTCCCGGGTGCTGGGGATGGGGCCCGACGGCATCTTCCTCTCCAACGGGCCGGGCGACCCGGCGGCGGTGACCTACCTCATAGAGGAGGTGGCCAAGCTGGTGGGGGTGAAGCCCATCTTCGGCATCTGCCTGGGCCACCAGATCCTGGGGCTGGCCCTGGGCGGCCGCACCTTCAAGCTCAAGTTCGGCCACCGCGGCGCCAACCAGCCGGTGAAGGACCTGCGCCGGGGCAACATCCTCATCACCGCCCAGAACCACGGCTTCTGCGTGGACCTCTCGGCGGTGGAGAGGGATACCGAGCCCACCTTCATCAACCTCAACGACGGCACCCTGGAGGGGTTCCGCCACCGGCGCTATCCCGCCTATTCGGTGCAGTTCCACCCCGAGGACTCGCCCGGGCCCCACGACGCCGTCTACCTCTTCGGGGACTTCATCCGCGACATGCGCGCCGCGAGGGGTGAGGACCGTGCCTGAGACCCGGAACCCGCGCGCGCTTTCGCCGTGGCTCGCGGCGGCAAGCCCCATCCGAGGTGAGTCCCATGCCTAGGCGCACGGACATCCACAAGATCCTCATCATCGGCTCCGGGCCCATCATCATCTCCCAGGCCTGCGAGTTCGACTACTCCGGCACCCAGGCCTGCAAGGCCCTGCGCGAGGAGGGCTATGAGGTGGTGCTGGTGAACTCCAACCCCGCCACCATCATGACCGACCCCGAGATGGCCCACCGCACCTACGTGGAGCCCATCACCCCCGAGGTGGTGGCGCGCATCATCGAGAAGGAGCGGCCCGACGCCCTCCTGCCCACCCTGGGAGGCCAGACGGGGCTCAACACCGCGGTGAAGGTGGCGGAGGCGGGCGTGCTGGAGCAGTACGGCGTGGAGATGATCGGCGCCAACTACCAGGCCATCCGCAAGGCGGAGGACCGCGACCTCTTCCGCTCCGCCATGGCCTCCATCGGCCTGGACCTGCCTCGCTCCGGCCTCGCCCATACCATGGACGAGGCGCGCGCGGCCGCGGCGGAGCTGGGCTACCCGGTGATCATAAGGCCCGCCTTCACCCTGGGGGGCACGGGCGGCGGGGTGGCCTTCAACGCCGAGGAGTTCGAGCGCATCGCCTCGGCGGGGCTGGAGGCCTCCATGATCTCGGAGATCCTCATCGAGGAGTCGGTGATCGGGTGGAAGGAGTACGAGCTGGAGGTGATGCGCGACCTCGCGGACAACGTGGTCATCATCTGCTCCATCGAGAACTTCGACGCCATGGGCATCCACACCGGGGACTCCATCACCGTGGCTCCCGCCCAGACCCTCACCGACCGCGAGTACCAGCTCATGCGCGACGCCGCCATCGCCATCATCCGCGAGATCGGGGTGGAGACGGGGGGGTCGAACATCCAGTTCGCCGTGGACCCGCGCGACGGGCGCATGGTGGTCATCGAGATGAACCCGCGCGTCTCCCGCTCCAGCGCCCTGGCCTCCAAGGCCACCGGCTTCCCCATCGCCAAGATCGCCGCCAAGCTGGCGGTGGGCTACACCCTGGACGAGATCCCCAACGACATCACCCGCGAGACCCCGGCCTCCTTCGAGCCCACCATCGACTACTGCGTGGTGAAGATACCCCGCTTCACCTTCGAGAAGTTCCCCGGCGCCGATCCCGTCCTGGGCATCTCCATGAAGTCGGTGGGGGAGGTGATGGCCGTCGGGCGCACCTTCAAGGAGGCGCTGCAGAAGGGCATCCGCTCCCTGGAGGTGGGGCGCTTCGGGCTGGGAGGAGATGGAAAGGAGTTCCTGGACCCGGATAGCCTGGCCGACCCCGCGGCGCGCGAGGAGGCGATCTCCCTGGTGCGCGAGAAGCTCACCACTCCCAACGCCGAGCGCCTCTACTACCTGCGCTACGGGTTCATGCTGGGGATGAGCGCGCGGGAGATGTACGAGCTCTCCCACGTCGATCCCTGGTTCCTGGAGAACATCAGGGAGATCGTGGACATGGAGCGGGGGCTGCGCGGCCGCGGGCTGGAGGAGCTCGGGGACGAGGAGCTCTTCCTTGCCAAGTCCTTCGGGTTCTCGGACGTGCTGCTGGGGTCCCTGCTCGGCTGCGGCGAGCAGGCGGTGCGCGAGCGCAGGCGCGCCGCGGGCATACGGCCTCGCTACAAGCTGGTGGACACCTGCGCGGCGGAGTTCGAGGCCTACACCCCTTATTACTACTCCTGCTACGAGCGGGAGGAGGAGCCCCTGGCCGGCCTCCACGCCTCCACGGAGAGGCCCAAGGTGATGATCCTGGGCGGCGGGCCCAACCGCATCGGGCAGGGCATCGAGTTCGACTACTGCTGCGTGCACGCCTCCTTCGCCCTGCGCGAGGAGGGGTACGAGTCCATCATGGTCAACAACAACCCCGAGACCGTCTCCACCGACTACGACACCTCCGACCGCCTCTACTTCGAGCCCCTCACCCTGGAGGACGTGCTGGAGATCATGGAGCGGGAGAAGCCGCGGGGGATCATCGTGCAGTTCGGGGGCCAGACTCCGCTGAACCTCGCCGTGCCGTTGATGCGCGCGGGAGCCCCCATCATCGGCACCAGCCCCGACTCCATCGACCGCGCCGAGGACCGCGACCGTTTCAAGGCCCTCCTCCACAAGCTGGGGCTGCGCCAGCCCGAGAACGGCACCGCCCGCTCCTACGGGGAAGCCCTGGAGGTGGCCCGCCGCATCGGCTACCCGGTGGTGGTGCGGCCTTCCTACGTGCTGGGGGGCCGGGGGATGGAGATCGTCTACGACGACCACTCCCTGGAGGAGTTCATGTCCGGCGCCACCGACATCTCCCCCGACCACCCCGTGCTCATCGACAGGTTCCTGGAGGAGGCGGTGGAGATCGACGTAGACGCGGTCTCCGACGGGCGCGACGTGGTGGTGGCGGGGGTCATGGAGCACATCGAGGAGGCGGGCATCCATTCCGGGGATTCCGCCTGCGCCATCCCTCCCTTCTCGCTGGGAGAGGCCATGGTGGAGGAGATCAAGGAGGCCACCCGTGCCCTGGCGCGTGAGCTGGGGGTGGTGGGGCTGATGAACGTGCAGTACGCGGTGAAGGACGAGCTCCTCTACGTGCTGGAGGTAAATCCCCGCGCCTCCCGCACCGTCCCCTTCGTGTCCAAGGCCACCGGGGTGCCCTGGGCCAAGGTGGCCACCAGGGTGATGGTCGGCAGGAGCCTGCGCGAGCTTGGCATCACCCGCGAGGTGGAGGTAAGACACATCGCGGTCAAGGAGGCGGTGCTCCCCTTCAACCGCTTCTTCGGGGTGGACACCATCCTGGGCCCTGAGATGCGTTCCACGGGGGAGGTCATGGGCATCGACCGCGACCTGGGCATGGCCTACGCCAAGTCGCAGATAGCGGCGGGGTCGCTGTTGCCCAGGGAAGGGAACATCTTCATCAGCGTCAAGGACGCCCACAAGCGAGAGATCGCCCCCATAGCGCGCCGGCTCTCCGAGCTGGGGTTCGGGATACTGGCCACGCGGGGCACCGCCGAAGTGCTGCGCAACCACGGCGTGGCGGTACAGGAAGTGAACAAGATGCACGAGGGGCGCCCGCACGTGGTGGACCATATGAAGAACCGCGAGATCCAGCTCATCATCAATACCCCTTCCGGGAAGCGCCCGCGCACCGACCAGTGGTCCATCCGCAGCTACGCCGTGCTCTACAACATCCCCCTCATCACCACCCTGAGCGCGGCCCGCGCCGCCCTCAACGGCATCGAATCGCTGCTCGGGCGGGGCCTGGAGGTGAAGCCCCTCCAGGACTGGCACGGATAAAGCCGGGGGCCCGTGAAGGATTTTGGAGGGTACGGCTCCGCTCACGGTCCTCAAGGGGCGAGCATGAAAGAAGCCGCGGCGGCCTCATTTTGCCGGCGGGAGCCGGGAGCGGTGAGCGAGGGAATCCGCCGTCCGCGCCGGCGCGGCGCAGAGGCTCATTCCTTCGGGGTGAGGACCTTGCTGAACAGGAGCGGCGTCACCGCGTCGTAATACTCCAGCGAGAGGACATGCTCGTCCCACTCCCCGCCCCGGGGCATGTTCCCTCCCCAGAAGACGAGCTCCACGCTGCGGGTGGAGGAGGGAGGTATGGCCGTGGTGCTCAAGGGAGCGTCGGGGCATGAGGAGCGGTACTGCATGGGCGTGAAGGTCCTCTGCCTCTCCAGCGCGGCCGGGTCTTTTTTCCTCACCAGTACGAGGTGAAAGTCCCGCGGGTAGAGCTCCACGGTGCGGGTGCTCCGGTTGAAGGCCTCCAGCTTCACCAGCAGACTCCTCGTCCCCCCCGCCTCCGTGACCGTGCACCCGTCCACGGTAAAGCGGACGTCGGGGGCCCCCACCAGGGCTCCCGCCACCTTCACGTCGCCGCGGTCGATGTCCGCCGCGAACACGAACCACACCGCGAATCCCAGGATGATGGCGGGGATGAGGAGCCCTACGAAAAAACGCGACGAAAACAAAATCCCACCTCCCTGTCTTTGCCTCCCGGAGCGTGGGCAGTTTTTGTTTCCGCTCTTCGCAGCCTCTATTCCTATATGGCTACATAATCATTATACCACCGGGGAACATGTATACCCTTCCCCGCCGGCACCCCCGGGCCGTCGCGGTCCCTTCTTTCCGCGCCCCCGCTCAACCCTTGAGGACGGATTCCGGCCGTCCCGGGTCTCCTTCGCGCATGGCCGCGACGATCTCGCCGTATATCTTCCCCGCCGGCACCCCCAGGCCGTCGCGGTCCCCTATCTCCCCGCGGTTGAAGTCGTATTCGTAGAGGCCGAAGCGGGGCTCGTAACTCCCCCATTCGTAGTTGTCGGTGAGGGACCAGTAAGAGTACGCGCCCACCTCGATTCCCTCCCCGAGGCAGGCCGCGATCTCCGCCAGCATACCCTTGAGGAAGACGTCGCGGGTGAGCCCGTCGCGGCGCGGCACGGCGGCGGCGCCCCTCGCCTGCCGGTGGCACATGCCGTTCTCCAGCACCAGGATGGGCATCCCGTCCGCGCCCTCCGCGTGACCCCGGATCACCTCTCCGAACTCACGCGGGTGGTAACGGTTCTCCCAGAGCGGGGTGTGCAGGAGGGGCTCCTTTTCGCGCAGGCGGCGGGGGGTGGGGAACTTCGGCGCGCCGGCGGCGGCGAAGGGGTCGTAGATGTCCAGCCCGAGATAGTCGGCCGCCCGCTCGCGCGGCAGGGAGTACGCCGCTTCGATAGTGCGTTCCCGGTCCAGGGGAGCCGCGAGCCGGTCGTACAGCCGGTCTATAAAGCGGTAGTAGGCGTACTGGAGGGAACCGCGTCCCCACCGCTCCTCCGCCAGGCGCGAGAACCTGCGCTCCCATGCCTCCCTGCGGTCATGGATATAATCCCTGAGCTCCCGCCTGGAGATCCCCCTGGAGGGCGCCAGGAGCAGGTCGAATCCCGCCCTGTCCAGGGCATAGAAACACATGCAGTAGTTGTTGAAGCCCACCCGGGGGGACTCCCAGCCCATCTCCTCGTACAGGGCGTGCAGGGCGTCGTAGGCCCGGAGGTGGGCGAGGGAGAGGTTCTCGCCGGCGCGCCTGGCGGCGGCCACGCCTTTCCTGCCGTGGGGGTGCTCGCCGGTGACGTAGGTCAGGAGGCCCAGGAGGTTGGGCTCGTTTATGGTCACCCAACAGCGCACGGGCCTCTTACCATCCTCTGACAGGCGGAGGTTCACTTCCCGCGCCGCCCTCGTGGCGTAGGCGGCAAACTGTTCCGGGGCGCTCTCCTCCAGCCAGAAGTCCGTGCCGCACCAGGCGGGGTGGGTGAAGTGGTGCAGGGTGACCACGGGCTCCATGCCCGCCTCCATCACCGTCCCGATGATCTGCGCGTAGCGGTCCAGGGCGGCCTCGTCCCAGGGAGGCGGGGAAGCCCTTCCCGCCGAGGCGGCCGGCTGCAGCCGCGCCCACTCCAGACTCATGCGGAAGGCATTGAGCCCAAGGGATGATGCCAGCTCGACGTGCTCCGCGTAGCGGTCCCAGAAGCGGCAGGCCTCTCCCGCTTCTTCCACCTTGCCCCCGCGCTCCCACTCCGCCCAGTTGTTGTGAGGGCCTCCCGGGCGGTTGTATCCTCCCTCCACCTGGAAGGCGGAGTTGCTCACCCCAAAGAGGAATCCCTCCGGCAGGCGGAAACCCGCCCCGCTCTCCTGCCCTTTCTCTCTTTCCATAACCCCTCCTCGTCAACGGGAAAGAACGGCGACGTCTCTCCCATGCCAACCCCCGGCGCGGCCGCGGCCCCGACCGCCGCGCCCCTCTCCCGGAGTATTATTGAAGATTTATACACCACCTGACGGGACGTGGCCGGTGAGGAAAGTAAGTTCTGGTCGAAAGATTGATATTGACATCAGAAGAACAGGGCTCTTTTCTGAAAAAGTAAATGCTGTGCGGGCGTCTGTTCCACAGATGGCCTGCACTTTTTATCTTTTCACGGGAATGTTTGCAGGTTTCGACCGCTTTCATGGGCTGAACTCCCAGACGCTGAAATAATTAGGGTTGTTGACAGTGAAGCTCGTGGCAAGCGTATTCCGATCCAGGGCGCACCGAAGATGATCTACCAGCATTACCTTCGATCGCTTGGCGTTTCCTGTACTATAACGTTGCTGTCGGAATTCATATGAGACACATCCTGTTAGCACATCGACTATCTGAATCATCAGTGAGGCGTGCGATTCCAGCATGGTTACATTGAAGATATTGTTTTGGTCAATACCTCTGATGCTGTCTTCATAGAAATTTCGAGCATATAATGGGCGATCGAGATAATCCGAGATGACGCAGCAGATATCATCTCCAAGGTTATTACGCACAAGCAGTCTTGAATAACCTATATAGGCATCCCATGTGTTTGGGAAATATCTTCCTACATCTATCCCCGGCCTTCTTTTATCCAATATGAATGCGGAGAAATATCCGTCTCTGTAGTTGAGATAGGCATCCAGCAAATCAATATACAGATGAAGGTTACTGTTTTTCACTTTTGCGAACTTGAGCTCCGAATGCTGCAACCTATCTTTTATCACCTTTACTTGGCGATAAAGCCTTGAGGTATCATGCAGTTTGAGCAAACCCAGGCAAAACAATGGTTGGTTAGGATCATTTTGGAGAACCCCACTCTCATCAATAAACATAAAAGCGTTCAAGCTTTTCACCTCTCGACTTCCGCTGGTTTTCTTAACCAGGATTTCCCATATACAGCTCCGGACAGCATGATTCTACCAAAATTGAGACAGGTCAAAAAGTCAAAGCCCCGGTATTCCACCTTACCCATGATGCCCCCTCCTGTTTTCGCACCGGGAATCTCGATTCCAGCGATTTGCGGAGAGGCTTGACAGCTCGAGGTGGGCTGTATATGCGGCTACCTTTCTCTATCCGCCGCTTCAAGTCGGAGCCATGGCCGGTGACCTGATGCTATCATAGGCCTCCGCGAAGAGAGCCCATGAGATGGCCACCTCCGCCATCTTAAATGACCGTCCAGCGGGAGTGGGAGACGTCCTTGGCGCCTATCTTTACCAGCTTGAGCTGGACGCTTCTGAGCCACCAGTAGGATATCTTTTCGTGAGGGGCGAGGCGCCTGCCTCTCAATCGATCATGATGCCGCCGTCGATGATGAGGGTCTGGCCGGTCATGTAGGTGGCGTCCTCGATGAGGAAGGCCGCCGCCCTGGCCACTTCCTCGCCCGTCCCGAACCGCCGCATGGGGATGCGTGGAATGATCTTGGCCCGGTAGTCCTCGGGCATCCAGGATATGAGCTCGGTCTCGATGTACCCGGGGGCGATGGCGTTCACCCGGATGCCGTGCCTGGCGACCTCCCTGGCCAGGCAGACGGTGAAGGCGGTGATTCCGCCCTTGGAGGCGGCGTAGGCGGTCTGCCCCGGCCCCCCGATCATCCCCAGGATGGAGGAGATGTTCACAACGCAGCCCCCGCCGCCCCGCCTGATCATGTCCCCCACGGCGTGTTTGGCCATGTAGAAGTAGGAGAAGAGGTTGACGCGCAGGGTGCGTTCCAGGTCGGAGTCCTCGAGGTCCTGGATGGGCGAGAGCTGCCCCATGCCGGCGTTGTTCACCAGGATGTCCACCCCGCCGAACTCCTCCACGCACCGGCCCACCACCGCGGCGGCGCCCTCCTCAGTGGCCAGGTCCGCCTGGGCGATCACCGCCCGGCCTCCCCGTTCCTCGATGATCTCCCGCACCTCGCGTGCCGCGTCCAGCCGGCTCTGGCAGCAGACCACCACATTGGCCCCGCGCGCGGCCAGCTCCAGGGCTATGGATTTCCCTATCCCCCGCGAGGAACCGGTCACGATGGCGTTGCTTCCCTCGATCACCCTTACCTCCTTTTTCGAACCCTGTCCCTCTGTCCTCGCGCCCCTTATCCCCCGGCCGGAGAACCGGCCCCGGCGATGTCGGGCCCGGGGCCGTGACCCACCCGCCCTCAGGGCCGGCGGACCGTGATCTTCATTCCCCCGCCAGCCTCTCGCGGAGGAAGCGGCCCGCCTTCTCGAGGGCCGCGTTGCTCTCCGGCACCAGGGGCGTGAAGAACTGCCAGACGTGGAACATGCCCTCCCGGACGTCCAGCTCCACCTCCACCCCCGCCTCTTCCGCCCTCTCCGCCAGCCTCCTGGCGTCGTCGAGCAGGATCTCGCGGGTGCCGGCCTGGATGAGCAGGGGCGGAAGCCCCGCCAGATCCGCGTAAACGGGTGAGGCCAGGGGGTTCCTGGGGTCCTCCCCCGCCAGGTACATGGCGGCCTCACGCCTGAGCGCGCGGGCGGAGAGCATGGGGTCCTTTCTCCCCACCGTCTCCACGCTCTCCCCCCTGACCTCCAGGTCCGTCCACGGCGAAAAGAGGCATGCCGCCGCGGGCAGGGGAAACCCCCTGTCGCGCAGAAAGACCATGGCCGCCACCGCCAGGCCCCCACCCGCGGAATCGCCCGCCAGGGCGGTGCGTTCCGCACCGCAGCCGGCGTCCAGGAGCCATTCGTACGCCCCCGCCGCGTCCTCGACCGCGGCTGGAAACGGGTTCTCGGGCGCCAGGCGGTACTCCAGGCTGAGGGCGCGGCAGCCCGCTTCCCTCGCCAGCCGGGATACCAGGGGGCGGTGACTTCCGGCGGAGCCCACCACGTAAGCTCCCCCGTGCAGGTAGAGGATGGCGGGCCCATCTCCCGCTCCCTCCGGGACCGCCCACTCCGCCCGCAGACCCCGCACGTCCTCCGCGCGGTGGCTCACCCCCTTTACGGGCGTGGCGAGGCGGGGCACCACCCCGTCGAACCACCAGCGCTGGTAGGCTATCGTGGAAAATGATTCCATCTGGACCACGCGGCTCAACCTCACCAGAAGCTCCGCGAGGCGAAAGCGCAGGCTGGGCATGCTCTCGACCTCCTCTCCCCGGTTCCCCGCCGCCCGCCTCATCACCCCGTCCGGGACGGTCCCGGAGACCCCGGGACCCCTTGCCTGCGCGCCTTCCTGATGGCGCGGTCCATGGCCAGCTCCACCACCCCGGGCAGGTAGCGCTTCATGATGTAGAGCATGCGGGCGGAACCGGGGCCGATGAAGAACCTCCCCTTCTCCATGCCCTCCACCAGCGCCCGAGCCACCTCCTCCGGCTGCATGAGGCCGCCACCCTCGCTCACCGCCACCGTTTCCGGCGGCTTGTTGCGGTTCTCCACCTCGAAGCCGGGGGTGTCGGTGTCCGGGGGGCAGAGGACGGAGACGCGTACCCCGTGGGGCTTCAGCTCGCTCTTCAACACCTCCGAGAGCCCGAAGAGGGCGAACTTGGAGGCGGCGTAGTCCGCGTATCCGAAGACCCCCATGAAGCCCAGCACGCTGGAGACGTTGACGATATGCCCCCGGCGTTGCTTGAGGCAGGGGAGCAGGGCCTTGATGGTGCACCAGTTCCCGTAGAGGTGCAGCTTCATGGTCTCGTCAAGCTGGCGGTAGGAGATGTTCTCGAAGTAGTCGGGGAGCGCCCGGCCCGCGCAGTTGATGAGGATGTCGGGGGGACCGAACTCCTCCACCGCCTCGCCCATGACCCGTTCCACCGCCTCCGGGTCGGTGATGTCCAGCTGCCTGCAGGCGAAGCGCTGCTCCCCGCCCGCCGCCCGCGCGGACGCCCTCTTCACCGCCTCCTCGAGGCGTTCCCGGCCCCGGGCGAAGATGATGACGTTGCAGCCGCGTTCCGCGAGGAGTTCCGCCGTCGCCAGCCCGATGCCGCTGGAGCCTCCCGTGATATAGACGTTCTTTCCCCTGAGATCGGATTTTTTCATCCCCTCACCTCCGGAGGTCATCCCCGTGCAGGCCGCGTCCGCTCCCGCCGCGCGCCGCGTTCGGTCCTGCGCTCTTATACTTGTGCCTCCCGCGTTCGATACCGAGCCCTGTCGATGAAATCCACCGCCCTGGTATTGCTCAGCCTGTCGCTCACCGGTGCCGTGCAGGCGGCCGAGCT
>FWPV01004613.1_pt1 | contig 20729 bp, 10 predicted proteins | sample 2228371 | NCBI WGS metagenome assembly FWPV01 (sample SAMEA103939776, study PRJEB20133) | metagenome | reverse complement strand
GGCCGGCCGAGCATTTCCCTTTGCTGGGCGATTCGGCCATCTACCCCAACACCGCCACCCTGCTCATCCACACCGGCGGCCTGACCTATCATTACGAGCCGTTGGATGGCCTGACCGAACAACAAAAGCAATTGTTCTATGTCCCATCTGACCGGCAATTATCTTATATGCAAATTCAATCGTATCGAGGGCTGGTGTATGGCGCTTACTATGTGATGGATCCGGAGCAGAATACGATTGTCTCCTCGCGCCCGCCGCTGGTCATCGCCTGGATGGGACTGGCCGGGATGTTGTTGGGCGAGCAAGGTATGTTATACATCACGCCCATCTTGGGCGCGCTCAGCCTGGTGGCCGTCTATTTTCTGGGCAAACGAACGCTGGGAGCGCGAACAGGTGCGCTGGCGGCGTTGTGGCTGTGCGTGAGCTTTCCGCAGCTCCATTTTTCGCGCACGCCCTATGCCGAAGCCGTGGGACAATTCTTTATACTGGCGGGCATGTATGCGCTGGCCGTTTACTTGCAGACGCAGCAATCCAGATACATCCTGTTGAGCATCGCCACGCTCGCCGCAGCCTTTGCCGCCCGGATTGATGCCATCTTGATCTTGTTTACCTGGTTCGTATTTATTGTTCTATTAGCAATTCGCAAGGATAAGACAGGAGCACTCACCAGCGTCATTGGTCTGGCGGCCGCGACAGGCTATACGTTCTGGACCGTCAATCGGCCTTACGTGGGCGCCACGGGCGAATTGTTGCTGGCCGGACAATTGCGGTTTTTGCGCCAGTTGCCCCCTGGTAGCCTGTTCCTGGCGCTGGGCGGGGGGGGAGCTTTGAGTGCCCTGGCATTGCTGGCACGACGCCATAATATCAAGTGGCAACCCATCCTCCGCTGGGGATTGACCCTGGCCACGCTGGTGGGCCTGGGGTACGCCCTGCACCTTCGTCCGTTGATGCCAGAATATGTGCTGGTGGACGAGACGCCTCTCCGAACTTTTAACGAAGAACTGATGGCCATGGCCGCCCCCTACCTCAGCCCATTGTTCTTTTGGCTGGCTGCCCTGGGGCTGGTCTATCTGGTATGGCAGAAACGTGTCCCGCCCGAACAGATGCTCTTGGCGATTTTTGTCGTATCTTTGGGCGGGGTCTTTTTCTGGAAATATACCTCGGCCCGGGTCTATCCGGTGGCGTTGCGGAGACTCTTGCCCGAGGTATTGCCCGGCCTGGCCTTGTGGGGCGCCTTGGCCCTGAGCCGGTTAGCCGGATTCGGGCCGGGAACCCTTGAGACAGCCCCCAGGTTACTGCGGAATAGTCCAACAGGAACAGGTAGAGTTGCCAGACAAAAGCAAACCGGTCTGGAAAGCCGGCGGGCGTCCCGGCAGTGGGTGGTGATAGCGTTAGCCGGAGTGGTGCTGGCATGGCTGACAAGCGTTTCAGCCCGCTACTGGTTCTATCAGGAAGCGCCAGATACATGGGAAACGGTCATAGCCTTGACAGAGGCTGTGCCGGCCGAAGCCGTGCTGATATTTGAGCCTCAACACGATGATGCTATTGTGGGTTGGTTCGCTGCGCCCTTGTGGTCCTTTTACCAACGCCGCGCGCTGCTCCTGAATAAAAATGAGGTAGATGAAGCAGCTCTGCGCGGCGCGTTCTGTTACTGGCAAAGTCATGGGCACCCGGTTTATATCATCACTCAGCACGAGCTTTCCGAGTGGTGGCCCGGGCCTTTTGAGGGGCATCTCGAAAATCGAATCCAATGGAACTCGAGCATCATCGGTCAATCGCGCGAGTTCCCGCCGGTCGTGTGGCGCTTTGCCTTTACGTTTTCCATTTATCGCTGGGAAGGGCCAGCCTGCACAGGTTGATGGAATCACCTATGCGCATCCTGCATCTGGTCCATCAATATCCTCCCCGCTTTGTGGGGGGCACCGAGATTTACACGCAATCGCTGGCGACCGAGCTGGCGCGCCGGGGCCATCACGTGGCCGTCTTTCATCGCCGTAGCGAGGTGGGTCGGCGCGTGCAGCGCGAGCCTGGGCCGGTGCGCGAGTATGGCCTTGTCGCCGACCCGGTCACCCCTGTTGAGCGATTCCGCGCGACCTTTGGCGCGCCGTTCATCGAACAAGCCTTTAGAGACGTGCTGACGCAAGAAACGCCTGACCTGGTGCATATCCAGCACTTGATGAGCTTGCCGGTTCGTCTGGTGGCAACTCTCTGGCAACGGCAAATCCCTTACGGCATCACACTGCACGATTACTGGTACGTGTGCGCCAACGCCCAACTCATCACCGACTATGCCCGTACCATCTGCACAGGGCCGCGCGGATGGGTGAATTGTTCGCGGTGCGCCCTCGCCCGCCTGGGCCATCCCCGTCTGATACCGGCCATCCCGGTTTTGATGGCCTTGTTTGCCACGCGTGGCCGCTGGTTGCGAGAGGTTTTGCAACGAGCGGCTTTCCTCATCGCGCCCACCCGCTTTGTGCGCGACATTTACGTCCAATGGCGCGTGCCCGAGGACAAAATCCAGGTCATCGGACACGGCATCATTCTGCCTCAAGCCTTACCTGTCCGACAAGCGTCCCCCCCCCGCGTGCGCTTTGCCTACATCGGCGGCCTGACCTGGCAAAAAGGTGTGCACGTCCTGATCGAAGCCTTCAATGGGCTGGATACAAATGCCGAGCTGGTGATTGCCGGCGACCCGCAAACCTTTCCAGAGTACAGCGCCGGCCTGCGCGCTCAGGCACGCCATCCCGGCATCACGTTCGTGGGAGCGCTCGACCGGGCGGCGGTGTGGAACCTGCTGGCGCAAACCGAGGTGCTGGTGGTCCCCTCGTTGTGGTATGAGACGGCTTCCCTGGTCATTCAAGAGGCCTTTGCGGCCGGGGTGCCGGTGGTAGCCTCGCATATCGGCGCGCTGGCCGAACGCGTGCGCGATGGCGTGGATGGCATGTTATTTGCGCCGGGGGACGCGACCGCTCTGCGCGAGACGCTGCAACGGCTGGCCCAAGATGGTTCATGGCGGGCGCAATTAAAAAGTCACATCCGACCCGCCGAGACCATCCAGACCCATGTAGACCAAATCGAAACACTGTACAAGTCGGTGGCGCGGATGTAACCTGGAACCGGTAGCCTGCTGGCTCAAGCCTCAGCGCGGCACGGTCAGAAAGCGGCCCAAGCAAGAGCTCAAGCCGGTCTCCAGACCGAGCGGCTGGGTAATTACCTACCCTGCCCTCACCCCCAGCCCCTCTCCCGGTGGGAGAGGGGAGAAAAGCCAGCAAGTTGGTCGTTTTCGGCGACCCAATCCGTTTTTCTTTCCGTTTCCCTCTCCCTTGGGGAGAGGGCAGGGTGAGGGTAGGTAGTTACGAAAGTACAGCGCGGTCGGAGACCGGCTTCAGCTCAACGCCGCCAGGCCCTCACTCATCCAGCAAATCCATCCCCTCCACATCCTCAGCACTCATTCCCAACGATGGCTCGCTGGCCGGTGTTGTCTGGAGTTGAGTGGAAGGCCGAAAGCCCGTGCCGGCCGGGATCAGCTTGCCGATGATAACGTTCTCCTTCAGCCCGAACAAATCGTCTCGCTTGCCCTCAATGGCCGCACCGGCCAAAACCTTGATGGTATGCTGGAACGATGAAGCCGACAGGAATGAATCGGTGCTGAGCGCGGCTTTGGTAACCCCCAGTAATACCGGGGCCGCCGTCGCCGGCCGCTTGCCTTCTGCGGACATTTTTTCGTTGATGTCTTGCAAGACCAACCGGTCCACCAGTTCGCCGGGCAGCAGGTCCGTATCGCCCGAAGAGGTCACCTGGACCTTGCTGAGCATCTTGCGAATCATGATTTCAAAATGTTTGTCATTGATGTTCACGCCCTGACTGCGGTACACCTTTTGGATTTCCTGCAGAATGTAAAGTTGCGTGGCCTCGCGGCCCATGACCCGCAAGATGCGATGGGGATTCTTGGCGCCTTCGGTCAGCGCGTCCCCGGCCTTCACGCGCTGCCCCTCTTCGACCACCAGCCGTGCGGCGGCCGGCACCTCGTACTCGCGCTCGTCTTTGACCTCATAGACCACATAATAAGCCATCTGGTCTTTGCGCTTCTTGGCCACAAAACGCCCGGCGTGCCTGGCGCACACCTGGAGCTCACCCCGACTGGCCAGCACCTGGCCTTCGGTGACCATGTCGCCTTCGTTCACTTTGAGAGACCAGTTCCCGGGGATGTCGTAAGAATCGCGCATCAGTTGAGAGCTGATGATTTTGACTTTACGCGCACCACCTTCCGAGCGGCGAATTTCTACGATGCCATCAATATCGGCCATGATGGCTTCGCCCTTGGGATGTTTGCGAGCTTCCAGCAGTTCCTCGACACGCGGCAGGCCGTGGGTGATGTCGCCGCCGCCGACCACGCCGCCGGTATGGAACGTGCGCAGGGTGAGTTGCGTGCCCGGCTCGCCAATGGACTCGGCGGCGATAATGCCGACCGCCGTGCCCAATTCCACCATTTCGCCGCGTCCCAGGTCACGTCCGTAGCACATGGCGCAGATACCATGCCGCAACAGACACGACATGGGGGAACGGACATAGAGTTCCGCCACGCCGGCCTTGTCAATCGTTTCGGCCAGTTCTTCATGGATCATCGTCCCACGATCGGCCAGGAGAGCCACCGTTTGGGGATGAAAGACCGGCGCCGCCAACACCCGCCCGATTATCCGCTGAGGCAACGACTGACTGCCGACATCATCCATGCGCCGGATCCAGATGCCCGACTGGGTACCGCAATCATAATCATTGATGATGATATCCTGGGCCACATCCACCAGCCGGCGGGTGAGATAGCCGGCATCCGCTGTACGCAACGCGGTATCGGCCAACCCTTTGCGTGCGCCGTGCGTCGAAATAAAGTATTCCAGCCCGGTCAACCCTTCGCGGAAATTGGACCGGATGGGATGGGGGATAATGCGCCCGGCCGGGTCGGCCATCAAGCCGCGCATACCGGCCAGTTGCGTGATCGGCTGAAAGCCGCCTTTGGTCGCGCCGCTCAAGGCCATCATGCTGAGCGGGGTGCTCGGATCGAGCGATTTTTTGACCGCCGCGGCCACCTCACCGGTCGCCTGCTGCCACAACTCGATCGTGCGGTTATATTGTTCATCCTCGGTGAGCAGACCACGCCGGTATTGACGCTCGACTTCGCTGACGCCGGCATTGGCGCGTTCGAGCAAAGCCGCCTTTTCGGGGGGCACGGTAAAGTCCGATACAGCAATAGTGGCCCCAGAACGGGTGGCGTATTGGAAGCCGATGTCCTTGATCTGGTCCACAAATTCGGTCGTCACCTTGGGCCCCAGTCGCTGATAACACTGGGCCACCAGTTTTTGCAACCCGCCTTTATCCAACAGTTTGTTGACAAAGCGCAATTCTATCGGGACAATCCGGTTGAAAATGGCGCGCCCGACGGTCGTCTCGAACGGCACCGTGCGCCCGTCATTCTCGTAAGCATGCAAGAGTTTGATCCTGGCGTGCAGGTCCACCTGTCCCAACGCATACGCCAGTTCCACCTCATCTATATCGGCAAACACGCGCCCTTCACCCAACCGGCCTTCCTCTTCCATCGTCAGGTAATACACCCCCAGCACCATGTCTTTGGCCGGGCCGACGATCGGTTCACCATCGGCAGGTTTCAACAGGTTCATCGTAGAGAGCATGAGCCGGCGCGCTTCCTCGATTGCCTTATCCGAAAGCGGCACATGCACCGCCATCTGGTCACCATCAAAGTCGGCATTAAAGGCCGCGCACACCAGCGGATGGATTTGGATGGCTTTGCCTTCTACCAGGATTGGCTCAAACGCCTGGATACCCAGCCGGTGCAGGGTGGGCGCGCGGTTGAGCAGGACCGGGCGATCTTTGATGACCTCTTCCAGCACCTCCCAAACTTCGGGTTTTTCGCGCTCGATGCTCCGCTTGGCACTCTTGACGTTGGAGGTATAGTTATAGGCGATCAACTTGCTGATGACAAACGGGCGATACAGTTCCAGCGCCATCGTCTTGGGCAGGCCGCATTGGTGTAACTTGAGATGGGGGCCGATAACAATCACGCTCCGGCCCGAATAGTCCACGCGCTTGCCGAGCAGATTGCGGCGGAAGCGGCCCTTCTTGCCCTTGAGCATATCGCTCAGGCTCTTGAGTTCACGCCGCCCGCGCCGCGAGAGGGCTTTGCCGCGCTGACTGTTATCAATCAGGCTATCTACGGCTTCCTGAAGCATGCGCTTTTCGTTGCGCACAATCACATCCGGGGCGCCCAGTTCCAGCAACCGCTTGAGCCGGTTATTGCGATTGATGACGCGCCGATACAGGTCATTGAGGTCGCTGGTGGCGAACCGCCCGCCGTCCAGTTGCACCATCGGGCGCAGGTCCGGGGGGATGACCGGCAACACGGTCAAAATCATCCATTCGGGGCGATTGTTGCTCTTGCGCAGCGATTCGACGATGCGCAACCGTTTGATGGCCTTTTTACGTTTCTGCTTGGAGCGGGTGGTCTTGACCTCGCGCCACAATTCTTTGGCCATCACCCCCAGGTCGAGCCGAGCCAGGATGTCGTACAGGGCTTCGGCGCCCATATCAGCCTTGAAGACCTGCCCCCAGCGGCTTTTCAGTTCGCGGTAACGCGGTTCGGTGAGGAATTGCATTTGGGCCAGACTTTGCAATTCTTCCCGCTCGGCCGCAATGCGCCCATGTAAGGCTTCAATCTCCTGAGCGAGTTTATTTTCGATTTCGACCATCTGGGCGGCCAGCGCGCTGCGCAGAGCCTGGGCTTCCTCATCGAATTTGCTCACCACCCGCGCCCGCTCTTCTTTGTACTTGCCTTCCAGTTCGTTGAGCTTGGCTTTGACCACACGATTGAGGCGAGTTAAATGCTCGCGGCCAATGGTCTCTCCCTTGTCGGCAATCACTTCATCGGTTATTTCAAAGACAATCGGCACCCGAATCGTGGTACCGGTCTTTTCTTCCAGTTTACGTTGAAGCGATTGGGCCTCTTTCATCACCGCTTCGGTCGCCGTGTCCAGTTTCTCCTTGAGCCGGGATTCCCGGTCTTCGCGGTGCGCCTTGCGCTTTTCTATATCGGCTTCCAGTTTGGTCTTGAGCGTATGAATCTGGTCTTTGGCGGCCTGCTCCAATCGCTTGCGCTCGCGCTCGCTCTCTTCGTCCAACCGCTTGAGCGCCTTCTGGCGGGCTTCTTCATCTACATGGGTGATGACGTACTGGGCAAAGTACAACACGCGGTCCAGGTTGCGCTTGCTGATGTCCAGCAACATGCCCAGATAACTGGGGACGCGGCGAGTGTACCACACATGCGCGACCGGCGCGGCCAGGGTGATGTGTCCCATGCGCTCACGGCGCACGACCGACCGGGTGACTTCGACCCCGCACTTGTCACAAATAATGCCGCGATAGCGAATGTTTTTGTATTTGCCGCAATAACACTGCCAGTCTTTGGTAGGCCCAAAGATGGCTTCACAGAAAAGGCCATCCTTTTCTGGCCGCAGCCGGCGATAGTTGATCGTCTCCGGCTTGGTGACCTCTCCATACGACCACGACTTGATATCTTCTGGCGACGCCAGGCTGATTCTGATAGCGCGAAAATCTTTGGCTTCCACCCGTACCTCCTCGATGTGTACCGTCCCCGCCTTCACCCTACAAGCACAAAGAAGCGCATGAGAAAAAACTCTGCGCTTCGGTCATTGTCAGTCTTGTATTGATTCCAGGATAAACCTGCCAGGACAGCAGGCCACAAAATGATTTTACTCGTTTTTTATAGGCTGTCAAGTTACGGATTCTATCATAGGGGTTTGCCAGGTTATGCTGGCCTCACATGACCACCGACAGATGACCACCGACCGCCGAGATTGTCCGCCGTCGGCCAAAGCCCTTGAGACCCGAGTTGACCAGACCGGCGGGCAAAGGTATAATGCCCCCAAGATTTCACCGCTCAGCTTAGGCTCACCGCCTCCGTCTCGGGGGCAGCTTGTGCGCCCAAACGCCGTGGATAGGGTGACCTTTTGCGCCAGACCGCCCCCGGAGACGGAGGACAGAAGCGCGAAAGACGATGGCGCGCAGGCAGGCTGAGCAGTCACGCGGTCAGTATACTACGAACGTCGTGAGATTGGAAAGAGATGCTCCTGGCTCAAGAAGGCGACCTGGCTCTTTTTATCAACCTGCGCGATGACAGGCGTTACCTGGTCCAGTTGCAGACCGGCGGCGTGTTACATTCGCATCGTGGCATGATTGCGCACGACGAGTGCATCGGTCGGCCCTGGGGCCGCATGGTCTATACCCAACTTCAGGCCCCCTTCCTGGTGCTGGAACCTTCCACCGCCGACCTCATTCGTCACCTCAAGCGCACAACGCAAATCCTGTTCCCCAAGGACATCGGTTATCTCTTGCTCAAGCTCGCGGTCCGGCCAGGGCGGTTGATTGTGGAAGCCGGCACCGGCAGCGGCGGGATGACGCTGGCGCTGGCGCTGGCGACCGCCCCCCTGGGCAAAGTGATCACATACGAGTCCCGCCCGGCTATGCAAGCCCTGGCCATCAAAAATTTGCAAAAGCACAACATTCCGCCCGGTGTGGTCGAATTCAAATTGCGCGACATTGCCCAAGGGCTGGATGAACAAGAGGCGGATGCGTTCTTCCTGGATGTGCCACAGCCGTGGGATTATTTGATGCAGGTAGCGGCCTGTTTGCGCGGCGGCGGGTTCTTTGCGACCCTTGTCCCCACCATGAATCAGGTCATTCCCACGCTGGCGGCGTTCGAAGCCGCGCCGTTCGGCTTGATCGAGATAGAAGAAATTTTACTGCCCTACAAAGCCATTTCAACGCGGGTGCGACCGGCCGACCGCATGGTCGCCCACACGGCTTTTCTGATTTTCGCACGGAAATTGAGCGAGCCGAAAAATCCGGAACCAGCAAATCCCCATTCTGGTTCGTAGTAACGGCTTCACCCAGAGGTATCCTGTCACCGCCGAGACGCAGAGTTTTTTTCACAGATGTCAAATGGTCTCTGCAGCCCTAAATATCCCTCTGCGTGCTCTGCGCCTCTGCGGTGAAGCGGCCAGGCCATCGCCTGCAATGGCTATTTTTCCTCTTCGCCTTCTTCCTCTTCCTCGACCTTGCCCTTGGTGATGACTTCGACCTCGGCTGCTTCGGGCGCGACTTCTTCGATCTTTTCCTCGCGGACCGGGGTGATGCGGACGACCAGTTCATCCGGGTCGGCCAGGATGTGGACCTTTTGCAATTGCGCCATCAGATCGCTCACCTTGATTTCCATGCCTACCCTGTCCAACCCGGACACATCTACGGTCACGGTTTCGATCAGGTCGGCCGGCAGGCACTCGATCTCGATTTCATCCAGCGCCTGCAACACGATGCCTTCGTCGCGCTCCACCGGCGGTGCTTCACCACTCACCACCACGGGCACCTTCAGACGAATCTTTTCAGTCAACGAAACCGCCAGCAAATCCACGTGATATAAATGGCCCGAAATCGGTTCGCGCTGCACTTCACGCACAAGCGCCAGATGAGGCGTGGCCTGGTCTTTGATCTTCAAAGTAAGCAGGTGCGTGGTGCCAGCTTTGGCCAGCACCCGGTTAAAGGCACGCGCTTCAGCCTGAAGCAAGATGGGCTTTTCCACGTGCCGACCATACAAAATGGCCGGCACCATGCCCGCTCGACGCAAGCGATGGACCTGCTTGCCCACTACGGTACGCTGTTCTACTGCAAGTTCGATTTGTTCCATTTTCTTCCCCTCTAGCCGAGACGGCACCACGCCCCGCGCATCGGTGGCCCGGCTCTGGCGAAATAATCCTTGATGCCGGCGCGGACGGCATCCGTGTCATCAGTCATCAAACCTGAACCATCGTGAGGTTGAAAGTATAGCGTAAATATCCCAAGTCGTCAAGCTGCCTTGTATTTTACGCCAATCTTTACTATACTCGTAACTGATGGTAACTACTACCTTGATAATGTCAGATATTGTCATTGCGACGACGCAGCAATCTCATTTCGGGTGGAGATTGCTGCGCCGCCCGGCCTGCCTTCGGCAGGCGGGCGGCTCGCAATGACAGGCCGAGTAGTCACGAGCGCAGTCGAGCGCGGTGGCTCGAGCTTGAGCGAGCGCGGTCTGGAGACCGGCTCTTTGGAATTCGCGGATAAAGGAGAAGCGCGATGGATCCCACGGTAAAGAACGGTGAATCCTCTGGCCTTCGATGGATTCCCCATCGAATCGCTGCCGCCTATATGGTCGCCGGGATGCTGTGGATTGCATTGTCCGACGGGCTATTGGCATGGCTGACCCATACGCCGGTGGTTTTTATCTCCGGGCAAATGCTCAAAGGGCTGGCCTTTATTTTGACCACAGGCGGATTGTTATACTGGCTCATCCGGCGCCATGTGGTCGCGATGGAGCACACGCAACGATTACTGCAGCAGAGCGAGAGGCGGTATCGCACCCTGGCCGAAGCGGCGCACGATATGATTTTCGTCATCAACCGGCAAGGCCAAATCGAATATGTCAATCACTTTGCCGCCCTGCAATTCGGATGCCGACCTGAAGACCTGATAGGCCGGGAGCGCCATGAACTCTTTCCGCCCGAGGTGTCGGCTCAGCAGTCGAAACATCTGCAACAAGTCTTGGAGACCGGTCAACCCGTGTACGCCGAGGAGATAACGGTCTTTCCCGGAGGCAAATTGTGGTTGGGCACCTGGCTGGTTCCCATCCCCAATGAAACCGGCGCCCTAGATGCGGTGATGGGCGTCTCACGTGACATGACCCGGCCCAAACAAACCGAAGAAGCGTTGCGGCGCTCGACCGAACGTTTGCAGTTGTTGTACGAGATTGACCGGGCTATTCTGACCGCTCAATCGCCGCAGACGCTGGGTCAGATCGCCCTCGGTCGCTTGAAACAGTTGCTCCCCTGCCAGTACGCCAGCATGATGTTGTTCGACTTGGAAAAAAACCGCGTCCTAGAGATCGCCCGTGTGGAGAACGGTGAGGACCGGCCACCGGCGGAGACGCCTTGCTCTCTGGAAGATTGGACACAGCCCGAGACACTCCAGCAAGGCCAGGCCTGGTACGTTCCCGACCTCCTGGCGTCTGAACCACGCCCCCCCCGGCCGGAAGGTCGGGTGCCGGCCGGCCTGCGCAGTTTCCTGGTCGTTCCACTCTTGACCGACCATGAACTGATTGGCGTGTTCGATCTGGCGGCCGCGCCGCCGGCCGCCTTTACGCCCGACCAGGTCGAGATGGTCAGTCAGCTGGCCGGTCAGATTGCGATTGCCATCCGGCAGGCGCATCTAAGCGAACAAGTGCAGCGCCGCGCCAGGGAACTGGCCGCCCTCAACAAAGCTGCTCAGGCTATCACTTCGACGCTCGATTTGCCCACCGTTTTGAATCTGGTCATCACCGAAGTTAAAAACCTGCTGGAGGCCGAAGCGGCTTCGGTGTTGCTCCACGATCCGGCCAGCCATGAACTGGTCTTTGCCGCCGCGGCCGGACCGGCGGCCGAACGTCTGGTAGGGGTTCGCATGGCGGCCAGGGCCGGGATTGCCGGTTGGGTATTGCAGGAAAAGCAACCCACGCTGATTAACGGCGCGTACCAGGACCGCCGCTTCTATGCTCAGATTGACGCGCTGACCGGTCTGACCACGCGCTCGCTGGTGGCCGCGCCCTTGCTCTTCAAGGGAATGACCAGCGGCGTGATCGAGGCCATCAACAAGAGCGGCGGCGCGTTCACCCAACACGACCTGGAAGTATTGGAAACCATGGCCGGCTCGGCAGCGATAGCGATCGAAAACGCCCGGCTCTATCAATCCGAAAAAGAGCAGCGCGAACTGGCCGAGACCCTGCGTGAAGTCGGCGCAACGCTGGCCGCCACGCTGGATATGGACATTGTCCTGGATCGCCTGCTGGAACAAGTCAGCCGGGTGATGCCGAATGATGCGACCAATATCATGCTGGTTGAAGACGACCACGTTTCTATTGTTCGCTGGCGCGGCTATGCACGTTTCGGCGTCAAGGACTATATCGCGGGCGTTCGCTTCCGGGTGAATGATACGCCCAACCTGCGTTCTATGGTGGAAACCGGTCAACCGATCGCCATTCCCGATACGCTCGACTATCCTGGTTGGATTCGCGTGCCGGAGATGGCCTGGTTGCGTTCTTATGCCGGCGCGCCCATCCGCGTTCGCGGTGTGGTGCTCGGCTTTCTCAACGTAGATAGCACCACGCCGGGCTTTTTTGGTCCGCAGCAGGCCGGGCGGCTCCAGGCTTTTGCCGATCAGGCCGCCATCGCGCTGGCCAATGCCCAATTATACAAAGCCCAGCGCGAGCAGGCTCAAGACCTGGCCGCCATCAACGCTGTGATCCGCGCGATTGGATCCAGCCTTGAGCTCGATACCATGTTGCACGCGGTCACACGCGAACTGGGGCACTTGATTACCTTTGAGCGCGCCAGCCTGACGCTGATCAATCAAGATCAGATAACATTTACTGTTGTAGCGTTGGAAGATTCAACCGAGCCGTTACTGCGCCAGGGCATGACGCTGCGGATCGAAGACAGCGCCGCCACTCAAGATATCCGGAACGGCCGCACCCATATCACGCCCGACCTGGCGACCGAGTGCGACTTTTTGGCCGAACGATTGTTGTATCAGGCCGGCGCACGCTCGCGGGTCAACGTGCCCCTGGTCCACGCCGGCCAGGTCATCGGCTCGATCAACATGATGTCCACGCGCCCGGCGGCTTTTGGTCGGCGCGAAATCGCCTTGCTGGAGCAGATTAGCAACTCACTGGCGATCGCCATCGAAAATGCACGCCTGTTTCAAGAAACACGCCGCCGGTTAGAGGAATTGGCCGTGGTCTCTGAGGTGGCGCTGGCCGGCTGCGCCGGCCAGTCCTTTGATATCGTCGCCCGCGCCACACAGGCCATGAGCCAGCTCTGGCCAGAAGCCAGCCTGGGCTTTTTATTCGTGGATGAGCAGGACATGGCCTTGTGCATGCATCCTTCTTATCATGCCGCGCCATCAGGCGGCATGGTCCGGCTTCCGTTCGATCAAGGTCTCACCGGTCTGGCCGTGCGCGAACAACGTCCGCTGCGGGTAGGCGATGTCACGACCCATCCGCACTATGTTTGCTTTATCCAGGAAACTCGCTCGGAAATGGTCGCCCCGTTGATCGTGAACGGGCGCGTTATGGGGGCGATCAATGTCGAAAGCCCACGCCTGGAGGCGTTTTCCGAAAAAGACCTGCGCCTGTTGACCACGCTGGCCGGTCAACTGGCGGTCCTCCTCGAAAAGACCCGGCTGGACGAAGCGCTGGCCGGGCATGCGGCCGTGCTGGAACAGCGCGTGGCCGAGCGCACGGCCGAGATTCGCAACCAGCAGGCCCGCACCCAGGCCATCCTCGACGCGCTGGGAGAAGGGGTCGTGGTCACCGACCTGAACGGCACGATTCTCTATGTCAATCCGACCTTTGAAAAGTTGACCGGTTACAGCGCGGCCGAACTGATCGGGAAAAATCCGCGCATCTGGCAAGGTGGACAAACCCAGGTCGAGTTCTATCGGGACATGTGGAACACCGTCCTATCCGGCAAGATGTGGCGCGGCGAAATGACCAACAAACGCAAAGATGGCACCTTTTATGACGCCACGGTCACGATCGCGCCGATTTTTCACGGCGACCCGGAGCAACTGGCGGGCTTTGTCGGGGTGCATCACGATATTACGCGCCTGAAGGAACTGGACCGCCTCAAGAGCGAGTTTGTCTCCAATGTGTCGCACGAGTTACGCACGCCGCTCTCCAACATCAAACTGTATCTGGGCTTGCTGGAACGCAGCCTGGCAGAGCCGCACCGCCTGTCGCAGTATATCCAGGTGTTGCAACGCGAGGAACTGCGCCTGGAGCATCTGATCGAAGACCTGCTCATGCTGTCGCGGATTGACCTCAAGAGCATGGAGTTCCAATACGCGCCGGTCTATCTGGACGCGCTGGCCCGGCAACTGGTGGATGACCGGCAGACGCTGGCCGCCACACGGGGGTTGCAATTGACATTCGTCTCGCGGCCGATCCCCGTGCCGCCGGTCCTGGCCGACGCCGCCGCCATGTCGCAAGTGCTGACCAACCTGATAAGCAACGCTATCCACTATACGCCGCCCGGCGGAACGGTCACCCTTTACGTCCACGAACAATGCGCGGCCGATGGCACGCCCGGCGTGGCCGTGACTGTGCAGGATACCGGGTTGGGGCTATCGCCCCGAGATCGGGAACATTTATTCGACCGGTTCTATCGCGGGGAGGCCGCCCGTCAAACCGGCGCGCCGGGCACCGGCCTGGGGTTGTCCATCTGTCTGGAAATCGTGACACGTCATCACGGCCACCTTACCTTTGAAAGCGAATGGGGCAAGGGCAGTGCCTTTACCGTGTGGTTGCCGGCGTGGCGCGAGGCAAATGGAGCATAAAACGCTACGCATTACGCATCACGCATTACGCATTACACATTACGCACACGGAAAACGCATGAGGAAAGCGTCTATCGCTCTCATGTGCAGGAGAGCTTTCCATAGTTCGCGGTGGGCGCGGAGTTCATCCAACGTCCGGGGATTGAGGCGATTCATGATGAACAGGCCCAGACCGGTCGCCAGCACGGTCCCTGCCACCAGCACTCCAAAGGATTCGCTCTGACCACGCTGCGTCAGGAAATAGGCCACACTGCCCCAGATGATGCCTTGCCTGAGCAGGCTGACCATCTCGCGGCGAGCCGCCCATACCAGGGCCGTGCGTTGTTGAAGGCGTAGCAGGTAAGCGGCAAAATAGAGGCCCAACACAACCAGCAACCAGGCCAGCCCATACCACGCTAACGAGACCGGATAGAATAGCGAGACCAGCAAGGTAACCAGCAAAGCCCAACCGGCCGAGCGGGTGAGAGAGGCATGGATGGCATCCGGCGGCATGGAAAAATGATGCCCGCAATCCAGACAGTATTTTTGCCCGCGTTCCCGCCAGTGCTGGCAGGTGCGGCAGTAACGCATCTGGCATGTCGGGCAACGGAAGCGTTTGGCCTCGTGAGAAGCGAGGCTGATGGTCCCACAACGAGGGCAGGTGACGTTCCTAGTCATCACGCATGAATGGCCTGCCCCAATACGGCGTGGGCGGCCTCCATCAACGTTTCGCTCAACGTGGGATGCGCGTGAACGCTGTGGGCAATAGCGTGAATCGTCAGGTTGGCCGTGCGCGCCAGCACCCATTCCGGCAACAGTTCGGTCACATCGGGGCCGATCAGATGCACGCCCAGGATTTGGCCGCTGTGCGCCTCGGCGATGACTTTGACAAACCCGGCATAGTCCCCCAGCCCCAGGGCTTTGCCATTGGCCTGAAAGGGGAACCGCCCGACCCTGATGTCCAGGCCCTGCTCCCGCGCCTTTTTCTCGGTCAGCCCCAGCGCGCCGATTTGGGGATGACAATACGTGCAGCGCGGCATAAAGTCATACTCTAACGCTGCAGTGGGCTGGCCGGCAATGGTTTCGGCCGCGACCAGGCCCATTGCGCTGGCGACATGCGCCAGCATCAATTGGCCGGTCACATCACCAATCGCGTACAGGCCCGGGAGGTTGGTGCGCATGGTGCGGTCTATGCTGATATAACCGCGTTCGGTCGCCACTCCCAAAGCCTCCAGCCCCAAACCGTCCGAATTGGGTTGGACGCCGATGGACACCAGGACCTGGTCGGCCGTCAGGACCTGGTCGCCCGCCCAAACCTGGACTCCTTCGGCCGTCTTGTCCACACGTTCCACGCGAGTATTGACCAGGAAGCGGATGCCGGCCTTTTTGTAGGCTTTTTCCAGTTCCGCGCTGATGTCTTCATCTTCCAGCGGCGCCAGGTGCGGCATCATTTCCACCAGCGTCACCTGGGTCCCGTAGGCGTGAAAGATGTAAGCGAATTCGAGGCCGATGGCGCCCGCGCCGATGATGATGAGCGAGGCGGGCGGCGTGGTGAGCGACAGGGCTTCCCGGTACGTGATAATCCGGTCGCCGTCTATTTCCAGCCCCGGCAAAGCGCGCGAGCGTGCGCCGGTGGCGAGGATGATGTTCCTGGCGTTCAACACACCTTCCCATTTCTGGCCGCCGACCGACTTGCCGGCATCGGTCGGCGTGACGGCCACCTGGGTAGGCGATCGTAACTCACCGCGCCCTTCAAACACATCCACCCTGTTCTTTTTCATCAAAAACTGGATGCCTTTGACCAGCCGCTCGCTCACCTGCCGGCTGCGTTTGTGAGCCGCGCCATAGTCGAGGTGCAGGTGCTCGAAACGGAAGCCGAATTCACTGCCGCGCTGCAAGAGATGAGCGATTTCGGCATTACGCAACAGCGACTTGGTGGGGATGCACCCCACGTTCAGGCACACGCCGCCCAGGAAGGTGCTTTCGACCAGGGCGACCTTCAGGCCAAGTTGCGCGGCGCGAATCGCCGCCACATAGCCCCCCGGACCGCCGCCGATGACGATGACATCATACGTTTCCCTCATAAGGTTCCTCTTCCATACCCCACGTTTCCAGCGTCTTTTTCACGTCGGCCACAAAGGCATCGGCCAACGCGCCATCTAACACGCGATGGTCAAAAGTCAATCCGATGTACACCACGGGTCTGATGGCTATGGTCTCCACACCTTCTTGCATCACCACCACCGGTCGTTTGTGCAGTGCGCCCACACTCAGGATGGCCACATTGGGCTGATTGATCACCGGGATGGCCCATAGCGAGCCGGCCGCGCCGTGATTGGTGATGGTAAAGGTGGCTCCGACCACATCATCCGGCGTGAGCGCTTTACGCCGCGCCCGTCCGGCTAAATCGCTGATGCGGTGTGCAATCTCGGCCAGGCTGAGTTGATCGGCGTCTTTTAACACCGGCACCATCAGACCTTCGGGGCCGAGACTGACCGCCAGGCCGATATGGATGGCCTGGCGAAAGAGCAGGCCTTCGTCGGTAAAAGTGCTGTTGATGACCGGATGGGCTTGCAGGGCCCTGGCCGCCGCCGCGACAAAATAAGCGGTCAGCGTCAACCGCACGCCGTCGCGTTCACAGGCGGCCTTGTGAGCGATGACACGGCTCATATCCACTTCAAAGAACGTGCTGGCGTGGGGACTGGTGCGCTTGCTGCGCACCATGTGTTCGGCGATGCTGCGGCGCAAATTGCTGTGCGGCACAAGCCGGTCGCCGTGCCCCGCGCCACGCGCCGCGCGCTTTTCCATGACATAGTCCACCGATTCGCCGGGTTGACCGATGATGGCCAGCGGCGTGCCGGCCCGAACCACCGTGCCTTCCTCGACCAGAATGGCCAGCAGCACACCGGCCGTCTCGGCTTTGATTTCAGTGGTCACCTTTTCCGTTTCGACTTCTACGACGGGTTCCGCCTGGGTCACCGCGTCGCCCACCTTTTTCAGCCAGCGACTGATTTTGCCCTCTAGCACATTTTGCCCCAGTTGGGGCATCAGCAATTGCGTCGCCATCGTTCACCTCACGTTCGCACCAGGGCCGCGAAACGGTCCCACACCCGCTCGTCCATATATTTCTGGCGCAAATCATCCGGCGGGCGCAGGCCGCGCACGGTCTCCAAGACCTGGTCCACCAGAGGCGGCAAGGCAGTGGCAAACCGCTCGGGTTGGACATCTACAATGCGCCCGCTGTCGTCTTCGATCAAGACACCGGCCTGGCGGGCAAATTCGACAAAGATGGTGTCGCCAATGTAATAGGCTTCCAGTTCATGCTCGTTGGCCTGCCGCTTGCGCCAATGCAACACGGCCAGGTCGAGCGTGGCCGCGATGGTCGAGAGCAAGGCAAAGGTCATATCCTGGGCCGAAAACGCGCCCGATTGATAAGCGGACCATATTCCCAACAGACTGGCTTTGAATTCCTCCAACCATTGCACGCTGACAGGTAACCAGGGATGCGTTTCTTCGTGCGCCGTCACGTCAATCTGCCGGCCTCGAATGAGGCGCGCTTCCAGGTCGGGCCCATGCGCCCAGGCTGTCTGGAAATTATCGCGCAAGCGCTGGCACAGATTGGGCGCGTTGCCGGTAATCGAATTGACATAAATCACATTCTTATAGCCCTCTGTGCGGCGCACCTCGTCGGCATTGGGGTAATTCTTGGCCGTGCGCGGGGGCAGCGCGCCGTGACCGGCCACCATCAAAGCCACACGCCATTCGAGCGAGACCCGCTCCAGCACCTCATCGGGAATAGCATAATACGGGCTATACAGACGTTTGTTCGTCTGGCGGATGGCCAGCACCTGTTCACGCGAAATCCCCTCGCTGCGCTTGAGCACACGGAACTCGAAAAAACATTTCCATGGATCGAGCTGGCGTTCATCCAGCCAGGTCACGGTTTCCGGGTCGCCGGCGATCAGGCGCGCCAGTGGGTCGGAATAAACCTCGGTGAACTCGGCCAGCAGCAGATAAGGCGCATCAAAGGGGATTTTCACCCAGGCGCGGTTGGCTTCGAGGAACAGCGGCGCGTCATCCTCGCGTTCGCCCGGCGTCATGGCGCGCTGCAAAGCCTGCAGGTAAGGCCGCAACGGCGTGGCGGCCGGGCCGGCACGTTCGACACGGCTCAGAGCGCGCCGCAGCGGCTTGAGCAGGTCGGCATAGTAACGGCTAAAAGGTTGGGTATGGACACGACCTTCGGCGTCCAGTTGCACGACGGTATAGTGCGAACCGACCGCCGGGACGGCTTGCAGCGCGGCGCGCAGGGCGGCGCCATCCCTGCGCTCGATCCAGGCTTGCGGCCACAGTCGCCCGTTGTGCGCGTCATCTATCTGGCGGCGATGCAGTTGCCCGGCCGCCAGGGCCACATCGGCCAGCACCTCCAACAACGGTTGATATTCGGGCGGTTCGCCCGCCACCATCTCGGCCAATGTTTCCGGCACCCAGATATTTTTGGTCGGATGATAATACCCGCCCCGGCTAAAAGTAGCGGCCGGGTCATGGACAATGCTGATAAGGTTGTGAAGTGAACAGGTCATGGGTTATTCCTTCATAATAGGGAGACCATCGAGATTTGAGCTTTATCGAGAATAACGTTTTTCACCGCAAAGGACGCAAAGAATTTCAATACAACCTGTCACCATTCAAAAAACGCCACATGGCCTCGAATGTTCTCGATGACCTTTTCACGCACGAGGGGGTCATTGATTTCCGGCACCGAGCCGGGCGGCGCATAGACATCATAGGGCTGGATGCCCGGCCCGAATTCGCGCCAGTCGCCGGTCAGCGCCAGGAACTCTCGAACCGTTCGCAGGTAAAATGGCATATTGAGATTGTGGGCAAAAATATCTACAACCTGTCTGACGGCAGGCGTAAAACCACTCACCGGCACCACAAAGCTGGTGACCAGATGGCTTCCCGGGATGGCCCAATCGTGCATGACCTGAAGGGCATGGCGCAGTTGGACATCCGATAAAAAGTACGAGATGCCCATAAATACAAAAGCAACCTTGCGACGCGTTCCAAACAGTTCACGCACCACCGAATGTTCGAGCATCTCTTCGGGTTCGGCCGCATTGCAATGGACGTAACGCACGTTGGGATTTCCCCCCAGGATTTCGAGCGAGTAAGCCATCGTCAAGGGGTCTATATCGGAATAGATAACTTTGCTTCCTGGATAAACCGATTGGGCCGCCAGATGAACGTTATCCTGGGTGGGCAGGCCGGAGGCAAAATCAATGAAATACTCGTGGCCCAGTTCGGCCAGATAGCGCACCGCTTTGCTCAGACATTGCCGCCCCAGCCGTGCGCCAATATCCCAACCCGGCAAGATTTGCTTGAAACGCTCCCCTTGCAGGCGGTCGGCTTCAAAATTGTGCGTGCCGCCCAGCAGGTAATCGTACACGCGCCCAGGATTCGGTTTGGAAATGTCCAGCGTCATACCTCCCTCCTGACAGGTTCACAGTGAACGACAGTCCGCGCCTGCTTTTTACGTAGTGACACGGCTTTAGCCATCAGAGCGTTGTAAGCCGCCGAGGACGGCGGCTTGAGCCATCAGAAAACCGTGGACGCCGAAGCAATCTCATCCTGGCCGGGGGATTGCTTCGCGCCCTCTACGAGGGCGCTCGCAATGACAGGCTGAGCAATTACGTCGGATGTATGATATAACCAAAAGAGGAAAACGTCAACCCGACAAGTTGCGCCGGCGTAACCGTTCAACCCGGATTGGATTTTTCACCGCAGAGGCGCGGAGAGCGCAGAGGTTCCTTGGGCCTTCTCTGCGTCCCCGGCATCTCGGCGGTAAAATGGCCCCCCACCCGAACCGTTACGCGCCGGCTTCACGCGGCCACGGTTGGCGCCTGCTCACCCTCAGCCCTGGACGGCCGGCGACCCGATCAATTGTCCCACAGCAAGCCCCGGTATCCGCGTGTGAACAATCACAGCCTGGTCGCGCAGGCGCGGCTGATAAATGCCCAGCCACGGCGCGGAGCGATAGGCCAGCGCGAGCGCCGTCCACAACCAGAGCGGCAGCTGGCCGCTGAGGACCAGTCCCTGCCCGGCGGCGATGGGCGGCACGTACAGGTCTTGAGCCTCGTCGTAATCCAGATATTGATCGAGCAGCGTGAACTCGGCGCGGAGGTGATCGGGCCGCGGGTGGAAGCTGACCTGGAGCGGCGCGCCCTGGACCGGCGGGCCGCTGCACAATTGCGGCGGGCTGA
>FWPV01007082.1_pt1 | contig 20730 bp, 12 predicted proteins | sample 2228371 | NCBI WGS metagenome assembly FWPV01 (sample SAMEA103939776, study PRJEB20133) | metagenome | reverse complement strand
AGCCACGGCCGTCACTATATTTTCCCCTCCCTGCAAGGGCACAATCGCAGCGAATTCGTTCCCTTGAACCTCTGCAAGAACCCCGTTGACGACGACTCCTATCTCCCCATCGGCGTTATGGATTCTTCCTCGAACCAGAACCGTAGATTTGTTAACGGTTGCCCCATGGGCAGGGGAGAGGATTTCCACTCGGAGGTGAGAGACCCTTAGGATGATGCTCTCCTCGGCCTGGTTTCCTGCTCCATCTGTGGCCCGGACAGTCAGGGTATGAAGGCCCGAGGGAAGGGGTGAAGTCTCGAGGCTAAAATGGAAGGGAGGCTCGTTGAGAATGCCCTGGAGTTGCCCATCGACAAAGAGCTCCACATGGGCAATCCCTGATGTCCTATCGTTGGCCTCAACCGTAATTGTCGCCCTCCCTGAAACCATGGCTTGCGATGGTGGAGATGTGATGACGATGGTAGGGGGAGTGAGGTCCAGGATGACCGATCGGGTGAGGCGCGTTGAGTTTCCAGCTTTGTCAGTGGCATTGAAGGTGACCGTGTTCGTTCCTGGCGTGAGGCTGATGGTCCCACTGAAGTTTGAACCTACAAGCATTAGAGGCTGAGCAGGACCGCCATTTACCTCTACCGTCACTGTATCGGTATTGGCCTCTATGAGGCTCCCCGTCACGTTGAGAGTCGACGTATTGACGGCCTGTCCCTCGGCGGGGGTGGTTACCGTTATTTGGGGGGCAAGGGTGTCCAAGATAACGGTAAGATAAGCGGAAGAGGTGTTCTCGGCGGAGTCTCTGGCGGAGAGTTCCAGAAGATTCCATCCCTCCCAACGGAGGGTATACTCCAGGGTGAACGTCCCATTGAGGGTCGGGATAATGGGTCCCCACCCTCCCAATCGGACAAGGGCCTCCGGGTCATCAACCATCCCTGTGATTGTGATCAGAGGGTTGTTCGTAACGAAGTCGTTCTGCGGGGAGGTGAGGGTGAGACGTGGGGGGATGTTATCCACGAGGAAGTAAACCGTGGCCTCCGTTTGGCCTCCATCGGCATTGCTCACCACTGCCCTAAAGGGATAGCTCCCATCGGCCTCGGGGATATTGACAAAGGCCCAGAAGAAGTTCCCCTCCCGCATCCCTTCAAAGATTCTTCCCTGATCTGAAATCTTAACACCATCGGGAAAGAGGATTCCGTCTACCATGACCGAGACCGCCCCCTCCTCTGTCAGGCCAGCGACTGCGCCTATGGATTTCTGGTAGATCTCCTGGCGACAGCCCTCCACAGGTAGTCTCGGTTTCCTTTCACGAAAGGGCTCGGGACAGAAAAGAAGGGAGGGGCCCTGCGGAATGGCCCTGAGATAAACCAATATCTGGGCTTCTCCCTGGTTGCCACACCTATCCGTTGCAATCACTCGAATAGGATTCTTCCCCTCTCTGAGGGAGATCCCCTCTAAGGTAAAGGTCCCCTCGGAATCAATCGGAACCGCTATCCCATTGACCGTCACCAAGGAAGAGGGATCATCCACAATGCCCCTTAGAGTAATGGGACTTTCCCTAAAGGTGGCTCCATCGGAGGGATCGATGATGGTGACAGAGGGGGGCGTATTGTCATAACCCATGATCTCCAGGGTGAGGAGATCCCCCGGGGCCCCTCTGAGTTGAACCCTCAGGGTATTGGTGGGCAGAAGCGAAACCGCCCTGGAAAGAGAACCGACCTGCTCGTTGAAATCCTTGGGCTCAAAGAGGAGGACCCCGTTCAATGTAACGGTGGCAGAGTCCACCCTGTGAGAACCATCGGGATTCCCGCTGACCAGCCTCATCACAAAAGGTCCTTCAAACCGAGAAGGGAGATCGAAGGTCAATGTCTCTTCGACCGGTTTCCCCGTGCTTCTGACAAACGTATGACCCTCAAGAACTGGGCAGAGCCGCTGTCCGAGACGAAAGATCTCGATGCTGAGGAAGGAACCCGGAAGACTTCGGAGCCCCACCTCGAGGGAATTCTCCCCCGACAAGAGCCAGACCTGACGGCTCAGAGTCCCGACATTCTGATTAAGATCGGATGGCCCAAAGACCTCCCCTCCATTGAGCTTGACCCAGCCGCTCGAGACCCTCTGGCCTCCCTGGGCGTTCCCATTGCTCAGGCGAAGGAGAAAGGGCCCGGCGGCATCGGAGATGGAAAAAGAGACCTGCTCCGTCCCCGGGGCTTCGGTCTCCCTGAGAAAGGTCACAGGACCAAAGACCCGGGAAGCGTCTGGGCCCAAGGGATCAGAATCGGGGACCGGAGAGAGTGGAGCAGAAGGCCCCGTCGATTCGAAAGGATCAGGGGGAAGGGTCAGGGCGAGAGGGGTGGTCCACGGGAGAAAGAGCATGAGAAGGGAGAGCACTACAGGGAGAGACTTCCTTGGTCTGAAACGAAAAATGAGATCCATGGAGAGGATCCTCCTTGAGGACGAGGCTCGTCAGATCAGAGGAAAACAGCATCCTAAAGCCTTCTCGTCTTTGTCGATGGAACGATCGATGTTCGGTTTCTCTTACAAAGAATCCCAAAATCCGTCAAGAAAAAAATTTTGATGAAATAACTCACCGGATATGGATAGAAGTTCTTAATGCAAAGGAGCTGATTTCGGCCATAGTTGAACGTATGCCGCTTGGGAGCAACCTAAGGTTGCCGCTCAAAATTTTCTCCGACAATCCTGCCTGATTCCTGTAAATTTCCACGGGAGAGTGAAGGGTTGCCCTCAGGAGATTAAAAATAGCGACACATACCAATGTTTCAAGGAAAATGTAGGTGTCCCTGTCTTAACCCAGGATTCGTTAGGGAGGTATGAGGCTTCTTCGTTTGAGTAAGAGGGCTAAAACGTCCCGGGGATCTCCCGAAAATAGTTCTATACGTTGGATGGCTAAAAGAACCTGGGCATGACCGCCGACGGCTGGAGGTCTTCGCTCAGCCTTTTAGGATCACCGATTAAGAGAGACAAAAGAATGCAAAATCTCCATTAGGCGTGGAGAAGTATTTTTGTCTTCGTAGGCCTGGCCATCAGTTTTTCGATCTTGGCCTGAATACACTCTTTCTCAGGACTTTTCTCCCATTTTTTCCAATCGTCCACACTCTGCCATGTGGTGACGACGATGTAATTATGAGGGTCGTCCAGCGCGCGAAGCGTTTCTCCCGAAATATATCCCGGCGTCGGGATCGCCTTCGATCTTAGTTCCCTCAACAATTTTGAGAATTCGGCTTCCTTTCCCTTCTTCACCTTCCGATCGATAATGATCTTCACTGCCATCGCCATCCACCTCCCTCACGTTTAAAGCCATCCTATCAACTCTTCTTTCAGATTTCAAGAGAAATTTAGATCCAAATGTAATGCGTTACTGAGGCGTGGGGAACCAGGGGACAAGCTGAGGTTTCCGCTCTAAGAATTTTCTCCGACATCCCTGTCCGATTCCGTGGAATTTCCCCGGTAGAGGGAGGGGCTACTCCAAATGCATCCTTTCAGTCTCAGGGTTGAAACAGGACCGACAGGGATGTTTGAGAAAATTTTAGGAACGGGGAAAGGAAAAAGGAAGGGGGTAGTAGAGTCCGGATTCTAAGATTTTCGGAAATACTCCTGTCAGGACAACGGCTGTTCATGAATAGCTGGACGGGTTACATTGAGATGATATACCTCTTCGATCCTCGCCCTTCCTCCGGGACCGTTTAATGATACCCCTCCAGCTCACCCCTGGGGATCACCCATCGAAAATGGTCGGGGCTGAGATTTTCAAGGTGTTCATCAACATAAAGGGTGGGATGCCCATTTTTTCTCGAGATTCCGAGGCCAAAGATCTCTTCCAGTTTCAGAAGCCGATTCACAATTTCCTCCCATTTTTTCTCATCGATTCGATGAGCCGTGCACCCCCGGTATTGAGCCTCTTCCAATTTTCCCATCGGATCGTAGAAAATAGCCTCTCCTGCAGAAGCGCCTGCCAATATCTTGGCTCCCTTATAGGGCGAATCCATCCGACGGAGGATCCCATCGTAATCGCGAAAGAGACCCAGCATGAGGATCGATCCTCCCATGAGGGCCTGACCGAGGTGTTCGTACCCTGTCCCTACGACATTGACCTCAAGTCCCGGACCTGTGGGATCGCTAACCGCACAAACCCATCCGCGGTCCACAACGTTTCCGAGGATGTTGAACGTCCCTCCCTTCGCGGAGTATCCCGTTACCTTCCCGGCATCGCCGTGGATCTCAAGAGTGCCCGAGTGCATCACCATTCCCGTGAAATTCTGGGCGTGGTTATGGACCCTTATCAGGGCACCCATGTTGAGCGCTCCACAGTATTCCCCTGGGCTACCAAAGAGATCGACCACTGTACCATGGGTGAGCCCGGAGCCGATTCCCATGCCGATTCCTCTCTGGCCTCCGACTCTGTAAACAACGAATCTCCTCCAGCCTGCCCGGTGAGCGTAATCGAGAAAACAGCTCAGCACTTGCAGTGGGTCGACCCCTTCAGGCCGGAATCCTCTGGCATCGATGACAAGGATTTGGTCGGCATGGTGCGGGTGTCTCAGACCGAATACATCCTTGAAGGTCACCCGAATCATTCCAGTTTCGTTAGAGGTTGATCTGAGAACAGAGGGGACACTGTCGAGCAACGCATCGATCTCATCGTGAACGATCTGGAGAAGAACCCCTCGATCCTTTCGTCCAACCTTCCAAGCGGGCAGATGGTCATAGATCCGTGTTAATTCCTCCAATGCCCTCTTACTCGGCAGCTCTTTTGAGAGGCTTTTTAAGGCCGCGTGAAATTTGTCAAAATCCCAAAGTGCGATTTTTTCCCTGATGGATGCCGACGGATCTGAACCCAAGTCTATGCTCATAAAGGCGGCTATCCCTTTGGGAGTCCTTTCGCAGGGAGGATAATCCCCACGGGGAATCCTAATGGGTCTGCCAAATTTGTCGACAACCTCATGGCCCGTGATCCTTCCAGTTTCATCATAGAAGACCCTGCTGACCATGCCCGTGGTGACCGTAAACGTGAAGGGGGGATAGGTGCTACGCATCAACCCAAGTCGATAAAGCTCCTCGATTCCTGCGTCGCATCCCTGTTTTTCGGAACAGATGATTGAAACGAAGTTCTCTCCATCGTCATAAAGCATCGCTACATTGGGTCGTAGCAGGGAGGGGTCAATGATATCCAATCGTTCGATGACACGGCTGTAGGGATCGATCCGACCGCAGAGATACTGGTAGGGACCATCGGGGGCGCTCTCGAGCTCGACCTCTTGAACGCGCTCGAAGTAGTCCCTCACCTGCGGAGGCAGCTGGGTTAGCTTCCATCCCGTCGTGGGCGAGAACGATTCGACGAGCGCATCGAAAGGGTAACGGAGATATTGGCTGAGGAGGTGGAGCTTTAGAGAGGCCACGGCGGTATCCGTTTGAGCCAAGGGGGTAAGATTAAATTGGGAAACCCGATTCAGCATCGTTCGGTAGTTGGTCGTTTCTCCGTTATGCGTCAAGGCGGTGTGGAGCTCAGCAAAGGGGTGAGCGTTCATCTGATCGACCACTGAACCGGTGGCCAGGCGACGATGGATAACGTTGACGGGTGCATCGGGCAGTTCCCAAGGGATGTGTCTCCCATCGCTCTTCCAGCAGCCGGAATTCTTCCCGCAGGAGAAGACTGCTGCCTTCTTCTGCGGATCCTCAGCGTAATTTTCCCGAGTGATTCGGCGCGAAAGTCGGTAGATGTATTCGTCCTCAGCTTCCCGGAGAAATCCCTCATCGTTTCTATAGTTCTCAACGGTGAGATGGCGATAGCGAATCTGTCTGGGCGGCCAGATGGGATCGTTTAGAAGATCTTTCTCAATAAAACGATGGAGTTCATCCGGCCGCACGCGAACGAAGAATCGGAAGACATCCCCGGGGTCTTTCTCACCGAAGAATCTGAAATCCCTCTCCTTCCCTTTCTCGTCGCGCCGATAGGGGATCCGGCATCTCTCGATGTCTCCGTTGAAGTCATCTACCTCGAGTCCGTTGAAATAGCGGGAGTAGATTTGCTTCATCCACTCCCTTCGGTCGGAAAGAACGATTTCCCTCGCTTTGGCCCGAACTTCGGTCAAACCCATGTCGGGATGCCTCGTTAAGATCCTTCGCTCCACTTCCGGTTGAAGCGTCCCTTTGATTAAGACATGGAGGGCGTAGTGGTTCAATCGATGGGGATAACAGCCACCTTTCCAGATCCCCACGCCATCCATTCCACGGTTCGCCATCCGGTCGAGGATCGTATCCATCACGTGATTCGGAATGAAATGATTGGAGACAATGGCCGCGACGCCGCAGTCCGATGGGGAAGGCTGGGTGTCTTCACATGCAGGCCGCTGGCTTTCCCTGCGGCGCCTGCGACGCTCCAGGACGCGCTCTTCCATGAGGGGCCATTCGATGCAATCGTACCGACCTCGTAGTTCCCGGATATCTTTCATCCCGAGGGCCGCCAGGGCCTTGGCCGTCTGAGCTTGCAGAAGGGCTCTGAAATTGATGATCTGCTGGGCGTTCACCTCGACATTCCGCAATAACTGCATCCTCGGTTCGATCGTGGAGATGCCACTACGACACCCTGACTCGCAGTTTCGATCCCGGACGCACCCAATGGCGACGAGATCGGCCGTTCCAAGAATGACGCCATCGAGCCCAAGAGCGACACCTTTAATCACGTCGCCCCACGTACGAAATCCACCACTTCCCATGAAGATGACTTGGTCCCTCAAACCGTCGTCCATGAGCTTTTCATGACAGATTGGAATGGCGTACTCCATGTGCATCCCCATCTGTCCTTTGATGATGTCGGGAGCCGCACCGGTGCCCCCGCGGGGGCCGTCAAGCCAGATTTCGATCGCCATCCCATTATCTTTGGCGATGCGAGCCAGACCAGCGAAGATGAATTCGATATCAGGGGAAGGGGAGACCTTGATGCAGATCGTCGCCTTTTGATTGATCATTCGCACAGCATCGATGAAGGCCTTCACGTCCTCGATGGAATAGCAGTTATGGAACGGAAAGGGGGAGATGAGACTGGTCCCCTTAGCAACTCCTCTGAGCCTCGAGACAAGCCCGAAGACCTTTCGTCCTAACAGATGGCCTCCGACACCCTGTTTCGCCCCCTGACTGTAAGCGATCACGACTCGTCGGGCTTTTCGGATCGTCTCCTTCGTAACGCCAAAGAGCCCCGTTTTGAGCTGGGTGGAGACATAGGGTTCGTCCTCGACAGTGATGATAGGAACGTACTGAATGGGCATGGAGGCAGGATAGCTTTTGAGCGCTTCGATGAGCCCTCGAGACTCAGGGGATTCCTGCAACTCCTCTCTGACCCTTTCAAGCACCTTCTCGAGAGGAACTAATTTCCTTTCCTCCATGAAGGGGCTGAGCATCGCCACCTGCTGGTCGGTCAGCTCAAGAGGATTCCAATCCGAATCGAGGATGTAGATCGTAGGGTACCCTCCCTCGCCTGTATCCACTTGCGTTCCTAAGATCCTTGACGCTATGACCCGAGCGCGCCACGTGCCAGGACCGATCGACCCGACCGACATGCCGGCTCCCACGAAAGGGGTCCTCAGTCGCAGTTCAGAGGAGAGCCGAAGGCCCGTGGAGACCTCGTCTATTTTTTCTTCGGGGATCTCGTCGGGGTTTTGCTTAAAAAGAATACGGATGTTGTCGAAACCATCTCCTAAGTTCCCGCGTTCTTCTGCCCGGGCGAGCGTCAGGGTCTTTAAATCGCCACTGGCCATTCGACCGACAGCCGCAATGAGAGAGGCAGGCCAAACATGGTCCTGGTCAAAGATGCGATAGCACGGGTTCTTCAGGTTCATGGAGTAAAACCGATGGGGAAGTGCGGTGGGTTGAACTAACTTCTTGAGTTGCGAGTACCGCCACCCGTAACCGTCGCCTTCTCGCTCGATTCGGGCTGAATTGGAGGCTCGATTTCGCGCCAGTCTCTCGGGGTTCTTGAAGTAGTCATAGATCCTCTCCTCGAGGTCGTCGAAGATGAGAAGTCGATTCTCCTCCCCAACCGTTTTTCTGATCTCTTTGAATCCAGAGGCCCCCAATACCTCGATAATCTGGATATTCCAGACTCGAATCAAATTGGAGATCCGTCTGGCCAGGGTCGATCGATCGTAATGGACCTCGAGATCCACGCCCTTACGAAACTTCTGCCGAGCCAATGGGTCAGCGATTAGGAGGACAGGCCAATCCACCTTTATGCCATTCGCCCCTCGTTGAATTGTCTTTTGAGCGTCAGCCGCGGAACGGATTCCGCCGGCAGCGAGGATGGAAAACCGATGGCGAAGTTTCTGCTCCACCAAAAAATGGTGGACGGCAGGGACAGCTTCGGTCGTGGGGTAATGTCCTTTTTCAGCATCGTACTCCGAAATGAGACAAAGGAGATCGAAAGGAGATTCCAAAAGGCGGACGAGTAATTTCCGCAAGGCCTCTGTAGGTCGAAGTTCCGAATCGACATCGCCCTTCCCAATATTTAGCACAGCAGCCAACAGGATCGATTCTGGAAAGAGGTTCCTCAAACCCTCGAGCCGGTCCATTCCTTCGCGATGGATCTCGATCTCGACGAGATCGGGCATATGATCCCTGAGCGGTTGAGGGATTCCCTCCCGCAGGAAGGCCTCCGCTTCTCGAAGGGTTAACCGTAGAGACAAGTGGGCAATCCCTCCCTCTACCTCCGAACCCCACTCGATGTAGTCCTTGAGACGGAGGGTGAGACGTGTTCCCATCTCTTGGGCTGCCTGAAGCATGGCCTCCATGAAATCCTTGCTCACCTGAACGGGCATCACATCCAAGAGGAGAGGGGTCTTCAGGTGAATCAGGGGGGGACGAGGCGTTTCCAGCCTTCCATCATGAAAGGTGAGATACTTCGGCCTCCGACCGAGTTGGATGGCGATCGCATCCGCAGAGCTCTCATAGAGAAGATTCTGGGCGGGGCCCACGATGTGAAAGTGGCCGAATCGAATCCCATCGTTGCCTGAGCCGCGATGGGGATCACCTTGGCCTGTCCCGGAGACCGGAATCTTTCCGGTCGTTGCCTCAAGGTCGATACGGCTGACGACGCTGCTATTCCAGTAGGGATCGTCCATGGTGAGGATGCTCGGATGGAGCTCGACAGAGGTGGCAGGAATACCTTTTGCGAGTTGGGGACATCGCTCGAGACAAGCTCCACAGCCCCTGCAGAGGGCCTCATCCGCAACGATGACATGACGGGGATCTGTTTCGTTCCGTTTCCGCACACTGTATATGCAGGCATCCACGCATGTCCCGCAATGCAAGCAGTATTCCTCGTCGATTAGGACCCGATGTTTCGGAAAGGTCTGTCGCTGTTCGTGGATCTTTTGGTCAAACCCTGTTCGAACGACGTCAAGGAATCGTTGGAAGTCGGGGCTCGTTTCGACGTCGTGAACGAACTGGGTCACCTCCTTTAGAGGAAACCCGGTGATCCGGGAGAAGTACTTCTCCAGTTTATCGAAGAGCTGTCGATGATTCAGTCTGACCTGGCAGCCTTCGTCGCAGCGACCACAGTGAAGACAGAAGTAGAGAGGGAGAAGTTTTGATACTTCGAAGGACTTCGTTTCGAATGCTCTTTTAAGCGTGAGGAGTTTCCCCCTGGCGGTGAACGTCTCGTCCCGGGTGGCCCCATAGACAGGGCACTGGGAAACGCAGCTTCCACACTGAGCACAGGCAAGGATCTCTCTCGAGATCTCTTCGAGGTCTTCTTGAACAAAGGGGATGCGCCGCCGAAGAACTTTCTCAGGGATAAGAGAAAAAAACTTCAACATCAACCACTGGGCTGCGGAGAGTTCGAGATCGAAGAGATTCGATTGGAAGAGAAGCTTTTGGAGCCGTCCCAGCCTTCCTGAAACACGGAAAAATTTCCCTGGGTTGAGAATACCCAAGGGATCGACTCTTTTCTTGTAGCGAACAAGCTGATTCAGTTCTTTTTTCGGATAGAGATGGTAGAGGAAAGGCGTGTTCCATATTCCCAAACCGTAGGGCTTCCCATAGTATTGCTGAAAGGCCAACCTGAGCATCATGGGGATTAAGAGAAGGTCTGCGAAGAAAATGGTCTTCCTATAGTCCGTTGTCAACATAGCCAAGAAGAGGACCTGATCCCGGTTGACCAGATGGGAAGTGGGATAAAGGGACAAACCGAACCGCCTTCCCCACTCGCTAATCCTTTCGGAGTAATGGGCTGCCTGATCCAGAGGGAGGAGAACTTCTGTGGCAAGCAGAGAAGGACCGAGGGTCTTAATCGACATGGGAAGGAATCGTTTGTCCCAAAGGTAGGTGACCGAGGATTGATCAGCCCTTTGAATCCCATTTTGGCGAAGGTAAGCCCTCAGTTCATTGGCCTTTGCCTCATCGGAGAAGACAACCATGACCAAATCCTTTGCCTCGATGGAAAGGTCCCCGTCCGACTGCGCCTTCAGGGCTCTGATGAGATCCGCATGGTAGATGACAACCTCTTCTGGTCTGATCGGCTCATGCCGGGTAAGCTTCTTCACGAAGGCATAGGCGGCCATGGGGTTTTCAAAGGGGATGCCGGTCGGATACCAACAGAGCGGTTTGGGGCCGACCTTGAGCGTGGCCTTGACGATGACCCCCATCTGTCCCTCTGTCGAAACGAAGTAGCCGATTTCTGGATCGTTGGTAGGAAGATCTTTGACTTGTCCGTCGGGTGTGATGGCGCGCAGCGAGATCAATTGCTCTTTGACGGGACCATGATGATAGGTTCCGAAGCCCATTCCTCCTGTGGCCAGCCAACCGATGAGGGTGCCGCCCTTTCCAGATGTCATGGTCAGAAGGGCCAATCCATGGCGGTCGAGTTCGCGTTCAATATCGAGGAAACGAGCCCCGGGTCCCACTGTCAATTCGAGGGCCTCCGGATTGACCTGAATCGAATCCATTCGTCCCAGATCGATTAGAATCCCCCCTTGGGTCGGAACGGCCCCCCCATAGCCCCATGTCCCAGCACCGCGGACTGTCAGGGGAATTCTGTACTCCCTGGCCAAAGCGAAGATCTTCAATAGGTGATCTTCAGCGGTTGGCTGGAGGATGGCATCAGGAAGGCTTCTCAGCATGAGGTCACGAATGATCGGAGGAAGATCGACGTTCAAATCTTGGCGATAGTATTCGAGCTTCCCGGGCTCGTCGATCATCCGGAGACCGGAATTCTGGTCGAGCATCCTCTGAAGCGCTTTCCACCAGGGTGGACGGTCTTTCTTTGCTCTCATAGTCCTTTCCAACCTCTGCGATTCGAGAATTTCATCGTTCCATCAATCATGGGAAAAGGCTGATAGATCAGAGGAAAGGTGTTTTGGAGACATGAGATCAGGCTGCATTCAGCTTATATAAAAATGAGGAGCTTGGGCCCCCGGACGCTCAACGACTCGACACGCGGCCTCGAGGTACCAGCAAGGCTATATATTCATATAAAATGTTTGCCCCTCAGACGCAATAAGGAATCCAACTCCCAAAGAGAAAGAGTCTGAATTTCCGTGGCAGGGCGAGGCGTTAAGATTCTGAACGATTATAATCCCTCGCTGAAGCGTGGGGAAGATCGGGTCATCGGACAGGGATATCTTCGAAAATCTTACCAAGCGGACGATCCGAAATGAGTATTTGGCGAAGGTCACCTCGCCCATGACAGGAGAGCCCTCCCAATTTCTAATTGAATTCTTCGAGCCAAGGGACAAGCTGAGGTTTCCGCTATAAGATTTCCTCCGACATCCCTGTCCGATTCCATTGAATTTCCCTGGTAGGCTGAGCAATTACGAACGATTTCCCTTTGACATTCCGCATACATCCCTTTATAGTTTTAAGAGAGTTTTGGAAGCTGAGAGAGAGTCAGATAAGGAGGGATGAACGTTGGGCGAATCGATCCTGAATGGGAAGAGGATTTTGGCCGTGGATGACGAGCCAGATGTCTTGTCCGCTCTGGAGGAAGAGATTCTGGGGGCTGCGCCGAAATGTAAATTTGAAAAGGCTACCACCTATGAGGAAGCAGCCGAGAAATTGGAATCCCAAACCTATGACATAGTGATCCTCGACATCATGGGAGTCCGGGGCTTCGACCTCTTGGAGTTGGCCACCAAGAAGAATCTTCGGGTGGCCATGTTAACGGCCCATGCGCTAACCCCCGATGCCCTCAAGCGGTCTTTCGAGATGAAGGCCCGGGCCTTCCTTCCCAAGGAGAAGTTGGGAGAGGTCGTACCGTTTCTCGAGGATGTGCTTCGGTATGACTACCTCCCGGGTTGGAAGCGCTTGATGAAGAAATTGGAGGGGTTCTTCAAGGCTCGATGGGGCGAGTATTGGCAGAAAGCAGAGGCCAGGTTCTGGGATGATTTCGAAAAGATCACCTCTGCCAAGTGGTGACGAAGAATCGATCGAAGGTGACTATTTCAGCTCTTGCCCTCAAAATTCCAGCCGCAATGGCTGCGGCATTATGGACCGCGGCAATTTTGACCGAAATTGGTTTGCTATAGGGAACCGCCTCGTTGAGCGCTTAGATGAGCGTCCTCGAATCCTCGATCGAATCGATGTCGTGTGGAGGGGCAGGGGAGGGGGCATCTGTGCCCTCGGGGATCATTCTCGTCTTTGAGATGTCCTCGATAACCCTTTCCCCGGGGAGGTGCCCGTCGATACCAGGCTTTGCCCCCTGCCCAATCTTGATTTCGATGGCTGCGACGACCAAAGGCCGCGGTTTGATCCTGTCGTTCAATCCCACGTGGATAGAACCTTTCGGAGAAAGAGCAGGGGATCCTCTTTCCAAACCATTGCCCTTTTGAAAGCATGGCCATCACCTCATAGGATGGGAAGATATTTGTCCAATTCGTATTGGGAGACGTGCGTCCTGTATTGGTCCCATTCGATCTTTTTGTTTTCAATGAATTTTTGAAAGATGTGGTCCCCTAATGTCTCTCTAACCAATTCGCTCTTCTCCGTAAACTGAATTGCTTCAAAAAGATTTCCGGGGAGGGATTCGATCCCATGCCTTTCTCTCGCCTGCTCTGACATCTCAAAGATGTCCTCCTCCACTGGAGGCGGGAGTTCGTAATTCTTTTCGATCCCTTTGAGGCCCGCCGCCAACATGACGGCAAAGGCGAGATAAGGGTTGCAGGCTGGATCGGGCGATCGAAATTCGATTCGGGTTGCCTTCTCTTTACCAGGCTTATACATGGGAACTCGAACAAGGGCGGAGCGATTCCTGCGCGCCCACGAGATATAGACTGGCGCTTCGTAACCCGGGACAAGCCTTTTGTAAGAGTTGACCCATTGGGAGGTGATTGCGGTAATCTCCTTTGCATGTTTCAGAATGCCGGCGATGTAAGCCTTCGCGACTTTTGACAGGTGAAATTCATCCTTTGGGTCAAAGAAGGCATTCTGCTCCCCCCTGAAAAGGGATTGATGGGTGTGCATGCCGCTTCCGTTCTGACCGAAGATGGGCTTTGGCATGAAGGTGGCGTAGACACCATGCTTCAAGGCGATCTCTTTCACAACGAGCCGGTAGGTCATGGCATGATCGGCCATGGTGAGAGCATCGGTGTAGCGAAGGTCGATCTCGTGCTGACTGGGTGCCACTTCATGATGGCTATATTCAACCCGAATTCCCATGGCTTCTAAGGTCAGAATGGTCTCGCGCCTCAACTCCGTGGCCACATCGAGGGGAGTGAGGTCGAAATAGCCACCTCGATCGAGCGTCTCTGGTCTCCCGTTGCTTGTCTTGAAATAGAAGTACTCCAGTTCGGGCCCCACATAGAACGTATAACCGAGGTCCTTGGCTTTTTGGAGGTTCTTTTTCAAAACCCATCTTGGGTCTCCTTTGTAGGGAGTTCCATCCGGTTCGTAGATGTCTGCAAACATTCGGGCTACGGCGTTCTCTTTCGGTCTCCATGGTACGATCTGGAAAGTCTGTGGATCAGGTTTTGCGATCATATCGCTCTCGTCGATCCGAGCGTATCCCTGGATCGAAGAGCCATCGAAGCCCATCCCCTCTTCAAGGGCACCCTCCAGTTCATCGATGGTGATCGCAAAACCCTTGAGAAATCCCAGGATATCTGTGAACCAAAGCCGAATAAACCTGACCCCATTTTCTTTCGCCATCTTCAACACTCTTTCCTTTTCGTCCTCCATTCTTTCCTCCTTTCTTTGATATGAAAAAGGTGTCTCTTTCAGAACCCTATCCGACTGTCCAAGAGACACCTTTGTCTTTTCGATACCCCTTTGTATCTTTAGAGGAAGCCGACAGCAATTTGCATGCCAGAAAAAATTTTTTTCGACAAGAGAATCCGAGGCCATAACAGTTCGAATTCATAGGGGGTCTGTTAGCGACGAAGACTGGGCCTTTTGAGTCGGGAGCCCTTCGACCAGGAAGGTGATGATGATATTTAAGCAAACTGTCATAAAACCGCCAGAAGTTGCCTCAACCTACTGTGGAGAGTCAACAGAATCGGGCAGGGATGTCGGAGAAAGTCTTATAGCGGAAACCTCAACTTGTCCCCTGGCTCGAAGAACCGACTTATAAATTGAGAGGGCTCTCCTCTTAAGGGAGGATTGACCTTTGCCGAATTCTCATCATATCGTCGGCTTCATAAGACTTTCGAAGATATCCCTGTCCGATTGCCCGATCTTCCTCGCGTTTCGGTGAATGATTACCACCAGAGAGGAAATAAAATTGACAAAGATCGCCAATTTTCATAGATTAGCTCTTTAGACACCATCGGAGAAGAGAACAGGGGTCTTCTTATGGAGACGGAAAGTTTTTTGGCGCTGGCGAAACGTCTGGAGAAGAAGAAAAAAGGAAAGACTGAAGAACTGGAGAAGCTCCAAAAGTTCTTCGAGCGGTTTCGAAATTGGAACCGTGCCTACTTGGACAAAGAAGTCTTTGAGAGGGCTCAGGGATCGATCCCTGCCATCGCTGAGGCCATCAGCAACACGATTCAATTCCTCGATGCGGAGATTGCGAGGCTCAGGAATAAGCGGACGAAGCTTCCCGTCGAGAATGTGGCCTTAGCAGAGATGCAGAAGGTTCAAAAAAAGAACGAATGGATGATGAAGGAGTTTATGGCGACGTTTTCCAAATAGATCTCTTCGTGATTCGGTGTTTCCGAATCCCTTTAAAATGAAGCTGGGAGGTTTGAATTTCAATTCGGACCTTTCATCCGTGAGGTACGGTCTGCTCAACTCTCTCTTCGATCAGATCATCACCTTCAGACTGGCTGAGTTAAAAGAGGCATGGGGGGCGATCTATAGGGCGGAAAAGGCTATCGAAGAGGCCAGGAAGAAGAGGGATGTGACGAAGGCAGCGGCAATGCTTGCGGAAGCGAAAGCCTTGGCGACGAGAGTCCCTGTGCCCGAAGCCAAGGCCAATGATATGGAATTCAACAAGGCCTTCAAGGGAAAGGAGAAAGGCGAGGCGAGGGCAAGGTTTGCCATGTCCTCTATGTGGCCTTTTACGGAAGAGGGTGGCTTCTCCCTCGCTCATTTCGTCAATTTTTTTGAACGATCCCTTTTTATGGAGTCTTTCCTCAACAGCCTGACGGCGGGAGTGATGGCCGTCATCTTCGGTGGCCTGATCAGCCTCCCGCCCGCATTCTTCACCATCAAGTACGATTTCAAGGGAAGGACACTCATTCAGATGCTGGGCGCCCCCCTGGCTTATTTGAGGGTGAGGACGACCGGTGTGGAGGACAAGGCGGGGTACGTGATCTGGGTGATCATGGTCGCCCTTTCTCCGCTCCCGTTGTGGGGTGCGATGAAATTCTTAAGCCTCTCAGAGTATGCTATGGTCCAATGAGGGGGGACCGGAGCACCGATTTCAAAGAAAATCAAGGGTTGGAAGTTGGCCGCCGTATTGATATTCTCTCTTTTCGTCTTAGGCAGTCGAATTGGCATCCACCCTTACGCTTGTTCCGAAGATGGAATATGGCCCTCTCTCGTACGGGATCTATATCTATATGCAGAGCGCTGTGGGAAGGGGTCCTGGAGCTGCTTTGGGTGTGGTCGCCATCCTCTTGGTAGCCATAGGGACCTACCTGGTCAACCGGGTTTCCAGCGGAGGAAGTGGCACGGCGTTTAAACTGTAGGGGATGGGAACGGGAAAAATTGGACATGAGTTGGTCATTTCTTGGAATACGGCGTCAAGCCTATGTCGGGCTTAGGTTGGGCAAGAGATGAAGCGACCTACAGAGGTTCGATTGATCGATCTCAGAAAGTCCTTCGGAGAGACGGGGGCCGTGAAGGATGTGAGCTTGACGATCGAAAGGGGGGACTTTTTCACCTTTCTGGGACCGAGCGGGTGTGGAAAGACGACGATCCTCCGCATGATCACTGGCTTCACCCGGCCGGACAGCGGAAAGATTCTCTTCGACCATCTCGAGGTCAACGAGATTCCTCCCTGGAAGAGGGAGGTGGGGATGGTCTTTCAAAATTATGCCCTTTGGCCCCACCTCTCTGTCTTCGACAACGTCGCCTTTGGCCTCCGGGAGCGGGGCTTCTCAAAATCGACCATCGCTGAAAAGACCTACCGTGCCCTCGCGATGGTGAATCTGGAAGGATTGGCGAAGAGAAGGCCTTGGGAGCTTTCCGTGGGTCAGCAGCAACGCGTTGCTTTGGCAAGGACGTTGGTCATCGAGCCTCGCCTTCTTCTATTGGACGAACCCCTGAGCAATCTGGATGCGAAACGGAGGGTCCAGAGGAGACAGGCGTTGGCGTGAATCCAAAAGGATCTGGGAATTGCCTCCATCTACGTGACCCACGACCAGGAGGAGGCCTTGACCCTCTCCACACGAATCGCGGTGATGTCGAAAGGCCGGGTGCTTCAGGTGGGAACACCCAAAGAGATTTATGAGAATCCGAAGAACCAGGAGGTCGCTGATTTTGTTCGAACGTCCAATTTCTTCGTCTCCGAAGTGATCGGTAAAATGGGCGATCGGATTCATGTGAGAACAGAGGAGGGTTTCCTGCTAATCGTCCGGGAAGAGGGGGAGAGCTCCCCGGTGATCGGCGCAAAAGTCTTTCTGACCCTCTCGATGGACGATATCGTCGTCATTCCCCTGAGGGGATGATCCTCGGCGGAGGCACGGGTATCACTTTTTCTCTCTCTTCTCCAACTCTTTCTTGATTCCTTCGACCTTCTCTCTAAATTCTCTCGTGACCGCCTCTGATTGAAACTGATCGGTGATGATATGCGGGGTCATCAAAAGGATGAGCTCTGTCTTGGCCATCGTGTAAGTGTGCCTCCCGAAGAGGGCGCCCAAGATTGGAATTCGGCTCAGAAATGGGATTCCGGCCTTCTCAACATTTTTTGAGTCCTGGATCAATCCCCCGATAACGATGGTCTGCCCTTCTAATATGGAGAGAACGGTTTTTGCGGTTCTCTTTCCGAAGACCGGGACGGAGGGCAGGTTTCCGAGAGCCGTGGTATCCACCTTGCTGTCTTCGACAGAGATCTCCATCGTGACCAGACCGCTATCGCTGATCCGTGGTGTAACGGTCAAGATGATCCCTACGTCTTTATATTCGATCGTCCCCTCGACCACGTTTGTGGCAGCCGTTGCCGTTGTGGTGTAGGTGGAGGTGAGAATCGGCTGGGAGGAGCCAATCTGAATCTTCGCTTCCTTATTATTGGAAGCGAGGATATGAGGCGAGGAGATGACCTTCAGGCGTCCGCGGGTCGCTGCAGCGCGGATGGCGGCGGAAACCCTTCCTCCCTGTTCGACGATCGAGTAGCGAAGGCCAAAGGCTGAAAGAGCCTCGGTAAAGGGATTGACGGGAGGTCTTTCTCCCATTACGATCTCTTGGGCGTTGGGAGGATGGCTTGAAAGAAACCTGGACCACTCGATCCCGAACTGAGTGGTTTCATCCAGAGTGATCTCCGCGAGCATGACCTCGATCAATACCTGTTTCGGATAGATATCGAGTTTCTTGATGGTTTCCAAGATAGGTTTGTAATCCCTTGGAAAGCAGCGGATGACCAGTGCATTGTTCGTCTCGTCGACAACGATGTTGATCTCTCCTTCGGGAACGGTTGAAACCTCCTCCTTCGATGGGGTCGGAGGGGGAGGTGCAGGAGTTGGCCGGACTCCCCTGGGCGTCGGCTCCGGCGTGACCACCTTCTCCTTAAAATCCGGCTTCTTCTCCTTGGGGGCGACAAAGATTTGCTTCAAAACCTCGGCGAGATCCTTGGCCTTCCCATTTTGGACATAGTAGACGAAGACGCTCGGTTTGGTTCCCTCCGCAGGGGTCTTATCGAGTTCCTTTAACCAGCCCTCCACCTTTTCGAAGATACCAGGGATGGAGCTAACGACCAAGAGCGAGTTGATTCGAACGATGGGTGTGAAGGTGATGCCCACTCCTCTTCCGGACTTTGTGGAAACCTCAAAGGAAGCGAAGATCCGCTCCATCTCCTTGGCGATCTCGGTGACATCCGAATTGAGGATTGGGTAGATTCTGACTTTCATGTCCGCAAAGAGATCGATGTCGAAGAGGTTGATGATGTCGAGGGATTTCTTGATGTTGGAGGCGAGGTCGTTGATGATCAAGAAGTTGTGGGGAGGATGTTCAATGATGTCTGCTCCGTCCGAAAGGAAGGGCTTGATCAACTTCGAAACCTCGGCCACGGGGATGTACTTCAACATGACGATCTGTATCGTAAATCTCTCCTCTGGGGGGAGCTTCGTGGGGTCGCGGGTTGTGGAAGGCGTCACATACGTTTTTTTCGCCTCACCCAAAGGGACGATCTCGTAGAGGTTGTCCTTCTTGACCGCTGTGGCTCCATTGAGCTTCAGGATCGATTGGAAGATGGGAAAAACGTCCTCATGGGGAATTTGACCCGCCGTATGGATGTTGACGACTCCCTTGACCCTGGGATCGACGACATAGTTGATCTTCAGAATCTCCGCCATCACGCGGATCACCTCATAGAGGTCTGCGTTATCAAAATTGAAGACGACCCCGGGCTTCTTCGGGGGTTCGGCAGGCTTCGCAGAAACGGGAGGAAGAAGCGGTACGGGTGCCGCAGGGGAGGGAGGCTGGACATCGGCTCTCGGCGGTCGGGTGGGTCGTTCGATCTTCGGTGGCTGAGCCAGAGCGGGCGAGGGAGCTTCAGGTGGTTTGACGGATGGTCGTGTCGTCTCCGGGGAGGGCTGAACAACCTCCTTCCTCGGCAGGGTCTCCCTCGCTTCTGCCTTCAACTGCTTTTTCTCAATCGCACAGTGGAGGTTCCCCAACATGAGTGTTAGGATAAGGCCCTGTAATAGTAACCATCGTATTCGATTCATCCTCAGAGAGCTCCTTTCTTCCTGTCTTCATTGAGAACTTTCAGGAGGTAAAACGGGTACCGGAACGGGCGTTACGGTCCTCCTTCCTCTTGTGAGTGGGCTTGGGTACGGGGAAGACGGCGGTGTCACAGGTCTTGGCTGCGGAGCTACCGTCTCCCTGACGGGTTCTACAGGTCTCGGGGCCTCAGCGGCCTTTGGTACGGGAACAGGAGCAGGAGCGGCGGGAGGGGAGGGAGTGGTTGCGGGTGCGGGACCGGGAGTCCCTGCGGTTGCAGTGGTGATTGCAGGAGGCTTCACTTCAGTCTTGACCACGACTCTCTTTTTGGGGACGGTCGGGTCATAGAGCAGAACGTCGAACGAATCCTCCCCCGACTCCAAAGTGATCCTGTCCGGGAGAACCTTCGTCAGTTTGTACCCACCAATCATCTCTCCGACCTTCAAGGTGATGATCTCCCGTTCCCCTTTCCGAAGCGGCCTCCCCATTTGAGCGAGGGACGCGGATTCGAAGTCCTGCGCAATGGTAACTCCGTAGAGAACGATTTGAGGACGAGTCACGGGTTTTGAAGGATCCGATGTGGCGATCGCAAATTCTTTCCGATCCGGGTTGAAGATATTCTTTTCAGAAATGGCAATCGCCGAACCGAGCGAAGTGGTATCCCTGGGCGATCCCGTGACGGAGCTGGGTTCAACTTTCGATTCTGCCCTCTTGGGCCTTTCCTCTCCCCCAAAGGTTTCCAAGGGCCGAGTCCAAACCTCGTAATTCCTCTGAACCAGGAGGCTTACCGCAATCAGAAGTAATAGAGACAGGATGCCGTATCGCCAGGACATTATCGCTCCCTTCCTTTCTCCTTCGGTTTTGATCCTTTCATGAGCCCAGAGATAACCATGCTTCCTTGCACTTGATTGGGCATCCGAATGTTCAAAACCAGAAGATCCATCTCCGAGATCATGAGCTCCTTCTCGTGGGTTTCGATATCGTGGATGAACTGGGCCAAATTGAGCATGCTATTGGTCGGATTAAAATCGATCTGGATCGAGACCTTTCGGTAGGAATCGATCTCCTTTGGCTCCAACATTCGGAAGCTGCGGATGGTAACGCCATCCTTTTCCGAGAGGCGTTTGACGATCTCTTGAAGAGTCGCCGCACCGATTTGAGGGGTTTCTCCGGCCAAGAGCCGCGCCTGAATCGTCTCATACTGCTTCTGGGTTCGATCCAAATCCTCTTCGAAGGTCTTTCGATTTGCAAGATATTCCTCGTATCTCATGAGGGCCTTTCTCTTCAAAAGGATCTCCTCCTCCGCTCTCTTTTTCGCATCCACCAGAGGAAGAATCCCGAAGGCGTAGAGAAGGACGAGAAGGACCGCTCCCAGAAGTCCCCAGAGCAGGCGCCTCTGAGAAAACCTTGAGCTTTCGAGAGAAC
>FWPV01007081.1_pt1 | contig 20733 bp, 18 predicted proteins | sample 2228371 | NCBI WGS metagenome assembly FWPV01 (sample SAMEA103939776, study PRJEB20133) | metagenome | reverse complement strand
CGGCGGCGCCTGGATGCCCTCCTCGGCGAACCGGCGGGCGAGCCGTCGCACGAACTCGTGGCGAACGCCGATGCGCTCGGGGTAGGTCCGGCAGCGCAGTGTCACGTTGAGTACCGCGGCCGGCGGCGTGAGGTCGGCGAAGCGTGCGCCCGGCTCCGAGTCCTTCACCGCCCCCTCACACTCGGCCACCACCTCACGCGCCACCTCAAGCGCGATGCGCTCGACCGCGTCAGGGTCTCCGGCCGACGCGAAGGCCACCGGAACGACGAGCACGAACTCGCCCTGCGTCGAGTAGTTGACCACGGTCGCACGGGCGAGCACCGAGTTGGGCACGATCGCGATGTCGTTCGTGGGCTGCTGCACGAGCGTGTTGCGCCACGTCACGTCGAGCACGGTCCCTTCCTCGCCGGTCTCCAGCCGGATGAAGTCTCCCGGCTGGATCTGGCGAGAAGCCAGCAACTGGATCCCACTGAACACGTTCTCGAGCGTAGGCTGCAGCGCGAGGCCCACCGCGAGGCCGCTGACGCCGAGTGCGGTCACGAGAGGGGCGACCGAGACGCCGAGCGTGGCAAGCAGCGACAGTCCGCCCAGCGTCCACACGACGGCGCGCGTCAGATTGACGAAGATCGAGCCGGACGGCAGCGGCACATCCTCGCGCTGCGTGACGGCGCGGACCAAACGGCCGCCGACGCGGGACGCCAGCCCTGTCAGCACCACGATGGCGAGGGCCTGCCAGATCCGGTCGAGCGCGCGCAGCGTGCCGGCGTCGAGTCCGAGCATGCGCTCGAACACCCACAAGCCGGTCAGGGCGCCGATGGCGGTGGGTGCCCAGCGCAGTGCGTGGGCAAGGTGCGCGATGGCCGGGGAGCCGGATGTGCGTGCCCGCGTAGCCACGGTGCGAGACAGCAGCACGTCAGCGAGCAGGCCGGCGAGCGCAAAACCGGCGATCACGGCGAGAGCCTCGGGCGAGGCGAGTATCGTCTCGAGCACGGTGTGACCTCCTCGTGTCTCATGCTAGCAGTTGGCGGCCGCGTCTGTGGGAACGTGGTGTTTGACCGCCTTTGGTCTCGCAGCTAGACTATCGTTCGCTCCGCGCCCGGCGCGGGCAAGAGATGGACCGTGCGGGCACCGATGCGACCGGGCCGTTAGCTCAGTTGGTAGAGCAGGGGACTTTTAATCCCAAGGTCGTAGGTTCGATCCCTACACGGCCCACCACATATCGCCCCCATCGTCTAGCGGCCAAGGACTCCGCCCTTTCAAGGCGGCAACAGGGATTCGAATTCCCTTGGGGGCACCAGAGTGGTCGCGACCCGTCTGCAGGCGCAGGCGGGTCGTTCTCGTCGCGGACGGCGCCATCTCGGCGGCGCGGTCGCCTGTCAGGGTGGTCTGAGCCGACGTGGCGGGCGCCCACCAGGCATCGTCGGCTTCCCGCCTGCTCGTGAGTGCCATCGACAGGGGCGTGGCGGCCATCGGGCCCGGGCGAGGGCTCCGGTGTCGCACGAGATGTGGCCGGCAGCGGTTCACGCCGCGTCCGTCGCAGCCCCTGTTATGGACTCGGTGTGCACGGCGCGCTGCGGCGTGTGTTGACGATGTGCTGCACTGGACCTGCAATTCGCGTTGCGTGCGCGCTATCATGATGCCGTCTGCGAGGCGGACTCCCGCGCCGCGTGGACATCTTTGCAGGGGCGCAGGATGGCGAAGATGAGGCTCGTACATCACGGGAGCGTCGTTCACGTGCCGGCCATGCTCGTGGTCGCTGCGGTGACGCTGCTCGCATGCTCGGTCGATCCGGCCGCCGCCGCGCGTCCGTTCTCGCCGTTCGGCGTCAACAGCCACCTCATCGGTGACTACCGGCAGTCCCAGATCGATCGAGAGCTCGACATGGTCCAGCGCAGCGGCGCTCAGTGGGTGCGTGTGGCGGTGCCGTGGCGCTACATCGAGCCGGAGCCGGATCGCTTCGACCCCTATCCCCTGAGCCAATTCGACAACGTGATCGCGTGCGCCGCCAAGCGAGGTCTGCGTGTGCAGGCGGTGGTCCTAGACTCCCCGGACTGGTCGAACGGAGGGCGCGGCCCGTGGTACCCGCCGGACGACGACACGGAGTTCGAGGAGTTCATGCGGTTCATGACCGCCCGGTACGCCGGGCGAGTGACCTACTGGGAGCTTGGGAACGAGGTCAACGAGACCGAGTTCTGGAAGGTGCCGCGCGCGCAGTCTCCCGCTCGGTACACGCGCTATCTCCAGCACGGTTACCGGGGCGCCAAAGAGGGCGATCCCGACTGCCGTATCATCTCGGCGGGTCTTGCGGGAAGCGACTACGGCTACCTGCAGCAGATGTATGACGCGGGAGCCAAGGGCTACTTCGACGTCCTGGGAGTGCACGCATACACACAGGGCATGAGTCCGTATGCGGTTGACGCGATCACACCCTCTCGGACGTTCGGCGGACTTGCCCTCATGAAAGCCGTCATGACGAGGAACGGCGAACCCGACAAGAAGATCTGGGTCACCGAGGTCGGCTGGCAGACCTCTACCAGTGGCGGCGGCCGTGTGTCGCTCGAGACTCAGGCCCGCTACACATACGACGCCTACCGCCGGCTCTACCGCGACTTCCCCTACGTCGAGACTCTTTTCATCTACTGCCTGCGTGATGACGGGACCGAAAGGTCCGAGCCTCGGCACAACTACGGCCTGCTCGGCCGGGACTATTCGGTGAAGCCCGCGTTCGCCTCCTACCGTATGGCAGCTGACACGTTCGCCAGGAGGCGGACGGCGTTGTCCCTGAACGCCTTGCGCCTGACGGTCGCGCGCGGTGATCTCGTGCGGCTGTCCGGCGTGCTGAGCCCGGGTCCCGCCGGGCGGGTCAAGCTGCAGCGGTGGAACGGCTCAGCGTGGGTGACGGAACGTAACGTGCCCACCTCGCCGAAGGGGGCGTACTCCGTCTCGGTACGGGTGGTGGGCACAGGCGTCGTGCGCTACCGGGCGGTCTACTCGGGCAGCCCTGTGCGGAGGCCCGCGAAGAGCAGGACTCTCAGCATCCGGTGTGTCGAGCGCTGAGTCCGGAATCCGGGACTCGCCAGGAAGTCCGGCAGCAGGCAGCGACCGCTCAGCCGCCGAGCACGCCGAACAGGATCATGTGGACGACGACCCAGACCACGTAGATGCCCAAGCCGATGGCGAGGCCGCGGAGCAGGTCCTTGCCCATGGCGGCAAGTCGGCTCTCCTTGTGCTGTACCGGAACGAGCGGATCCATCGGGCAGCCCTTCCGCATCATCTCTTGCTCAGAAGTCTAGCACTCCGTGCGCTATTCTTTGGCGGTACCATATGGTGTCCGGCCTGAACGCCGTCCTCCACGGAGGTGTTCGTTGGAACGTCGCTACCGTAGCCCCTATCGTCACTGGGTGAGCGGCTTCGCATTCGAGGCCGCCCTCTTCGTCGTGCTGCTCGTCTTGATGGCGCTGCTGAGCGCGATCGTCAGCCGGCTGACGGGGTAGACGCGACATGTGGGTGCGGTTCACGTTGGCCGAGGTGCGCGGGATCGCGCACTATCTGGGCGTCCTCGTGCTCGGCATAGCGGCAGCGATGCTCCTCCCGCTGGCGACCGGCGTCGCACTCGGTGAGTGGGGTCCGGCTCTCGATTACTTCATCGGTGCGGCGTGCGCGGCAGTGGCCGGCCTGGCGCTCATGCTCGCCGATGTGACCGCCCCGCAGATATCTCACCGCCAATCGCTGCTCATCTCCGCCCTCGCGTGGCTCTGTGCGGCGCTGGTCGGCGCCGTGCCGCTCGCGCTATCGGGCAATTACGGCTCGTATCTGGACGCCCTCTTCGATGCCATGTCGGGCTTCACGACGTCAGGGCTCACGGTGGTCCAAGACCTCGACCACATGGCGTACGCGCACAACATGTGGCGACACCTGACCCATTTGATCGGCGGCCAAGGCATCATCGTCGCGGCCATCTCACTCGCGATCGCACTCAAAGGCGGCGCCTTCTCGCTGTACCTCGCTGAGGGCCGGGACGAACGCATCCTGCCCAATGTCCTGCACACCGCCCGCTTCATATGGTTCGTCACGGCTGTGTGGGTGAGCTTCGGCACGCTCATGCTGACGGTGATCAACTGGGTGTCCGGCATGACACCGGTCAGGGGCGCTCTCCACGGCTTCTGGCTGACGATCGCCGCCTTCGACACGGGTGGTTTCGGCCCGATGTCCCAGAACGCTCTCTACTACCACAGCCCCTACCTGGAGTTCGGACTGCTCATCCTCATGCTGGCGGGTACCTTCAACTTCAATCTGCACGCCGATCTGTGGCGTGGCGACAAACTCGAGGTCTTCAAGAACATCGAGGCCAGGACACTTGCGGCCAACATCGCGATCTGTGTGGGGCTCGTCGCGGTGTCGTTCGGCGCAAGCACGCTGTTCTCGACCGATGCGGAGCTCTGGCGCAAAGGAGTCTTCCACGTCATCTCCGCGAACTCCGGCACGGGGCACCAGACGCTGTACGCCGGTCAGTGGCCTTCCTTGGGTGGCGCTGCGGTCTTCGGGATCGTCCTTGCGATGGCGTTCGGAGGGATGGTCTCCTCGACCGCAGGCGGCATCAAGTCGTTCCGGATCGGGCTGATCCTGTCGTCTGTGGCGCTCTCTGCGAAGCAGGCCCTCTCCCCGGGCTCGGCAGTCGTGCGCCTCCGCTTCCACCACCTCGTCGACCGGTTCATCACGCCCGAGATCACGGCGAGCGCGTTCACCTACTTCACGCTGTACGCCGTGAGCTACGTCTCCGGTGGCGTCATCGGAGCGGCGTACGGATACGACCCGTCGGCCGCGGTGTTCGAGTCGGTGTCCGCCGCCGCCAACGTCGGCCTGTCGGTCGGTATCACCGGTCCGGCCATGCCCGCGGGGCTCAAAGCGCTCTACATCGTTCAGATGTGGTCGGGTCGCCTCGAGTTCCTCTCGCTTATCGCGCTCGTCGTGGCGGTCCTTCTGGCATTCAAGCCGAAGAGGAAGAGCGTCGCGTGAGGCGGCTGTTGCTTATCGCGCTGTGTGTGACCGGCGTGTGGCTGCCCGTCTCCGCTCAGGCCGCGGCTCCGTTGCCCGAACCGCCGTTGACCCAAGGGGCGGTGACCCCTGCCGATGCTGTGAGGGCCGGGCTGGCCCAGGACGGCGCCGAGATGCTTGTCCAAGGCGAAGCGATCGGCGAAGCGCTCATGGCGCCCGGCGGCAAGCGCTGGGTCAACATCCTTGGCGGCGGAACCGCCATAGGCGTGGTGGTCGAGGCGGAGGATGCGCGAGCGATCGAACGCTTCGGCGAGTACGGCCAGCGCGGTTCGACCTTGCTCGTGAGGGGAGTCGTGAACTCAGCGTGCGACGAGCATGGCGGAGACCTCGACATGCATGCCACTTCGGTGCGCGTGCTCGACGGGGGCCATGCCACGCCCCACGTAGTCGACCCGCGCAGGTTCGTGCTGGCGGGTTCAGCTGCGGTGTCGGCGCTGATCCTGCTTCTGCAGTACAGGCGCTTGCGACGCCGCAGCTACCTGTAGCCGGGAGCCTCGGAGGCCAGGAAGGCCGTACCGTTCCCCGATGCGCGCGGTTGGTCGGTCGCCGGCGCGGGCCTCGGTATCAATCTGGCGCTCGGGGTCCTGTACTCGTGGAGTGTCGTCGCCAAGACGCTCACGAAGCGGTCGCGGACGGCGGCTGGGGTTGGTCGTCAGGCCAGGCCAGGCTGCCCTACGCGGTCGCCGTCGGGGTATTCGCCGTCTCGATGGTGTTCGCAGGCCGGGCCCAGGACCGTCTCGGTCCGCGCTTGGTCGCGACGCTCGGTGGGGCGCTGTGCGGCCTCGGCATGATCGTGGCGAGCTTCGGGTCGGCTGATTCGACGCTGCCGATCGTGCTAGGCTTCGGCCTGTTGACCGGGCTCGGCATCGGGCTCGGGTATGCGGCGGCCACCCCCGCTGCGGTCGAGCGGTTCCCTTCTCAGCGAAAGGGACTCATCACGGGCATCGTCGTGGCCGGGTTCGGCCTTGCGAGTGTCTACATCGCCCCGTTGACGACCTGCTTGCTCGCCGAGCAAGGCGTCGCGGGCACCTTCCGCACACTGGGTATCGCCTTTCTGCTGACCACGGTGGCGTTCGCGCAGGTGCTCCAGAACACGCCCGCAGGCTATCTGCCCGCCGTCGCGGGGATGAAGGCCGATGCCGGCTCGGCGCCCGCCGGCGACTACGACTGGCGTTACATGGTGAAGACTCGTCAGTTCGCCTCGCTGTGGCTCATGTACGCGTTCTCCGCATTCGCGGGACTCATGATCATCGGCCACATGGCCAAGATCGCTGCGGCCCAGCTGCCTGCGTTCGACCTCGGGTTCGCGTTGGCGGCGGTTCTGGCGATCGGCAATGCAAGCGGCCGCGTGGTGGCGGGGTCGTCGCCGACCGCATCGGGGGCATCCGCACGATGCTTGGCGTGTTCGTGCTGCAGGCTGCGATGATGGGAGCATCGGCGGCGTCTTCGGATTGATGACGGCGGGTACCATCGTCGATTCGACAGGGTCCTACGCCGTGGCCTATGCGATCGCCGCGGTCCTGTGCTTGGCGGCGGGAGCGCTTACGTTCGTGACGAAGCCGCCGGCCGGACGGGCGGAGCCGGACTCGCTTTCGCTCGGCATCGAGAAGGCTGCCTGAGGGTGAACTGGCTGGACCGGATCATGCGGGGCGCGATGTCCGGACCCAGAAGGCGTCCTCGGAGCAGGTGGGAGGGCAACGCGGCCGGGTAGACCTCGATGAGCGCTCCGATCTCTATCGGAGACGCTTTCAGCTCGCCAGCATCACGACGCGCCTGCGCCGCGCATGATGCCGGCGACCATGCCGCCCACGTAGGGGACGAGCCACACCGCCCACACCGCGATGCTGTATCGGTGGAAGCCCTGGCGGGCCGCCGCACTGCCACGCAGAAGGATCCAGGTCGCCCAGGCCGCGTGGATCGCCATGAGTGCGAGCGCGCTGCCCCCGGTGAGCGTGTGGGGCCAGTCGCTCACGGCACCGCGCTGAAGAAGCATCCGGAGCATCATATGCGTCGCGGCGCTGTCGCATGCGATCCCCGCCCAGAAGGCCGCCACGTGCCACGCCTTGAGGTCGCGAGCCGTGCGCTCCGCCCACACGCCCGTCGTGTAGAAGACGAAAGCGAGCGACATGACGGTCGCCGGGATGATGAGCTCGCGAGGCATGTGCGCAGGATAGCGCAGCAGGCGGGTGGCGAGACCGTCACGGGCTCATGATCCGCGCCCGCCGGCTACCAGTTGACCAGGCGGCGTTCACCCTCCAGCGCACGGATGCCTGTGACGTCCTGTACGACCTCGAGGCATCCTCTGTAGACGCCATCGGCGTCTCGCATCGCGAAGTAGCGGATGTGGATGAAGCGCTGCCCCATCTCGATCCAGAACTCGGCTACGTCCTTGCGGCCTGCCTTGAAGGCGTCGAGGATCTCCACGACTTTGTGGACGCTTGCAGGCGGGTGGCAGTTGTGCACGTCGCGGCCGATCGCGGCGGGGCTGCGGGGGAAGATCCGCTCGCCTTCGGAGTAGAAACGAACCTTGTCATGTTCGTCGACGAAGGACAGGTCGAACGGCAGGACGCGGAACATGACGTCGAGCTGGTCCAGCGTGAGTGCGCCTGTGGGGAGGGGCAGCAGCATCGGGCCCTCGCCTTCCGGGAAGGTTCGGGACTGCTGCGATGCGGCGTCCGGGGCCGTCGCTTCGTCCGGGCCGCTGCAGTGTTCAGGGCCCTCGATCCAGGCGTAGCCGATCTCGTGGTCGCCTGCGGCGATCTCGGTCCACTCGTCGTCAGTCACGACCTGCAGCGCGGTGGGGAAGAGGATCCTCTCTTCCTTGTAGATCATGTCGTCGATCATCGTGAGGACCCCGGGCAGCATCGCGGTGAGCGCCGCATGATCGCCGGTATCGGCCAGTGTGCGCGCGGTCTTGAGCCGGCCGAGGATGTCGTCGTCGAGACCCCACATCACCTTGGTCGGCCCCTCGACCCCGTGACGTTCGAGGACAGGGAAGAGCTGGTTCTCCTTGCGCCGGTAGTGTGTGGCCAACGGGAGCAGGCGCGTCAGACCATTCGCGACACTCGTCACGTCCCCGGCTTCGAGCGCCTCCCGTATCCCGGCGACGATGCCGGTCGCGACCTCGTTCTCGCGCAGGTATGCGCGTACAGGATGGCCGGGAGCCAGGTCGGGCTCAGGCGTGGCCTTGGCAGTCGCCTCGAGGGACTCTTTGAAGACGGTGACATGGACGTCACACAGCCGCATGACCTCCTCTACAGGCATGCCCTCGGCGATGAGCGACTGCTCCATGGCGGCGATCTCGGCCGCATCGACACCGATCGTGAGCTCGTCGAACTCGGCTTTGACCTGCTCGACGGGGGCCCCATCGTGGAGCTTGCCGATGATCTCCTTGAGCTTCTGCTGTCGCGCGGCGCGCACGGCCGGGTCCACGGTCACCGTAGCGCCTGCGGTCTCCTTAGCGATGATCTCGTGCTTGGCGATCTCGGTCCTGATGTCCGACAGAAGGGTCTCGACGCCGGTGTCGGCCATCGACGCGGCGGCCTCGATGGTCGCGACCCGCGCGACGGTGTTGTAGAGCACCGGGTTCTTCAGCTTCTTGAACTCAGGCGCGTAGGCGGCAAGCCAATCCGTGAGGTACGGGTGCGCCTCGAGCAGCTCATGGATGGTCGTCTCAGGGGTCGGGTTCATCGTCGTCCTCCTTGAGCGGCAGGGACTGTCGATGCGGCTACTATCATCCGAGCGCGGATCGTGCGTCATTGACCACGGTCAAGAATCACGACCTTATTCGTAAGGATTTCAGAGTGGTGCGCTGCGCTCGTCGCGTGAGGAGGGGCGCAACGGTGGCCTCGGTCGCACCCGTGTCGCTCGCGACTGTCTATCGGCCGTCCCGGTCGTCCGGGGCGATCGTCTTCCATACGCTGAACGCGTCGGCCACCTTCTCGCCGAGCCGCCAGTACTCACGCGCTCCGGCGATGTAGACGAGCGGGTCGAGGACGGCCGCGTCGACCTGGTCGCCGTCGCGCAGGATCGCTTCGTCTGCGTGGACCTCGACGATCTCACCGAAGACCACGACGTAGTGGCCGACCTCGTGCTCCTGGGTGACTCGGCATTCGAGGTTGTACGGGCACTGCGCGATGATGGGGGCCGGGACGTGCGAAGAGGCGTGCAGGCGCAGTCCAGTGGCGGCGAACTTGTCGACCGTCCGGCCCGAGACCATGCCGAAGTAGTCGACCACCGGCGCCATCGACGCGGTCGGGATGTTCACGGTGAACGACCGTGAAGCTCTCACGAGCTCGAGTGTGTGACGCGATTCGCGCAGACCCATGGCGACGGTGGGTGGTGTCGAGGCTACGACGTTGATCCATGCCACCGCGAGCGCATCAGCGTTCTCGAGGGTGCCGCCCACCACGAGAGGGCACGGCATGGGAAACAATCGTTCGACCGCTCCGATGGTCCTTTTCATGTGACTCCCTGTGAGTCGGGCATCCACTCGGCTGAAGTGTAGCGGCTCGTGGCTCGATGAGCCGTTCGCCGGGCGCGTCATAACACTCACCGTTTCTGTGCGGTTCGAGCGCTTGCGCATGCGCTCGCTGCTACGTAGACTTCGTCCACCAGCCGGTCGCTCCTCCATGTGGTGGAGGCACGGATCGCTGAACGGAGGTGTGAAGAGAAGCGATGGTCCACCGCAGCGTGTTCGCGATGATGATGGACATGATGATGACCCAGCCCGGGTCTGACGGCGCATGCGCCGGACTCGGGCGGCCTTCAGGCGGCTGCAGGCGGTAGACGCAGCCGGGAATCATCCTCCTCATACGTGACACGTGCGAAAGGTGCAGACCATGAGCTCTTCTCACAGGTTCGACACGCTCGCCGTCCATGGCGGGCACGCTCCTGACCCCGCGACCGGCTCGCGGGCGGTTCCGATCTACCAGACCGTCGCCTACAGCTTCCGCGACTCCGAGCATGCTGCGGCGCTGTTCGGTCTGCGGGAGTTCGGCAACATCTACTCCCGCATCATGAATCCCACGAACGACGTGCTGGAGCAGCGCATAGCGGCGCTGCACGGCGCTACGGCTGCGCTTGCCGTGTCGAGCGGACACGCAGCCGAGGTCCTCGGGCTGCTCAACGTGGCCGGAGCGGGTGACTCGATCGTCGCCTCGACATCTCTGTATGGCGGCACGTGGAACATCTTCCTGCACACGTTCCGGCGCCTCGGGATCGAGGTGCGCTTCGTGGAGACCACCGACATCGAAGGCTTCGAGGCGTCCAGCGACGAAAGCACCAAGGCGTGGTTCGTCGAGACCATCGGGAATCCGCGCCTCGATGTGCCGGACATCGCTGCGCTGGCCGCGAGCAGTCGGGCCCTCGACATCCCGTTGTTCGTCGACAACACGTTCGCGACCCCGTACCTGTGTCGACCCGTCGAGCACGGCGCGGCCGTTGTGATCGAGTCGCTCACGAAATGGCTTGGAGGGCACGGCACGTCGATCGGCGGTGTCCTCATCGACGCCGGGACCTTCGACTGGGGCTCGGGCCGGCACCCCTACTTCACCGAGCCCGACGAGAGCTACCACGGTCTGAGGTTCTGGGACGCGTTCGGCGACGTCCCTGGCCTCGGAAACGTCGCGTTCGCCATCAGGGCGCGGGTGAACCTGTTGCGTGACATCGGCGCTTCGCTGTCGCCGTTCAACGCGCAGCAGTTCCTGCTCGGTGTGGAGACGCTGTCGCTGCGCGTGCAACGTCACTGCGACAACGCGCTCGCCGTGGCGCGCTATCTTGAAGCGCACCCGAAGGTCGCGTGGGTCGCGTATCCGGGGCTCGACTCGCATCCGACCAAGGCGAACGCGGACCGCTACCTCGAGCATGGCTACGGGGGCGTCGTGGTCTTCGGCGTCGAAGGCGGGCTCGCCGCCGGCAGACGGCTCATCGATTCGGTGCGTTTGTTCAGCCATCTGGCGAACGTCGGTGACGCGAAGTCGCTCATCATCCATCCTGCCTCGACGACGCACTCGCAACTGTCCGCCTCCGAGCTGGCCCGTGCCGGCATCGGCGAGGACTTCGTCCGTCTCTCGGTCGGCATCGAGGACGTCGCTGACATCCTCGAAGACCTCGAGCAGGCGCTGGCCAAGGCATGAGGGCGATCGACGGCAGAAGCGGGCGGTGGGACGAGACCGGCAGCGCCGGTGTCGTGAGCCCGCGTTCGCTCACTCTTGACGCTGTGACGCTCGCTTCCGGCGAGACGCTGCCTCGCGTAGTCGTCGAGTATGAGACGCTCGGTGAACTGTCGCCTTCCCGGGACAACGTGGTCTTGCTGTGCCATGCGCTATCCGGCGACGCGCACGTCGCGGGATGGCGGGAAGCTGACGCGCGGGCGGCGGGCTGGACCCCTGACGACGGACCCGCATGGACGCCTTCAGCGAGCGCCTCCGGCGACCCGGATGCTGCTCCCGCGGGTTCTGTCCGGCCGGGGTGGTGGGACCCGATGGTCGGGCCTGGCAAGGCGTTCGACACGGACCGGTACTTCATCGTGTGCGCGAACGTGCTCGGGGGATGCTCGGGTACGACAGGCCCGTCTTCGATCGACCCCGCGACCGGTGTACCGTACGCACTCGACTTCCCAGTCGTGACGATCGAGGACATGGTCGACGTGCAGGCGCGCCTTCTCGCCGAGCTCGGTATCGAGCGTGTCCTTGCCGTTGCGGGCGGGTCCATGGGCGGCATGCAGGCTCTCGCGTGGGCGAAGCGGTATCCGGAGCGCGTCGTCTCCTGCATCGCGATAGCGACGACGTGGCGTCTCGGCGCTCAAGCCATCGCCTTCAATGAAGTCGGTCGGGCCGCGATACTCGGTGACCCTGCTTTCGCGGGCGGCCGCTACTACGAGACGGGCGCGGCGCCGCGACATGGACTTGCGGTCGCGCGGATGATCGGCCACATCACGTACCTGTCTGACGAGTCGATGCACGAGAAGTTCGGCCGTCGCCTGCGGGGCCGCGATGAGTTCGCCTTCCGGTTCGTGACGGAGTTCGAGGTGGAAAGCTACCTCGCCTACCAAGGCAAGCGGTTCACGGAACGGTTCGACGCGAACACCTACCTCTACATGACGAAGGCGATGGACTACTTCGATTTGTGCGCAGGCTCTGAGTCGCTTGCCTCGGTGTTCGAGGGCAGCCCCGTGCGATTCCTCGTGATGTCCTTTTCGAGCGACTGGTTGTTCCCTACGTACCAGTCCCGGGAGATCGTCGACGCGCTCGCCGCGGCACGAGCTGAGGTGAGTTTCGTCGAGATACGGTCCCCGTACGGTCACGATGCGTTCCTGTTGGAGCCGGCTGCGCAGCATGCGTTCATCGAACCGTTCCTGGAACAGAGCCGGCTCCGGGCTGGCGATTCGCGCCCGCGGCAGAGCGAAGGCGAAGACCGATGAGTCCCGTCGAATTCCTTCGGGCGGATCTACGCTTTGTCGCCGAGATCGTGCCAGAAGGCAGCCGCGTTCTCGACCTTGGGTGCGGTGATGGATCACTCATGGCTCACCTGCGTGACACGCGAGGATGTGTCGTCCGCGGCATCGAGCTCGACCATGCCGATATCGCGGCAGCACTGAGTCAGGGGCTCTCGGTCATCGAGGCGGACCTCGACGAAGGACTTGTTGCATTCCCCGATTGCGGTTTCGACGTCGTGGTGTTGTCACAGACGCTGCAAGTCGTGCGCAGGCCCGCCTTCGTGCTGCGTGAGATGCTTCGCGTGGGCCGCCGTGGCATCGTGTCGTTCCCGAATTTCGGATATTGGAAGGTCAGGGGCTACCTTGCGCTGCGCGGCCGGATGCCGGTTTCGCGCTCCATCCCGTTCGCGTGGCATGACACTCCGAACATCCATCACACGACGATCCGCGATTTCAGAGAGTTCGTGGCGTCGAACGGCGGCATCATCGAGCGCGAGATCGCGCTCGTGACCGAGGGATGGCACCGCTCCAGAGTGCGACGTGTCCGTGCGTGGCCGAACCTGTGTGCGGATACCGCGATCGCAGTCGTGCGCTCGCGCGTATGACTCCTCGGGCTCGGGGTCCTGGGCTCCGTATCCTGTGAGGTCAGAGGGCCGCACCACGCGGTATGCTGTACCCGATGGGTGACGCCTGCACACCTCCCGCTGATTTCGCCGCGCTCGGCTACACGGACCGTGAGCGTGCGCTTTTCGCTCCACTCGGCGAGGCCGGACTCGAGCCGGCTCGCGTGACACGTGTCGATCGGGGTCTGCCGCTCGTCGCGAGCGAGCGTGGCCTCGAGCGGGCGGAGCCCGCCGCGCACCTGCTGAAAGCCTCGAACGAGTCTTTCAGCCGGGCGGTCGTCGGCGACTGGGTGGCGCTTGCCCGTCCTGCAGGTCACGAGATGCCCATCATCGAGGCGATTCTGCCTCGTCACGGGGCTTTCGTGCGCAAGGACCCCGGAGATGAGACCAGCGAGCAGGTCGTGATCGCCAACATCGACGTCGTCTTCGTCGTGCAGTCGCTATCTGGCGGAGGCGTCAACGTCCAGCGCCTCGAGCGCGAACTCGTGTTGTCGTGGGAGTCGGGCGCCCGCCCGGTCGTCGTTCTCACGAAAGCCGACCTGTGCGGGAACGTCGAGGAGCAGCGTGCGCTTGCCGAGGAGGTCGCCTGCGGTGTGGATGTGGTCGTCGAGAGCGCTGTCACGGGCGAAGGCATCGAAGCCGTACGGGCGCACGTCCCCTCAGGCGTGACCGCTGCTCTGCTCGGCGCTTCGGGTGTAGGTAAGTCCACGCTGCTGAACAGGTTGATCGGAGACGACCTGCTCGCTACAGGCGATGTACGCGCTGGGGATGGCAAGGGCCGGCATACGACAGTCGCACGCGAGCTCATCGTCCTGCCCGGAGGAGGGGTCATCATCGACACACCCGGCATGCGAGCGATCGGACTGTGGGAGGCTGCCGAGGGTATCGCCGCCGCGTTCCCCGACATCGAAGCCCTTGCTGAGAAGTGCCGCTTCAGGGACTGCTCGCACGAGAGCGAGCCGGGCTGCGCGGTGGTCGCGGCAGCTGAGAGCGGTGAGTTGTCCGACCGGCGTCTCGCAAGCTACCGGCGGCTCAACGCGGAGCTCGCCGCCCTGTCGCGCAAACGGGACGAGCGAACGTGGCGCGAGCGCGAGAGGGCGAACAAGGCCATCAGCAAGGCCGCCAAGCGCCTCTACCGTAACGAGCCCAAGCGCAAAGGCCGGTGACGGTGGTGCGTGGTTCGCGGGGGTAGACTCCTCGTGTGAACTGGTCGTCCGAGAAGGAGCCTCCGTGCCTGGATCCTCAGCAGATGCGCCTCTCATCCGCCTCATCGACGTCGTCAAGACGTACGACACAGGAGGCGTGCCGTTCACCGCGCTCAAGGGCGTGAACCTCGAGGTCGGCCGCGGCGAGTTCGTCGGGCTCATAGGCAAGTCAGGATCGGGTAAGACGACGCTCATCAACATGATCACCGGGATCGACCACCCGACGTCAGGCTCCATCTTCGTCGGGGACACGCCGGTCCACAGCCTGGGCGAGAACGCGCTCGCCGTCTGGCGGGGAAAGACCATCGGCGTGGTGTTCCAGTTCTTTCAGCTCCTGCCCACGCTCACGGTCATCGAGAACATCATGCTGCCGATGGACTTCTGTAACGTCTACCGGGTGGACGAGCGCCCGACAAAGGCGATGGCGTTACTGGAACAGATCGAGATGGCCGACCAGGCCCACAAGCTCCCGTCGACCCTTTCAGGCGGCCAGCAGCAGCGTGTGGCGGTGGCGCGCGCACTCGCCAACGATCCGCCGATCATCGCTGCGGATGAACCGACCGGCAACCTCGATTCGAAGACGGCCGATGCGGTCTTCTCGCTGTTCGAGGAGTTGGTCGCTCGCGGCAAGACGATCGTGATGGTGACACACGACAACGACCTCGCCGGCCGTGTCACCCGGGCGCTTCACGTCGCTGATGGTGAGATCGTCGAGGACCGACGGCGCTGGCTTGAACGGGAGCTCGCCGGGGAGACCTCCTCGTCACGCCCCATGCGGGATGGCAAGGCGCCCGGAGCGGACCGGGCGATCGCGCCGGCTTCGGGTGAGGAGTAGCGCCGGCATGGCAGCGCCTCGCTGGAAGAAGGTCGTGCGTGACCTGACGAGTCACCGGATACGCACGGCGCTCGTCGTGCTGTCCATCGCAGTCGGTGTGTTCGCCATCGCCGTCGTGATGGGCGGACGCGAGATCCTGTTGCGTGAGTTCGATGTCGACTTCGAGACGAGCGTCCCACCGTCCGCCCGGTTCGACACGACCGCCTTCGACCCGCGCCTCGCCGAACGTGTGAGGGAGCGTGAAGACGTGCAGGCCGCAGAGGGCCGCCGGAGAGTCACCGTGCGCTACACGACCCGTGAAGTGGGCCGGACTGCTTCGACGGAGGGGTGGGACACGCTGCGCTTGTGGGCGCTTCCTGAGTTCGGCCGCGGGGGGGTGCAGAAGCTCGTGCGCGAGGAGTACGCGGCGTGGCCGCCCCGTCCAGGCGGCGTCATCCTCGAGAAGAGCGCCCTGCAGGTCGATGACATCGAAGTGGGCGACATCATCACCGTCGAGTCGGCCTCGGGGGTCCGGGCGGAGCTGCGGGTCGAGGGATTCGCACACGACATCAACATCGTGCCGGCGCAGTTCCAAGGCGCCATCACCGGCTTCATCTCGATGGACACGCTGCCGCTGCTCGAAGAGCCGAAGGACCTGAACCATCTTTCGATCGTTCTCGGCCCGACGATCTCGCGCTCCGCCGCGAGCCGGATCGCCGCAGACATCCGCGACACCGATCTCGCCGCGGCAGGCGTGCGAACGCTGCGCCTCGAAGTGCCGGAGCCGGGGAGCCACTTCCTCGGCGACATCTTCAAGGCGGTCTCGCTATTGCTGCTCGCACTGGGCATCATGGCGCTCGCTCTGTCAGCCTTCCTCGTCGTGACGACCGTCCAGGCGATCATGGCCCAGCAGGTGCGCCAGGTCGGCATCATGAAGGCGGTCGGAGGACGGCACCTCCAGATCGCGTGGATGTATCTCGGTCTCGTGGCCTGTTACGGGGCCCTCGCCGTCGCCGTCGGCCTGCCGGTGGGGCTCGCGACGGGCGCGTGGTTCGCCGACTACGCGTCGGGCATCCTGAACTTCCGTCTGACGAGCGACATGCCCCCCTCGTGGGTCATCGGACTCGTACTCGTCGTCGGGCTCGTGGTCCCGGTCATAGCCGCCGCATTCCCGGTCCACCGGGGAACGACGTTGCCGGTCGTCCGTGCACTGGACCCTGCAGGCGGCACGACTCGGTTCGGTTCGGGGCTGATCGACCGCGCGCTCGGTCTCATCCGCGGTCTGCCACGCCCGGTGGCGCTGTCGTTGCGCAACACCTTCGTGCGCAAGGGCAGGCTCGCGCTCACGCTGACGACCCTCGTGCTCGCATCGGCGGTCGTCATGGGCGTCGTGACCGTCCGCTCATCGATCATGCGTACCGTCGAAGACATGGCCGCGTGGTGGCGCTACGACGCCCAGACGTTCATGGCCCGGCCGCAGCCCTCCGCCGACCTCGAGCGCGAGGCGCGCAAGGTCGGAGGGGTCACGGACGTGGAGACGTGGTTCGAGTCGCAGATCTCGATCGAGCGGCCCGACGGCTCCGAGAACCAAGAGGTGTTCGCTCTCGGCGTGCCAGTGGACACGAGGTTCATCACGCCGGTCATCGTGGCCGGTCGATGGCTCGAGAGGGGCGCCCGGGACGAGGTGGTCGTCAACACGGACGTCATCAAGGACGAGCCCCACCTCGGGGTGGGCGACGTGATGTACGTGACGGTGCGCGGTGTCGAGAAGCGTTGGCGCATCGTCGGAGTCGCCACGGGTCAGCTGATGGGCTCGGTGCTGTTCATGGACCGCGACGCGCTACGGCAGGCCGTCGGAGCCGATGGCTACGCGACCCGGCTGCTCGTGAACGGACCGGCCGCCGGTCCCGACGCGCAAGCGCGCATGGCGCGCGAGCTCGAAAGGCGGCTGGACGCTGCGGGCCTCGGCATATCCGGAAGCCAGACGCAGGAGGCGCAGAAGCAGACGATCGCCAACCAGCTGGGGATCCTCGTTACGTTCCTCGTCATCATGGCCGTCATCCTCGCCGCGGTCGGCGTCATCGGGCTCACAGGCACGATGACGATCAACGTGCTCGAGTCGACGCGCGAGATAGGCGTCATGCGTTCGATCGGCGCGAGCCACGCATCCATCTTCGGCATCTACATCACCGAAGGCGTCGTCGTCGGGCTGATGGCCTGGGGGCTGGGCGGCGTGCTGTCGTGGCCCCTGTCGGTGTGGCTCGTGGGCGCGCTCGGGACGGCGATGAACCTCCCGCTCTCCTACGAGTTCTCGTGGTGGGGCGTGGGGATGTGGCTCGCCATGGTGGTCGCGATCTCGGCGGTGGCGAGCCTTCTGCCCGCGTGGCGCGCGAGCATGGTGTCGATCCGCGACGCTATCTCATACGAGTAGACGGCGGCAGGCGCGTCGGCCGGTGGCACACGAACTCGTGCCGAGTCGCGCTGCGAGCGGCGTGTGTGCGCCCTACCGGTTCGGGATGAGCGTGCCGTCCTGTTCGACGTAGGCCTTGTCCGGGTAGCACCACAGCCAGTTGCCGTGGCCCTCGGTCGCCGGGGAGATGACAGGGTGCCCGGTGGTCTCAGCGTGCCTGCGGGCGTGTTGGTTGGGCGAGGAGTCGCAGCAGCCCACATGCCCGCAGGTGCGGCAGTACCGCAGCGCCACCCACGTCGACCCCTGCTTCACGCAGTCTTCGCATACTCCTTCGACGTTCGGTGTGACCTTCAGGTCGACGGCGTCCCAATGCGAGCATTTCGCCACGGCTGGCTCCTTTTCGGCTGTGCCGCACGGTGGGTGCGTGGGCTGTGGAGAGGCACACTTCGGCGTGCGGACGGTACGCTTCCCTCTGCAGGACTCGAACTGATTCTTCCCGTTCAGCGTCACGACGCTCGGGCTTCACCAGAAGGCGGGCGTTACACTGGTCGTGTGCCGAGTCAGCCGTCAGCTCCACCATGACCACGAGGGGACACGCATGACCTACCCGCTCTTCGAGCGCTTCCCAGGCACGGCGGCACTGTCCCGCCACGAGCTCTGCGACCTGCCCACGCCCGTGGAGCCGTTCGAACTCGAAGTGAGGGCGGCACGGTTGCGAGTGAAGCGCGATGACCGCACGGCGCGCGCGTACGGCGGCAACAAGGCGCGCAAGCTCGAGTTGCTGCTGGGCGACGCGCTCGACCGGGGTGCTCGCGCGGTCATCACCTTCGGCGCGTACGGTTCGAACCACGCGCTCGCCACCGCAGTGCACGCGTCCGCAGCGGGACTCGAGCCACACGTGGTCCTCTCGCCGCAGGCGCCCGGCCCGTTCGCGGCGCGCACGTTGCGGGCGCACGCCGGACTCGGAACCGTGATCCACCCCGTGGATGGCTGGGACGGTTCGCGCGAGGCGGTGCGCGTAAGGCGGGAGCTGGCCGAGCGCGACGGCGTGGAGCCCTACGTGATCCCTATGGGAGGGACGAACGCCCTCGGCGCGCTCGGCTACGTGAACGCGGCGCTCGAGCTGGTCGCGCAGTGTGAGGAAGCAGGCGAGCGGCCGCCCGACGCCGTCTACGTTGCCGGCGGCACGATCGGCACAGCGGTCGGTCTTGCGGTCGGATTCGCGCTCGTGGGGGCGCGGACGCGCGTGCAGGCCGTCCGTGTGACGCCCGCCGAGGTCTGCAACGTCGAGGTCGCCCGCTCCGTCGCCGAGGGCTGCATCGCGCTCCTCAGGCAGCACGACGTTTCAGTGCCCGGGATCGGCTTCGCTGAACTCGCGTTCTCGCTTCGCGACGAGTTCTTCGAGCCCGGCTACGGTGTGCCGACCGCCGATGCGCTCGCGGCGGTGCGCGCGGCGGCCGGCGCGGGAGTGCCCGCTGAGACCACGTACACGGGCAAGGCGCTCGCGGCGCTTTTCGCCGACTCGGCCGCCGGTGTGCTCGACGGCGCCGACGTGCTGTTCTGGGACACGTACAACTCCAGACCGCTGCCCCCCGCAGGCGACGTCGCGCTGCTGCCCGGACCGCTGCGCGCCTACGTGGCCGCGTGCGACGCCGAGTTCGGAGTGAGGGAGTGGGTGCCATGACGTGGCGAGGGTTCGGAAGCGACAACCACTCCGGCGCACACCCCGAGGTGCTCGCTGCGCTCGTGGCCGCCAACGACGGGCACGCCCACGCATACGGCGATGACCCGGCGACCGCGCGCGCGATCGCGGTGCTCAAGCAGCATCTGGGTGAGGAGTGCGACATCGCGTTCGCCTTCAACGGCACCGGCGCGAACTGCGTGGCGCTCGCGACCGTGTGCCGCCCGTGGCACGCGGTCATCTGTCCGGTGACGGCCCACATCAACTGCGACGAAGCGGCAGCGCCGGAGAGGCTCGCCGGCGTGAAGCTCGTGCCCGTCGAGACGCCCGACGGCAAGCTCACGCCGACCCTGGTGGAACCGCACCTGTCCACGCTCGGCTTCGAACACGCCGCTCAGCCGCGGGTCATCAGCGTGAGCAACGCGAGCGAGTCCGGCACGGTCTACTCGCCCGAGGAGCTGCGGTCGCTCGCCGGCCTCGCGCACGCGAACGGCATGCTGCTGCACGTGGACGGCGCGAGACTCGCGAACGCCGCCGCATCACTCGGGTGCGGCCTTCGAGAGATCACGGCCGACGCGGGTGTCGACCTGCTGTCGCTCGGCGGCACGAAGAACGGGATCCTGTTCGGCGAGGCGGTCGTCATCTTCGGTTCGGCACGCACACACGACCTCGTCTTCGCCCGCAAGCAGCTCGCGCAGCTCGCGAGCAAGATGCGCTTCGTGGCTGCGCAGTTCGAGGCGCTGTTCGGGAGTGACCTGTGGCTGCGCTCGGCCGCGCACGCGAACGCGATGGCCGCACGGCTTGCGGACGGCGCACGAGCGGCCGGCATCGAGCTCACCCAGGAGCCGCAGGCCAATGAGGTCTTTGCTCTGCTGCCGCACGAACGTGTCGCCCCGCTCGCCGAGCGCTTCCATTTCTACACGTGGCGCGAGGCGGTGCGTCCCGGCCTCGACGAGGTTCGCTGGGTCACCTCGTGGGACACGACGCAAGACGACGTGGACCGCCTCCTCGCTGCGCTCGTGTGAGTGTGAGCGGCGCCGGGCGTCTCAGCGAGTACGGGTGTTCGGGTTCACGGCCTGACCGGGAAGTGTCGATACATACGATGAAAGGCCGATGGCGGCCGAGCGGCCGGATGCGCCGCATGGGTATCGGCGAGCGGCCGCGGCGCGGCCGGAGAGGGGAGACCTCATGGGCACCACGCGAACATGTGCCGCTCGGCTGCTGCTGGTCGCTGCGCTCGTCCTTGTGATGTGGTCGACGAACACCGCGGTGGTGTTCGCGGACGGGGACGACGACAACCCTCCGGGCACATCGAAGTCCCTGCCCTTCAGTCACGTCGACACGCTTGACGTCCAAGACGACTGGAGCGACTACTTCAGCGTGTGGCTCGAGCAGGGCCAGACACTCAGGGCCGTCATGCGCTGCACGTCCGAAGCGCGCTTCGGGATGCTCGTGTACGACGGCGTCGGTGTGGTTCCCGGGAAGCCGGTCGAGGCGATGGCCCAGT
>FWPV01007080.1_pt1 | contig 20735 bp, 23 predicted proteins | sample 2228371 | NCBI WGS metagenome assembly FWPV01 (sample SAMEA103939776, study PRJEB20133) | metagenome | reverse complement strand
GACCTTGCGAGGTTGGCACTGGTTGGCTTTTTCGATTCTGATGACAGCGAAAACTGTGGAGCTTTTACGAACAGCTAGTTAGCAGGCTCTAGCTGTGTTTGGGGCGGTCAAGGCTCGCTTTACCGGCATCAGTATGTTCAAAGGCGCCTGGCAGACAGCCCTGGTGGGTGGTTTGGCAGCAGGGGTAGCGTTTGCGATAGCGCGGCTGGTGAGCGGGTTTGAGTAGGCGCAATTTGCATCCTGGTTCGTCCCTACGAGGGCCAGGTGCCCATCACCCGCCGCAGCACGATCAGCTCGCCGGTGTGGTAGGCATTGTGGGCAGCTACGATGTGAATCTCACGTAGGAGGTTGTGCTGGTGCTTACCGCTATTGGGCAGCGGGGCAAACAGGTCCACCGCCGGATTCTGCACAATGGCCACCAACTCTTGCCGATCCGCTATAAACTGCCGGATACTCGCATCCCAGCCTGAAGGGTCGGTTATGGCGTTGGCATCGGGCCAGTAGTCATCGGGGAAGGCGGGCCAGCGGTAATGGTCGGAGACGATGTAGTCCAGAATGTCGCGCTGGGCCAGCCGCAGGTGCTCGAGCAGATGCCAGAAGGTGTAGGGGCAGCCGGGGGGACGGGTGTTGATGTGGGCCTCTTGAAAATCCGCCACCGCATCCTCAAAATCGGCATGTGCTTGCCGGAGGGTAAGCAGGTTTACCAGTTGAGTTCGTAGCTCGAGGTCGGGGCGCATGACTTCCTCCCAGCTAGGGGCGGGGTCGCTTGATGGTTTCGACATGGGCCCCGTTGTGCAGCACGGCGGTAAAAAGCTCCCACAAGGGCACTGCCAGCTCGGGCTCGGTGGTGAGCTCGGTAAAGCGAAAATAGGCTGCGTCGCCTGAAGGCAATACAAAAGTGGGCGTCCCAAACACCCCTCTTTCACCGGCCTCTGCCAGGTCGCGGGCGAGTTCGATGCGGCGGTCTTCCTCGTCTTCCAGGTCGGCCATAAAGCGTTCTAAGTCCAGGCCCGCTCGGCTGACGGCCTCCACAAAGGTCTGGTCATCGTCCAGTTCTCGCCGATCCTGGTGGCGCAGGCGAAACAGCTCGAGGGCAAAGCGCAGGTGGGCGGCCTTTCCCTGCTGCCGGGCTGCATGCGAGGCCAGAAAGGCCCGCAGGGCCCTGGGGCCGTCCAGGGGCTGCTCGGCCAGCTTCCAGACCGGGGCCTGGCGCGGCAGGCCCTGGTTATCCGGGTGGTTGCCCTGCTCCAGGCTGTAGTGCCGCAGTTCCAGTTCCAGGCCCAGTTGGGGGGCGACCACATGAATCAGCTCGAGGCCCCGCCAGGCAAAGGGGCACAGGTAGTCGAGGTACACCGTAACGGTCTGCATCGTTAGTCCCCAAAGTACTCGTAGGTGTGCGAGCCTTCCAGGCCCAGCATCAGGTCGAGGTTCTGCACGGCGGCCCCCGAAGCGCCCTTGCCCAGGTTATCGAAGCGGGCTACCAGAAGGGCCTGCTCGCGGGCAGGGTTCTCGAAGACGAAGAGCTCGAGCATATTGGTACCGTTGAGGGCCTGGGGGTCCAGCACCGGGTGCTGCGCCCCGTAGGTTTCCAGGGGCATCACCCGCACAAAGCGCTGGCCCTGGTAGCGTTCCATAAGGGCCTCATGCAGCTCGGCCCCGCTGACTTTTTGGGGCAAGGCCCAGAGGTGTACCGGGATGAAGTCCAGCATGCCCTGCCGAAAGCGGGCCACCGCCGGGGTGAAGATGGGGGGGTGCTCGAGGCCCGAGTAAAGGGTCATCTCGGGCACGTGTTTGTGGGTGAGCTCGAGGCCATAGGCGCGGTAGTCCCCCGCCAGCCGGTGCTCTCCCCTTCCTTCCATGGCATCCATCAGTTGCCGCCCACCCCCGGAGTAGCCCGAGATGGCATTCACCGAGGCCGCAAAACTCCTAGGCAAGAGCCCGGCTTCTACCAGGGGTCGCAACAGGGCAATCACGCCGGTGGGGTAGCAGCCGGGGTTGGAAACAAAGCGGGCCTGGCGAATCTGCTCTGGCTGCTCGGGGCTTAGCTCGGGAAAACCATACACCCAGCCCTCGGCCACCCGGTGGGCCGAGCTCGCATCCAGAATACGGGTCTCGGGGTTCTCCAGCATGCCCACCGCCGCTTTAGCCAGGTCGTCGTGCAGGCAGAGAATGGCCACGTCCACCGCGTTGAGTAGCCGCTTGCGCTCGGCTTCATCCTTGCGCTTGGCGGGGTCAATCGAGACCAGTTCGATATCGCTCCTGTGCTGCAAGCGTGCCCGAATCTGGAGGCCGGTGGTGCCGGCTTCGCCATCAATAAACACGGTGGGTCTTTTCATGGTTCTTCCCTCAACAGCTTTTTTAGCACCTCCACATCCAGCCGGTCCTGTGGGCACAGCGAGCCTTGCTTGAGCATAACCAGCCCCCCTGGTCCCAGGTAGCGGATGGTGACATTCTCCACTGGATAGCTTCGGCTGTAGGGCAGCAGGTCGGTGTAGGTGTGGCCGTTCATCAAGGTGAAGATGTCTATTGGAAAATCTTCATTAACCCTGATGCAATCCTCCTCGCGGGTAAAGTCAGCAGGGCTCAGCTCTCGGGCAGAACCGGAACCAAAACCCCCCAGCACCTTCAAAAGACGCTCCAGATTTTGCTTAGAATCCTCTACCAAAACATCCACATCGAAGGTAGCCCTTGGAAACCCGCAGAGGGCTACAGCAAGCCCTCCTACCAGCATGAAGTCAACCCCGCCCCTGGCGAGGGCGGCCAACAGACTTTCGAAGGTAGGAGGGCTCATTAGGCTTTACACCAAGCTCCAATAGCATGGCCCTCAGGCGAAAGACTGCTGCCAGGGGCGATTCTTTGCGCGGCTTGCCGACCTGCTTGCGAACGGGTTCAAAGAGCCCCACGTGCCTAGCTTAGCAGATGGTAGAGCAGGGCTTTCTGCGCGTGCAGGCGGTTTTCGGCCTGGTCGAAGACCCGAGACTTCCGGTGCAGGGTGGCCTCTTCCACCACCTCCTCGCCGTAGTGGGCGGGCAGGCAGTGGAGAAAAATTCCATCGGGGTCAATCAGGTCGAGCATGGCCGGGTTCACCTGGAAACCGGCGAAGTCCTTGATTTTGCGCTTCTGGCTGGCCTCGGCCTCCTGGCCCATCGAAACCCAGACATCGGTATAGAGCACCTGGGCCCCCTCGGCGGCGGCGCGGGGGTCATGGGTGAGGGTGATGTCGGCACCCAGCTTGAGGGCTTCCATGTAGATGACCGCGTTGGGTTCGTAGCCGCGGGGGGTGGCGATGGTCAGCTTTGCGCCCGATAGCACCGCACACTGGATGTGAGCGTTGGCCATGTTGTTGCCATCGCCAATATAGGCCACCTTGAGCCCCCTGGTGTCGGGAAAGGTTTCCTCGATGGTCTGGTAGTCGGCCAGCAACTGCACCGGATGCAGCAGGTCTGACAGGCCGTTGATAACGGGCTTGGAAGCGTATCGGGCGAGCTCCTCGAGGGTGGAGTGCAGGTAGACCCGGGCCATGATGCCTTCCACCCAGCGCTCGAGGTTCAACGCAATATCGCGCACCGGCTCACGGGTACCCAGGCCAATCTCGGCGTTGGTCAGATTCACCGCATGGCCCCCGAGCTGGTTCATGGCCACCTCAAAGGTGGTGCGGGTACGCAGGCTGGGTTTCTCAAAGATCATGGCCAGGGTCTGGCCCTCGAGCGGGCGCAACCCCTTGAAAGCCCCTCGCTTCATGGCGTGGGCGGTGTCCAGCACAGCCCGGTACTCGGCAGGTGATAAATCCAGGTTGGAAAGAAAGTCACGGCCTTTCAGGCTCGAAACCGGCTTAATAGCTTCAACCACAGGCTGCCTCCAGAGGTATCCGATGCGTATAAAGACGCACTCAGAGGGTTTGATTATACGAGGTATTGAGACAGGGCCAGAATCAGATGGTTTCCAACGCCACTTCAATCATCTGGTTGAAGGTTTCCTGGCGTTCCTGCGCGGTAGTTTGTTGGTGCGTAACCAGATGGTCGCTGATGGTCAGAATGGCCAGGGCCTGCACCCCAAACTTGGCAGCCAGCGTATAGAGTCCGGCAGCCTCCATCTCGACTGCCAGCACCCCAAATTTTGCCCATTGTTGGTAGCTGTCGGGGTCGTCATTATAAAAAGTATCGGACGAGAGAATATTGCCCACATGCACAGGCATACCCTTCTCCTTGGCATGGTCGTAGGCGCGGCGCATCAGCTCGAAGCTGGCGATAGGCGCATAGTTCTGCCCAGCAAAGCGGATATGATTGATGGCCGAGTCGGTACAGGCGGCCTGGGCAATCACCACGTCGCGGAGCTGGACATGTTCTTGCATGGCCCCCGCAGTTCCTACCCGAATCAGGGTTTTGCAACCATAGAACTGAATCAGCTCGTGGATATAGATACTGGCCGAGGGGATGCCCATACCGGTACCCTGTACGCTGACCCGTTTGCCCTTGTAGGTTCCGGTGTAGCCAAACATGTTGCGAACCTGGTTGTATAGCACCGGGTTTTCCAGAAAGTTCTCGGCAATGTACTTGGCACGCAGGGGGTCTCCTGGGAGCAGGATAGCCTCGGCAATGGCACCGGACGGAGCGGAGATGTGTGGCGTCATGTCTGTACTTTATCGTGTAGAGCAGATACCGTACATGGCCCCGGTTCGCTGGTTCGGAACCAAGGGTGGGCAAAGCCCTACCGTATTTCCAAATTATTCATCGGCCCAGTCCCCAAAGCCCTGATTATCGGACTGGCGCAGGATGGCGAGTTCAAACTGGGTGGGGTTTTGAGCGTACAGGCGGGCCGTCTGGTAGTCCACCCGGCCCTTGTTGTATAGGGAGAGCAGGTTTTCGTCGAAGCTCTGGTAGCCTTCCAGACCCTGTTCACGCAGCACTTCGCGCAGGCGGTCGGTCTGGCTGGGCTGCTTGAGGGCCTCGCGGATACGGGGGGTCATGGTGATGACCTCGGTCACGGGCACCCGCTCGCCATCGGTGGTGGGCACCAGGCGCTGGTGGATGATGCCCAGGAGGCTTTCGGCCAGCAGTACCCGGTTGATGTTGCGCTCTCCCTGGCTGAAGAGCTCGAGCATCCGGTTCAGCACGCTGCTGCTATCGCTGGAGACAAAGGTCGAGAGCACCAGGTGGCCGGTATAGACCGCATTGAGCACCGCCGAGGCGGTGGCCGGGTCGCGGATCTCGCCAATTACAATCACATCGGCGTTCTGGCGCATGGCTGCCAGCAGGGCCTTTTCGTAGGAAACCGCATCGGAGCCAATTTCGCGCTGGATCACTGCCGAACGCTTGGGGCGGTGCAGGTATTCGATGGGGTCTTCAACGGTGACGATGATGCGGGTGTGGTGGGTGTTGATCTCATCTACCAGGCGGGCCAGAGTAGTAGATTTGCCAGCACCTATAGGCCCCGTGACCAGCACCAGGCCCCGGCGCTGGTCGCGGAAGAACTCGAGGTATGCCGCGCCCAGGCTTACCTTGCTGAGGTCTTTGTCCTCGCTACTCAGGGTATGCAGTACCGCGCTGATCGAACCCCGCTGGTAAAAGAGGTTCACCCGCAGCCGGGTCAGGCCCGGCAGGCTATAGGCCACATCCACCTGGCGGAAGGTTCGCAGGCGGGCTTGTTGCTGGGGGGTGCACAGCTTCTCGACCAGGCTGGTGGTGAACTCCGGGGTGATGGCGCTCTGACTAATGGTCTTGAGCTCACCGCCGATACGGGCCAGCACCGGCATTCCGGCATGCAGGTGGATATCCGAAGCGCCTTTGTGTACAAGCAGGGTGAGCATTTCTTCAAAATGCATAGGTAATCAAGGGGAAGCCTATCATCTTTGGCGCAGTCCTGACGCTGTTTTCAAACCGTAGAGCGTTACGAATCACCCTGCCCTCCTCATTAGGGGAGGCCATACAGACCAGTCTATTGGGGCCTACTTGCTAAGGAGTGATGGGGAAAAAATCTCCCCTTGCGGGGAGCAGTGGGTTTTTTGGCAAAGTTCAATCGAACGAGAGGGCATGGGCCAGTTGGGCCACCGGACGACCGGTGATGCGCTGGACCGCTTCGGGGATCAGGGGCAGGATGACCTCGAGGGAGTCCTTGCACCCCTGGGGACCGCCCGGCAGGTTGACGATCAGGGTTTTGCCCCGTACACCGGCCACCCCTCTGGAAAGGGCGGCCAGGGGGTTTTTCTTGTAGGCCTCCATGCGGATCAGCTCGGCGATACCGGGGGCTTCTTTTTCCAGCATATCGCGGGTAGCCTCGGGCACGTGGTCGCGGCTGCTCAGGCGGATGCTACCGTTGGTCAGGATCAGATCCAGGCCGTCCCGATCTGTCCACAAGCGCAACAAGCGCTTGATCTGGGCTGGCTCGTCGGGGATAATCTCATAGTTGGTAATCTCGTAGGGGCCGAAAGCCAGGGTTTCGCGCAGCACTGCGTAGGTGCGGTCTTCGACCTCGCCACGGGCTTCGCGGTCGGATATGGTGAGGATGCCGACTCGAATCATTTGGTACACAGTGTAGACCATAAAGATGATAGTTTTGGGTTATATGTGGCACGAGAGCGTTACACTGGAGGGCCGCTTTATCAGGCTCGAGCCCCTGGGCCTGGAGCACGCCCCCGCCCTGCTCGAGCACTTCGACGCCGAGATGGTGCAGTACCTGAGCAATGCCCCCCGAGAAGCCACCCTGGAGGCCATGCAAAACTACATCCGCTCGCTGCTGACGGCCAGGGACCGGGTCAACTGGGCCATCTTCGACAAGGCCAGCGGCCAGATGGCAGGGCGTACCGGCTACGTACGGGTTAACCCTGAGTACCGCTCGCTGGAAACCACCACCTGGATTTTCACCCCCTTCCAGGGAGGCTATGCCAATGCCGAAAGCAAATATCTGCTCCTCTGCCGTGCCTTCGAGCAGCTAAAGGCCATTCGGGTGCAGTTCCGGGCCGATGCCCGCAACAGCCGCAGTTGCAAAGCCGTCGAAAAGCTGGGAGCCACCTTCGAGGGCATCCTGCGCAAAGACCAGATTTATCCCAACGGCGTCATCCGCAACACGGCGGTTTACTCCATCATCGACGACGAGTGGCCTCAGGTCAAAAAGGGGCTCGAGGCCCGGCTCTACAAGAAATAGTCCAGGCACCTCCAGCGCTGTTGGGCTTTGAACAATGGGGCAAAATCTACAAACCGGGGCTTTCTGGCCCAAATCAGCTAGAATAAGGTAAGCTCCGGCGATAAGAGCGAACGGGTGCGTGGTAATGAACCTGCCTGACTTGTTTCCCTGGGGGAAGTCGTGCATCTGACCAGCATTGCCATTTTCGACCACCACGCCCACCCGCTTTACACGGAAGAACGCTGGCGCACAGAACCGCTTGAGCGCTACTTCACCCAGAACCCAAGCCCCGAGATGCTCCACTTTGTGCGGGACAGCCTGTTTTTTCGCCGCAGCCTCCGCGATCTGGCCGAGTTTTTTGGCTGTAAACCCAGCCTGGAGGCCCTCGAGGAGACTCGTCGGCAGCACAACTACCCCGAACTGGCCCGCTGGCTGTTTGCCGAGGCCAACATCTCGCACCTTCTTATCGAGGACAGCCCAAGCAACGACGACCTGTGGCCCGCAGAGGCCCATACCCAAAACCTGGCTTTGGGGGTAGGACGGATTGTGCGGCTCGAGGCCGAGCTGGAGCAATTGCTCGACCATCACGACAGTGCAACCCACCTCCTGAACGCTTTTGAAGGCCATTTGCGTGAGCTGGCCCCCAGGGTGGCCACCTTCAAGAGCGTGGTGGCCTATCGCAGCGGCCTGGATATCGGGCGGCATAATCTGGTCGAACTCGAGCGGGCCTACAGCGAATTGCGCCGCAGCCTGACCTCGAGTCAAACCCCACGCATCACCAGCAAGCCCCTGCTGGATTCCATGCTCTGGATGGCCCTGAAAGTAGCCAGCGAAACCGGCAAGGTGGTGCAGTTTCACACCGGCTATGGCGACTCCAGCCTGGATATACGCCTGGCCAATCCCCTGGGGCTGCGCACAGTGCTGGAGGCTCCCGAACTGCGTGGGCTGAAAATCGTCCTGCTCCACGGCTATCCCTACGTACGGGAGGCAGGCTATCTGGCGAGCAGCTACCCTGGCGTTTATCTCGACCTGGGGCTCACTATCCCTGCTGGAAGCGTACACGCCATGCGCACCGCCCTGCACGAAGCAACCCACCTGGCCCCCCTCAGCAAGGTGCTTTTCTCCACCAGCGCCCGCCACAGCCCCGAAATGTTCTGGATTGCGGCGCGTTGGGGGCGGCGCATTGTGGCCCAGGTGTTGGAGCAAGCCGTCTACAACGGCGACCTCACCAATGAGGAAACCGAATGGGCCGCCCAGCGCATTCTCTCCCTCAATGCAGCCGAACTCTACGGCGCCTTTGCCAGCTCTCCTACCGAGCCCGTGGTGTCTTTGTTTTAGATTGTTCTACCGCAAACGGCCTTTATATCGCACCCATTACAAACGTAGTTGCTCATCCGGGCAGCCGCAGTTCTGCTCAGGACAAGACTTTCTTGAAGCTGGATGGCTCTGCTCCCTAACAACGCTACAGAAGGTGGGATTGGGTGGTAGTGAACACCTCTCCCCTACCCCCTGCGCTCTACCTCATCGCTCGACCAGTATGCAAAGTGCTCAAGCAAAGACCAAATCATGTAGCGTCAATGTTTTCCCCTCCGCCAAGCGCCGGCGCTCAGGGATTGCCCTCGAGCCCCTTCAGGCTGACCTGTGCGCCGGGGCCAATCTGGTTTCGGGCGAACCAGCCTTTGGGCACCTCGAGCACCTGCCGGTAAACCAGCCCAGGCGCAAAGCTCGGACACATCTTGCCCACAGGCGGTCTGGGGCAGGGCTCAACATCGCCCAGAGCCAGAACCCTCCCCAGCCGATCCAGAAAGGCTACCGAGATGGCCTCCTGGTGACCCAGCCCCGACCAACCATCGTCGCGGGGAGCAGAAAACTGGTAAAGGATGCCCTGCCCCTCAGATAGTTTACGCCGGGGGAAGGGGTCTAGCGGGTTGGAGTTGCGGATGAGATAAACCTTGAGCGTTTGGGTTCCTTTATCGGTTGTGATACGAAGCTCCTGACCAGGCTGAACGGGCCGCTGGGGCCGGGCCATACGGTTTAGGGTCTGGCCGGCCAGAAAATACCCAGCAGTTGAAATGGCAATAACCAACGCCACCAGAATCACGCTGTAGCCACGGAAGGGGCTCGAGCCGTTCATGGGTTCTGCACGACCTCGATCTCGAACAAGAAGGGCCAGAGTTTCCCGGTCACGAAAATGCGCCGGTCCTGGCTGTCGTAGGCGATGCCGTTGAGCACGGCGTCGGGGTCGGGGTTGCGGGCCTGGGCCAGCAAGGAGAGGCCGGTCAGGTCGAGCCAGGCTTCCACGTTGCCGCTCTGGGGGTTGATGATGGCAATGCGGTTGGTCTGCCAGACGTTGGCCCAGATGCGGCCCTGGATGTACTCGAGCTCGTTGAGCCGCGTGACCGGCTGCCCCCCCGCCCGTACCGTAAGGGTGCGCTCGGGCCGCAGGGTACGCGGGTTGAGGAAGAAGAGCTGCGCGGAGCCGTCCGACATGATGAGCCGAGCCCCGTCGTGGGTCAGGCCCCAGCCTTCGGTCTGGTAGGTAAAGCGCCCCACCGGATTGAAGTTCAGGTCGTAGATGAAGCCCTCCTGGTTCTGCCAGGTGAGCTGGTAAAAGCGGTTCTGAAACAGGGTAATGCCTTCGCCGAAATATTTCTGGGCCAGCGGACGGCTTTGCAGCACCCGCCCGGTCTTGAGCTCCACCTTGCGGATGCTGGACTGGCCGTACAGGCCGGTGCCTTCATACAGAAAGCCGTCGTGGTAGATGAGCCCTTGGGTAAAGGCGGTGGGGTCATGGGGGTAGGTATTCACCACCCGGAAGCCCCACACCGGAACCTGGGGCTGGGCCAGGGCCATACCCAGCAGAAGCCAGAGGGATAATAGGGCGCGAAGCACGCCTTTACCTTACCGCAAGCCCCCAAAGATGAATGAGACCGGGGTCAGGGGTGGAGTCTGGTATCGGCGTCAAGCCCTGTCTCGGCCAGCAGACCTTGCAGCTGCACCTGCAACTGGGCTTGCAGTTCCTCCGGGGTCTGGGTTGCGTCCAGCACCACAAAACGCTCGGGTTCGGCGCGGGCCAGCTCGAGGTAGCCCTGCCGTACCCGCCGGTGGAACTCGAGGGGTTCGCGCTCGAGGCGATCCCGCCCTTCAAAGCGCTGCAAACCCACCTCGGGGGGCAGGTCGAACAGGAACGTTTTGTGAGGCTTCACGCCCAGCGTCGCACCCTGGGCAACCTGGCGCAGCCAGGCCAGATCCAGCCCCCGCCCGTAGCCCTGGTAGGCCAGCGAGGAATCGAGCCAGCGGTCACAGAGCACCACCTCACCCCGCAGTAGAGCGGGCCGGATGAGGGTTTGCATATGCTCGGCGCGGTCGGCGGAGTAGAGCAGGTACTCGGCCTCGGCGCACATGGCGTCCTGGTGCAGCAACAGCCCGCGAATGGCCTGCCCCAGCCGGGTACCACCCGGTTCGCGGGTCTGCACCACCGCAAGGCCCTGCTGTTCCAACCAGGCCGCAACCAGGCGCGTCTGGGTCGACTTTCCAGCGCCCTCGGGGCCTTCGAAGGTCAGGAAGAGGCCGCGCAGGGTTTCTCCTTCGGAGTGAGCCCTCATAACCCCGTTGGATGCTCCAAAAACACCCAGGGCAGGCCAAACGCCTCTTCCAGCCGCGTAGCCAGGGCCTTGACCCCGAAGGTTTCGCTGTCGTAGTGGCCTGCATAAATCACGTTAAGGCCCAGCTCGAAGGGCTCGTGGTAGTGCGCGTGCGAAGGTTCGCCGGTGATGTAGAGGTCGCAACCCAGGGCCTGGGCCAGCCCCACCTCACCGGCCCCACCCCCCGAAACAACGCCCACCCGGCGCACCTCATCCGGCCCTCCCTGGCGCAGGAGCGGCTGCATGCCGGTCAGCTCGCCGATGCGATCCACCACCTCGGCCAGGGGTTTTGCCGCCGCAAAGTGCCCCACAAAGCCAATGGGGCCGTACTTGGGGTGCGGGAAAGGCTCCAGCCCCTGCAAACCCAGCTCGCGAGCCAGCACCGCATTGTTCCCCACCTCGGGATGGGCGTCGAGGGGCAGGTGGGCGGTGTAAAGGCTGATGCCTGCCGAGAACAGCCGTTCCAGGCGTCTTTTCTGGTAGCCCACAATGGCAAACGGCTGCCCCCAGAAAAGCCCATGATGGGTAATCAGAAAGTCCACCTGGGCTTCTGCGGCCTGGTCGAAGATCACCTGGGCCGCATCCACCGAGACCCCAATTTTTCGCACCTCGGCTTTTCCCTCTACCTGTAAGCCATTGAGCGAGGGGTCTTTGAACTCGCGGATTCTGAGGTACTCATCCAGCCAACGAACCAGGGCATCGCGCTGCATGGCTCAAGTCTAATACCGTCATGCTCTCGGCACACCCCTGGGCTCAATCAGCAAATACACGAGCCAGACAGAAACCCACGATATTTTGCCTTCAGCTTTCGGCCTTTCGCCCTAGCTCCCCCAGCGCCAGGCGCACCTCTTCCACCTCGTTCCAGGGCAGTACCTCGGTGCCCCGCTCGAGCGTCCGCTCGTGGCCTTTGCCCGAGAAGAGCACCGTGTCGCCGGGCCGGGCCTCCTTCAAGGCATAGCGGATGGCCTCGCGCCGGTCGGGCACCAGCACATAGCGGCGGGGGTCGCCGTGGGCCCGGGCCATGGTCTTTAGAATTGCCTCCAGGGGCTCGGTGCGATGGTCTTCCTCGGTGAAGATGGCCAGGTCGGCCAGGCGAGCTGCCACCTGCCCGATGCCCGTTCGGCGGCCTGGATCCTGGTTGCCGGCGGCCCCGATCACCACCAGCAGACGGTTTTGGGTGGTGGGGCGCAGGGTTTGCAGGGCGGCCTCGAGGCTGGCCCCGGTGTGGGCAAAGTCCACCACCACCCGAAAAGGCTCGCGCTGCACCAGCTGCATCCGGCCCGGTACACCCGGAAAACGGGCCAGTCCGGCCTGGAGTTGCGCCACCGAGAGGCCCATCCGGCTGGCGGCGGCCAGGGCCGCCAGGGCGTTCTCGGCGTTGAAGCGCCCCAGCATGGGCAACTGCACCGGGAACGACCCGATGGGCGAGACGACCTCAAACGACAGGCCACTGCTGCTTTCCTCCAGGCGCTGTAGCCGCCAGTCGCCCTGGGCGCCATAGCTCCAGGTCTGGGGGCGACCCGCCAGGTTTTGCGTCCAGGGGTTGTCGCTGTTCACCACCGCGAACCTCGAGCGCTCCAGGAGCTTCTTTTTCTCAGCAAAATAGTTTTCCATGCTGCCGTGCAGGTCGAGGTGGTCTTGGTAGAGGTTGGTGAAGACGCCCACTTCGTAGGTAAGCCCCCGCACCCGCTCCAAAGCCAGCGCATGGCTGCTCACCTCGAGCACCGCCTGCTGACACCCGGCTACCCCAAAGCGGTGCAGCATCTCCTGCACCTGCGGGGCCTCGGGGGTGGTGAAGTGGCCGGGCAAAAAAAGCTCCTCATCCCCAATTTTGACCCCCACCGTGGAGAGCCGGCCCACCGGTGGAGAAGCCGATTGCAACAGGTGGTGGAGCAGCACCGTAACGGTGGTTTTGCCCTTGGAGCCGGTCACGCCGACCAGCTTCAACTTTTGCGCCGGATAGCCCCAGAAGGCTGCCGAGAGGTCGGCCAGGGCGGCCCGTGCATCGGCCACCCGCAGGTAGGGTACGGGCAGGTTCAGCTCGAGCATCCCCACCACCGCCACCGCCCCCTTTGCAAGGGCCTGGGGAATGTAGTCGTGTCCATCAAAAGGCTTGCGGCTCGGCAAGGGCACACCGGGCACGGCCACGAATACAAAACCCGGCTGCACCAGGCGCGAGTCGTGCGCAATGCCCGCCACTTCCACAGGGGGGGCGCTCTGGCCAAACAGGGAAAATAGCTCTGCCAGCGTCGGCATGGGGTTTAGTTTAGCGCCTGCTTAGCGCTCCTCGAGCCGCTCCACGGCTCCACCCACCCGCACCCACTCGGTAAAACCGCCCTCGATATGACACACCGGCTCCAGGCCCATCCGCTGCACCGTCTGGGCGGCCAGGGCCGAGCGCCAGCCCCCCGCACAGTAAAAGACAAACTTCTTGCCCGAGGCGAAGATGGGCTTGTGGTAGGGGCTTTCGGGGTCTACCCAGAACTCCAGCATGCCCCGTGGGGCGTGGAAGGCGCCGGGAATCTTGCCCTCGCGCCTGAGCTCGCGGATATCGCGCAAATCCACGAACACGTAGTCGGGGTGGCCCAGGTAACCCCTGGCCTCCTCGGCCTGGATGGTCTCGATCTCGGCCAGGGCAGCCTCGAGCAGCGCTTTGTAGCCAATTTTCATACCCATGCCTCAATTTACTCATCCAGGCTCTTTAAGCTAGGTGGGCTATGCGAATGCTTTGGTGGCTCCTGCCTCTGATGCTCTCGGCGTGTGTGGTTGTACGGCCTGAACCTACCCCTCCCCCACCGGTGCGGCCTGCACCCCAACCCACCAGCTTTGTACTCAACGTGCGGCTGGGCCTGCCCCCCTATCCAGGCAGCGTGGCCCTCAAGCGCGAGGAGCGGGGGGGCTCGAGCGAGGCCGAGTTCGAAACCCGCGACCCCCTCGAGCAGGTCTATACCTTCTTCCACAACTGGCTCACCAGCCGGGGCTGGGTACGCACCCGCCTCGAGTACAAAAGCGCCGCTACCAAAGTAGAGGCGGTGTACCAGCGAGGCGCCGAGCGCTTCAAGCTCGAGCTCGACCAGCAGGGCCGCAGCGGGCGGTATAAGCTCGAGATCGATTTTTAGGGGTCGCCTACGCCAAAGTTGCTCTTCAGCCTAAGGAAGTTGCCCAGAGCTGAAAGCCGAAGGCCAAAGGCTTTTAAACCCTCGGCAATGGGACTTGAGACCTGCGACATTTGCTAGAAACAAATCGGCCGTATCGGCCCGATTAACTACCAGGATTCCAAACTTTCACCACACCGGGGTCAACCAGGGTACCGGGCTCAACAGGGGTTCGGCGTACTGCACCCCCAGCAGGTTGCCCCAGTAGCGCCGCAGGGCCCGCCTGGCCTCCACACCGCCTGGGTGCACGGTCTCGGAGACCCGCTCTCCCTCAAACTGGCTCCGGTAAGCCCGCACCGAGGCCTCCCATACCTCGATGTAATCCGAAATATCCACGGCCAGCGTGGGCAGGGCCGGGTAGTTGCCGGGGTAAAACAGCAGGCGCTCGACCTTGTGGGGCGTGCCTTCTACCGGAGCTTTTCGCAAACCCGCGAAGTGGATGGCCGCCACACATAACCGGCTGGCGGCCCCGTGGTCGGGGTGACGGTCAGATTCGTAGGGCGCAATCACCACCCTAGGGCGAAGCTCCCGGATAACTTTAGATAACGCCCATCGTTGCGATTCCAGGTCGGCCAGGTTGCCATCGGGCAGGCCCAGGTTGCCCCGGTAGTCGAGCCCAAGAATCCTGGAAGCCTCCATCGCCTCCTGGACGCGGATTTCTATCGTTCCCTTGGAACCCATCTCGCCTTTGGTCAGATCCAGGACACCGGTGCTTTGCTGCTCGGCCTTGGCGCGGGCTAATAAGCCGCCACAGCCCAATTCCCCGTCATCGGGATGCGGGGCAATGACCAGTACATCCAGACCCATGACCCCAGGGTTATATCACAGGGGCAGGGGTTGGAGCTTGGGGTAAATTGGGAGGCAACTCGAGTACCCACGCTTGTATGCACGGTCTCGTGAGTCATTAGGGGGGAACCACATGGTAATTACATCATTGGAAGATTTGGACGGAATGACCGATGTCATGGGCCTATTGGATGAAGGACAACGTCTGCAAAGCCGCCTGGGGGAATTAGGTGGGGTATTGCGCCAGGCAGCCAGCCAGCTCGACAAGGGCAGCCCCCCCTCCCCCGGGATGGCCGCCAGCGTGATTGAGGTCTCCAAAGCCTTTGAAGGCTGGCACGAGCGGGCCCAGCGCATTCTGGGGGGCACCCCGGTCGAACCGGTATTGCCCAAAGTACTGGAAGCCCTCGAGGCCCATCGCAAGGCCCTGGAAGAAGCTGCCCTTCGCCAAAAAGCCATGAACGTACTCGAGCAGGTCAGCAGCCTGGTGTACCGGGGGGCCGACGAGTTCCTGCCGCTCTCCACAGTACAGTTCGATGCCCTGGGTATGATCCGCAAGTTCAAGGATATGACCGGCCTCAACGATGTCATCCTCTCCCTGGCCGGCGGCAACCACTCCTATAATCTGCTGCTCAAGCTGGTGCTGGACAAAGAAATGAGCAACGACGAGTGGATGAGCGTCTACCAAAAAGTAGGCCAGGAAATCGGCCAGGAGCTGGCCGTAGCCGCCGCTCGCGGGCGGGTCTATTTGCCCGAGCAGTAAGCAACGGGCTGTAAGCCAAAAGCCAAACGCTGAAAGCAATAAAGTGGCAGCAGGCCATAAGTCTGCTCCCCTTTGTTTTGGTTGAGAACCCTGCTACCTTTTTGGTCGTTGGGCGTAGCCTACAGCACGGCCTCAGTTCTGGTGAATCACTCGCACTTTGCGCCCAAGCCATTCGCTATCGGCCATAGGCGATGGACTATTGATACCAAATCTGCTTAGAAGTGACCCAAAAGCGATATACAAGTCCCTCGGACGCGCCCCCTGGCGCGGCAAGTGAGGGGCGCGCTTAGCGCCGCTCACGCGCAGAGTTGGTATGAGTATCAACTTTCATCCCTGAGCTATCCATTTCAATCGGCAAACTATACCGATTCAAGCTAATCCTTCATTCTGCGATCCAGGGCCCTGGCATGGGCTTCCAGACCCTCCTCGCGGGCCATGCGGGCCCCGAGTGCCGAGAGCTTGCTGGCGGCTTCCTGGGTGAGCCCCACCACCGGAATCACCTTGAGAAAGTCGCGCAGCGAAAGTCCGCCGCCAAACCGGGCCGTGCCGGAGGTAGGCATCACGTGGCTGGGGCCTGCAATGTAATCGCCCAGCGCCTCGCAGGAGTGCTCCCCCAGGAACACACCCCCGGCGTTGTGTACCATCCCCAACGCAGCCAGGGGGTCGTGAATGGAGAGGCACAGGTGTTCGGGTGCGTACAGGTTAGCCAGTTCCAGGGCTTGCTCCAGATGCTCCACCAGCACCAGCCCGCTACGCTCCAGGGCCTGCCGGGCGATGGGGGCCCTAGGCAGGTCGGCTAGCTGGCGCTCGAGCTCCTCCGCCACCCGCTCCAATAGCTCGCGGTAGGCCGAGAGCAGCCAGGCTTCCGAGTCCGGGCCGTGTTCGGCCTGGGCCAGCAGGTCGGCGGCCAGCAGCTTGGGGTCGGCGGAGGCATCGGCAATGATGAGGGTCTCGGTAGGCCCCGGCAGCCCCTCCATGCCCACCACCCCGTACACCTCGCGCTTGGCCAGCACCACATAGCGGTTGCCCGGCCCCATGATTTTGTCTACGCGGGGCACCGTCTCGGTGCCGTAGGCCAGCGCGGCAATGGCCTGCGCCCCGCCCATGCCAAACAAGCGGTCGGCCCCCGCTACCCAGGCGGCAGCCAGAATGCCGGGGTGCACCCTGGGCGGCGAGGCCACCACAATCTCGCCCACCCCCGCCACCTTGGCCGGCACTGCCGTCATGAGCACGGTAGAGAGCAGTGGGGCCGACCCTCCCGGCACATACACCCCCACCCGGTTCAGCGGGCGCACCAGCTGGCCCAGCACCCCCTCGGGCCCGGCCTCCAGAAAACCCCCCATCGGTTCGCGCCGGTAGAAGGCTTCTATGCGTTCCCTGGCGGTCTCGAGGGCATCCCGCAGGTCGGCGTCCAGGCTCTCGTAGGCCTCCCGCCAGACCCGTTTGGGAATCTCCTCCACCGGATGCCCATCTATTTCCTGGCTGATGCGGTGCAAGGCCGCGTCGCCTTCATGTTCAACCTGGTGCAAAATATGCCGCACCGTTTCCAGCGCATCGCCATACTCCACCGTCAGGCGGCGGTTTTTGAAGTGCTCGCGGATTTGCTCTGTGGTCTTGATCATAAGTAAGGCCCTTTGGCAGCGCATCTAAGGTCACAGGTCGCAAGTCTCAGGTCACAGGTCAAAAGGTTTTGGGTCAAGAGTCAACGGCCTAGCGCAAGAGACGGGAACTTTTTCTTGCCATCGGCCATTGACCATAGACTATCGGCTCTTTGGGATTGGTTATCTGCGTTTGCGCTTTTGGCCTTCGGCTTTCGGCTCCCCCTAGCTATACCGTCTGCGGCGGCGACGACGGCGGTTGGAGCTCTCCCCTTCGCGTTCTTTGGGGGGTTCGCCGGAAACCACCCTGGGTTTGGTGGGCTCTCCAGCTACGATGCGCGAACGGCCCGAGTCACGCCCCGCACCCGTGCGCTGGGCAGGCTCGAGGCGACGTTCTAAAGACTGCAAACGCTGTCCCGCCTCGAGGCGCTGTACCTGCGTCAGCTCGGCCTCGAAAACGTGCTCCCCTACCTTCTGCGTGAGGCGCACCGGATAGCCGTCTTCATCGAAGTAAAGCAGGCTGAGGCCGGGGCGCAGGCGGTAGACCCGCACACTGCGCTCGGCCTTCTCACCCGAGGAAATAATTTCCAGATTTTGGTCGGGCAGGCGTTCGACATAGGCCCTGCCGCCCACCAGGGCAAACTTTTCAATCGCCCCCACCTCAAGGTTCAGCCTCCCCACCGCCAGAATGAGCGAGAGGGGGTCGTACATCTCGGCCAGATAGGGAATGGCAAAGTCATCCTTGCCCTGGCTCACCGTTACCAGGCCATCCTCACGGGAAAAATCCACCTCCATCACCCGGGCCCCGTTGCCTTCTACCCGCTCGCGGTAGCGGCGGGGCAAGCCCTCGCGGTCTACCTCGCTCTCCCAGCGCTGACGGGTTTTGGGCGGCGGTAGCTCCACATTGGCTTCCAGGGTCAAGCGTAGCCCGTCCCGACGCGGCTCCAAGGTCAGGCGCTGTTCGCCTGCCGGATGACCGGCGTACCGGAGGCTATACCGTAGCGACTGCGGAATCGCCCAATCCATGTCCTTCATCCTACCAGCCCCGGGTCAGTCGCAAGTCCAGGGTCGAGGGTCAAGCGCCAAAGGACGAAGCGACCCACATCACCAAAGCGCTTGTTTGTTACCTCACCCGTGTCTTTAGCATTCGGCTTTCAGCTTTTGGCCATCGGCTATGGACTATAGACCCCTCATTTACCCCAGCGCCTCCGCCAGCAGCCGGTGAAAATGATGCACCCCCTGCTCCCGCGCCACGCTAAATCGGCCCCGGTCGTAAAAGCGCGACTTGACTCCCTTCTGCACAGCCTCCACCACTACTTCGTCCTCCCGCTCCACCCGGTCTAGCGCGGCCCCGGCCCCCGCCTCGAGCTTGCTGGCGTCCCAGATATAGGGCAAAAACGAGACCTTGGTCAGCTCCGGCCCCAGCGGACGCACCACATTGACCGAGAGGCCCCACGGGTAAAAGTTGAGCATCAGGTTGGGGAACACCCAGTAGTAGTAGGCGGCAATGCGCTTGCCGTAGTCGGGGGAGTCTTTGGGCAGATCAAAGCAAGGCTCGCCGGGGGCTGCAATGCCCAGTTGCAGGTTGCACCAGTCGTAGACCTCGGTGGTGTAGCTGCCATAGTCAATAGCAGTGTTGAGCGAGGCGTGGATGAAGGGGATGTGGAAGCCCTCGAGGTAGTTGTCGCAGTAAAGCGCCCAGTTGGCCCGCACCAGGTAGTCCCGCGCACGGGCCGGCTCGAAGTAAAACTGCCGAAAGGGCATCCAGCCGACGCGCTCCTGGATGGGCCGCAACACCTCTTGCAGCGAAACCGCAGGGTTCAGGCTGGCAAGTAAAAACTTCCCCTCACCCCAGGTCTCGAAGGCCACCCTGGGCAGGTCGTCCTGGGGGCTGGGAAAGCCCTGCACGCCCTCGAACTCCGGCATGGCCTGAAAGCAGCCATCCAGGCCAAAGCGCCGCCCATGGTAGCGGCAGCGCAGATAGCGGGCGTTATCGCCGGTCTCGGCCACCAGCATCCCCCGATGGGTACAGACATTGGAGAGCAGGTTCAGTTGGTCGTCAAAATCACGGGTCAGTACCAGGGGCTCGTCCAGGCAGCCCTCCAGCAGGATGAAGGGCTTGACCGTGCCGGGGGCCTTCAGGTCGTCGGTGTCGCCCACCCACTGCCAGCTCCGGGCAAAGACCTTCTCTTTGGTTTCCTCGTAAATGGCGGGGTCTTTGTAGAAGCTCGAGGGCAGGGTGGCAGCCTGGGCAATATCGGGGTGAACTTCCAGTTTCTTCATGGGTGCTCCTTGGATGATGCGGCTGGGTTTTTTTGAGTCAACAAACCAGGTCGGTACAGCCAGGCTTCGACTGTACGAGATCGGTTGGGGTTTTATTTACCGGCAGCAATAATGGCCCTGGCAAAGCGCAATAATTTGGTCTGAATATCAAGCCAGGAGCGCATGGCTCCCATTATAACAAGGCCCCCCGCGCCTCCAGCGGGGGGAAGGGGGTGGGGACTGTAGGCGTGTCTTATCTACCCCACTCCAGCTTGACAATCATCTCCCCACCTCTGGGGCTTACGCTCACCTCGAGCTTGTCCCCACCCCGGCGGTACTCTGCCTCGTAGGCCAGGTTCTTCTTGCCCCCCTTGGACTTGAAGTTCACCTTCACCCAGCCCTTTGACAGCAGGTCGCGGTGGTAGTAGCTAAAAATCTGCTCCACATCACCACCCCGGTAGGCCACGCGATACTCGGTGTCCTCGCGGTCTTCCCACAGCACCCCGTAGCCCGGCATGGGAGTGATGAAGAAGATGGGCGGCCTGGGCACTACCGCCACCGGCGGCTCGGGGTTGCTGGCCCAGCGGGGCTGCACGTTGTAGCGCACCACATCGCTTACCCAGTCGCGGTCGGGCAGCGGGGTGACCACAATCGAGAGGGCCCGGGCCAGGTTGCTGGCCCCCTGCACCCGCATCTGCCCGCTACGGATGTCGGCAATCTGCGCGAGCGAGAGCGGCGTGCGGCTGGCCACTGCCAGCACCTGGTCTATGCCCGCAGGCCCGCTGATAGTGAACTCGTAGCGGGCCCCCGGCTCGGGGAAGACCCGGGTCTCGCCCGCACGCAGGTAGTTGTTCTGGTTGTAGGCGTTGGGCAGAATCAGGTCAATCTGGCCATCGGCGTTGATGTTGAACAGGTAGACATAGGCGTCCTGGTTGACGCGGGTGTAAATTTTGATTTTGTCGCCGAAGAAGTAGGTGGCGTTGCCCAGCCCCGAAGGGTCGCGGTCGAGCCAGGTCTGCACGTCCAGGTCGGTGGGCACCGGGTTGATAATGATGCCCTGGGGGCTCAGCACCGGCGCCGCAGAGGCCATCAGGCCCAACAGCCCCACCATGCTTGCAATCAATCGCTTCATCTCGTTCCTCCTGAACCCAGGGTAGGAAACCAGAAGCCCCCTGCCATGAAACCTGCGTCAGTAAAACTTAACCTTGGCGTTGAGCGATTCTTTAGTTGCTGCAACCAAAAACCCCCTTATGCGAAAACTGCATAAAGGGGTTTTGGCGTTTTAGATTTGGTGGGCGACGAGGGACTCGAACCCCCGACTTCATCCTTGTAAGGGATGCACTCTACCAGCTGAGTTAGTCGCCCGTGTGGTGACCCCAAGGGGATTCGAACCCCTGTTACCGCCGTGAGA
>FWPV01005954.1_pt1 | contig 20736 bp, 8 predicted proteins | sample 2228371 | NCBI WGS metagenome assembly FWPV01 (sample SAMEA103939776, study PRJEB20133) | metagenome | reverse complement strand
AGAGGAACTTTAACCTATTAAGTTATAATTTTTTTGGAGTAAGCAATGTCCTCATTGCGTTCAGAAGGGATAGCTCACTATTTGACCGGTGAGAGGACTCACCTGACTCCAAGAGAACGGCATCAGGAGACGCCTGACTCCAAATATCTACGGTGAGAGGACTCGCCTAATTCCAAAAGGTAATCCGACTTTATGAACGGACACTATTTAGAATGCATAAATTACTTTTTAGAACGTAACTTGGTATAAAAGAGCGATTTTTCTTGGTTAAATATACGCTACCAAATTTATAAGAATAAAAACTTTAAAATTGTGGTATATTTAAATTGAAGGTATTTTGATTTTTTTTTATAATAAAAATAGTAACTGTTTGAAAAGCAAATAAAAGATGGCATGTAAAAGAGAGCATTTTATCCCATTTTTGTTTATCTACTTAATAGTGTAACCGATTTTATGCAATGTTTAATTAGGTGGTTTTCTATCCAAAGTTAAAATGGGTAGCCATTAGCACCACTGCATAATAACTACTTGCTACTACAATTTTTAAATTTAAAATAAAACTTTTATATAAACCCTGCAAAAAACCCTGCAAAATTGTAGGGTGGTTGGATTGCATTTGAACATTCTTAAATCTTTACATTATCACTTGTATTTTTTGGCTTGTGCAATACGCTCTTTTGGAACTTTTGCACATACGAACTTTTTATTTAGCAGTGAATGGTTTTAGGTCGTTTGAGCAATAAAGTGCATGCAGGCATAAGTGCACAATTATTCTTACATAAAGATTAAACCTTTTATAAGGAGGGATGAAAAATGACAAACCCAAAATGTAAAAGAAGTTTACTTCAAATTTCATTTCAACTGGGGATTTTTATTTTAATTGCACTTCTTCTAACAAACTGTGGAGGAGGAGGCAGAGCACCAGTTAACCAGCAGCAACCAATCTCTGGGGGTAGTGGCGGAAGCTCTTCTCAACAAGGTTACAGAATTGAAGGCAAATTAAACTTTCTCACCCCTGCTGGCAGAATTGTCCTTGATTCATCTAACCCAGACATTTCAAATAAAACAGTAGAACTAAAGAAAATTAATAATAATGGCACACTTGACTCGGTCAAGTCAGTTAAAGGAAATAACTTGAAAACCAAAACCAATTCATTAGGGCAATTTGAAATTTCCGATATTCCTCCAGCAGAAAAAGCAAACCTCGTTCTAATTTGCACAGACTGCAAAATACCAATTTCAAAGTATGTTAAAGAAGTTATTAATACAGCCAAAGACTCAAAAAATGATGTTGGAACTATTGATGAAGAAACAACTATCGAAAAAGAGATAATTTCCAAAGCCCTGCAAGAAGTAAATAGAAACATTACTAATATTACTCAGCAAACGAAACCAGAAGAAATCAATTTAGGTGATGTAAAAGCTATAATAAATCCTCTTTCTGCTATGTCACTAATTGAAAACAATCAAATCAAAAGCGGAGACATCGAAAAAATAGCCCAAAGTATAATAGATATGGCAAAAATTGAAAAGTCTGTTATTAGAGCAATGGGAGAAAATGTTGATTCTATTGGTGCAAGAATAAGAGAGAAAAAAGAAAAATGTGCAGATAAAAAAGATATTACCAACTATTCAAATTATCAAAATTGCATAAAAGAAGAAATTAGGAAAGAATATGGAGAAGATTTTTTGCTAACTTATCTTGAAACATGTTCACATTCTCTAAACATCCTAACAGAAAAGGGGAATATAGTCAATTTAACAATTCTTAGCGAAGCAAAACAAGAGGAAATTGTTGTAGAAAAAGAAAAAATAAGCAAAAGAATTGATAATGAAGTTGAAAGAATTCTGGGAATTATTGACAGGTTAGTTGAAATAGCCAAGCAAGTTCCTTCAATTGGGGACATAAATAAAAGCTCAATAATAAGCGAAATAAACAAATATTCAACAGATATTAAGGCAAAACTGTCAACCATAACTACAAAAGAGGAAGCAATCGAGTTATTTAAGGAATTCCATAAAAATTTAGATTTTGAATTCAAACAAATTATTTCTTTCATAGGGATACAAGAGCAAACAATAAAATACATAATTGAAGACATAAGAACAAAAAGTTCAGGGTGTGAGATAAAAGACTCAATCTCAATTGATAAGGCAATGGAATTAATTAAAGCTTCTCAAGAAAATGCGCTAACAGGTATAAGTTATATTTTAGCTGATAAGTTTACAGAGACCGTCTCAACAAAGCCTGATAAAATTAAAGAAATTGCAAAAATAATTTTTGAATTAATACAGATAATTTATCTTGAAAAATGCCCATTACAACCTCCTATTGTTGAACCCATAAAACCAGAAATTCCCATTAATGTTGGTATAAATAAGTTGATAATCATTCCTGAATCAGCGACTTTGAAATTAGGTGAAATAAAGAAATTCGAAGCCTGGGGAATTGATGGTAATGGCAACAAAGTACCTGTCAAACCATTCTGGTATGTTGCCCCTGCATATAGAAACGGAGAAAATGTTGTAAAATGTGGGCCTGAAACAAAACATGCAGATGAAAATTTAAAATGCCTTATGCCTTCTATAGGATATATCGAAGAAGATGGAACATTTGTTTCGAAATATCCTGGAGAAGGCTTTATTGTTGCTTCTCTTGAAGTTAAGGAAGCAGAAAAAACAGAAATAACATACCTTGAGGCAACCGCAAAAATTAAAGTTGAAAGTGATTTACCTCCCCAAAAATTTGAAAAAATTATCATAAAACCTTCCCAAGCGCAGGTTGCATTAGGTAAAACACTTCAATTCACTGCTTATGGTATAACACATGATGGACAGGAAGAAAAAGTTCAACCTTATTGGGCTGTTATACCTGCTACCTGGGACGAAGAAAGAAAAGAAATTACTGGATGTTATACTGAAAAAATGGAACTATTAGGAGCCAATACTAATCAAAACACAAACATTGGATGTTTAATACCACCAATCGGTTATATTGATGAGGAGGGTATTTTTAAAGCTATAAGCATTGGTTTTGGAATAATTAAGGCATACCTGGATATTCCTCTGGGCGATATTTTACCTGCATTTATAACTCTCGAAGCAGAAGCCTTAGTAGAGGTCTTTAGAGAAGGACCTGAAATTAGTGAAATGAAAATAAAAATTAAAGATTCAAAAGAATTTATAACTGAGTTGGAAACGGCTGTTGGAGAAATAATTGATTTTGATGCTTATGGAAAAGTTGTAGGCAAGGAAAATGAATGGATTCTAATTACTCCTGAGCCTGCATGGGTAGTTGAACCATCTGACTGGGACATTAACAAAATTAGAACAGAAACCTTTAATTCCTTTTGCGGGGGAATTGATAAAGTTGTAAATTATAATTTAACAATTACCGACCAAGAATTGAAAAGTTTCTGTATGCCTCCTATCATTCCGCCTTTAAAAATTGGGTATATAGATGAAAATGGAATTTTCTATGCATCAGCCCCGGGAGAAGGAAAGATTTCTGCTATACTTTTCATGCCAAATTTAACTGATTGTGGAGGGTCTGCCACAGATTGCGGAAGTAAATATGTTGCACTAAAAAGTGAAGTTAAAACCATTGTAAAAGCTATTAAAGCCATAAAAATCGAACCAGAAAAACCCACCTTGAAAGCAGGAGAAATTTTAAAATTTAAAGTTATGGGTATTCTGGAAAATGGTAACAACATAATTTTAAACAACATAGCATGGCATTTAATCCCAGTTGATTCAATTTCATTAGGTCCAGAAAAAACAATTTATAAAGTTAATAAAGAATGTTCAAACGCTTCACGAAAAGCAGTAAGAAGTGCTTCAGAGATGGGCATAATACCTGAAAATATACCTGAATGCACCCCTGTAGGGAAAATCCAACAAGATGGAACTTTTTACGCTCTTAGAAAAGGCAATGTGCTTGCTGTAGCTACTTTATGGCTTGGCTATGAGCCATTTATGTTACAAGACGTTACCCTTATAACAGTTGAAGGCGAAGCAATAAGCGGTCCTGATTTATCAATAAAAAAAGACTCTATATCCTGGATGCCTGAATTCCCTAAAGATGGCGAAAAAGTAACCATAAAGGCTAAAATATTAAACCTTGGAGATAAAAATGCTGAAAACATAACTGTTAAAATTACAGATAATTCAGATGGGATGTTAGATGTTATAAAAGAAATTGATAAAATAAATATCCCACTTATTGAAAGTAAAGGCTCCTACGATATATCAACCGTGTGGGATACAAAGGGACAACAGGGGCCTAATATGCTCTCAATAGAATTAAAATCAGATAAGGAAGACCTTAATTCCTGTGATAATGTTTTTACTTTTAACATCTGGGTGGATCCTGAGATTATAAAATGTTCAGAAGATGTGGATTGTGCAGAATTAATTTGTCCTCCGATAACTCCAGAACAAATTGTTGTGATAATTAATGATACTCCCAAATGTAATAAAGAAAAAGGTATTTGTTATTGTGGTCCTTCTGAAGAACAATGCCAGGAATACATTGAATGCCCCGATGGAACAAAAAAGAAATATTGCAGCATTGAAGAAGGAAAATGCATTTGCCCATTAATTCCACCTAAAGTATTATGTGAAGAAATGACCATTGATTGTAAGACAAATGAAGACTGTTCTTCATTAATTTGTCCTGCAGTTGTTGGGAAAGATACTCCTACCTGTGATACAACTATAGGAAAGTGCTATTGCGGTCAAAAAAACGACATAGAATGTCCTGAAACTTATACCTGCCCTGACGGCTCAATAGTCCCCTGGTGTAAAAAAACTATTTGCGTGGAAGAACCCTGTTCTCCCTGCCAGTGTATAAAATCACCCGAAACCCAATGCAAAGTGCCAGAAAACGAATGTAATGATGATAGCGATTGTATAACTGGCGGATGTAGTGGTGAAATATGTCAAAGTAAAAATACAGAACCTATCGCTTCAATTTGCATATATAAAGAGTGGTTTAAATGCCTTGATTTAACATCTTGCGGGTGTTTTGAAGGAAAATGTGGGTGGAAAAAAAATAATGATTTTTTGATGTGTATGGAAAAATATAAAAAGTAATGAAGATGTCTGTCACATTTTTGAAAGAAACAAACAAAAAAAAATCAAAATTAACCGCAGGTGTTTTTGTGATTTTCCTGCTTTTTCAACATAAAATTTTTGCTGAAGGAAAATTAGAAAAAGTAATTAAACTACCCACGCCAGTATTAAAAGGTAAAATTTCAATTGAAGAAGCAATAAAAAACAGAAGAACAAGGAGAGAATATAGCAAAGAGCCTCTAACACTTGAAGAAATTTCCCAGCTTTTATGGGCTGGTCAGGGTATAACCGATGAGCAAAGAGGTTACAGGTCAGCTCCATCTGCCGGTGCTTTATATCCACTTGAATTATATGTAATAATTGGGAAAAATTCAGTTAAAGGGAAGGATTGGCTCGTAGAAGGTCTATACCACTACCTTGTTCACACACATTCTTTGAAGCATTTATTAGCAGGCGAGTTAAGAAAAAAAATTGTTTCTGCACTATACGCTCAAAACTTCGTTTCTGAAGCACCCATAATAATTATAATTTCTGCAGTCTATGAAAGAACAACAACTAAATACGGAGAACCAGGAATAAGATATGTTCATATTGAGGTTGGACATGCTGCGCAAAATATTTTATTGCAGGCAGAATCCCTCAGCCTTTCCGTTGGATTAGTTGGGGCAGGAAATTGGGATAAGTTTGCCAGAATTTTAAAGTTGCCTTCAAATACAGTTCCATTGTATTGCCTCCCTGTTGGTAAGAGAAAATAATATATACAAAAAAGGGTAGCTAACGGTATTTAGACCGTTCAAAGGCAATACAGGGTCTAATGACCCTGCACTACCAACAAAATTGATATCTTATAACTTTTTTTACAATTAAACTTAAATAAACTTGAAACTTTGGAAATTTACGCTATCATTGTAATATGAAAAAAATTATACTTTTATTATTATTTTTAATAATCATATTTATTTGCTTAAACTTTTTGTTTACCCGACATAATGAGCTAAACTCCAATACAAAAAAGCAAGAGTATATTTTTTCATCTCACTTGCAGACTGCAACTCTTGGGAAAACATCTGATGCTCAGCTTGAAATTTATAAAAATCTGGCAGAGTTTTTATCAAAAAAGGCTGGAGTTTCAATCAAATACAAACCGCTTAATACAATGGAAGATGTTATGAAGGCATTAGAAGAAGGAAAGAGTGATATTGGTTATGTAAGTTCTGAATTATATCTTCTTGCACTTGAATCCGGAATAAAATTAAAACATGGAGTAATGTTTACTTTCGACAACAAAAAGGAACATCCATATTGCTTTTGTGTTAAATTGAATTCTAATATTAAGTCAATTCAAGACTTAAAGGGTAAAAAAGTTTATATTTCTCCAATATATTCTTTTGATTACATAATGGTTAGACATATGCTATATGAAAATAAAATTTCTGTAAATTCACTAAATGAATATTTTGGAGGTTTTTCTAAAGCAATTTCCCACAAAGATGCTTTTTCTGAATTGATTGCTGGAGAAACAGATGCTGTTTTTGTTCCAAAATATTCTACAAAAATGATATTTGCTACCGACCCAAAATTTAAAGATGTGGCTCCAATAATATGCTCAAAATCTACATTAGCCGACATTTTTATCTTTCGCTCCGATGTCGATCAAGAAATTGTAAATAAAATATCTGAATCGGCTATAAAATGTATGACAGACCCTGATGCTGCAAAATTTAAATTTATTTTTTATACTTTTAATGGTAAAGTTGTAAAAGTGGATGATAAGGATTTTGAATCCTTAAAGGAAATAATTTCACTTGCTAAAAAAAACGACTGGTATAAAGAATGGGAAAACTGGGCAAAAAAGATGAAAAAGCAGTAAATAAGAGCACAATAGGCAAGGCAAAATGGGACACGCATAAGAGAGGAAAGTAAAGACAGTATCATTAGCGGATGAAGCAAAGCTCGGTGCATTGAAGTAAATCTGCTTATCGTCTGTTGTATAAAAATTTTTGCAAAATTAATCAATCTGTGAAAATAGCAGTATGAAAATAGCAGAAAGATTAAATAAAATTCCACCTTACTTATTCATGCAACTTAGACAAAAAATAAACAAAGCAAGACAAGAAGGCATAGATGTAATTAGTCTTGGAGTGGGTGATCCAATTGAAGGGACAACAGACGTTGTAATTGAAGAGTTGTACTTACAAGCAAAAAAAACTGAGAACCATCAATATCCCACAGATGAAGAAAAAGGAATGCTCGAATTCAGAAAAGAGGTCGCTCACTGGTATGAAAGAAAATACGGAGTTGTCCTTGATCCTGCCAAAGAAGTAATAGCATTAATAGGCTCAAAAGAAGGATGTCATCATTTTTGCATGGCAAGAGTAAACCCAAATGATACCGTTTTAATGACAGACCCAGGTTACCCTGCTTATAAAGCCAGCATATTTTTAGCAGATGGAATACCATACACGGTTCCAATTTTGGAAAGCAATAATTTCTTGCCTGAGTTAGATAAGATTCCAACAGAAATTTGTAAAAAAGCAACTGCTTTTTTTTTAAACTATCCTAATAATCCAACTGGCGCAGTAGCAAATGAAAATTTTTTCAAAGATTTAGTCCAGTTTGCAAAGGATTATGAGATAGCAATTTGCCATGATGCCGCTTATAGCGAAATATTGTTTGACGGTGCAAAGCGATTAAGCTTTTTATCCATTGAAGGTGCAAAGGATGTCGGCATTGAATTAAATTCGCTTTCTAAGCCATATAATATGACAGGCTGGCGGTTGGGAATGGCTGTCGGCAATGCAGATTTAATTTCTGGAATTTCAAAGGTAAAAGAAAATACAGATTCAGGAATTTTTAATCCAATTCAATATGCAGGTATAAGAGCCTTACAAATGGGTGAATTTAACATACAAAGAATGATAAAAGTTTATGAAAAAAGAAGAAGTTTAGTTGTTGAAACACTTAAAGAAATTGGACTTGATTATACACCTCAAAAAGGCACCTTTTACCTGTGGATACCTGTTCCAAAAAACGAAACTTCCCTTAGTTTTACAACAAAAATATTTGAAAAATGTGCTGTTGTAGTTACTTCAGGCTCTGCTTATGGAAAATATGGTGAAGGATATATAAGAATTTCTCTAACAGTAAAAGATGACAGACTTAAAGAAGCAATGGAACGAATCAAAAAGGAAATACATTATTAACTAGCGTGTGGATTATTTGACGATAATGTCGGAAAATGACCCAAGAAAAAGTATGAAAAACCTGAAATTTACAATATTATTTTTAGCAATTTCTTTTTTTAGTAGTAACTTTATATTTTCTGATTATCAAAGGAAGCCTCATCCAGTTTGTGATTTTCGTTCTGTAAGAAAGCATTCCACTGAGTCGTGCATTCCATCAAATAACCCATCTTGCTGGCGTTCAGACCCTACTTACGGTTGGAATTTACAAAATTATACAAGACAATATCCCCAGGGGCTTTTAAAAGCAATGCCTCCAAAGATAGTTGATATCAAAGTTGATAAACCATATCCAATAAAAGGGGATAGAGGCGGAGTCGAGGGCGAAAGTGAATCTACTACGGTAACTTTATATATTAGTTATTCAAAAGAAGGAAATGATGACCTTGATCCATCTGCACAAAGAATTCTCAGAGCTGAAATAATCTGGGCGCCAGAGGTTTCAGATTCAATTCCACCAACTTGGAGACAAAACACTTCTGCATTCCCAATGGATTATTTTACAGAAGAACAATTAGTTCCAAAAGGCGGGGCAAAAATTAATATCACTCAATACGAATTGCTAAGTAAGCTAACAAGGAGCTGGACAATACATAAAAGCTATGTTCAGAAAATATATGGTGTAGTTCCAGCTTCACCTACTTATAATATTTATACTTCGCCAAACAGAGAAGCCCCAGACAATCCAAATTGCCCCTGGAAAGACAACGGATATGGAGATGAAAACTTAGAATGTCCTCTTTATAGAGATTGGTCTAATCCCCTTAACCCAGCAAGTCCATTTATAGTGGAAGGATACCCCAGAGGCGGTGGGGATATCCTATGCGAAGGAAAATCTAATGGAAAGCCTTGCACTACACAATCTGCTTCTTGCACCCGTTCACCTTATTGCCCACCTGCTTTTGCAACCTACACTAACACTCTTTTTCCTTCACTCCCTGGAGAAATGGAAGTAAAAGTTAATGGCGTGCAGGCTGTAAGCTGTGATATATATAATGATAAAATTCCCACTAACCCAAAACACCCGCTTTGTGATACAGTGGAAAATTATCTCGACGATATATATGCTCATTATGGCGTATATGGATACAATGTTTCAAAAAATGTTATTACATTTAAAAAACCATTGGGAATAATGGACAGAGTTACTGCTAAATTCTATGTTCAAGAACGAGATGTCTGGACTGCTAAAATCCCTCCCTCAATAACAGATTCTTATAACAAATTCACTATAATTGCCAAAATATATGATACCTGTGGGAATGTAACTACAGGTTCCAAGTTTCATCCTGCTTTAAACCCTTCTTTTGCGCCAACAGGTGCCGATTTAATTAACGCATATTCGCTTGGAGCAGATGATGCAGATTACAATGAACCATGGCGTTTTCCTATGCCAGACAATCGTCAAACAGACATATTTGAAACAGACAACGAGCCATTAGTAGCAAAGTATCCAGAACCTGCAAACCCTGCAACAAACACAATAAATGAATGTAACAATGCTAATTCTGAATGTGGCACACAAATAGGAGGTTCATGCCCAAATCCTAACCCTCACCCACCTGCTTTAGGTCCTTGCGGACCACGAAAGGGTGGTATAAAAATTGGATTTTTAAGCTGGCCAAGCTGTGACGCTCAAGGAACAGGCTCAGATACAACTGCAGACCTTGATAAAATATACGCAATGGACGATGATTCAGCCTTTTATCTTACTTTTAATGTTAGTGGAGAAGCAAAATTAGGTTGCGTGTTAGTTAGAATTTATCCTTTTGGGATATCTGCAAGCATAAACATTTATGTTGCTGTTATCAGCAAAGGGGCTAACCAATACTTGCTGTTAGTTATCCCTGCTGAAGAAATACCCCTCATCGGAGGAATAATCGGTGATTTAGTTATCTGGGTAAATTTTATGGACCTTTTGGGAGGCATGGGCGGTGGTGGAAGCTTAGACCTTAATTCTTTAATTTGCAGTTCTTGCGAATTAAAAACAGAAGGCGGACTAATTCATGTCAAAATGCCGAAAGAAGCCACAGTAGGAAACATTAAAGACGAATCTTTAGATATATACACTGGGGTAATGATGTTTCCTCTTGGATTAAATAGTTTAGATACAAATGCATTAATGGACAGGATTTTAGCTGCATTTCTTGCCTATGACCCAGCTGCAAATGGCTTGCCTTTTTTAGATAATTCAAGTCATATGAGATATTATGGTGGTGGCAAAGCTTCTAAATATGATTTTTATACTACTTCGGATTTTTTACCTCCAAACGCACCCACGGAAGCAAAAGCCTGTCTTGGAAGATGTGGAAACTGCATTGATGAAGATGGAGATTGGAATCAATCCACAGACGATGTTGGAGTTGATGGCATTGAAGGAACTTATGACGAAGGAGAAGGAGATGGAAAACCTTCCTGCGGTGAGCCACATGTTGATGAAGATTGGGGAGGTGTTGACCAGGATAACGACACAGATACTAATAGCTACGATATTGGCGAAGATTTAACTGCTACCCAAATTGAAATAAATTGGAAAGAGCCTATAGCAAATAGAGATGCAATTTTTTCACCTCTCTTAGATTTGGCAGGCTATAAAATTGAAATTAAAGAAGCACTTGATAAACCATATAGCGATTATTATGACTATAACATGACCAAGACAAAAGGTGTTAATTTGAATCTTAATAGTATAGATGATGATAGAGATTGGTGTGGAAACAATACAGACTGTAATATGGATGGCATCAATGAAACAAATAAGGATGAAGGCGATGAATACAGTTATTTCCTAAAATCTTACTTACTTCCAAATGAAAGAATTCCTTGTGTAATTGCAGATGTAACAAAACCAGAAACATCAACCTCAACAGGTGGATGTATTATTCCACCACCTTCACAGCCCACTAAAACAGTAAAAGTTCCCGAAGATGGACAGGTTTATTTGTTCAGGATTTATGCCTATGATGATAAAGGAAATAGGAGTGATTATACAAACATAGCAAGAGTTGATGTAGCAAGAAATGTAATTCCACCCACAGCACCTCACAATTTTAGTGTATATACCCTTCCGCAAGGGAGAGGTGCAAAAACTGCATGGACCCCAAATACCGAATGGGACCTTGGAGGCTATGTAGTATATAGATGTCCAGCCACTCCAATGGACGCTGTAAAATGGACACAGGATGGCACACTTGAAGCAAAGTGTTCACAAGATGCAAATTATCGAAGAATCACACATGATATTGTTTCAAAATACACAAATCTATACATTGACTCACCCGACGAACAAACTCAATGGGGATTCTATAAAGATCCATATGATGGTGATGGGGTAAATGTTTTTAAATGGGCAACTTCAACAGATGATTTGGGAATTGATGGACTTGGACCTGATGACACGGGTTACCCAGGACCAGATTTTGGCGAAGGAGACGGGTTACCAACCTGGGGTGAACCTAATGCTTATTCATGGATCGATTGCAAAACTAATCCTTATTGCTTGAATGATACAAACTTTCAGCCATCAAGTTCATTTGAAGCAATTTATAAGAAAAAACCAATTCTTTACCCAGTAGGTCTTGTAGATGGATATACATACTACTATAAAGTCAGGTCGGTTGATGAAGTTAACCGAGGTGGTCGCAGATGTTCAACTGGTTTTGAACCCAATTGTAAATCAAAACCTGCATCTGCTGCATGTTGTCTTAACCCTATCGTAGATAAATGCACTGATGGCTCTTGGGCTCCGTGCAATGCCCCTAAAAAACTTGACCTTAACTCAGGGCGACAATGCGATGACCCAACTATTAAGTATAACTGGTCCGAAGGTGGAAATTGCAGCACTTTTTCGTCAAGTGCCAATACCATTGCTTCTGACTTAGAACCACCTCCAATCCCAACAGGCATAAGGGTTACTGCCGATTCTTCAGGAACAAAATTAACTCTAAATTGGAATTCAAACTACGACCCTACTTTTTATTATTACAATGTCTATAGAAGCAATTATCTAAATGGGGTATATTCTTGTGTTAGTGGTGGTGTAAAACCTGCATCAGGAACTGAAATGACTCCTTCAGATGGCTATGACAACGATGAAGATGGCTTAATTGATGAAGAAATTACAGATTGTGATGACAACGATAACGATTGGAACATTACAACTGATGACCTTGGAGCAGACGGAATTGCAGGCACAAAAGACAATGGAGAAAATGATGGACAACCTTCTTGTGGAGAACCTAATGTTGATGAAGATGTTGCTTATTCTCCTTCGTTACAAGGTAAGTGTCCCGTGATTTTCCCAAAATATGATATGTGGTGGAGATGGGGCGAAAATGGAACTGGTGAATTTCTTTATAACGATACACACCCTTATCCACGCGAAATTATCACTTCTAATTCATATATTGATACTGGCTTACAAAGAGATAAAACTTATTTTTATAGAATTGCATCAGTTGATAAATCAATGTTTGATTTGTATCCTACTCAAGAGCAACATAACGGAGATAATCCACCACCTCCAAATGAATCAAGGATGTCAAATCCTGTCTTCTTAGGAACAATAGACTCAGATAATCCTGGGGCTCCATTAGGACCTTGCACAGATCCACTGACTGGATACTCTGAACCATGTGCTGAAATTAAAGAAAGCGATAGGGTAGGAAACAAATTAACAATTACATGGACTGCGCTTACTACTTCTGACCTTAACGGATACAATATATACCGCGCAAGCTATGAGTGCTCGTGCTTAAATACTTGCAATTGCAACTTAGAAACTAAACCACTTGAGGATTGTGATAACGATGATATTATCAACAGCCTCGACGCTTGCCCATGTGCACCAGGTCCTTTTGAACCTAAAATTTCTTCATTTGAAAAACTGAATGTTGCTGTTTATAAAGGCTCAATTTACAACGATACAACTTTAATAAATAATAAACCCTATTATTATGGAATAACTTCTGTTGATAACCATCAAAATGAGAGCGGTTTTTCAGATGTAACTACACCAATTTGCCCAAAAGACTCTATCCCACCTGTTTCACCAAAATGGGGGTCTTCTGGAGGTGTTGAAAACATCGCTATTGGAAACTCATTAAAAATTACATGGGCAAGTAGAAAGGACACCGTTTCTAATTTAAATGACCCTTCAGAAGTTGACTTCTCTCACTTCAGGGTGTATCGCAGCCTTGATGAAATATGCAACTCTTCTAAAACATTAGTAGGTGATAAAATTATTACAACTCAATTTGTTGATAAAGACCTAACAAATGGAACAACATATTACTATTGTATCACTGCTGTTGATGATGATGGAAATGAAAGCGCTCCTACAGACCCAAAAAGTGGAACGCCAAAAGACGGAATTCCACCTTCCCCCCCAACTAATGTAACAGCAACACCCCTTAAGGGTGAAACAATTGGAATAGGATGGTCTCCTAATACAGAAACAGACCTTGCTGGTTATTATGTTTACTTTAGTTTAAGCACTATCCCTGCCACTTTTAAAAAACTTGACCCAAACCTTCAAACACCTGAAATCGAATTGACTACTATTACTAAATTTTTAGATGCCAAAGATGTAATTATTGGTGAAAAAAGATATTATGCCATTGTCGCCGTTGATATAAACGGTAATGAAAGTGATTTCTCAGCCATTGTTTCAGTTACTCCTTCTCTTGTAGATAAATATCCTCCTTCTGCCCCAACTGATTTAAGAGTATATCCAGGCTTTGATAGAAAACTGGAACTCGCTGAAGGAGAGGTGAAAATAAGGTGGACTTTGCCTACAGAATATGATCTTGACAAAGTAAATATTTACAGAAGTAAAGAAGGACAATTTAAAGAAAATACTTATTTATACCTTTCAAACTTAACATACTGTTGTGGTTTAAATTGTGGTTCAAAGTGTTCAGACCATAAAAGCGAAGCCGACTGCTGTGCTATAAATAATATTAAAAAGGAATGTGCAGGAAATAAAGAATGTGAATTAAGCATTTTCCAATATGAATATTGGTATCTTCTCACTTCAATTGATAAAGAAGGTAATGAAAGCAGTATGGATTTCTTCAGCGCTATGCCAACTAAATTAATTCCAAAAAATATCGGTAAACCTCCAAAAACGCCTGCTACTCCTATTATTTGTGGACCAGATAAGTGTGCCAATCCGATTTGTGCCGATGTTTGTCATCCAAATGGAGGAGCATTAGAAGTTAAATTTAAAGAAAACGACCCTACTGATGAACAAAATATGAACCTGTTAGGATATAAAATCTATAGAGAAGACAAAGCAAGTGCAATATTTAAAAATGTTATTGCAGATATAAATGTTAATACTGCTAAAAGATGTGACCCTGCAGATTTATCTTATATTTGCTATACCGATACCAGTCTCATAAATGGGAAGAAATATTTTTATAAAATAAGTGCCTATGATGAATATGGAAATGAATCTTCTCTTTCAAATGCTGGAGTTGGAATTCCAACAGATTCTGAGATCCCAATTTCTCCAGAAAGCATAACAGTTTCTTCAATTCCTGAAAATCCAAATGCTCTGATAATTACGTGGTCACCTGTAACTAATGACCCAACGTTATTGGGTTATCTTTTGTATCGTGGTTCATCCCCTGAAGGTCCGTGGGTATTAATAGACCCTAACCCTACAACCGAAGATATAGAACTTTTCGAAACAACAAGTTATACTGATACAAATCTCATCAGTGGTCAGATTTATTGCTATCAAGTGGTTGCCGAGGATTCTGCAAACGGTTATAGCCAGCCAACAACAGGCTGTGGAACCGCAGGAAAAGATATTTCTCCTCCTGCAACACCAAAAAATCTTTCCGCTATTGCTGGAGACTCTCAAATAACTTTAAAATGGAGCCCTAATAACGAACCAGATTTAGCAGGTTACATTATTGAAAGACGAGCAGGGCAAGAAACTACATTCACTGCTTTAAATACTACTCCTCTAACATATCCTTATTATGTAGATTCACCTCTGATTAACGGAGTAATATACATATATAGAGTTTATGCAGTTGATAAAGCTGGAAACGCAAGCGGATACTCAAATTTAGTTTCTTCCTCCCCTTCAAAAACAAGAACTACATTTAAACTGGCTCCAAAGCAAGGTTGGAATTTGATTTCAATTCCCATTGCTTCATCTACAAATAACGCTACAAATAATTTCCTGGCTTATAATGCAGGAAGATATGTAAATTCAACTTCATTGAAGTTAGGGCAAGCATACTGGGTTTTTATTAACTCTGACGAATCTCTTGATTTTGAAGGTGCTTTAAATTACACCGACGAAGTGAAAATTCCACTATCAAAAGGGTGGAACCTTATTGGCAATCCATTCTTCGAAACACTTAAGGTAAATGATAATTATTTTTCATTTATCTATAAAAACCGAAATACAACTCTGAAAGAAGCATGGAAAAATAACTTATTGAAATACATCTTCAAATATCTTGGAGATGATAATTATCAAAAGTTATATTTCGATGATGAAATCTATCCATTTGAAGGATTCTGGTTAAAAGTTTCAGATGACTGCACTCTCAAGTTAAACCTGCATAAATAACATGTATGAAGAAGAAGTAATTTTTGTTTCAAATTTTACCCATCCTTCTTGCCATGCTTCAACAATCGTCGAACTACCTAATGGCGATTTGGCATGTGCCTGGTATGCTGGAACAAGCGAAGGTGCTAAAGATGTAGCAATATTCCTCTCAATTAAAAGAAAAAATAATAAAACATGTTTTAAAACTCAAGAAATCCATTGCCCCAAAAATGCTAAATCAAATCTAACCATTGCCAATAACCAATCTCCCCCCTTACACTATCAAAACAAGTGGTCTACTCCAGAAATTGTGGTTGACACGCCTGGTCATTCTGAAGGAAATCCTGTTTTGTTTACTTCCCCAGATAATAAATTATGGCTTTTTTATGTAACAATGTTTGGAACAAAATGGGACGAATGCAAAGTTTTTTATAAAACCGCAGTTGCTAATCAACTACCTATAACTTTTGGTTCACCAATTACATTACAAAATGAATTAGGTTGGATGACTCGGAACAAACCAATAATATTAAAGCATGAAACATCTAACAGGCAACAGGCAACTGATAACGAAAATTACACAATTTTATTACCATTATATGATGAGCGAAAGTGGCATTCCTTTGTTCTAATTTCTTACAACTCGGGAAAGCACTGGAAAAAATACGGAGATATTTCCTCCCCCTTTGGGGTAATTCAACCTACAGTTGTAGAATTAGAAGATGGAAAACTTCTTATGTTTATGAGGACAGGATTTAACATTAAAACAGAACATACGAATAAAAAAATTATAAATGAAGGCTTTATATGGAAGTCTTACTCATTCAATGGGGGGAAGACATGGTCTCAAGCAAAACCAACCAATTTGCCAAACCCAAATAGTGGAATTGACATGGTGAAATTAAAATCAGGTAAATTAGTTCTTGCTTTTAATAACAGTTCAACAGCAAGATCCCCACTTAATGTTGCAATCTCTGACGATGAAGGTGAAAATTGGCTAATAAAAACAGTTGAAGACAGACCTGGAGAATATTCTTACCCTGCAATAATTCAATCATCAGATGGGCTTATTCATTTAGTATATACTAATAGAAGAGTAAATATAAAGCACATTACTTTTTCTGAAGACTGGTTCTATCAATCAGAGCAATAACCTTCTTTGAAATTTAATTTTTATCTCACACCAATCTTTAAAAGACAACTCAAATTTTAAAATACTTCTTTCAACTTTCCAAAAGGGCAACAGACAATTGTTCCCTTTACAATCTTCAAAGACCAAATCTTCAGGCATAAACACATAAATTCTCCCATCTCTTTTGCCGGGAAATGAGAGTTCTAAATTCATAATCATTTTAGAAACATCAAATTTAGTTTTAACCCCATTTTGTGGCAAGTAAAAAGTGTGTGCAATTAAAGTTGGAACTCCTGGTTCATAAGGAGTAAAAATGATATAAGCTACAGATTGTGAGGGAACATTTTTTATTTCAATCTTATCATTAAATAAACCAAGATACTTCTCTTCCCAATAATCGAAAGCATGGTATTTACCAACCATTCCCGCCTGCTGAAACAAGAAAGAAAAATTCTTTCTCTCTAAACTCACATTTATTAACGCAAGATTAAATACCCCATTATCTCCCATTAACAAAAATTGAGTTGGAAGAAAATTTTCAAAAATATCAAGAGCAACAGCATTTCCCAAAAACAAAGGTGGAACTACCATCTTTAATAAATTAAGCCTGCTTGGAGTGAGCAAAGACAAATCATCACTATCTAAAATCATACCTCCTGAAAGGGAATAAACAGTTGCCAATAAACGAACATTCTTCAATTTTAAAGCTGATTTATCCTGCCTAACCAACAAACAATCAGGGTCGTTTATCCATAAATTTTGATTCATATACCATCTTGTTAATGTATTCAAAATACTATTTATAGCAGAAGGATATGAGCGTAATTTTAAAAACATTTTTGCGAACCTATCTTCCCAAACAGGCGCTGTATCTGGAGAAATTCTCATTGCGTCCACCATTCCTACAGCAGGACCAATGGGTGCTCCACACCCCAGTATAAATTTATCTCCAACTGCTTTTCTTATTGTTTCAAGACCTTTGCGGTATGCCATTGCACGAGTAATATTTTTTACATGCCTCTCCCCACTTAATGCTCCACTATAAATAAAGTCAATTTTAAAAAACTCATATCCCCATTCAGAAAGTGTTTTAAAAGTTGTTGTCAAAAAACTCTCTACTTCAGGATTTGTGCAATCAAGCGCATAAAGAATTGTCTTCCAAACAGGGCTTATTCCTGCAACTACAGGTTTCCCATGATTATCTTTTATAAACCAGTTTTTGTGCTTTTTGTAAATTGATGAATTTCTGCTTGCAAAAAATGGCGCAGTCCAAATTCCAGGTTTAAAACCTGCTTCCCTTATCTTTTCAGCTAACCATTTCATACCATGTGGAAATTTTTTGTTCGTCTCAAGCCAGTCTCCAACACTCTTTTCATAACCATCATCAATCACTAAATAGTCAAGTTTTAATTCATCTTTATGCTTTTTTAACCAATTTAAATTTGAAAGTATCACTCTTTCAGACACAGAGGTAAAATATTGATACCAACTGCACCATCCTGTGGGTATCATCTTACTCTTTCTGGCATCCATTTCAATTGATACGCAATTTGCCCACTTCTCTAAGTCAAAAGAGGGATTTTGGGAAAAATGCACCATTAACTTTCCCGTTTCTACTTCATCCCCTTCATTTAACATAATCCCTTCAAAATCAGCTCTTGCAAATAGATGATTTAATTCATCTTCTCCTGCCCAGTAATGAATTGAAGAAAAATGCTTTTTAAAATCCACAAACCCCAATATCAATCCTTTTCCAGTTTCCAAATCTTTAATTGCACTCATCCATTCACTTATGAATCTCCCTTCTCGTGGTGTTACTCTGTTAGATAAATTAAAACTCATAACATCAATTATAGAAAGCGGTATTAGTGGCGATTTTTCCTTCTCTGTTGTTTTTAAAGCACCTGTAGGACTCCATGATTGATATCCCTGTTTTAAAAAACTCCAATTCTTTGGTAAAGAACCTAATATTAAACTATTTTCCTCTCTTAAACTAAATGGTTTTATCTCAAGTAAATTTATCTCTCGTAAACCTTTTTCACTTATTCCAGCATTTTTAAGCGATGCCTTTAAAAAAATGTAAGTTTTATCTTCATACATATAAATTTGAACCTTAAATATCAAATTGTGCTTTATTTGCTTTTCATAAAGAGGTATCGGTGGAATTGATGTTATTTCCAAAATCGAACCCATGCCAAAATCATCCGAATTAGGCTTTATCAAAACATTGAAATCAAAATAATCTCTCATCGTAAGTTCATATTTTTCTTCTTTCTTTCCATCCTTATCATCCCTTAAATTAAATGAATCCAACGTATTTACTTTGATTATATATGCTGGACTCAAATTTCTTATAGATATTTCATTACTTGACATTGCAATACAACGCCTTAATTTATCAAAACTTAAAGAAATAAAAGAATTTTCTAAAAGAACAAATTTATCATTTTCTTCTATTTTCATCTTTTCTCCTTATCAATTATTGAATATTTGTTGAAAAATATTTTTAGTCTGTTTATTCCTTCCTCAATATTTTGAATTGAATTTGTGTAAGAGAAGCGAATGTAACCTTCACCATTTTGTCCAAAATCAACACCCGGGGTTACTGCAACTTTTGCTTCTTCAAGAATCTTCAAAGCCAATCTATATGAATCGATAGAGAAACGAGATGTATTAACGAAAATATAGAAAGCACCAGTTGGCTTATAGTTTAAGGCTAAACCTAATTCTTCTATTCTCGAAAGCATATATCTTCTTCTTTTATCATATTCTTTTACCATTAAGGAGACATCATTTTGTGAATATTTCAATGCTGATATTGCAGCCCATTGAGAAATTGAAGGTGCACAAATAGAAATATTTTGGTGTATTTTTTGCATCTGTCTGATAAATTTTTTGGGTGCAATAACATATCCAACCCGCCACCCTGTCATTGCATATAACTTCGAAAATCCACCAACTATAAAAATATTTTTTAGCGGAAAATTTATCGCAGAAAATTCATTCCCTTCATAACATAAGCCATGATATATTTCGTCAGAAATAATGTATGGAAAAAGATCGTATATCTTTTCAAAATTATTCTTTTCAATCACTACTCCAGTAGGATTTGCTGGAGAATTTAGCAAAACAGCCTTTGAATTTTTACTAATTCTTTTCTTATATTCATTTACATCGGGCTGAAAACCATCATTTTCATAGATTTTCACATACTTAACCCTTCCACCTGCAAGCTTAACAAACTTCGGATAACAAGGATAATGAGGATTTGTTAAAAATACTTCATCCAATGATGAACTTATCAGCACAAAAAAAATTAAGAGAAATCCAATTGAACTTCCAGAAGTTACGATTATTCTATCAGGACTAACTTCTATTTTATACTTATTATAATAGTATTCTGAAATAGCATTTCTCAGTTCCAAAATCCCAAGACTATGCGTGTAATGGGTTTTGCCATCTTTCATTGCTTTAAGCGCTGATTCTTTTATGCATTGAGGTGTTTCAAAATCAGGTTCTCCAATTTCAAGATGTATAATATGCTCTCCTTTCCTCTCCATTTTCTCGGCTTTTTCAAGGACTTCCATCGCTAAAAATGGTGTGATTACCTTGCTTATTTTCATATATCTCCAAAAATGATTATTTACCTAAATCTGACGATTTTAAGTTAAAACAAGTTTTAAAAACTCGTATGTAACGGTAATTAAAGAAAGAGG
>FWPV01006194.1_pt1 | contig 20740 bp, 19 predicted proteins | sample 2228371 | NCBI WGS metagenome assembly FWPV01 (sample SAMEA103939776, study PRJEB20133) | metagenome | reverse complement strand
AAGGCTTCGGACTGGACGGCTTTTTAAATACGCACCGCAATAAATTAGCCGGCATTTTAAACGGAGTTGATTACAGAATCTGGAATCCTGCCCAGGATCGCTTCCTTTTTCAGAAATACAACATCCGCACTCTAATAAAAAAAGAAGAGAATCGCCGTCTCCTGCTAAAAGAATTAGGGCTACCCTTTAAAGCAGAAACTCCACTGCTGATTTTTATCGGGCGTCTGGTTGAACAAAAGGGAATCAACTTGCTGCTTCAGGCAGGCAACCGCCTTCTGAAAAGAAATGTACAGCTAATTGTTCTCGGCTGTGGTGAGCAGCAGTTTGAAAAAGAGTTATCTATAACTGCCCGCACTCACCGCCGGAAGATGCGTTTCCTTAATCTCTTCTCTGAGGAATGGGCACACAAGCTTCAGGCAGCGGCTAATTTTCTGCTTATGCCCTCAGCTTATGAACCCTGCGGTCTGAACCAGCTTTATGCCTTAAAATACGGAACAGTACCGGTTGTTTATCAAACCGGAGGATTGAACGATACTGTGCGCGACTATTCATTGTTTCCGCAATCCGGAACCGGTTTTGTCTTCACAAAATTTACAGCGGAAAATTTTCTGGAAAAAATTGATCAGGCGCTGGAACTCTTCAAAAAAAAGAATGAATATCGCACTGTCCAGAAAAGGGCAATGCGTGAGGATTTCAGCTGGGGAAAAACTGCTGAACACTACTTTCAAATCTATCAGGAACTTATTAAGGAGCAAAATAATGAATGATAAAAATGATCTCAGTTTAAATGAACTTGAAACATTGCTTGAATCAGGCAAACTTACTTTGCTTGATTTCTGGGGGCAAAACTGTCCCGGCTGTCAGGCGCTTGACCTGCAGCTGCAGAAGGTTCTGCAAAACTACAACGGAAAAATCAATTTTCTTAAAATCAACATCAATGACCATCCCCAGCTCGGTAGCCGCTACTATGTGCGCTCGCTGCCAACTTTGCTCTTTATAAAAAACCGCATTGTAAAAAAACAACTTTCCGGAGCAGTTCCGGCATCAGTTATTGAAAAGTCCATCCGGGAGTGCCTCTGATAATGCACAAGGAATATGAAATTGCTATTGTTGGCGGAGGTCCGGCCGGACTGGCAGCAGGTATCTATTGCGGCCGGGCTTTAAGAAAAACTGTAATTCTGGAAAAAATGATTTTCGGCGGTCAGATAGTTAATGCCGACATTATTGAAAATTATCCGGGATTTGCCGAGCCTCAGGAACCCCGGCAACTGATGGAGGCATTTCAGCAGCAGGCAGAAAATTTTGGCGTGGAAATGATCAATGCCGAAGTAAGCGGAATCTCTCCTGCTCCTGGCAATAAATGGCTGTTGCAGACTGACGCAGGCGAGATCCTTGCTCAGGCAATTATCTACGCAGCTGGCTCAAACCACAAAATGCTTCATGTTCCGGGAGAAAAAGAGCTTCTGGGAAGAGGAGTTTCCGTTTGCGCCACCTGCGATGCACCTTTTTTTGTTCAAAAAACAGTTGCTGTAATCGGAGGCGGAGACACTGCCCTTGTTGAGGCCCTGCATCTGACAAAATTTGCCGCTAAAGTTTTTATTATTCACAGACGCAACCAGCTCCGGGCAGAAAAAATACTTCAGCAGAGATGTTTTGAGAATCCAAAAATTGAGATCATCTATGACCATATCGTTACCGCTTTCCTGGGCGAAAATCACCTTCAGAGCCTGATGCTGAAAAGTGTAAAAACTGACCAAAATAGAAGCCTGACAGTTGATGGCGCTTTTATTGCCATTGGCACAGTTCCCAACACCAGACTCCTTCAGGGGTTAGTCAGACTCGATGAAAACGGATATGTAATTACCGACATTTCGCTTAAAACAGACGCACCGGGAATATTTGTTGCCGGAGAGGTTATTTCCGGTAACTGGCGTCAGGTTGCCATCTCTTCCGGAATGGGAGTGCAGGCGGCTCTCAGCTGTGAACACTATCTAAACTCGTTGCATTAACCGATAAATGGTTCCGGCTCTTTTCTACCAGACAAAGCCAGAAGGTGCCATTCAGTGTCTGCTCTGTCCGCATAACTGCCTGCTGGCAGCAGGCCAGACCGGATTCTGCGGTGTCCGGCAAAACATTGACGGCAGACTCTTTTCCCTCTTCGGTGACCGGATAGCTGCCCTGCATAATGATCCCATCGAAAAAAAACCACTCTATCACTTCCTGCCCGGTTCCCGTTCTCTGTCGCTTGCTGCTCCCGGCTGTAATCTGAAGTGTATTTTCTGTCAGAACTACAGCCTGTCTTTTATTAACAACAGCAAAACTATTTACACAGAATCTTTTACGGCAGAAGAAATAGTTCAGCTTGCCCTGCAGGCCGGAGCAAAATCAGTTTCTTATACTTACAGTGAGCCAACCGTCTTCATTGAGCTCTTTCTGAAAATTGCCCCGCTGGCAAAAAAAGCTGGACTGAAAAATGTTATTGTCAGCAATGGTTTTATTAACCCTGAGCCTCTGGAAAAAATAATTCCGCTGCTTGATGCAGCCAACATTGACTTAAAAGCATTTTCAGAGAGTTTTTATCAGAAAAACTGCTCCGGACATCTGCCGCCTGTTCTGCAAACAATATCGACACTCTTTAAGAATAATATCTGGACAGAAGTTACCACCCTGCTCATTCCTCCTCTGAACAGTGACGAGAGCGAAATTGAACAACTGATTGCTTTTCTGCTTAATCTTTCTCCTGATATTGTCTGGCATATTTCCCGTTTTTTCCCGCAGTATAAACTTACATCTCTTCCACCAACAGATCCGCAATTGATAAAAAAAACCCGGCAGAAAGCAAAAGAGATGGGGCTGCATTATGTTTACGGCGGTAATGTCAGCGACGAAGAATTAAACAATACCTTCTGTCCGCAATGCTCGGCTCTTCTTGTTCAAAGAAGTGGCTACGAAACAGCCATCCGCCAATTAGCCGGTGACCGCTGCAGCAAATGCCGGAAGAAAATCAGCGGAATATGGAACTGACTGATGTTCAACTACAAAATTGTTCTGCAATATGATGGGACAGATTATTACGGCTGGCAGATGCAGAGCAAAGAATTCCGCACCATTCAGGCTGAAGTTACCCGTGCCGTTCAATTAATTGCCAAACGCCATACAGTTGTAACGGGAAGTTCACGCACTGATGCCGGAGTTCATGCTGCCGGATCAGTTGCCAATTTTCTCCTTCCCTTTCAAATTGCGCCTGAGTCATTGCAACGCGCCCTGAACTCGCTGCTACCGTCAGATATTCGCGTAATGGAGTGTTCCAGAGTAAGTCTCTCTTTTAATGCCCGGTTTCATGCTCTCAGCAAAACCTATCAGTATCGTATCTACTTTGGCCAGGTTCTCTCTCCTTTTCTCTGCCGCTATGTAACTCATCTGCCCTACCCGCTAAATCTTCAGGCAATGCGCCGGAGTTTGAAATATTTTCGCGGTGAAAAAGATTTCAGCTCATTTACTTCTGACGAGCCGGAAAAGAAAAAGATCCGCACCATTGACAGTATAGATATGAAGGTGCGCGATAAAGAAATAACCATAACGATCAGGGCAAAGAGCTTTCTGCGTTATATGGTGCGCAATATTGTGGGAACATTGATTGATGTTGGCAGAGGAAAGATAAAGCCGGCAGATATCGAAAAAATTTTTGCCGCCCGTGACCGCCGGGCTGCCGGTCAAACTGCTCCTCCGCAGGGATTAACACTGCTTGCTGTGGAATACCCTGCCGAAGAATAGCCTTAACCCTGACAGAAGACGCACAGACCAGCTATTTTAATCTTTCTTTAAATAATCGGCAAGAACCTGCTCATGCCGGCGACGAATCATTTTCAGAAACGAATTAAAATCAGGAGAACGCTCTCTGTCAAAAGGAGATACACTTATGACAAACCGCCCCTTCAAAACTTTAAAAATCCTTTCTCCGACTACCTGCGCACCATCAAGAGCGGTCTGCGGAAGAATGATTAAAATCCGGTTTGCCTTCAACTGACCGAGAGTTCCGATGAAATCAACAAACCGCAATTTAGAACGAATAAGAGGCAAAGCTTCACGAAAACCATCTGCCAGCGATTCCGGAAAATCTCTGTTCTCCTGGATAAATGAAACCAGCAGAACTGAAAGCGGCTGATTATAGCGCAACGAACGATAAACTTCCTGTTCCAGTCTTAAACGGCTGTTTTTAAAATTTTCGATTCCCTGAGGTAATTTCAAAGCTGATCTGCCCTTTTTAGATCCCGGCTCAGGCTTCAGCCTCTCCTGACGGGCAATAGAGTCTGCTTCCTGTTCTGCCTCAGTTATTGCTCCGGCTTTTGAATCAGTCAGTGAACCGTGAACAGAAGTTTGAGCAGCAATAACCGCACTTTTTTCAGCTGCTGTCTGAACAGAACCAGAAACGACAAGAGCGGCATCGGCAGAAACCTTCAGGTAGGCATAGGCGTTTAACTGAATTGCATGAACTTTTTTCTCTTTCAACCGGCCGGAAATAGATTCTATGGTTTGATAATTTCTGCGGTCGATCAGCAGGCGGAAAAATTCAAGCAGTTCTTCAGTTGTTACCCCGGCTTGAAAAGTAATCGACATAATTTCCGCTGACAGCAGACGTTCAGCAAGCCGGGACAGATTTAGTTCTGCTCCGGGATTATGACCATTGCAGAGAATCTGCTGTCCATCAAGGTGAATGACTACTTCCGCAACCTTTTTTAATGTCTGACTGAGAATTTGCTGAAACTGTAAAGCCTGTTTTTCAGCCAACGGATGATCGGTACCATACATATTAATTGCATTATAGGCAACCCAGAAACCGCGTAAAGTCTGAAAGGCAAGCCGGGCATCCAGTTCATTATCTCTTAAATTGTCCATTTCAGTCACTCCCGATAAAAATTAATTCTTGGCAAAAAATTATCTGCATAAAGATATCCTAATAAAAAATTATCGTAATTACAAGATTAAAAAATCAGAAGCGCCGGCTAAGCGTTATTGGCCTGCTTTAAAAAAAAGCAGACAAATATTTGCTGACCGGCTCTAATTATTTAGCAGAAACTCTTTTTCATCCGGGCAGGCTAAAATGCTGAACTAAAATTTATATTTGACAATTTTTTGCTTTTCAGCTAAAAAATTCTATGAGTATTGAAAAGAGAAGATATCCGCGATTTTATTTTAAAAGAGAGAGTCTCCCTCAGGCAACAATAATTGCTAGCGATCAGCAAAATATCTTTGCCGAAGTTCTGAATATCAGTGCCGGAGGACTTTGTCTGAGTATGAAGCATACGGAAATGCTCAGCTCTGAACAGCTCGCCCGGTTATGCTTAAAAGAGATTAATCTTTCCTCACTGAGTTTTCTGAAAAATGTTAATCTGAAAATCTGTTACTTTTTTCGTGTTCCCGATTTAAAAAAAATTGTCTATGGCATCGAATTTCAGAACATTGATGAAAAATGCCGCCATCTGTTACATGAATTTGTTCAGAAAAATGCCCGGCAGGAAATTCAGAATTCTTAAGCATCAGATCTTTTCCCGATGATCTGAACAATAATTTCCCGCTGATGAGGTTTATTGTCCAGCTCCAGAAATAAGATTTGCTGCCATACCCCAAGCTGGAGCTGACCTTCAAAAAATGGTATTGTCAGATGAGGCTGAAAAAGAGACGCTCTTAAATGAGAGTGTCCGTTTCCGTCATTCCAGCGCTGATTATGTTTATAGTCATTGCTTTCAGGAATAATTTTTTTCAGGAATGCTTTTAAATCACTGATTAAACCGCTTTCAAACTCAATCGTCGTTATAGCAGCTGTCGATCCTTTAACAAAAAGCAACACCTGTCCCTCAACAAATTGGGAATCCTCTAAAAGTTTGCGCACAGCTGCGGTCAGATCGATCATCTCTTCTTTTCCTTCTGTGCGCAAATGAATTTTTTCAGTTAAGATCTCCATCAGCAATAACCTCCTGATAATCGTGGAACCGGATAATGTTTTTTCCGCTTAGCGAAAAATGTTGATCAAAAAAATGCCAGTAGTCAAAAGGATTATGGGCAACAATGAGCAGAGTTAAATTATTCTCCTGTTGCAGCCTGAATAACAAATCCCAGAGCAGATCAATATTTTCCTGATCTAAATAATTAAACGGCTCATCAAGAAAGAGAAATTCCGGCCTGAGAATCAACAATCTGAGCAGAGCTGCTCTTTGCAACTGTCCGGCAGAAAGCTGGCGGGGAAATCTTTCCAGAGTGTCGGCAGGCAGGTTGAGCTGAAAGAGACGCTGTTCTGTTTCCCGCAGACTTAAATCCAGTCTGAAATTTCGTTTCAGCTGCTCAAAATCTGCCTTCAGTTTTATTAAGGGATTAAAACTCAGCACAGAGTGTTGAAAAAGAATCTGATTTTTTCTATAAAAATCTGCCGGTTGCTGCCAGTTGCAATTAAAAAAAACAACCCGCCCTTTCTGAATCGGTGTTAAATTAAAGAGTATTTTGCCGAGAGTGCTTTTTCCTGACCCTGATGCGCCCAGCAGCAGGGCACTTGTTCCTTTTTGCAGGACAAAATTAAGATTGCAAAAAACTTCCTGCCGGCTCTGTCTCTTAAACTTACTCTTATTAAAGTAAAATTTATCCACTGCCTCCAGCTGCAGGTAATCCTCTCCGTTCTTATTTAAAAAATTCTTTTTGAGATTTCCGGTTGGAAGTTTGAGCTTATCGTAGCTGTCTTCCTTCAAGCATCTGTTTTTCAGGCAGTATGCTTTTTCCGTTAACCTGCGGGCAACACGCCGGTTATGGGCAACCAGAATTAAGGCAAATCCCTTTTGCTTTCTGATTTTGGAAATCAATTCAACGATTTGCTGTTCGGAAAAAAAATCCAAATGATTACATGGCTCATCAAGAATCAGGATTTCCGGATCCTGGAGCAAAGCCAGAAGTAACAGCAGCCGCTGTACTTCTCCGCCGCTGAGCATTGCCGGAAACTTCTCTAAAAGGCAGGAAGAGAGATTGAGCAGCTCCAGCCATTCTGCAACTTTTTCCCGCTCTGAACGATTCTCCAGAAGCTGTGATTTTATTTTTAACGCCGGACTGAAGGACTTGCAGGAAAACTCTGAAATATAGAGAATCTTTCGCTCAGCATGCGTCCATTTTTTTTCAGATAGGATAAGCTTTTGCTTAAAAAAAACCTTTCCTTTTTCAACTTTGATTTCCGGTGCGGCAATTCCTGCCAGTAATTGAGTTAAAACAGTTTTCCCGCTTCCGGAAGGACCATGCAGCCAGACGCTTTCTGCAGGCCGTAAGTTAAATTCAAGATCTGTAAACAGCGGTTGTTTATTAACCGAGACAGATAAATGCTCAATTTCAAGAATCAACTCAGATTTATGGTTTTAGTGCGATAAACTCCATTTCAATTTCCGCATTTTTTGGAAGGTCTTTTACAGCAATGGTTGTCCGGCAGGGATAAGGCGGCTGAAACTGCTGCTGATAGTATTCATTAAGTTTAACAAAATTTCCCATATCCTTCAGATAAATGGTTACCCGTACTACATCGTTAAAAGTACAACCGGCTGCGCTTAAAATCCCTCTTACATTGATAAAAATCTGCTCCACCTGTGCTTCAAAACTCTCTCTTAAAATCTTTGTTTCCGGGCTAATGCCGATCTGACCGGACAGAAAAACAAAATTACCGACCAGCAAAGCCTGTGAATATGGTCCGATAGCTTCCGGAGCATCTTTTGATTTAATTTCAACTTTTGCCATCATTACTCCTTAATAAAATATTTCAACCCTTCTGGAAGGCAAAAAAAGTTTTAGCATGAGAATTCCGGCAATAAACCCGCCGACATGTGCCAGCCAGGCAATACCTGATGCCGAACCGGCATAAAAAAACTGCATCAAAAACCAGAATACCAGAAAGAAGAAAGCCGGAATTTCAACGGTTGTAAAAAAGATGAACAGAAACAGCAGGGAAACAATACGTGCCTGAGGATAAAGAATCAGATATGCACCCATTACTGCCGAAACCGCACCACTGGCTCCGATAACCGGAATAAAAGAGTTAAGATTAAACAGAAGATGAGCAAAGTCTGCGGCAATTCCGCCGAGCAAATAAAAGAGTATAAATTTACCTGCACCGAGCCGATCTTCAATGTTATTGCCGAATATCCAGAGATAGAGCATATTGCCCAGAAGATGCAAAAGAGAGCCGTGCATAAACATCGAACTGAAAAAGGTAAACATCGGATTAACTGTCCGACTGTAAACTATGAACCTTCCGGTTTTCTCGTCTTCGATTCTCAGAGGCTGGTTTCCCTTTGAGAAAATCTCAGCCGGAATTAATCCATAATTATAAACATAATACTGCAGACTTGAGCTCCAGTAGCCGGTAGTAACTCCCTGAAATTCCATGCGCCGCTGATAATGAGCATCAGAAAAAAAAGCCTGATAAAAGAATATCACACAGTTCAGAACAATTAAAAAAATCGTTACAAAAGGCGTTCTGAATGTCGGATTATGATCTTTAAGCGGAATAAGCATCTACTCAATAGTTTTTTTCTCAATCTTTTTCCAGGTATCCTTGAGAGTGACTGCCAGATTAAAAACTTTTCTTTCAGAAGTGGAATCAGGATCAACACAGAAATAACCCTGCCGTAAAAACTGAAATTTTTCCTCAACCTGAGCCTCTTTCAGTCCAGGTTCAGCTTTGCAGCCAGTTAAAATTTTCAAAGATTCGGGATTAAGGAACTCCTTATAATCATGCCCCTCAAACCCATCAGGATCGGCAACGGTAAATAATTTGTCATATAAACGCACTTCAACATCAACAGCGCTATTCACTTCAACCCAGTGTGAAGTTCCTAACACCTTACGTCCATCAGCAGTTAATCCACCGCGCGATTGGGGATCATAGGTGCAGTGAATTTCAACAATATTACCGGAAACATCTTTAACTACATTATGACATTTGATATAATAGGCTCCCTTAAGACGGATTTCGTTTCCTAAAAACAGCCTGTAGTATTTTGGCGGCGGATTTTCGCGGAAATCATCTTCTTCAATGTAAATATATTTGGAAAAAGGAATTTTTCTCTTACCCATACTCATATCTTCCGGATTATTCTCCACCTCCAGCCACTCTACTTTTCCTTCAGGATAATTGGTAATGACAACCTTTAACGGGCGCAAAACAACCATCGCCCTTTTTGCCCGCTTATTTAAATCTTCCCGCAGGCAATACTCGAGCAGAGCGTAATCAACAACACTATCCCTTTTTGCCACTCCGATTAGCTCAGCAAAATAGCGAATGGCTTCCGGTGTATAACCGCGTCTTCTTAAACCGCAGATTGTTGGCAGCCGCGGATCATCCCAGCCACGCACATAACCTTTCTGAACAAGCTCCAGCAGCTTGCGCTTACTCATTACTGTATAATTCAGATTAAGCCGGGCAAATTCTATTTGCTGGGGGTGACAGTCAACAGAAATATTATCCAGTACCCAATCATAAAACGGCCGATGATCCTCAAACTCGAGAGTGCAGATCGAGTGAGTTATGCCCTCCAGCGCATCTGAAACCGGATGAGCGTAATCATACATCGGATAAATAACCCACTCATTTCCCGTACGGTGATGTGTTGCCCGTTTTATACGGTAGATAACGGGATCACGCATGTTCAGGTTTCCTGAAGCCATATCTATTTTTGCCCGCAAAACCCTGCTGCCATCAGGAAATTCACCTGCGCGCATCCTGCGGAAGAGATCAAGGTTTTCTTCAACACTTCTATTGCGATAGGGACTCTCTTTGCCCGGTTCGGTTAAAGTTCCCCGATAGGCTTTAATCTCTTCCGGAGAAAGATCGTCGACATAAGCTAATCCCTTTCTGATAAGCTCTTCGGCAAACTGATAAAGTTGCTCAAAATAATCAGAAGCATAATACTCCCGTTCCTGCCAGTCAAACCCCAGCCACCTGATATCTCTTTTGATGGCATCAACATATTCCTGATCCTCTTTAGCGGGATTTGTATCATCAAAACGCAAATTGCACAGTCCATTGAACTCTTCAGCAAGTCCGAAGTTCAGACAGATCGACTTGGCATGACCAATATGCAGATAACCATTCGGTTCAGGGGGAAACCGGGTATGCACCCGTCCCTGATTTTTATTTTCTGCTAAATCTTTCTGAATAATATCACGAATAAAATTTGCTTTAACTTCAGCTTTCATCTTTCACCTGACTACGGTTTTGAATATATTCTATTGCTCTTCTGATCCTTTGCAGAACTTTGCCGCGACCTAAAACGGCAAGCATTTCAAAGAGGCCCGGTCCGGTACTTCGGCCGCTGACAGCAAGTCTGGTCGGATGAATGAGATTCCCGGCGGAACAGTTAAAGTGAGCAACAGCTTCCTGGAAAACCCTTTCCAGTTCAATAACGCTAAAATCAGTTAGTTTTTCGGCCTGAGCAGCAATAAATTTAAGATAACCGGCAGTTTGCAGGGAGAAATACTTTTTCTCCGCCTTTTCTTCATAGTGCTGAGGATCCTGAAAAAAGAAAAGAGCAGCATCAACAAAATCGGTTAGTTTTTTGCAGCGCACTTTTAAAAGTTCAATAATCTGAATTAAATAATCCGGAGCATAATTTTCAGGATTTAAACCGGCTTTTTGCCAGAGCGGCACTATGAGTGTGGCAAGCTCAGCAGTGGGAATCTGCTGGAGATAAACGCCATTCATCCATTCCAGTTTTTTCTCATCAAAAACTGCAGCTTTCGGTGATATTCTCTCCAGTGAAAAAAGACCGATAATCTCCTCCAGTTTACGAATCTCTTTATCATCGCCGGGATTCCAGCCCAGCAGAGCAAGAAAATTAACCACCGCCTGAGGTAAAAAGCCTGCTTGTTTAAAATCAAGAACCGAAGCAGCTCCCTTTCTCTTGGACAGTTTACCGCCATCAGGAGAAAGAATGATCGGCAGGTGAGCAAATAACGGCGGCTGCCAGCCAAAAGCCTGATATAAAACAATATGTTTGGGAGTAGAGGAGATCCACTCATCACCGCGCATAACATGAGAAATTTCCATCAGATGATCGTCAACAACATTTGCCAGATGATAGGTTGGATAGCCATCGGATTTTAAAAGCACAAGGTCATCAAGAAGATTGCTCTGATAGCAGATCTGACCCCGAATCAGATCCTGAAATTCAATTGTCCGGCTGTCAGGAATTTTTAACCGCACCACATGAGGCAAACCGGCCTGCAGCTTTTCCTGCACCTCATCTTCAGAAAGATTCAGGCAAAAACGATCATAGCCGGTAAAAGTGCTTTCCCGGGAATGCTCCTGCCGCAGGTTGGCTAAACGCTCTTCAGAGCAGAAACAGTAATAGGCTTTTTTTTCGGCAACAAGCCGCTCAGCCATTTCCTGATAAATTTTCAGACGTTCTGATTGAAAATAGGGACCAAATTTTCCGCCCTGCAACGGTCCTTCATCCCATTCAATCTGCAACCAGCGCAAACTGTTGAAAATATCATCGAGTGCATCCTGCTGAAATCTTTTGCGGTCTGTATCTTCAATGCGGAGAATAAAACTGCCGCCATAATGTCGCGCAAAAAGATAGTTAAAAAGAGCTGTCCGTGCTCCGCCGATGTGCAGATAACCGGTTGGTGAAGGGGCAAAACGTACACGAATCATTTAAATAAAAGCTCCCGCTGACGATCGATAACATATTTCATAATTTTATTTTTCAGACCTTTCAAATAAAAATTTTTATACTCCCCAAGATACATCGCCCCGATAAGCGCTTCTTTATCCAGAAATTTACGGCGATAGCGCACTTCAGCCCAGATTTCAAACTCCTCTTCGCCGCTTTTAAGCTGAAAAAAAGAGTGCAGATAGTCGCCTTTGACAAGATCAATCTTCTCATCAACAACCATGCAGAAGCCGCCTCCGGATATATCAATCATTCTGCCTTTAAATTCCTGAGGAAGATTATCGCTTCCGGCAACCATCACCGGATAATCCAGACCTGCCTTATGAATTAAGAATCTTACAACCACCGGCGGAACTTTCGGAGTCTCTACCCGATAATATTCACGGCGCTCACCATCGCGCAGGGAATCAGGCAGGGCAATCTTTAAAGCATAAATATTGCGGTTATTAAAGCTGAATATCGTATGTTCCAATACCCGGCTGAAAAAAATATAACGGAAACCTTTAAATTCAAAAAAAACATTGATCTCTTCGCCTCTTGCCAGAGGAAGCGCCGCGGAACTTTCCGGAGATGCTTCATCGATAATTAAAAATAGATTCGAAAAATCTGCATCTAAAAATCTGCTATGGTAAACAACCGGAGGATTTTTCTGGGGAATCAAAATAGTTATATTTTCGTTCAGTTCAGTAACAGTACGAAGAATATCCTGCTCAATTTCATTTAAAACTTTTGGCATTCTCTATTTTTACAACAAAAAGGAGCGCATGTCAAACTAAAAAAGTCCGAGAGCGGCAACACTTCCACTTCCCTCACGCAGGACGCGGGGCGTATTATCGGTAAAATCAACGATTGTTGAAGGTAAATTGTTAATCACCCCGGCATCAAGAATTAAATCAATTTCATTGGGGTAAATGTCAGCCAGATCAGCCGGATCACTATAAAACCAACCCTCTTCACAGGGCACGCTTGTATTTAACAATGGTCTTCCGAGCTCCTCGACCAATCCCAGAGCAACCGCACAATCCGGAATTCTAATCCCTACAGTCTCTCTTTTTTGCAGCAATAACTTGGGCACCAGGCTGGTTGCGTTAAAGATAAAGGTATATTTTCCGGGAGTAACCCTTTTAATGATTCGGAAATAGTTGGTGGGAATAAAAGCCCACTTTGAAGCTTCAGCAATGTTATTGCAGATAAAAGTAAAAAGCTTGTTTTTGTGGCTCTTTTTAATTTTCCAGGCTTTTTCCAGAGCTCTCCGGTTTAAAGGATCGAGCCCCAGTCCGTAGGTTGTATCAGTAGGATAAACGATAACGCCGCCCTGCTGTAAAATACGCACGCTATGTAGGAGCAATTTCCGTTGAGGGTAATTCAGGTCAATATGCTGTATTTCAACTGCCATTAAGAGATTTCGCTCAGTTTTTTATAAAAGTGATGTTTTTTCCGGCGAAATTCTACTGCCTGAGCAAAAAGCTTTTCGGCAACAGCGGGGAACTGATTTTTCAGAGCTGAAAACCGAATCTCATTATCCAGGAAATCCTTTAAATCATATGTCGGATCTTTACTCTCATAGATAAAGGGATTCTTGCCTTCTTCAGCCAGTAACGGATTGTAACGATAAAGTGGCCAGTAACCGGCATTTACCGCTCTCTTCTCCTCTTCAATCGAATGTCCCATATCAATACCATGAGCAATACAGGGTGCATAGGCAATAATAATTGCAGGACCAGCATAAGCCTCAGCTTCAAGAAAAGCCTTAATCGCCTGATTCATATTTGCTCCGAGAGCAATTGAAGCTACATAAACATATCCGTAACTCATCATCATCAGACCAAGATCCTTTTTGCCGGTTCTCTTTCCGGAAGCAGCAAACTGAGCTATTGCTCCCAGCTGAGTTGACTTTGAAGCCTGGCCGCCCGTATTGGAATAGACCTCAGTATCAAGAACAAGAACATTCACATTGCGGTTGCTTGCCATCACATGATCCAGTCCTCCATAGCCGATATCATAAGCCCAGCCATCGCCGCCCAGACACCAGACCGATTTATCCAGCAGGAAATTTTCCAGCTCCAGCGCCTTACGATAATCTGCAGCATTGATGATTTCCGCATCTTTTTCTTTGCGCAAAAGGTTTTTAATCTTACCGGCATTTTCAAAGGCCTGATCATCAGTTTTCTGCCAGTTGTCAAGCTGCCAGCGAAGAGCATCTTTCAGTTCTGCGGAAATATTTTTCTGTAAAAGACTTTCCAGTGCGGCACGCAGATAGCTGCGGTTCGAGTCAACTGCCAGCCTCATTCCGAAGCCATATTCAGCGTTATCCTCGAAAAGGGAATTAGCCCAGGCCGGACCGCGACCATCTTTTGTCTTGCAGTAGGGAATAGTCGGAAAAGTACCGCCGTAAATCGAAGAACAACCGGTGGCATTGGCAATAATCATCCTTTCACCAAAGAGCTGAGTTAAAAGCTTAACATAAGGAGTTTCACCGCATCCGGCACAGGCTCCGGAAAATTCAAAAAGCGGAGTTTTCAACTGCACTCCCTTGACCTGAGAAATCATCGTTCCGTCAAGAATATTATCCGGAAGCTCTTCAAAAAAGCGCTGATTATCGTTTTCACCATTCTCCCGTTCCTGTTCGATAGGACGAAATTCAAGTGCTTTGGTCTTTGCCGGACAAACATTTACACAATTGCCGCAGCCGGTACAATCTTCAATATAAACCTGAATTTTGAACTGCAGGTTGCGATCATTTTTCGTATTTGATTTTAAGGTTGTAAAAGTTTTCGGGGCAGCACTTAATCTCTCCGGCTCAATCTGTTTGGCACGAATCGCCGCATGCGGACAGACCATGGCACACTGATTGCACTGAATACAATTCTCAGACAACCAGTGCGGCACAAACGGTGCAATACCTCTCTTTTCCAGTCTGCTGGTTGCAGTTGGAATCTGTCCATCTATGGGCATCTGCGACACCTTTATTTCATCACCCTGAAGATGCATAATGCGCTCAATTACATTCACAACAAACTCATCACTCTCTTCAGGAACCAATCTTTTTACCTGCAGAAAATCTCTGATCTCTTCGATTTTTTCCGGATATCTGACCTGTTCAAGAGCAGCTTCCGCCTGATCAACCGCCTTCCAGTTCATTTCCACAATCTCCATTCCTTTTCGCTGATAACTCTTTTTGATATAGTCTTTTATCAATTTAATTGCCTCATCTTTGGGCAGAACACCAGAGATTATAAAGAAGGCAGCCTGCATTACACTGTTGATGCGGTTACCCAGACCGACCTGGCGGGCAATTTTTTGCGCATTGATGTTGTAGAACCTGATTTTTTTTCTGATAATCGTCTCCTGCATCTCTTTTGGCAGCTTGCTGAAAACCTCTTCATTTGAATAGTCGGAATTGAGCAGAAAAATACCGCCCTCTTTAATGCCTTTAAGGATATCATATCTTCCCAGATAAGCCTGATTGTGAAGAGCGACAAAATCCGGTCGGGAAATCAGATAAGGAGCGCGGATCGGATTTTTGCCAAAACGCAGATAGGAAATAGTTATTCCTCCTGATTTTTTGGAATCATAAGAAAAATAACCCTGAGCATAGAGGTCAGTATTGTCACCGATTATTTTAATTGAATTCTTATTGGCACCAACCGTTCCATCAGAGCCAAGACCCCAGAAAATGCAGCATACTGCCGACTCATCTTCAATATCAATCTCTTCTTTAACCGGAATACTGCGCCCGGAAAGATCATCTTCAATACCTACGGTAAAATCATGAAAACATTTATCTTCAAGGTGATCAAAAACTGCCTTGACCATTGAGGGAGTAAACTCTTTGGAACTCAGACCATATCTTCCGCCGATTATCTTCAGCGCTTTATTCTGCAACGCATTGACCACATCAAGATAGAGCGGTTCACCGGCAGCGCCGGGCTCTTTTGTCCGGTCAAGCACAGCAATCTTTTTTACCGACTGCGGCAGCACCTGCAAAAAAGCATCAACACTGAACGGACGATAAAGCCTGACTTTTATCAGTCCAACACGCATTCCCTTTTTTACAAGATACTTCACCGTTTCCTCAATTGTCTCACAACCTGAAGCCATGGCAACGATAATCATTTCAGCTTCCGGATGGCCTGAATAATCAAATAAATGATAGCGCCGTCCGACTTTCTGATACAAAAGATCCATATATTTCTGAACAATTTCCGGCAGTCTCTGATAGCAAAGATTTACTGTTTCACGTCCCTGGAAATAGACATCCGGAGCCTGCTGACCTACTTTAGCCATCGGCTTTTCCGGATTTAAAGCCCGCTGTCTGAACTGTTCAACATATTTTAGATCAAGCATTTCTGCCATCGTCTGGTAATCAATCAGCTCAACCTTCTGGATTTCATGAGATGTCCGGAAACCATCAAAAAAATTAAGAAAAGGAATCCAGCTTTCCAGTGTTGCCAGATGAGAGACAACCCCCAGATCAAGAACCTCCTGCACACTTGCTGCTGCCATTAAGGCAAAACCTGTATTGCGAACACTCATCACATCTGAATGATCTCCAAATATTGATAATGACTGGCAGGCAAGTGACCGGGCAGACACATGAAAAACAGTTGGCAATAGTTCGCCGGCAATCTTATGCATATTGGGAATCATCAGCAGCAGTCCCTGAGAAGCCGTAAATGTTGTAGTCAATGCGCCTGCAGAAAGTGCCCCGTGCACTGCTCCGGCGGCGCCGGCTTCAGACTGCATTTCAATGACCTGAACCGGTTGGCCGAAAATATTCTTTCTGTTCTGCGAAGACCACAAATCAACCAGCTCTCCCATCACTGAAGACGGAGTAATCGGATAAATTGCAGCTACTTCACTGAAGGCGTATGCCACATGAGCTGCAGCGGTATTACCGTCAATGGTAGAAAAATTTTTCTTCATTACTTTGCTCCTAAAATAGAGGATTTAGATTTTATTATAAACGATTTTTCCTGATAGTCAAATCAAAAAAATAGACTTACTTTCTCGTTCCAGCAGAACTTACGGATAGCAGAAACATTTTTCCGGCTTGACCAATTATCCAATAGCGGTTATAATATCTTATTGGGCGATTAACTCAGCGGCCAGAGTGCTACCTTCACACGGTAGAAGTCAGAGGTTCAAATCCTCTATCGCCCAATTTAAAAATGATCATACAACCAAAATTAGCAATTGAAAGTGATCGATTAATCCTAACTCCATTCGATTTCCTGATTAAAAAAAGATTTAAGCAATATCTTTTATCCCGCAAACATCTGCTTAACCAGCAGCTTTATCAGAACAGACATTTTGCCGTACTAACCGGCTTTATCGGTTATCCCTCTCTTTTAACAACTCTTTTTTCGGTAGCGGAAATCAGTCAGAAAACTATTTTTTTTGTCGGCAGCGGCGGAATCATTAACAAACAAGCAACGGCTCCACAGATTTTTGCCGTTCGCCAGGTCAGCCCGGACACCTTTATGGAAAAGCTATTCGGACAAACTCCGCTTCAACTAAAAAATATTCTGGCAGATGGTTTCCCGCTGGCCGATGTTATTACAACCGATTTTCCTCAGCGTGAAGATAATATCTGGCTTGAAAACAACAGAACACGGGGACTGCTTGTCGAAATGGAACTTTTTCCCCTGAGTTATTTCTTTAAGGATAAACTGAATGCCTTTATTGTAAGTTCAGATCGTATCTGCGGAAATGGCATTGAATCATTCAACAGCAGTGAGATAAAAAAAAATCTGGAAAATATTTTTAATAAAATTCTGGAGTTTTGCCATGAAAAAAGATAAGGTTATTCTTTCTCAAAAATTTCACCCGGAAATAATCAGGCATCTGGCTGAAGAATTTGAGCTGATTATAGCTGAAAGCGATTTAATTACCGCAGTTAAAAAAAATCCGGATGCCAGAGCTTTAATCTCTTTTTTAAGCGATCCGGTTGATGCCAAAATTATTGATCAGCTTTCCGGGCTTAAAGTAATTGCCAATTTTGCCGTTGGTTACAATAACATTGACTTTAATCACGCCATTAAAAAAGGAATTTATGTCTGCCATACACCGGATGTGTTAACCTCAGCCACAGCTGAAATTGCCATCACTTTAATGCTTACCGTATGCCGGAGAATAATTCCGGCGCATAATTTTACCATAAACGGCAATTTCAAAGGCTGGAAAGCAGATCTGTTCTTAGGAAAAGATCTGGCAAACGCAGTTATGGGTATTGTCGGAATGGGCAGAATCGGGTTGGCAACCGCCCTTCGCGCTCAGCCTTTCGTAAAACAGATAATTTACTATTCGCGGCACCGCAAACCGGACGTCGAAAAAAAGTATGGCTTTGTCTACCGCACTTTTATCGATCTGTTACGGCAGGCGGATGTAATATCGCTTCATCTTCCCTATTCCGCAGATTTGCATCATCTCTTTAACAAAGACTCTTTTGCCCTGATGAAAGAGAATGCCGTTTTTATCAATGTCGCCCGGGGAAAACTGGTTGACGAGAATGCACTGGCTGATTTTCTTGAAAGCAAAAGACTTTTCGGCGCAGGACTGGATGTTTATGAAAACGAACCACAGATTAATCCCCGTCTTCTTCAGCTGGATAATGTTGTGCTTCTTCCTCATATCGGCAGTGCCGTGGATACGGTTCGCCTGCAGATGGCGCTGATGTGCTGGCAATCGGTCCGCGCCGCCCTTAATAATCAGACTCCGCCTTTTCTAATCCCGGAAGCGAGATCTATCTTTTAATATTGATTGCTTCCTGAATCACTTCATCAGAAGTGGTAATTATGCGCGAATTAGCCTGATAGCCGCGCTGGAAAACCATCATGCTCGTAAACTCAGTCGCAATATCAACATTCGATGATTCCAGTGCAGATCCGGTCACACTGCCGCGCCCGCCGGTTTTCGGAGCTCCGACTGAAGCCGTTCCGGATGCCTGCGTTTCTGCATAAATATTCCCGCCGAGCCGCAAAAGTCCGCGCGGATTATTAAATGTTGCCAGCGCCAGCTGGGCTAATTCCTCAACCTGACCATTGGAAAAAATTCCCTGAATAATTCCATCGTTGCCAACAATAATTGAGGTCAAATTTCCAGGTCCATATCCGTCTGTATTCGTTGAATTTGTTGCCGAGGGGAAAGGATAACCGGTTAAAGTGGGCACATTGTTTTCTCCGTAATAGAGATCCCAGTTAAAAGTAAGCGCATTTGCTCCATTTGTAAAAGCAGGAGTAGTAAGCGTAACATCTCCGGCCGGAACGATCATCGTTCCTGTTGCATCAAACTGAATTCCCTGCACCATAGGTCCGCCGGTTATCGAATAAGGAGTTCCCGGAGTACCGCCAACAACATCCTCACCCGGGATAAAAACTTCATAATCCCAGGCGTCATTTCCGCCAGCAATCGGATTATGTGTGAAAACTACCGAAAGTGTATGCGGAGCACCTTTGGAATCATAAATGGTAACCGAAGCGGTATAAGTGTCTCCCGGATCATCCCGGACATTTAAATTGGCAAAGAGCTGGATAAAGGTTGTGGGAGAGGGAGCAGAAATCGTATTTGCTGGTAAAAATATTCGGTGCAGTGTTCCGGAAGAAATGATATTGCCATCGGCATCTTTTTCTGTGTAACCGAGAACAAATCTGCCGCTGGGATCGATCAAATAACCATCACGATTAAATGAAAAATTTCCGGCTCTGGTAAACAGCCTTTCATCTTCAGATTGTCCGACAATAAAAAAGCCATTCCCTTCAATTGCCACATTTGTTGCTTCAGTCGTGTTCTGAATCGAACCCTGAGTAAAAACGCCATCAACCGAATTGGGTAGAACCCCGAGACCGACCTGCATCGGATTGCCTGATCCAGAAGTTGCCAGACCGCCGAAAGTTGCGGCAACGAGATCCTTAAAGTTAATGGTTGATGCTTTAAATCCAACCGTATTGATATTCGCCAGATTATTGCCAACAATATTAAGAGCATTGGCATAGGCTGCCAATCCGGTTAAACCTGAATAAAATGATGTAAGCATTTTATTTCCTCCTAATTATTTAACATTACCTGTCTGACATCAGCAATGCTGATGGTTCTGTTAAGAGAGCGTAAATATATTTTACTGCCCTCAAAATAGACTGAGTCAACAAGCAGATTTGAATAAAGCGTTATCTCTTCAAATTTCTCTCCGTTTCCGCGCCTGATTTCGTAAGTATAAATTCCTTTCTCCAGCAACTTTCCCTGGTCATCCTTACCATCAAAAGTAATGCAGTTTTCCCCGATAACCAGGTCTTCCAGCTTCATTTTCCGAACCACCTTGCCGCTGCTGTCTTTTACTGTCAGCTGACCATATTTTTCATTGTCCTGAAGGTTAAACTGAATTTGAGTGCCACTCTTTCCGTCAAGTGTCAGTTCATTTCCGGAGACGATTACTCTTTTGCCGATTAAATTAACCATTGAGCTGTTGGTGGCAGCAGTCTGGGAAAGTGTGAGCAGCCCCATTGCCTGAGCAATATTCTGCATCTGCTCCAGAGATGAAAACTGTGCCAGCTGGGCAATAAACTCCGTATTTTCAATTGGTTCAAGCGGATTTTGAAAACTTAACTGAGTAACCAGAAGTTGCAAAAATGCATCTTTATCCAGCTCATTTGAGTTTGTTTTTGACGCAGATTGATTATCAGCCGCTGCCGAATTTATCGTCTTCAAAACTCCTTCAATCATTTTTACCTCCAGCACCTAAAATGCATAAATCGTGCCAGCTGTGGCAAACAGAAATTCAGGTAGAATCTGGATGCTTCAACCAGGACAGGGAAAAAAATTCCCTTTCATTTCATTTTTTTCCTGCTATTATTTAACCATGGCAAAACTGGGACAAAATTTTACAAGCAGTCAAAGATTACTCGAAATTATCATAAAAAATTTCACTCCGCAAAGCTCAGCAATTCTGGAAATCGGAGCCGGAAAAGGAGCCTTAACTGAAAAATTGTCGGAATTTTTCCCCGCATCCAGAATATTCGCAGTTGAAATTGATCAACGGCTGGTTG
>FWPV01004001.1_pt1 | contig 20740 bp, 10 predicted proteins | sample 2228371 | NCBI WGS metagenome assembly FWPV01 (sample SAMEA103939776, study PRJEB20133) | metagenome | reverse complement strand
CTATTTGAACGCCGAACGCATCGTGCCGGAGAAGGATCTCGGGGCAGTCTAGGCGCCGGAATGGCGCTGCTGCTCGCCCTCGCCGCCTGCGCGGCAGGGTCGGCGGCGGGCGCGCAACCCGGACCCCCGCCCCCGCTGGAAGGTCCGTTGTTGCGGATTCCATCCGCCGCGGCGGGGGACGAGGGACTATGGGTCCGCCTGGCTTTTCCCGCGCGGCCGCGTTATCCGGAAGGAGCGCCGGTGGTGGTGCATGTCCCCGGAGGCATGCAAGCCGCCGGCTTGATGTCGGCGCCGGTAAGGATGAGCAGCTTCGGCTTCGTGGACGTGATTTTTTTGTTCCCGGGAGGCGTGTCCGGACCCCCTGTGGATGGCAAACCCCTTCGCAGCGGAGGCGTCTATGACTGGCGCGGACCCTCCTCGGTGCGCGGGCTGGCGGACGTGCTCCGCTTCGCGGCGGGTCAACTAAAGAGCGTGGACGGGAAGACCATCCAGGACTACGCCGGAGGCGTGCGGGTGCTGAAGGATCATGTGGGCATCATCGGCTGGTCGCTCGGCGGGACTACCGCTGTCGCCGCTTTGGGTCTCCACGGGAGCGAACTCCGGGGCATCCGCTGGTATGCAAGCTTCGAATCGCCGTTCGGAGAGGGCGCCATTGACGGAGAGTTTGGCACGCGAAAACAGCCCAACCGCTTCTACAACGCCGCCACGGGCGAGCTGGATTTGAGCCGCTTGCGTTATGGAGCTGAGATCCCGGTGACTTTCATGGGGCGGCCGCAGCCTCCGGAATTGAGGCTGCGAGGGGCTCTCTATCTGGATGGGAACGGCAACGGGACCTACGAGCCGGACACCGACTTCGTCTTCAGCGGGATCTTCATTCCCGGTCCACCGCCGAACGTCTTCTATTCGCCTATGCTCACCCGCGCCGCTCAGGAAAAGAAACTGTTTGAAGGCGGCTGGCCGGCGCACATCGCCAACCTAAAGCAAGCGGAGGAGTGCTGGGGCATCCGGGACGGCGTTTCAAGCCTTCCCGCCGCGGTTAAGAATGTGCCCGGTTTGGCGGTCATTGTTTTCGCGGCGGAAGTGGATCACGTACAGGATACCGCCGACCACCGGCACATCCTGGAGCAGTACAACGGGTTTCAAAAGGCAGGGGTGAGATGGATCCGCCTCAATCCGGATGCGAACTACGTCGCATGGGTTCTGGGAAGGAGTGTTCCCAAAGCGCCCCAAAATGAAGCCGGCGCGAAGTTCGTAAGGTCGAACATTCGCGCCGGCTTAATGCCTGAGCCTCCGGAGGGGCCCACTGACCAGCAGGCGCTCGCCGCAGCCGCCTGCGAGCTTGCCGACCGCGCCCACAAGAACGAGTGGCGCCCGGTGCTGCCGGCCGTCTTATTCCCACCGGCTCCGCGGCCGCGGCTCTAATGCGCTACTTGCGCTTGGCTTCGAAGGGACGGCCTTCGCCTCCCTCACGGGACACCGTCCCCTTGAGGGTGTCGCCCTCGACCTTGCCTTGGTAAACGCTCTTGAACTCACCTTTCGGCGTCTCCATGACCACGGTGAAGGTGAACTTGTCGCCGTCGATCTTTCCATTCCGGATTGGCACCGACCGCGGCTCCTGGTTGCCGAAAGCCATGCTGACCGTGCCGGTCAATTTGTTGCCGCTGGACTTCAGATCAAACGTCTGAGTGATCGAGAAGGATTTTCCCTCCCGCTCCATCTTCCGTTCCATTACCCACTTGCCGTCAATGGAAGCGGCGAACCCGATCGCGCCCACGAGCAGAAGGCAAACGATCCCATGCAAAATTGATTTCATCTCTTGGCTCCAATCTGGTATTCAGAGAGACCCTGATCCTGAGGCAGTATAACGCACTGTCAACTGACCTTGGGCAACTCCCACGGCCGGCGGTATTCTTTGTCGAGCCAGCGGTTCGCCTCCGGGTCGCCAATGACCTCTTCCTTTTCGGCGTCCCAACGGAGGGACCGGCCAAGCCGGGTAGCGATATTCCCGAGGTGGCACATTACGGCCGTCAAATGCCCTTCCTCCACATCCGCGTTTGGCCGCTTGCGGCTTTTGACGCAATCGAGGAAGTTGCGCACATGAGCCACGGGCTGCTCCGAGCCCGGATCCGACATTTCGGCTGTCATGGCCTTTTTGGAATTCGGTTTTTTCTTGAACGTCTTCTCATCGGTTTCTTCCCAGTACTCAGGCGTCACCTTGAAGCCGCTGCGGGAGAGCGAAAGATTGCCCTCTGTGCCGTGGAACTCGAAACCGGATTTGCTCGCCGAATTGACCTCCCTCACGCTCCACACGACGATGAAGCCAGGAAAGTTGTAGATGACTTCCTGGACGTCCGGCGTTTCGCCGCCGTCTTCCAACGCGTAGCGGCCGCCGTATGCCGAGACGCTGAGGGGCGCCCGCACATTCATCGCCCACCGTGCGATGTCGAGGTTGTGAGCCCCCCAGTTGGTCATCTGCCCGCCGGAGTAATCCCAGAACCAACGGAAATTGTAGATGCAGCGGAAAGGGTTGTATGGCCGGTAAGGCGCCGGACCGAGCCACATATCCCAATCCAGATCCGGAGGCGGCGGGCAGTCTTTCGCCCCGCCGAAACCGGGCATCGAATTGCGAATATGTCCCGCCGTGATGTGCACGACCTTGCCCAATTTGCCGCTGCGGATGATTTCGACCGCCCGGGCGTAATGCGCGCCGGAACGCTGCTGGCTGCCCGTCTGCACCACTCGTTTGTACTTGCGTGCGGCGTTCACCATTACCCGCCCCTCCCGCACGGTCAAGGACAAAGGTTTTTCCACATAGACGTCCTTGCCCGCCTGGCACGCCATCACAGTGGGGATGGCGTGCCAGTGGTCGGGGGTGGCTACGATCACGGCGTCGATGTCTTTCTGCTCGAGAAGCTTGCGGAAGTCGGTGTACGCTTTCGCCTTACCTTCGGCCATCGACAGGGCGCGCTCCAAGTGGGGGCGGTAGACGTCGCACACCGCGCCGGGGTTGACGTCGGGCTGCTTCAGAAAGCGCCCCCACACGCCGCGCCCTTGACCCCCGGCGCCAATCACGCCAACGGTGATGCGGTCGTTGGCGCCCAAGATTCTCGAGTAAGAAGCCGCGCTCGTAGCCGCGGCGGTGAAGAAGTGTCTGCGGTTCATTTTGCCGTTCCTAAAATTCGTAGCGTAGCGCCGCTTGCATGTTGCGCGGCGATCCCGCGCTGCGGATGACGCCCGCGGCGGGGCGGTTCACGTTGACCTCCGGCAGCTTGAGGTTCGGGTGGTTCGTCACGTTGAAAGCTGCCATCCGGAATTGCAGGCGGTGCTTCTCGATGAGAGTGAAAGATCGCATCACGCCGGCGTTCAGGCTGATGACCCCGGGCGCGTCAAGGATGTTGCGCCCCGAATTCCCAAAGCGGTACGCGCCCAAGGGCACGGGCACGAAGGCGGTGATGTCGAACCACCGGTCGGCGGTCGGATTCGGAAGGCTGCCATGAGCGATGCGGTCGGGACGGTTGGATTCACCCGCGTCAAGATCAGCGTCGGACCACTGCGGAGTGAATGGTTGGCCGGAGTACATGCGGCTGTTGCCGCTGACGCGCCACCCACGAAGCCATTTGCCCAGACGCGAAGGAAGCTCGTAGGAGAAGCTCATGGTGAACGAGTGGCGAATATCAGCGTCCGCGCGTCCCCGGTCGAGTTTGAGATTTCGGGCGTCGGTCGCGCCGCCGTAGCTGCCATTGCCCGAGCCCGCGATCTGCGATGACTCGTCGATGTTCTTGGCGAATACGTAATTGATCCGGTAGAACGCGCCGCGGCTAAAACGCCGCCGGAAGGTGGCCATCCCAGCTTGGTAACTGGAATTCGAACAGAAGCTATAAAAGTTCACTGACGAGAAATCCGGGTATGGGCGCACGCGCCAGCCGGGTCCGCGGAAGGGCTGATTGATGTCGTAGCGCCGGCCCAAATGCGTGCCTTTGGACCCGACGTAAGCGAGTTCGACCGCGGCTTGCGAGCCAACCGCCCGCTCCAGGGTGAAATTCCAGCTCTGGAGATATTGCGCCGGCGCGTTGTATTCGAAGCCGTAGCCGTTCGCGGTGCCTCCTATGCTCATTCGCCCGGCTGGAAACGCGTTCGAGAGCGTCAGCGCGTTGGGGTTGCGGGTGTCTCGGGAAAAGCTCTCCGGGATGACGAAAGGATAGGCGTTGCCCAAATCCTTGCGCACCGGTTCGTTCATGTTGGAGGCATAGAAAATGCCGTATCCGCCGCGCACGACCGTGGAGGCGCCGCCGAACGGGCGCCACGCGAAACCAAACCGGGGCGCGAGGTCGCGGTAGCGGGTCCTTACCAGAGCCGGCGGCAAGCCCAGATTGGTTCCCACCTCCACCTTTCCAGTCAGTTTGACCGCGGCGAGCTTGGCTTCAAGATCCGGGACTCCGGCGGTGGAGGCGACCACGATCTTGCCCAGGTGCGGCAGGAAGTTGACGATGCGCCCGTACTTTTCCGCGAACGGCGGCGAAAGTTCATACCGCAATCCAAGGTTGAGCGTCAGCCGCGGCGTCACCTTGAAATCGTCTTGAACGAACCACGAGTACGAAGACATGTACAGGTAATTCGTCACCGTGCCGCGCTGCAAGCTGCTGCTGTGGAGCAGCCCGAGCAGGAAATCGCCCATGGGAACGTTCGTCCAGCGTCCTTGGAAATTGAGCGTGCCGCGCACGTCCCGGTTCCAGGGTTCGAAATATTGCGTTCGCAGGAGGTCGAAGCCGGACTTGACGAGATGCTTGCCGCGCACCCACGTCAGCGTGTCCGCAAATTGCCAGTTATTGACCGCGGCAACCTTCGGGAATTCCTTTGTGTCGCCGATTGTGACTAAATCGCGAATCGCGACCGAAGGGAATCCCCACAGGCGTGGATCGGGCTGCGGCGGGGAGATGCCGAGCAGGTATCCGAAGTCGCGGTCTGAAAAACGCGTGCGAAGCTCAACGTCGTTTGAGCGCGTAAAAGCGGCGCGGAATTCGTTGAACAGGACCGGCGTGACCGACCGGCTATAGTTGAGCGCCGCGAGCCAGTAACGGTTGCGGTACCACATGCCGAATTGTGGCAGGTCCGAACCGCGGAAGGGAGAGAAAGGATCGGATCCGGTCCACATGTAGCGGAAAGCGAACGAATCCTTATCCGACACACGCTGATCGACCTTGAACAGCAACCGGTCCCAGGACGTCGTCTCATTCGGCATGCTGATGTAGTTGTACGCCTCTCCCGGACGGTTTTCCTCGGGGTAGTAGCTGAGCAGCTTGAGGGCGATCGGGTGAAAACGGCTCGCCGGGATCCGGTTGCCGGGAAAACAGCCGGGACCGCCGGGCGCCGTGCAGGAACCGGAGGCAAACGGGTCGATCAACGGGATCACCTTGCCTCCCACGTCGCGGGTAGCCGTGAAATCCCCGGCGCGCTCAAGCGGAGTGGGCACGCGCGTGCGCCGGGAGACTCCGCGAACCTGCCGGGTGCTTTCCCAACTCGCCAGAAAAAATGTCCGGTCGCGCCCGCGGTAAATCTTTGGCAGGACGACCGGCCCGTCGATGCTCGCGCCGAATTGATTGCGGTGCATGGGCGCCTTCTCCAAGTCGAACGCGCCGCGGGCGTCGAAGCGCTCGTTGCGGAAGTATTCAAAGAAGCTCCCGCGCAGGCGGTTGCCGCCGCTCTTGAGCGCCACGGTCATCAGCCCGCCCGCCAAGCGGCCGAATTCGGCGGAATAGCCGCTGGTTTCCATCTTGAACTCACGCATGGCGTCGATCGGAGGTTCGATGATCAGCTTCCCTGACCGGCGGTTGTAGGTCGTGACCCCGTCGACGACAAAGTTCGTATTATCGCCCCGGGCGCCGTTGATCACATAGCCCGAGCCGTAGCCGCCGTCGGAGTTCGGTCCCACTCCGGCGATCAAGTACGCCAGATCCCCGAAACTGCGCCCGGGAAGCGGCATGTTGTCTTTTTCGTCGACGCTCACCGTGTCGCCCTTGGCGCCGTGGTCGGTGTTCATCGGGGGCGCTTCGGCGCGTACTTCCACGGTTTGAGACACTTCGCCTACCTCGAGCCGCAGCTCAAGCCGCAGAATCTGCTCCACCTGAAGCGTAACCCCGGATTTCACCAAGCGGCGGAATCCCGGTTTCTCCACCGTGAGTTCATACTCGGAAGGCGGGAGTTGGGGGATGGCGAACGAACCATCTTCGTGAGACACAGCAGCGCGGGTTTGATTTGTGTTGAGATCCCTAATTTGCAGCCGCGCCCCGGGGACAACGCCTCCGGAAGCGTCTATCACGCGGCCCACCAAAGTGGCGCTTGGCGTTTGAGCAAACAGCACGGCTGCGAGGAGCGCTAACAAACCAAACGTCCGGTAGAACACTGGCGTTCCTCCTCACAAGAGTCCGGCCTCCGACGCCATGGCGCGGAGCCGGTTCAAATCACGCTTCATATCCGCAAGTTGAGCCTTGCGTTTCTCCTCCGCCGTGCCGGAGCCGGAGGAGTATTCGAAGTGCAGCGAGATCGGTCCTGCAAACGCGATCTGTTTCAGATAGCCGAGGAAGGTCTTCATGTCCACCATGCCTTCCCCGAGCGGGCAGAACGACGGGCGCCAGCCGTCTTCGCGCTTGCGCCAAACGAAATCCTTTACCGCCACCATCCCAATGCGGCGGGCTGAGGCGAGCAAGTGGAAACCACTGCGCCAAGCCCCATAGCCGCCCTCCGCCGTGGCGTGCCCAATATCGTAATTCGAGCCGATATAGCGCGCGTCGAAGGGCTTCACCAGCTCATACAGATCCCAAATCGCGGCGCCGAGCCCGTAGCCAGAGTGGTTGTGGATGCCGGCGAACATTCCATATTGCTTGTTGAGCTCGACCAGGTCGCGGATCTTGGGGTGGAGTTCGGCGATCCGCCGCAGCGGGTCGGTGCTCTTGCCCCAACTTTCACCGCCTCGGCGGTAATAACGTATGCCGAGCGCCGAACTGGTCTTGAGAATAGCCACCGTCTCCGGTTTGCGGGCGTCTTCGATCCGCGTAGTGATCATCGGCGTCTGCAAACCGGCTCTGCGAATCGCTTCGTATGCCCTGGGCAGGTCGTCCTCTACCCTCTTGGGGTCGACGTGCCCGTTTTCGCGCACGGTCAAGTCGACGCCCTCGAAGCCGATCCCGGCAATCGTTTCCGCTAAGTGGGTGTAATCCCGAATCCATTCCAGATGCTTTGAGAACAGGCACAACACCGGGCGCTGCGGACCGGCCGCCAGGGCGTTCAGCGGGGCGGCGGCGACCCCGCCGAAAGCCAGAAATGTACGGCGGTTCATCTTTGGCTGACAGCATCATATAACATCTGCCGCCGGGCGCAAGCCCCACCGGCTGCCGGACGAAGCGGTGGGGTTACCAGGTCAGGCGCAGGCCGAATTGTAGCGCGCGGGCCCCGTTGCCTGAACTCTCGGCGTCAATCAGACCGGTCGAAGAGTTGGGCGTTTTGGGAATCCCCGGGATGTTGAACACGTTGAAAAAGTCGACCGTCAAGCGGAAAAACACACGCTCGTTCACATGCACGACCTTGAACAGCGAAACGTTCTGGTTCCAGTTGTAAAGTCCGGATTTCCACTGGTTCCGCCAGGGATTCAAGTTGTCGTTGTAACTCGTGCGTTGGAGAGTGCCGTTCTTCAACAGGACCCAAACCGTGTTGCTGTCGTAGTACGGGTACATCGGGTCGGAAGGGCTGCCGCCATTGGCGGGAATGGGGATCAGCGGAGTGTGCGCGGGCTTGTACTCCTGCGGCACGCCCATTACGCCGTTCGGGCGCCCGCTCGCGTCCACGCTGTTGATGCGGTTAGCGGGAATGTAGCCGTTGTAGTACAGGTAGGCGTTGCGGCACGTTCCGCCGCGGCAGTCTTGGACCTTGTACTTGGTCCCGTATATCTCCAGCTTGTTCGGCTGCAGCCAGTTTCCCGTCGGCAGCGCCCACCAGGTGGAAGTCATCGAGCCGCTGCCCGCGAGCTGCCATCCGCCCACCAACCGGTTCAGAGCGCCGCCCGCGTTGCTTACGAACCGCTTCCCTCTGCCAAAGGGAAAGTCTATGATGAAATTCCAGTTGTAGCGGTGCTGTGGTATCTCCGTGTCCCTCTGGTAGAACAAGAAGCGGGCGCGGGCGTTCAAATCTTCGGGGACAGCGCCCGGCAGAAACACATTCGTCGAGGGGAGGATGTCATCCGACCATCCGTTGCCGGCAGCCTTCAAGCTGTTCGACAACACGTAGTAGAACTGGAATCCATAGCCCTTCGAATAGCGCCGCTGAATCTCAACCTGGAAGTTCTGCGAGTTCGACCATCCGGTCTTGCGATACTCTTCGATGTTGCCGTACATGGTGGTTTCGAACGCGCGGGTCGCCGTGCCGGCATAGGTTCCCGTCGGACGCGCCACGCCTTGCGTCGTGAACCACACATAATCATTCGGGCTCTGGTTGTAAGAATAGAACATGTCCAGACGAGAGCCGTGGGTGCCGACATAACCGGCTCGCAGCACGGTGTTCTCCCAGATCTCCCGTTCGAACGTCACGTTCCATTCATGAGCGCGTGAGGTGGGCTGCTTGGGGTTGAAATAGCTCACCAGAAAGCTGCCGCGGGAGATTCCCGCAGGGTTGTTCACATTGAGCACATCCCGGCTGTTGACGCCGGCGATGATCGTCGGCACGGAACGCATGCCGTAGTTGGGCAAACGGTCCGGCGTCTGCGCGGAGTTCGAGAACTGAAAGGTGAAGCGCGCCGTCGTGGGCGGATTCTGCCTCATGCGGGCGTTGAAAGCCCTGAGCGGCATGGCATAGCCATAGATGCCATACCCGCCGCGCACCACCACCGGGCGCGATCCCCCGGTGAGTTTATACGCCGCACCGGCTCGTGGGTTGAAGTCCCACTTGTTCAGGTAGATCAAACCATCGGGCAGTCCGGCGTCCTTGGGGCTGATGAATGGCACACCCATGTCCCGGAAAATCTTGGCGATCGCAGGCGTCGTAGCGCCGATCCGGTACATAGTGTCCCAATCCGTGCCGTTGACGATGGACTTGGTCTTCGGGTCGAAGCCGGTCAGGAAGTTGTTGGCTTCCCGGATAGGCGTGTAAAGTTCCCACCGCAAGCCCATGTTCAGCGTGAGACGGGAGTTCAGCTTGAAGTTGTCCTGGAAATACAGGGCGTGTTCGCGCGCGTGCATCCGGTACCACTTGCGGACGAACTGCGCGGAGTAGGAGTTGATCAACCCCAGATACAGGTCCGCGGAGGCGTGCCCGGTGAAAGGGACCGAGCTGTAGGTCGAGCCGGACGCCGGGTCGTAGAGCGCGGTGAAATGCCCGTTGAGCGAATGCGCGCCCTGCACCTGCTGCTGATCGGGGAGGATGTTGAGCCGCTCATAACGGAAACGTCCGCCGAACTGAAGTTCGTGCCGCCCGAGAACTTTGGTGAAATTCTGGTCGACGTTGTAGATGTGGACGATCGAGTTCCGGCGGTTGTTCGCGGTGATGTATTCCATGCCCACGCCGGTCGAGGTGATGTTCGGGAAACCGTATTCGTTGAAGGGATTCGGCAGCCCGAGGATGTCGGCGTATTTCTTGTCATCCCCGACATTGATGAAGTTCAGGTCCTCGACGCCGACCGTGAACAGCGTCTCCGAGAACAGCGTCGGGCTGAAAGTGCGCGTCCACGAAACCACCGCGGTGTTATTGCGGATGGGGCGGAACGTGCCGTTCGCCGCCTTATCAAGTGTGGTGGGCGAGTTGTTGTTCCCCGACTGCGCGTATGTATCCCGCACTCCGTGCGTGTAGCGGACGAACAACTGATCCTTTTCGGAGATGCGGTGGTCCACACGGCTCGTGGTGGTCCATTCCAGCCGGTTGTTCGGAGCTTGATACCAGTAGTTCGTGGCGACCAGGGGATTCACTTGCAGATCCGTAGGAACCGGGGTGACGCTGTAGAGATACTTCGACAGCGGACTCTGCCGGGTAGAGGGGATCCGGTTATTCGGGTAAGGCGTCCGGCTCCATGTGGCGGTGGTGGACCAGGGATCGTAAATCGTATACGCCCTCCCGGCGGCGTTCCTCAGCCCGCTGAAGTCCCCTTGACGCATTTCCATGGTCGGCAGAGCCGCCTGCTTGGTCGTGGCGGTCAAGCTGCGAAACGCTTCGTAAGCCGTGAAGAAGAATGTGCGGTTCTTGCCGTTATAAATCTTGGGCAAGTAAACGGGCGCGCCGGCGGAAGCCCCGAATTCGTTCCGGACCAGGTGCGGCGGGCGCGTCCAGCGGTCCTCCCGGCGCCGTGCGACGCCGAATCCGAGGTTGTTATTCCGGGCGATTTCAAACAGCGACCCGTGAAATTGGTTGGACCCCGCGCGGGTCGTCACCATCACCGTTCCAGGGCGGTTCATCTTCGCCGAAGAGGCGTTGGTCTCCACCCTGAACTCCTCGATAGTGTCCATCCCGGGAGGACGTCCGGCGATCTCGCCGGTGTCCCGATTGGCCATGACAGCGCCGTCCTGCAAGAATTCCACACCCCAGCGGAGTCCCCAAACGCGCGGCACCTGCGAAGCGCCGTCGATGCCCGGCGTGGTCTGAGCCACCAAGCTCTGGAACATCCTGCCGCTGATGGGAAGTTGATCCAGCCGGGCGCGGTCCGTGATCGCCGCCAGCGTAGGCGCAGTGGTCATGACCAGAGGCGCCACGTCCGCCCGAACCGCTACTTCCGTGGCGGTGGCTCCCACTTTGAGCTGAGCGTCCACCACGGCGGTTTCTCCGGAAGGCAGCAGGAATTCGCCCCGGAAAGCTTCCAATCCGGGCGACTCGATCTTGATCGTGTACGGTCCGTTCTGCACGGACGGAAAGACGTAAAAGCCGACTTCGTTGGTTGTGGTGCGGTGTTCACGGGCGGTGGGAGTATGCGTAGCCGACACACTCGCTCCGGGCACAACGGCTCCTGATGCGTCCGTGACCGTTCCTTGAATCTTGCCGAACCCAGTCTGACCGTAAGCAGGCGAGAGCAGGGCTGAAATGACGAGCAGAATTACCCAGACCCCGTGCATGGGATGAATATACCACCGTTACAAGTTGGTGAATAGCCCCCCCCGGGCTCGAATTCTTTGAATGGCCGGAGTAACGCCGGGGCTGTACCAGGGAGCTGCGTTTCAGGATATGCTGTTCCCACGGACTAACGCGCCATGAGTGAGAAGACCAAGAGTTCGCGAAGAGAGTTTTTGGGCGGAGCGGCCGCCGCGGGAACGGTGACGCTGTTCGATATCGTCCCGTCCAAGGTGCTGGCGCAGCCGGCGCCGAGCGACATCATCAATTTCGGCCACATCGGGTTGGGCGGGCGCGGGCGGCAGTTTCTGCGCCCGGAGGTAAAACCGGGGGACAAAGTGCGAGCCAACCCGAATCTCGGCGGTCCGGGCGACCGCTACTTGCGCCCCAGCCGGTCCATCGCCCTGTGCGACATCGATTCCCAGCGGCTGGACCTGGCGGCTACGAAACTCGGCGGGAAGCCGCGCCTGTACAAGGACTTTCGCCGGCTCCTCGAGGATAAGGACATCGACGCGGTGTACATCGCCACGCCCGACCACTGGCACGCCATCATGACCATCGCCGCTTGCCAGGCTGGCAAGGACGTGTATGTCGAAAAGCCCGCCTGCAACACCATCGAGGAAGGACGCGCCATGGTCAACGCCGCCGAGCGCTACGCGCGCGTGGTGCAGGTGGGCTCGCAAGGGCGCTCGCAAACCGCCGCGTGGCAGGCATGCCAGTACATACGGAACGGGCAGATCGGTAAGGTCTACAAGGTCACCTGCTGGCACTACGCCAGCCCCACAGGCGACTGGACGCCGGACGCCGAACCGCCGCCCAACCTCGACTACGACGCTTGGGTAGGACCCGCTCCGTGGATTCCGTACAACCCCAAGCGCACCCACGGCGCTTTCCGCTGGATGATCGATTTCGGCGGCGGGCAGATACGCGACCGCGGCGCGCACGTCATGAGCATCGCCAATTGGATCATGGACTGCGACAGCACCGGTCCGGTCAGCATCGAAGCCACCGGCGAGCCGCCCCACGACGGCATGTACGACTCCGCGGTCACCATGACCGTGACTTACGAGTTCAAGAATCCCGATTGGACCCTGATCTGGGCGCAGCCCGGCGAGCCGTCCACCGAACTTGAGGGTCGCTACGGCGCGAAGTATTGGGGCGATAAGGGCACGTTGACCGTCACCTATGGCGACGGGCAGAACACCAACACCGAACAGAAGGCGAAGGACTACAAGCCGCTGCTCGGCGGGGTGGAGGTGTTCCGCAGTCCGGGTCACTCCGAGAATTTCGAAGACTGCATCCGCACGCGCGAGAAGCCCATAATGCACATCGAGGCGGGCCACCGGGTGGCGTCTTTGTGCATCCTGGGCAATCTGTCATTCAAGCTCCAGCGCAAGCTGCTATGGGACCCGAGAGCCGAGCGTGTGCTCAATGACGAAGAAGCCAACCGCATGCTGAGCCGCCCGGGACGCGGTCCGTGGCACCTTTAACGCGGGGAGGAGATGGCAATGGCCGAAAAAGAAACTCAATTCCTGAAAGACATTGAAAGTTCGAACGCCGGCGTGCGTTTCGCCGCCTGGCGTAGAGCGGGCGAGATGGACCCGCAGGTCATCCCCGCGCTGGCGAAATTGATGGAATCGAACCAGCCGGGGGTGGTGAGAGCAGCCCGGGAAGCGCTGGAGGTCATCACCCACTCGGTGGGCGTCGCCGGCTCGGCGCGGCGGCGGGCGGTAGTGAAGCAGTTTTTGGCGGTGCTCGAAAGCAACCGGGCAGAGGCGGTGAAGACGCACCTGCTGCGGCAGCTTTCGCTCATCGGCGGAGACGAAACCGTCCCGGTTGCGGCGAAGTTCCTCAAGGATCCCAAGCTGCGGGAGGAGGCTGCCTTCTGCCTGGAGCGCATTCCCGGCGCGGCAGCCGACAGCGCCATCGCCGGAGCGATCGCCGCCGCTCCCGACGATTTTAAGGCGCGCCTGTTGGCTGCTCTCGGACACCGGCGCTCGGAAGCCGGCGTGGCTCACGCCGCCCGGGCGATGCAATCTTCCAACAAAGAGCTCGCCGTAGCCGGCGCTAAAGCCTGGGGGCGCATCGGGAAGAAGACTGCCGCAGCAGTGAAGCTGCCGGAACGCGCGGGGCTCACCGAGTGGCAGAAAACGGAGTTGCTCGACAGCCAGTTGCGGTTTGCCGACGCGCAGGCGGCAGCCGGAAACGTAGCGGAAGCGATTTCAATTTACAAGGCATTCCTGGACGAAAAGGAAGAGCACTGGCAGTGCGCCGCGCTGGTGGGTTTGTCGAAGATCCACCGCCCGGAAGCGGCGATGGCTATTTACACTAAGCTGAAGAGTCCGGACCCGAAGGTCCGGATTACAGCGGTTAGAGCATGGAGGAGACACAGTGAAGCGTAGGACGTTTTTGCAAATGGCGGCAGCGCCGCTTGCGGCGCAGGCTGCCGCAGGTCCGCGAACGCGCGCCGAATCGATGGAATGGTTCCGCAAAGCGCGCTTTGGCCTGTTCATGCACTACGGCGTGTACAGCATCCTGGGACGAGGCGAATGGGTGCAACTGCGGGAGGCGATTCCGGTGGCGGAGTACGCCAAGCTCAAGGAACAATTCACGGCGGACAAGTTCGACGCGGATCGAATCTGCGACATGGCGGTGGGGGCGGGGATGAAATACGTCAATCTGACTGCCCGGCACCACGACAGCTTCTGCCTGTTCAAGACCAACGAAACGGACTTCAATAGCGTGAACTCTCCCGCGCGCCGCGACTTGATCGGCGAGCTGACCAAGGCTTGCCGGAAGCGCGGGCTCGGGATTTTCTATTACTATTCCTACGCTTTGGACTGGCGGCACCCGTATTTCTATTCCCGCGAATACGGGCTGGCGTCCACCAATGCCCCGTGGGGCAGCGCGAGACCGAACTACAAGACTCCAGAGCCGTCCTACAAGTTTTCGAAGCCGGAGGATTTTAAGCATTACATCCGGTTCGTTCACAACCAGTTGAAGGAACTGCTGACGCAGTACGGACCCATCTCCGGCATCTGGCTCGATCCCATCATGGGTTACTATTGCCGTCCGGAACTGTTCCCCATCGAAGAGACTTACGCCCTCATTCGCAAGCTGCAGCCGCAATGCCTCATCTGCTTCAAGCAGGGCGCCAACGGCGATGAGGACTTCGTCGCGCCGGAGCGCACCCTGACGCCCCACAAGATGGGCGGCGAGGTGGCGCGTAAGGTGTGGGAGAAGAACAAGCACAAGCTGCCGGAGATTTGCGACACGCTCCAAGAACGCGTGTGGGGTTATCAAAAAGCGGACGACAAGAAGCACCGCGACGCGGATTGGGTGATGAAGACTCTGGACTACTGCAAGTCCATCAACGGCAACCTGCTGCTGAACACGGGTCCGCTGCCGGACGGCTCCATCCACCCGGAGGACGTGGCGACGCTGCGGGAAGTCGGGAGGAGGCTGAAGGCATGATGCGGCTGGCGATTTTGCTTTTGATGGCGGTATGGACTGCGCCCGCCGCTGAGTTTCGCGATTTGTTTAATGGAAAAGACCTCACCGGGTGGGTGAACGTGAACACCGCCGGGGACACCTGGCGGGTGAAGGACGGCATCCTCATCTGCTCCGGCAAGCCCATCGGCGTGATGCGCACCGACAGGCAGTATGAGAACTTCATCCTGCACATCGAGTGGCGCCACATGGAGCCGGGCGGGAACTCCGGTGTTTTTGTCTGGAGCAACGCCGTGCCCGGGGAAAAGAACCGGCTGCCGAACGGCGTCGAAGTGCAGATGCTGGAACTCGACTGGGTGAAGCTGAACACGCGGAACGGCGTGGAGCCGCCGCTTGCCTATGTCCACGGCGAACTGTTCGGCGTGGTAGGAGTAAAAACCGTGCCGGACAATCCGCGCGGCACGCGCAGCATGTCCCGCGAAAACCGCTGCAAGGGGCGCGGCGAATGGAACACCTACGATGTTGTCGCCGTGGACGGCGTCATCAAACTGGCGGTGAATGGAAAGTTTGTGAACGGCATCAGCCAGTCGACGCAAAAGAAAGGTTATATCTGCCTGGAGTCGGAAGGGGCGGAGATCCATTTCCGCAACATCCGGATTTTGGAGCTTCCGCCGGGCATCACTACCCCGGAACAAGCGGCGCCGGAACTATAATTCGGTTAGTCTATCGGAGGCGCTATGTTTACGCCCTTTCTTGCCGTCGCGTGGCGCTGCCTCGTGGCGCTCGCCGCCGCCGTTGCGGTTTCTGAAGCGCAGGATGACGCGGCGCGGAGACGGGAATACCTCGAACAGACTTTGAAAATCCTTCCCCCGTCGTCGAGCAAGATCACCGGACGGGTGAGCGCTTACGACAGGAATTGGGAAGACTGGCAGCGGCGCACCGGCGAACTCCCGCCGGACTTTTCCCGGATGCGCTCGCAGCCGTTCCTGCCGGATCCGCTCGAAGGCGTCAAGACGAAGGAGGAATGGAACAAGCGGCGGGCATGGATACGCTCGCAGTTCGAACAGTGGGTTTTCGGCAAGTTCCCGCCCAAGCCCGACAATCTGCGCGCCACCATCACGGGCGAACGAAGAGAGGGCGAAATTACGGTGCGCGACGTCCGGCTGGAGTTCGGTCCGAACCACAAGGCGAGCCTGCGCCTTCAGTTGTTAATCCCCCCGGGAAAGGGTCCGTTTCCTGTATTCCTAACCAACCACTTACGCACCCGCCCGTGGGTGGCGACAGCGGTGCGGCGCGGCTATATCGGCTGCATCTACTACGCCCTCGACCCGATGTACGGCGCCACCGACGACTCGGACGCTTACATCGAGGTCTATCCGGACTATGATTTCTCGTGCCTTGCCCGCTGGGCTTGGTCGGCGATGCGGGCGGTGGATTACCTGTACACGCTTCCTCAAGTGGACAAGGCTAAGATCGCCATCACGGGACATTCGCGCAACGGCAAACAGGCTCTGGCGGCGGCAGCGTTCGATGACCGCATCGGCGCCGTGTCGTTGTCCAGCGGCAATACCGGCGAGGGCACCCCCTGGCGTTACACCTCTAGTACCTACGCCAACGAGAGCATTGAGCAGATCACCGGAAATTTCCCGCACTGGTTTCACCCCCGCTTGCGTTTCTTCGCCGGGCGGGAGGACAAGCTGCCGGTCGACCAGAACATGCTCATGGCGCTGGTGGCGCCGCGTGGGCTGCTGCTCGCCTCGGCGTACTCGGAAGCGCAGGGGGCGCCGTTTGGATTCGAGCAAGCCTACCGCTCCGCTCGGAGGGTGTACGAATGGCTCGGGCAGCCGCAGCGGATCGGGTTGTCGCTGCGTCCGGGCGAGCACGCCACGACGGCGGGCGACATCGAGCGATATGTCGACTTTTTCGACTTGGTATTCGGGCGGAAGAATTTTCCCCTTCCTGAAACGTGGATTCTGGGCTATTCCTACGACGAATGGAAGAAGTTGAGCGGCGCCGTGCCCCCTGCGCCGCCTCCGAGCGCGACGCTTAAAGAGCGCGTGGCATGGTTGCTGGGTGAGAAGCCGGCGGGCGTGCCTTATCCCAACGTCTCCAAGCTTGGAGGTCAGGTGCGGTCCTCAAGCGGCTGGCTCGCTGATTTGTACCGGCGCCCGCTCTCAGTGCCCGGAGCGCGCAGCGCCGGACTGGCTTTCGGCGACGATTTGCGGGGCGAAATCTACTTGCCCGAAAAGGCGGCGGGCAAGCTTCCGGCGGTCATCTGGCTGCACTCGTACAGCCACGCCACCGGATACTCGCGCTACGCCCGCCCGATCCTGGAGGCTCTCACCAAGCGCGGCTTCGCCGTCCTGGCTTTCGACCAGATCGGATTCGGGACGCGCGTCGAACATGCCCGGCTTTTTTATCACCGCTACCCGAGGTGGTCCCTTCTCGGGAAGATGGTCGCGGACACCCAAGCCGCCGTGGAGGCGCTGGCGGCGCTCGAAGAGATCGACGCTTCCAGAATCCACCTCGCCGGGTGGGATCTCGGCGCCAAGGTGGCGCTTTTCACGGCGTTCCGCGAGCCCCGGGTCCGTTCTGTGGCGGCGATCGCCGGATTCGACTCGCTGCGCAACCCCGGCAAGGAGACGGAAGGCTTGCAGCACTACTCGCACCTCCACGGACTTGCCCCGAGGCTAGGGGCTTTCATCGGGCAGGAGGCGAAGGCGCCGCTCGATTATGACGAGATCTTGCGCGCCATCGCCCCGCGGAAGGTGCTGGTAGTGGCGCCGCAGTTCGACCGTTACCACCCGCTCGAGAATGTGCGCCGGCTGGTCAAGGGGCAGGCCCACGTCACTTTGGAGACGCCTTACGACTTCAACCGCTTTCCCGCGTCGACGCAAACGCTGGTGTGGAAGTGGCTGGACTGAGGTCCGGAACAGTACACTGAAAGAACAACCTTCCGTTTCGCATGACAGATCGAGAATACCGCCGCCAGGCGTTCGAGGATGCTCTGGCCACACGCGTCTTAGTCCTCGATGGCGCCATGGGCACCATGTTGCAGCAGCGCCGGCTCACAGCTCAGGATTTCGGCGGAGCAGCGCTTGAGGGGTGCAACGAAAACCTTGTCCTGACGCGCCCGGACGTGATTCTGGACATCCACCGCGCTTATTTCGACGCCGGCGCGGACATGGTGGAAACCGATACCTTTGGCGGAACGCCGCTCGTGCTCGGCGAATACGGGCTGGCGGAGCAGGCGCTCGAAATCAACCGCCGCGCGGCGCAACTGGCGCGGCAGGCGGCGGAAGAATTCTCCAAGCCGGGGCGTCCGCGGTTCGCCGCCGGCTCGATGGGACCCACCACCAAAGCCATTTCCGTCACCGGCGGCGTGAGCTTCCGGGAATTGGAGGACTCGTTTTACGTCCAAGCCAAAGGCCTCATTGAGGGCGGCGCCGACGTCCTGCTGATCGAGACCTGTCAGGACACGCGCAACGTCAAGGCGGCTCTGCTGGCCATCATGCGCCTGGAGCGCGAGTACGGGTTCAAGATCCCGGTGATGGTTTCCGGGACGATTGAGCCGATGGGCACAATGCTCGCCGGGCAGACGGCGGATGCGTTTTGGGTGTCGGTGAGCCATGCGGATCTCGTTTCGATCGGCTTGAACTGCGCCACGGGACCGGAATACATGACCGACCACATCCGCACGCTAGCCGGGCTGGCGCACACCCGGATCTCATGCTATCCCAACGCCGGGCTGCCGGATGAGGAAGGGAAGTACCTGGAAACGCCGGATTCGCTTGCGGCGCAGCTTGAGCGCTTCATTGACCGCGGGTGGCTGAACATGGTGGGCGGCTGCTGCGGAACCACTCCGGCGCACATCCGCGCCATCGCCGCCATGGCGGAGGGGAAGAAACCGCGAACCGTTCCGCCTCCCGCGCAGCGCAGTTTCTATTCGGGCATCGAGCTTGTCGAGGCGGAAGAGTCCAACCGTCCGCTGCTTGTGGGCGAGCGCACGAACGTCATCGGCTCACGCGCTTTCAAGAAGCTCATCGCGGAGGAAAAGTGGGAGGAAGCCACCGACATCGCCCGGCGGCAGGTGCGCGGAGGAGCGCACATCATCGATGTTTGCCTCCAATCGAGCGAGCGGGACGAGCTGTGCGACATCCCGCCCTTTTACGAAAAGCTCATCCGCAAGATCAAAGCGCCCATCATGATTGACACCACAGACCCGCGGGCTGTCGAGCTGGCGCTTACCTACTGTCAGGGCAAGAGCATCATCAATTCGATCAACCTCGAAGACGGCGAGGAGAAATTCGCCAAGGTGTGTCCCATCGCTCGCGCCTACGGGGCGGCTCTGGTGGTGGGCTGCATTGACGAAGACAAAGAGCAGGCGCAGGCGTTCACCCGCGAACGGAAGCTGGCGGTCGCCGAACGCAGCGTGGATCTCCTCACCAGAAAGTACGGAATCCGCCGGGAAGACATCATTATCGATCCGCTGGTCTTCCCCTGCGCCACCGGCGACGAAAACTACATCGGCGGCGCGGTGGAGACCATTGAAGCCGTCCGGCTGATTAAGCAGCGCATCCCCGGCGTCAAGACCATCCTCGGCATCTCGAACGTCTCCTTCGGGCTGCCGCCGGCGGCGCGCGAGGTGGTGAACTCGGTCTTCCTGTATTACGCCACTAAGGCGGGGCTGGACCTGGCCATCGTCAACTCGGAGAAATTAGAACGGTTCGCGTCCATTCCGGAAGAGGAGCGAAGGCTGGCGGAGCACCTCTTGTTCAACACGCCGCCCGCAGACGTGCCGTTGGAGCATCCGCAGTTCGACCTGCTCCGCACGGCGCCCGAAGATTGGCGCGAGCAGTCGCGCGAACAGAAGGTTGCCGTCAATCAATACAACATCGCCGCCATTACAGAATTCTTCCGCAAAGTGGGCGCCAAGGCGAAGAAGAAAGCCGGGGAGCTGCCGTTAGACGAGCGGCTGGCCAACTACATCATCGAGGGCGTCAAGGACGGGCTGGTCGAGGACTTGAACCGCAAGCTGGCCGAAGGCGCTTCGCCGCTCGAAATCATTAATGGACCGCTGATGGCGGGCATGAACGAAGTCGGGCGGCTGTTCAACAACAATGAGCTGATCGTCGCCGAAGTGCTCCAATCGGCGGAGGCGATGAAAGCCGCAGTCAGCCACCTCGAGCAGTTCATGGAGAAGAGCGCCACATCGTCGCGGGGCAAAGTGTTGCTCGCCACGGTGAAGGGAGACGTGCACGACATCGGCAAGAATCTGGTCGAGATCATCTTTTCGAACAACGGCTATCAGGTGATCAATCTGGGCATCAAAGTGCCCCCGGAGGATTTGATCCGCGCCTACCGGGAGCACCACGCGGACGCCATCGGGTTGTCTGGGTTGCTGGTGAAAAGCGCGCAGCAGATGGTGGTGACGGCGCAAGATCTGCGCGAGGCGGGCATCCGGGTTCCTTTGCTTGTGGGCGGCGCGGCGCTTTCAGAAAAGTTCACGGTTTCCAAGATCGCGCCGTCCTACGCCGCACCCACGTTCTATGCGAAAGACGCCATGACCGGACTGCGGCTGCTGAATGAGATTATGGACCCGGCTTCGCGTGATGCCGTTCTGGCGGCTCATACACGCCGCGCGGAAGACGCCCCGGCGGCTGCCCAACCGGCGGCGAACCGCTCAGTGGCGCGCAGCCCCAAGGTGCGCACGGACATTCCCATACCGCCTGCGCCGTACCTCGACCGCCGCGTGCGAACGGTTCCGCACCTGGCCGAGATTTGGAGTTACATCAATCCATACATGCTCTATGGGCGGCATCTGGGTTTTCGCGGAAACTTCGAAAAGCTGCTTGCGGAGCGCGATGAAAAAGCCCTGAAGCTTTTCCACGACGTCGAAAAGGTAAAGCAGTACGCCGCCGGCTTCATGCGCGTGCGCGCCGTGTGGCAGTTCTTCGAAGCTGAAAGGGACGGCAACGCCATTTGTCTTTTCCGCCCGGGCGAAAGCGAACCCGTGCACCGCTTTGTCTTCGGAAGGCAGTCCAAGCAGGACGGGCTGTGCCTGAGCGACTATATCCTCGACCCGGTGGACGGCGCGCGCGACCATCTGGCGCTTTTCGTAGTCACCGCCGGAGAAGGGGTGCGCGAACACGCCGAGCGCGCCAAGGAGGCGGGCGAGTACTTCCTTTCGCATGCTCTCCAGGCTTTGGCGATC
>FWPV01006842.1_pt1 | contig 20741 bp, 23 predicted proteins | sample 2228371 | NCBI WGS metagenome assembly FWPV01 (sample SAMEA103939776, study PRJEB20133) | metagenome | reverse complement strand
GCGAGGCAACAGGGCTTTTTGCTGTGGGAATGGCTCTATAGCTTCAAAGCCTACGCCTTGCAGCGGCTGTATCTGTTACTGCCGGAGCCACAGGCTTCATTACTTGCCGGCATCCTGCTCGGCGTGGAAAGCGGCATTCCCGATGCGCTGAACGAGGCTTTTGTCGCCACCGGCACAAGTCACATTGTTGCCATTTCCGGCTTCAACCTCACCATTATTGCGGGAGTTTTTGCCCAAACAGCCGGACGCTTGCTGAAAGGACGTGGCAAAACGCTTCTGCCGTTGGTGGGATTGTGGCTCTACACCGTCCTGGTGGGAGCGTCGGCGGCGGTATTGCGGGCTGCCGTCATGGCAACGGTGGCGATTGTCGCCCGCCGCGAAGAGCGCGCGACCCACGGGCCAACGTCACTGGCGGCAGCGGTGTTGTTCATGGCGCTGCTCAATCCCTATGTACTATGGGATGTGGGTTTTCAGCTCAGCCTGACGGCCACGCTAGGGCTGATCCTTTACGTCGAGCCGCTGACCCGCCTGTTCCGGCGACTCTTCGAGCATTTCACCAACCCGACCCGCGCCCAGCAAATCGTCGGCTGGCTGAGCGATGCCTTCATCGTCACCCTCGCCGCACAGATCACCACCATCGGCGTCATCGTCGGCGTTTTCCATCGCGTCTCGCTGGTCACCCTGCTGACGAATCTGCTGATTTTGCCTGCGCAACAGTACGTTATGTTCAGCGGCGGCATCGCCCTCATCGCCGGCTTGCTCTTTCAGCCGCTGGGACAACTGCTGGCCTGGATTGCCTGGGTTTTCCTCACCTATACGATTGTGGTTGTACGTTGGACGGCGACTTTTCCGCTGGCCTCCCTTGAACTCGGTAACATCACCCTGCCGCTGGTGTGGGGCTACTATCTCCTCTTGGGATTGTTCACATGGTGGTATAGCTTCCCCATGGCGGAGCGACGCCGTCGCTTGCTTGCCTTACGAGCGGTCAAACCCTGGCAAAAGGTGACGGCAATCGCCATCATTGTTCTGGGCATAGGCTACTTTTATGCCGCGCCGGATGGGCGTTTGCATGTCTTCGTGCTGGATGCCGGTCAGGGCGATGCCATCTTCATCCAAACGCCGGCCGGTAGACAAATCTTGATTGACGGGGGCAGCGATGCACGCCAGACCCTTGCCCACCTCGGACAGCGCATGCCCTTTTGGGATCGTCGTCTGGATATGGTCATTCTCACCTCACCGGATGCAGATCGTCTGACGGGGCTGATTCCCGTCCTGGAACGGTATAGGGTGGATTTCGTCAATCACGGGCCGGAAAGTGGTAAAGGCAATGCCTACACGCAGTGGGAGACACTGCTGGCAAGCCGTCCGGCGGAAAGCGTGGGGATGTTGTGGGCCGGGATGGCCTGGTCACTGGATGAGGGCATCATCCTGTATACCCTCTGGCCTGAAGAAGGGGAAAATGGGCCGCTGGTTTTGCGGCTGACCTACGGCGCCACCAGTTTTCTCTTCGGTGGCGATGCTACGGCGTGGGTGGAAGAAGTCCTTGTCGCCCGTGACGGCGTCGGCCTGCGCAGCAACGTGCTTGTGCCGGCACGGCATGGGACAAAAGCCGCCTCCGGCGTAGCGTTTTTGCAGGCCGTCGCGCCGGAGGTTGTCGTCATCAGCGGGGCAAACGCACCCGATGCCACCGTTCTGGCGCGGCTGATGGGTAAGCCGCGCTATCACACAGCGGTGGACGGCACCATCGAATTGATCTCAGATGGTCAAAGAATCGAGGTAGCGCGTAGCCGCCGCTGAAGGGTTATTCCAACAGCCGCGGCTCGCAGTAACTCGGCCAGCCGTGCGGCAAGTCAATGTCGCAGACTTCGGCGCCCAGCGGATAGTGGGCCAACTCCGATGCCAGCTCCAATCCCCTCACGATATCATCCGGCCGCGGCCCGTGGGGGGCGGGCAGCACGCCGGCGGCCCAGAGCCCGAAACGCACGCGCTGGCCGAGGTCGCGCAGCCATTCGGCGGTCTTGATGCGCCGACCTTCGGCAATTTTGAACAGGATCAATTCCCCTTTCCCAATGGCTTCAAGAATTGCGTCAATGTCATCGTACCCCATAGTCTTGGCAATATCACGTGCCCTGTCAATCATCCATGCCTCCTATAAAAGCGCTACAGCCAGAAGTTTAGTATCTTACAAGTAAAATCCTTGCCCACCGGACAAGAATTTCACCACCACGGACACAAGGGACTCGAAGGGAGAAAAAAACTCGGTGATCCTTTGTGTCCTTAGTAGTTTTGGTTCCGGCGCGTCCGGGCTAGACCTTATGCCAATGACGAGAGCGTGATTAAAACAAAAGCCACCCGGCCGATGATCGGGTGGCTTCAGAATCCATAAACAAGTTAGGCGGCGATCAACGATTTCGCCAGAGCCACCGCGCGGCTGGCATCGGGCGCATAACCGTCCGCTCCGATCTCCCGCGCGTAGGCATCCGTCACCGGCGCACCGCCGATGATGACCTTGACCTTATGGCGCACACCGGCTTGCTTGAGCACCTCAAGCGTGGTCTTCATATTCGGCATCGTCGTGGTCAACAGCGCCGACATGGCCAGGATGTCAATATGCTGATTAACCACCGTGTCGAGGAACTTCTCCGGCGGCACATCTACACCCAGGTCCAGAATCTCGAAACCTGCGCCTTCCAACATCATACACACCAGGTTCTTCCCAATATCATGCAAATCGCCCTTGACGGTCCCGGCAGCAACTTTGCCCACCGGCTTGACGTCCGCCGCAACGAGCAGGGGCCGCAAGAGGGCCAAACCGGCCTTCATCGCGCGCGCTGCGATCAGCATCTCAGGGACGAAATACTCGCCCTCCTCGAAAAGCCGTCCTACCTCGGCCATCGCTGCAATGAGGCCTTCTTGCAGAATATCGCTCGGCGCGACGCCGGCCGCAATGGCCTCCTGTACTTTTTCCTGGGTCAGAGGCATATCCCCTTCCATCACACCGCGACGAATCACTTCCAGTAAGCTGTCCATAACCTAACCTTCCTTCAAGTTGATGATCTCTGATGAATGACGACCTAGAGCACTTTCCGCACAGCCTCGAGTTGCCCGGCGCTACCGAGCATCTCGTTTTTGTGGGCGATGAATTTGGCATACTCCGCCATAAAGACTTTGCCGATCGGCCGCAGATCGAAGTTCTCGGGGTGTTCGAGGAAATACTCACGATGGACTCGTGTCCACACCAGACGGCCATCGGTATCAATGTTGACCTTGGTCACCCCCAGTTCGGCAGCGCGGCGGAATTGGGTTTCGTCCACTCCCTTCGCGCCTTTAAGGTTGCCGCCGGCGGCATTGATGCGCGCGACTTCTTCCTGGGGCACCGAGCTGCTGCCATGCATAACCAGGGGGAAGCCCGGCAGTTGGCGCTGGATTTCGGCGAGGACATCAAAGCGCAGGGCCTGGGCGCCGCTGAACTTGAACGCTCCATGGCTGGTTCCAATGGCGCAGGCCAGCGAGTCGCACCCGGTGCGCTCGACGAATTCGCGCGCCTGGGCAGGATTGGTCAATTTGGCATCGGACTCGTCCACTTTGACGTGTTCCTCCACCCCGCCCAACTGGCCTAATTCGGCCTCGACGACGATACCCTTGGCATGCGCTGCTTCCACCACGCGCCGGGTGATGGCAATATTGGTCTCGAAGTCCTCGTGGCTGGCGTCAATCATCACCGAGCTGTAGAAACCGCTGTTGATGCAGTCGTAACAGGTCTGCTCGTCACCGTGGTCCAGATGCACGGCGAAAATGGCCTCCGGAAAAATCTGATCGGCAGCGCGGATAAGGGCTTCCAGCATCAATTTGTGCGTATATGAGCGGGCGCCCTTGCTGATTTGGATGATGAAAGGGGCGTGACTGTCCAGGTTACCACGAAACAACCCCATCGTCTGCTCAAGGTTGTTGATGTTGTAGGCGCCGATGGCATATTTGCCATAAGCATGCTTAAAAAGTTCTTTGGTTGAAACGATCATGGCTCACTCCTTAACATAGTTATCGGTTAACGGTTATCAGGTTCAACACTGGCATTGTATGCTATTTTTGTGCTTACGCAAATGATAGAGTCGGCGGTCGTCAATCACACAGGACTTGCAGTTCCCTGAATTTTACCGCTGAGAACGCAAAGGGCGCAGAGATTTTACAATTTCTCAGCGGCCTCAGCGGCCTTTGCGGTAAAAAACAGTCGCGTCTGCGTAAGTCCTATCACATAGTCTGAACGGCATACCCCTACGCTTGCGCGATATCACCCTCCGTGTTGCTGCGGCACGGCGGATGATAACCCACCAGCAAAATTTAAGCGGGAGAGCCTTAGCGAAAATCCGCGGTCGGCAAGTCGCTGCAGCTAGGGACGCGGATACAACCCCAGCGCGGTGACGAGCTGCGGGATAACGGCCGTCCAGTTTACCGCCATGATATGCAGGCCGCGCACGCCCTCGATCCCCCGCAACTGCTCCGCCAGCTCATAAGCCAATTCGAATCCCACCTTTTCGTGATCTTCTTTGGCTGTGAACTTGGCAAAACGGGCGTCAATCCACTCCGGGATGTCCATGCCGGCGACATCATGGCGCATGTACTCGATGGCCTTGGGCGAGCGCATCGGCCCCAGCCCGGCCAAGATGGCCACTTTCTCATGCAGCCCTAAATCAACAATGCGCGCCATAAACTCGCGGAAACGCGGTACATTGTAAATGGACTGGGTCTGGATAAACTGCGCGCCCGCCGCCACTTTCTTGGCGACACGCACCGGGCGGAACTCATAAGGAGGCGCACACGGGTTTTCGACCGCCCCGATGAAGAAATCGGGGGCAATTTTGGGAATGGTCTCGCCGTTTTCGAAGACGGGACCATCGCGCATCATCCGCATCATCCGCACCAGGTTGAGCGAATCAACATCATAGACCGGCTTGACATGGGGGTGATCGCCCGTGACCACATGATCCCCGCTGAGCGCCAACACGGTGTTGATACCGAACGCCGCCGCACCGATCAAATCCGCTTGCAGCGCCAGGCGGTTCCGGTCGCGGCAGGTAAGTTGGAGCACCGGTTCCAATCCCGCCTGTTTAAGCATAATGCTGGCCGCCAGACTGGCCATGTGGACGCGTGCAGATTGGTTGTCGGTTGTGTTATAGGCATCCGCATAGCCGCGCAATTGGGTGATTTGCCGTTGTATGACCGCCGGATTCGGGCCAACCGGTGGGCCGACCTCCGCTGCCACCGCGAAGTGTCCTTCGCGCAACACGCGCGCGAGATTGCTTGCCCCGGCATAGTTCAGTTCCATGAGCGTCCCTCCAGCACTTCATCGGCATAATGCACTGCCGGGTCGTTGCCGGTAGTAATCGCGTCGCGCTCCAGGGCGTGCGTCACCCACGATGAGAGGCCCTCAAGCCGCCAATCCACCGGCGCATTGAGGCGCGTCATTTCGGCGCGATAGGGTGTGCGTGCGCTGCGTTCCCACGCCTTCACCCACACGCACCACTTTTCGGGGTAGACCTCGCAATGCCCGTTGGCGCGGACGCCGCCGCACGGCCCGTTGCGCAATTGTTTGGGGCAGGTCATCGGGCAGGTCATGCCGGTGTAGTGCAGGACGCACTGCCCACATTCGCGGCAATCGAACAGCGGCTTTTTGATGAGCATTTCGGGCGTCCGCAGCCACTTCGAGGCCCGTTCCAGGCCCAGCCGCGCGAAGATGGGCCGCATCCAGCTCAACACGCGCAGCGTCAATTCCCATGCCCAGACCAACGGCTTGGGATGATCTTGGATGAAAGCACGCAGCGACATTTAGGCTCCTCCTCTACGAATGGCGAGTTGCGAGTTGCGGGTTGCGAGTTAAGAGTTAAGAGTTAAGAGTTAAGAGTTGCGAATCATGCATCACGAATTGTGAATATAACACAGATAACGGGGGTGGCAAATGATCGGAATGTATTGGCGGACGTCGAGGTTATAGGTAACGTCTGGTCTTCTTGACTTGATTCCCGAACGAATAAAATTATCAGAGGAGATGGGACTTCCATCCCAATCACCGATTACCATTCACCAAAAGCGAGGTTTACGATGGACAACGATACGATTTATATTCCTGTAGATGTGCTCCACGCCTTTATGATTGATACGTTCAAAGCGCAGGGCGTGTCTGATGAAGACGCGCGGATTTGCGCGGACATTCTGATCGCCTCCGACTTGCGCGGGATCGAGTCGCACGGCGTGGGACGGCTCAAGTATTACTACGACCGCATCCAGGCCGGGGTGCAGTTCCCCACGGCGCAGATGGAGATCGTCAAGGATGACGGGGCGACGGCGCTGATCGATGGACATCACGGCATGGGCCACCCCACGGCCTACCGTGCGATGAAGCTGGCGATCCAGAAAGCGAAGCAGTACGGCCTGGGCGCGGTAGCGGTGCGCAATTCGACGCATTTCGGCATCGCCGGCTACTACCCGCTGATGGCCGTCCAGGAGGGAATGATGGGCCTGGCGGTGACGAACGCGCGTCCATCCATTACCCCGACCTTCGGCGCGGAACCGATGCTGGGCACGAACCCGATTGCCTTTGCCGCACCCTCCGATATGGATTACCCCTTCTGCTTCGACGGCGCGACGTCGATCTGCCAGCGCGGCAAAGTGGAAGTGGCGGACCGCGCCGGGAAGCCGATTCCCGCGGGGTGGGTGATCAGCTCGGAGGGCGAGTTGCTGACGGACCCGGCGCAAATCCTGGCCGATCTGGGCAAGGACAAGGCCGCGCTGTTGCCCCTGGGCGGGGCAGGCGAGTTGTTCGCGGGCTACAAGGGCTACGGCCTGGCGACGATGGTGGAAATCCTCTGCGCGTCGCTCTCCAACGGCGCGTTCCTGAAGGATTTGCTCGGCTTTGCGCCGGACGGCTCGCGCCGCCCGTTTATGGTCGGCCATTTCTTCCTGGCAATTGACATCGCGCACTTTATTCCCGTGGAAGTTTCGCGCAAAGTGACGGGCGATATCATGCGCGGATTGCAGGCCGCCCGCAAGGAACCGGGCCACGACCGCATCTACGTGGCCGGGGAGAAGGAGTTCGAGAAAGAGAAGATCGTCCGCGCGCAAGGCGTCCCCGTCAATGCAAACTTGCGCAAGGAGTTGCAGGTGATGCGGGATGCGTTGGGCATCGGCGGGTATGAGGCGTATTTCTGAGACAGGAGTAGGGAGTAAAGAGTAAGGAGTAAAGAGTAAGGAGTAAGGGATAAGTGAACATACTCCATACTCCATACTCCATACTCCATACTCCTTACTTCATACTTCAGGAGGAGCGTAGTTATGGCAAATCGTGAGAATTTGGTCTTTCTGGCCGTTGATCTTGGCGCGGAGAGTGGGCGGGTGGTGGCGGGGACGTTCGATGGCGAGCGGATGAGGCTGGAGGAAGTCTCTCGCTTCTCCAACGGGCCGGTCGGCGTGATGGGGCACTTGCATTGGGACGTGCTGCGGCTGTGGAACGACATCAAGGCCGGGCTGGCGAAGGCCGCGCAGCGATACGGTCGCCATATTGCGGGCATCGGGCTGGATACGTGGGGTGTGGACTTCGGGCTGCTGGACGCGCACGACGAACTGCTCGGCAATCCCTACCACTACCGCGACAGTCGCACCGACGGGATGATGGAGCGCGCCTTCGAAAAGGTCTCGCGCGAGGCAATCTTCGAGGCGACGGGTATCCAGTTTTTGCAGTTGAATACGCTCATCCAGCTTGTGGCGATGGTCGAGGCGCAGTCGCCGCAGTTGGAGATGGCGCATACGCTGTTGATGATGCCCGACCTGCTCAACTTCTGGCTGACAGGCCGCAAGGCGAACGAGTTTAGTGACGCGACGACGAGCCAGTGTTACGATCCGCGCGCGGGCACGTGGGCTTACGCGCTGTTGGAAAAGCTCGGCATCCCCACGCGCATTTTCCGCGATGGCGACAAGGACCGCATCGTCCCGCCGGGGACCGTGCTGGGGACGCTGCTGCCGTCCGTGGCCGAGGAAGTCGGCCTGGGCGCGGTCCCTGTCATCGCGCCGGCCACGCACGACACCGGTTCGGCGGTCGCCGCCGTGCCGATGGACCCGGCGAACGCGATCTACCTCAGCTCCGGCACGTGGTCGCTGATGGGCGTGGAGTCCAAAGTCCCGATCATCAACGACACAATGCTGGCTTACAACTTCACGAATGAGGGTGGCGTGGATGGCACGTTCCGCGTGCTCACGAACATTATGGGGCTGTGGCTGGTGCAGGAATGTCGCCGCGAATGGCAGCGCGCGGGCGAGGAGCACGACTACGGCGAGATGGTGGAGATGGCGGCTGCTGCGCCCGCCTTCGGCCCGCTGATCTACCCCGGCGATGGCCGCTTCTTCGCGCCGGGCGATATGACGCCGCGCATTCGCGCCTTCTGCCGGGAGAGCGGGCAAGCCGTCCCGGAGACGAAAGGCGCCGTGCTGCGCTGCGCGCTCGAAAGCCTGGCGCTGGAATATCGCTGGGTGGCGGAGAAGCTGGACGCGCTCACCGGCAAGCGTCTGAGCACGATCCACATCATCGGCGGCGGCGCGAAGAACGAGTTGCTCGACCAGTTTGCGGCGGATGCAACCGGCCGCACCGTCGTCACCGGCCCCATTGAAGCCACCGCGCTCGGCAACGTGCTCGTGCAAGCGATTGCGCTCGGTCACATCGGTTCGATTGCCGAAGGCCGCGAAGTCGTCGCGCGCTCGTTCGAACTGAAGACCTTCGCGCCGCGCGATACGGCGGCCTGGGACGCGGCGTACCGGCGGTATCTGGGGATTAGGAAACAGTGATCAGGAATTCGGGAGGACAGACGAATGATTGGCTTTGAACAGGTTGTAGGTATGGTGATGGACTTGCCCTTTGAGCAGCAGGAAATGCTCAAGGACTTGATCACGAAATGGCATATTGAGGCGCGATGGGCAGAAATCGCACGCGATGCCGAGGAATCATTGACGCTCTATAGGACCGGACAACTGAAACCGCAATCGGCGCAGAAGATTATTGCAGAGGTAACCGCATGAAAGTTCTCTTTATCGGCGGCACGGGCATTATCAGTACAGAAGTCAGCAAGCTGGCGGTGGAGCAGGGAATCGAGTTGTACTTGCTCAATCGCGGGCAGCATAAGGTGGACATTGCGGGCGCGCGCGTGATCACCGGCGACATCCACCAACCGGCGCAAGTACGAGAATCGCTGCGTGGGATGAAGTTTGATGCCGTCGTGGATTGGATCGCTTACACGCCCGATCACGTGGAGCGCGACATCGAACTGTTCCGGGATAGCGCGCGGCAGTACATCTTCATCAGCTCGGCGTCGGCCTACCAGAAGCCGCCCGCGCATCCGATCATCACCGAATCCACGCCGCTGCACAACCCCTACTGGACCTATTCCCAGAACAAAATCGCCTGCGAAGAACGCCTGCAACGCGCCTACCGCGAGGAGAACTTCCCGATGGTCATTGTGCGCCCGTCGCTCACCTACTCCTCGGTGTTCCCGATAGCGATCGGCGGGTGGGGGTGCTACACGCTGGCGGACCGGCTGCTCAAAGGCCGCCCGATCATCATCCACGGGGACGGCAGCTCGCTGTGGACGGTGACGCACGCGGCGGACTTCGCCAAAGGCTTCGTCGGGCTGCTCGGCAACTCACAGACGCTTGGGCACGCCTTCCACATCACGTCGGACGAGGTGTTGACGTGGAATCAGATTTACGCGACGATCGCCGATGCGCTCGGTGTGGAGGCGAACGTCGTCCACATCCCCTCGGACTTCATCTACAAGATCAATCCACCACTCGGCGCGGGCTTGCTCGGCGACAAGACGTGGAGCGTCATCTTCGACAACAGCAAGATCAAGACGTTCGTGCCCACGTTCCAGGCGACGATCCCCTTCCGCGAGGGCATCCGCCGCACGCTGGCCTGGTTCGATGCGGACCCCGCCCGCAAGCGCGTGGATGAGGTCGTGAACCGCGAGATGGATGAGATCATCGCGGCGTATCAACGATCACTATGAATTTACAGTAGCTACGCATTTGCTTTTTTCGACAGGATTAACAGGATTTTCAGGATTAGAAAACAGTTTTCATCCTGTTAATCTTGTAAATCCTGTCCCAAGCAGATAAACCGCGTAACTGCTGAGTTTATGGTTCAGGCGGTCGTCTGTTGTGGAGGGATAAAATGGGAACATCCAAGATATTGAAACAAGCAGTGCAAAGTGAGGATTGGCTGGCGCTCATCATCGGGCTGACGCTGGCGTGGTTGGCGGGCGTCGGCGTTCTGGTCAAGATTCCGTGGCCGGTCTTCGGCTGGTTGAAGTGAGAGGGTAGCGATGCACGAAGCAAAGTCAACGGCAAAACATCCTGCACCCCATCCACAGGTCTGGCAAGTCTTGGCCGGACTGGGATTGGTCTTTGTGCTGGCGGTGTTAGTGGCAGAGTTGGATACCGGCATCGCGGCGTGGTTCAAAGCGCGCGGGGTCGGCAAGAACCCGCTGGAATATCCGCTCACGGCAGCCGTGGTGGGCTTGTTGGCGAACTGGATTTTGCGCCGCACGAAGGCCCATGCCTTTGTCAAACCTGGCGTCCGCACCGAGCTGTTTCTCAAAGTCGGGTTGGTGTTGTTGGGCGCGCGCGTCAGCCTGGGCGAGGTGATGAGCAAGGGGCTGGGCGGGCTGGTGCAGGCGGTCATCATGGTCAGCGCCGTGTTCTTCTTTACCTGGTGGTTGGCGGGGAAGTTCAAACTCGCGGCGACGCTCAAAGCGGTGATGGCGACCGCCGTCTCGATCTGCGGCGTCTCGGCGGCGATTGCGGCGGCCGGCGCGGTGCTCGCCAAAAAGGAAGAGGTGACTTACGTGACGGCGCTCGTCATCATCACCGCGCTGCCGATGATGGTGCTGATGCCCTGGATCGCGCAGACGATTGGCTTGTCGCCCACGGTGGCCGGGGCCTGGTTCGGCGGCAACATTGACACGACGGCGGCGGTCGTCGGCGCGGGCACGATGTTCGGCGCGGAGGCGCAGGCGGTGGCGGCGGTCGTCAAAATGGCGCAGAACGTCTTTATCGGCGTCGCGGCGTTTCTGCTGGCGCTGTATTTCGTGACGACGGTCGAGCGCAAGGGCAACGAAAAACCGAGTGCGGCGGTGATCTGGCAGCGCTTCCCCAAGTTCGTGATCGGCTTTGTGCTGCTTTCCGTGCTGGCTTCGCTGGGTGTCTTCAATGCCGACGCGCTCAAGGCGCTCGATGCGCTTTCCAAGTGGGCTTTCACCTTCGCCTTTATCGCCATCGGCATTGATCTGGCGTTGGGTAATTTACGCGGCCTGGGGTGGCAGCCGCTCTTCGTCTACATGGCGGCGACGGTTTTCAATACACTGTTGGCCTTGGGGGTGTCCTCGGTCATCTTTGGCGCGCTGGGATTGTAGATTCCCTGTTACCTTTTTCGCCGTACTGCGACGAGATACGTAGATTCCCAAATCTGTTCAGCAAAGGAGTTGCTTGTCTATGCGTTACGTAGTGCGGTCCCTGTTAAGTTTGTCGTTGGTTTTGGTCTTTCTGAGCGCCTGTGCGACGCCGACGCCGCAGGCGGGGTTGCCCAACCCGGCCTCCGAAAACTGCGTCAAGCAAGGCGGCACCCTCACCATCCAGAAACGCGGCGATGGCGGCGAATATGGGGTCTGTCTCTTCGAGGACAACCGGCAATGTGAGGAATGGGCTTTGCTGCGCGGCGACTGCCCGGTGGGCGGCCTGAAGATCACGGGCTACGCCACCCAGGCTGCGCAATACTGTGCCATCACGGGCGGCGAATACCAAATCACCGCCAATGGGAACACGGATCAGGAAAAGGGTACTTGCACGTTCAAGAATGGACGCATGTGCGATGCCGGTGACTATTTCGCTGGGATATGCGACCCGAACACGGCGCCTGAAGCCTCGTACAGCGATCCCTTCGCCTATTGCGCCGCGGTCGGGACGGTGGATGCGCCGGATGCGCGTTACACCGGTGAAAAACTGCCGCAATCTGTTGTGGACGGCATGGTGCGGGCCGGGGTCGTCACCGCCGATGCGCCGGCGGAAATCCAACAGCACGCCACGTGGCGGTGTATGGCCGGGAAGGTGTGGGTGTGCCATTTCGGGGCCAACATCCCGTGCCTGGACAAAGCGAACACCGATCAGACGCCAACCGCCGAGATGAACAAATTCTGCGAAGAGAATCCCGCAGCCGATACCATTCCGGCGGCGGTCACGGGGCACGCCACCGTCTATGAATGGAAATGCGCGTCGGGGAAACCGGAAGTCGTCAGGCAAGTGCTGAGCACGGATGCGCAGGGGTATCCGGTCGAGTTCTGGTACGAGCTATCGCCGCAATAATCAGGACTGACGCAAGTTCCTCGAATTTTACTGCTGAGAACGCTGAGGGCGCAGAGTTTTTTTATGATTTCTCAGCGTCCTCAGCGTCCTCAGCGTCCTCTGCGGTTAAAAATTGCCGCGTCTGCGAAAATCAGCGTCCAATGGCTTTTCTGCATTCATTCGTAACTTACGTGGATGGGTGCAGGGCGTAGCCCAGGGCTTCGGCGGCGATCACGATCTGGGCCTCTGTGACCTGGGTTTCGTCGTACTCCACCTCCAGCCGCTGCTTGCGATAGCTCGCGGCGATGCGGCGGATACCCGGCAAGTCATCTTCGAGACCTTCCAGGCGCATCACACACGCGGGGCAGTGCATATCGGGAACTTGGAAGACTTGTTTCATCGTTACCTCACCGGTCGAAGACAATTTGACCCGAGTACATCCCCATCGAGCAACTGTAGCGCAGCACTTTGCCTGCCGGTTGTGGGGGAATTTCCACGGTGAATTCGCCGGTTGAGGGCAAGAGCTCTTCCACGCGCATTTCCGGGATGACCAACGCCAGCGAGCACGAACGGACGTTTTCGCTCACGAAGGTCAGGCGGGTGGGGACATCGGCGCGGGCCGACAGTTTCGCGGGACGGTAGCCGTTGTTCAAAACCGTAATCTGCAACTCGTTCGTCGCATTGCTTTCCGCGACCGGCGCTGTTGCCGGTGTGGATGTCACAGCCGGAGCGTCCGCTGCCTGCGTGAGTTGCGCCAACGAGAACGGCGCGCCCGCCAGATTCAGGCCGGAATCCACGGAGATCAGCCCCAATACCAGCAGAACGACCGCCACAGCCCGCGCGAAATTGCGTTCCAGCAATGATCCAAGCCGGGTCGCCAGGTAGACCACGAAGAAGAAAACGATGCTGCTGCCCAGCGTGAAGGAGGCCATCAGACCGGCGGCCTGAAGCGCGTTTCCGGTGCCCATCGCCAGCGCCATCATCGCCTGGGTGACGCCGCAGGGAATCAGCACAGTCAGCGCGCCGAGGATTAGCGGCGTAGCTGCGTCTGTCTCAGAAGCGCCGGCAGTCTTGGCCTTGCGGCGCAGGTAGCGCGTCACGGCGGCGGGCGGCTCGAAGACGAAATAGCGGAAAATCGAGTGTACGTTCAACATCCGCAGGCCGTTGCCGACCATAAAGATACCGATGGCGATCAAGAGCAACGCGCGGATAAGCGGGGTCAATTGCAGCATCGAACCGAGCGCACCGAGCAACAGGCCGAGCAAGGTGTACGCGACGAGTTTCGCTGCCAGGAACAGCAGGATCGGCAGCGCGCCCGGCGACTCGACCGGCGTTTGCGCTGGCTGCGATTTTGCCGCCGGCGACTGCGCCGGCCTTTTCTTGCGTTTGCTCCCCTTGCGCGACTGCGTCTCCGGCGGCGCGACCTGCGGCGCTAACGCCGTCGTCAGCAAACCGCCCTGCACCGCCAGACAACTCAATCCGCCCGTAGTCAAGCCCGTGATGAAGGCAATGAGTAATTGGTTCATATTTCCCCTTACCGTTTCCCGCCGTCCCACACGACGAAGGGCATGTTGATGACCACGCCTGGCTCTTCGAGCGTCACCTCGCCTGTCGCCGCCGCGTCCAACACTTCCGCCGCCGACTTGAGCACGCGCGCCGAAGTGGGATTGGCCCACGTCACCAGCACCAGACGGCGCAGCGGCGTGTAGCCGTCCGTGCCGGGCGGATTGTCGAACACGTCCGCCGCATAGCCGAGCGGCCCCATCCCTTCGATGCCGTTGGTAAATACATAGACGTTCGCCAGGGCGCTGGCGGGTGTCTCCGCCAACGAGGGGACGTGCAGCACCGGCGAGTCCATCATCTCCGTCAGCAATTGCGCCACGGTCGCCTCGGAGGCTTCGGTATGCATAAAGTAAATTTCGCGTCCTTCGGCGTACGCCATGCCGGCCGGCATAATGGCCGTCGTGCCCATCTTCTGCTTGGGCGCGCACGCCGCCAAAACGACCACACCTACTAACACTATTGCGATCCATTTCCTGGTCATAGTTGCACCTCTCATCATGGAGTTAAGAGTGAAGAGTTAAGAGTGGAGAGTACGAAGTATGCTCCTGCCCCCTAACTCCTAACTCTTAACTCTTAACTCTTAACTCTTAACTCTTCGCCTTCTTCAGCCGCAAGCTATTCGTGACCACGAACACGCTGCTGAAGGACATTGCGCCCGCCGCCAGCATGGGGTTGAGAAAACCCAACGCCGCCGCCGGAATAAGAATGACGTTGTAGAAGAACGCCCAGAACAGATTTTGCTTGATCGTACGCAGCGTCTTGCGCGAGAGCGCGACCGCCCGCACGACGCCGCGTAGATCGCCGGACATTAGCGTGACCGGCGCAGCGGCGATGGCGACGTCCGTGCCCGTACCGATGGCGATGCCGACGTCGGCCTGGGCCAGGGCGGGGGCGTCGTTCACCCCGTCGCCGACCATGGCCACGACCGCCGGTTTGCCGTTGACGGTTTCTGCTTGCAGCTTTTTGATTTCAGCCGCTTTGCCTTCCGGCAGCACTTCCGCCAGCACCGCGTCGAGGCCTACCTGCTTAGCGATGGCTTCTGCCGTCTTGCGGTTGTCTCCGGTGATCATCGCCACGCGCAGGCCCATCCGGTGCAACCCGGCAATCGCTTCGACCGAGCCGTCTTTGAGCGTGTCTGCCACAGCGATTACGCCCTGCACCACGCCATCCACGGCGACGAGCATGGCCGTCTTCGCTTCTGCTTGCAAGCGTTCCACTTCGGGCTGCAAGCCGTTGAGCGCATAACCGCGCGCTTCCATCATCCGCAGATTGCCCACCGCCACCGCGCGCCCATCTACCTCGGCGGAGACGCCAAACCCCGCCTCAGCCTGGAAGCCCACCGGCTCGGACAGTTGCAGCCCTCGCGTCGTCGCCTCCGCCCAAATCGCCTCGCCGAGCGGATGCTCCGAACCCTTTTCGACCGAAGCCGCCAGCCGTAGCAACTCGTGATCGGTAATGGGTAATGAGTAATGAGTAATGGGTAATGAGTAATGAGTAATGGGTAATGGGGCATGGATAGCCTCGTTACTCTTTGCTCCTAACTCATTACTCTTTACTCCTAACTCATTACTCTTTACTCCTAACTCATTACTCTTTACTCCTAACTCGCCACTCTTAACTCTTAACTCGCTACTCGCCACAACAATATCCGTCACCGCCGGCTGCCCCTTCGTGATTGTGCCGGTCTTGTCCAGGACGACGGTGGTGATGCGTCCGGCGCGTTCGAGGGCTTCGCCGTTCTTCAGCAGGACGCCCAATTCGGCGCCTTTGCCGGTCCCGACCATCACGGCGGTCGGCGTCGCCAGGCCCATCGCGCACGGACAGGCAATCACCAGCACGGCGACCATGTTGATCAGCGCGCGGGTGAAGGCGTTGGTATCTGCGTTGACCGGCAACGGCGGCCCGAGGAAGTACCAGCCCAAAAAGGTCAATGCCGCGATGCCGATCACGATAGGCACAAACACCGCCGAAATCTGATCCGCCAACTGCTGAATGGGCGCTTTGCTGCCCTGCGCCTCCTCGACGAGACGGATGATCTGCGCCAGCGCGGTCTCCTTGCCCACCTTCGTCGCCTCGAACTTGAGCAGCCCCAGTTTGTTGAGCGTCGCGCCGATGACGGGGTCGCCCGGCCCTTTCGTCACCGGCAGCGATTCGCCGGTGAGCATGGATTCATCCACCGACGAGCGGCCTTCGATCACCACGCCATCCACGGGGATTTTCTCGCCAGGACGTACCAGCACCACGTCGCCCACACGGACCGCGTCCACAGGAACCTGCATTTCGACGCCGTCGCGCACGACCTGCGCCGTTTTCGCCCCCAGGCCCATCAGCTTCTTGATGGCCTCGGAGGCGCCGCCTTTCGCGCGCGCTTCCAGGAGTTTACCCAGCCGCACGAGGGTGATGATGACGGCGGACGTTTCTAGGTAGACGTGCCCATCGAGCCAACCGAAGACGATGGGGAGCGAGTAGACGTAGGCCGCCGTCGTGCCGAGCGCGATCAGCACTTCCATATTAGCCGCGCCATTCCGTAACGCTTTGTACGCGCCCACGTAATACTGTGCGCCGACGTAGAACTGCACCGGCGTGGCGAAGGCCAGCATCACCCAATGCACCCAATCGGCGTGCGCCCACATGCCAAACAGGCCGAAATCACGCGCCATCGAGAATAGGAACAGCGGCACGGTGAAAATCAGGCCGATGATGAGCATCCGCTTCTGGTGGGCGATTTCAGCGGCGCGCGCTTTGGCTTCGGCGTCGTCGGCGTCGCCGCCCAATTCCAGCGCCTCGAAGCCGGCCTGCGAGACCGCTTTGCGAATCTCGGCCTGGCTGACGATGGTGGGCACGTAGCGCACGCGCGCCTTCTCGGTTGCCAGCGCGACCTGCGCTTCGAGCACACCGTTGAGGCTGAGCAAGGCTTTTTCCAATCGCCGCACATCATTATCGTCCGCGAGTCGCTTAATGATGAGTTCGGCTTCGCCGGTCGCCACGCCATAGCCCGCGCGTTCCACCCGCCCGATAAGGTCCGGTAGGAAGACCAGGGTGGGATCGAATTCCACCATCGCGCGCTCCGAAGAAAGGTTGACCACCGCGCCGGTCACGCCGTTCACGCGCTTCAGGCTACGTTCGACCGTTGCCACGCAGTTCGCGCAGGTCATGCCGGTGATGGGCAAAGTAATGGTATCGGTCATAGAAAGTTCCTTTCAGTCAGATAGTCGTGTAGTCGTTAGTCGTGTAGTCGTGTAGTCGTGTTTCCGACTATCCGACTACCTGACTACTCGACTAGCGGACTATTTGACTACTCGACGACCGGATAATTGATCTCGGCCAATAGGCTCTTGATCGCATCCTCGGTCGCCGGCGCTTCGAAGGAAATGGTTACTTGCTTGGTTTGCGCATCCGCTTCAACGGACCGTACGCCACGCAGATCGCCCACCTCGGTTTTGATCGTGCGCACGCAATGATGGCACGAAATATTGGGGATAGTGTATGTTACAGTTTGCATAGTAGCCTCCATATAATGTTTGTGATACGTGATTCGTAATTGGTAACTGGTAACTGGTAATTGGTAACTGGTAATTGGTAATTGGTAACTGGTAATCAGCGATTACCGATCACCAATTACATCTTCGTCGCCGCCTCAAACACGTCGCTGATTTCCTTGAGCACACGCTCGCGTTCTTGCGGATCGTCGCCGCGCACGGCGGTGATGACGCACGAGTTGAGGTGCTCTTCGAGGATTTGGACGCTGATTTTGTTCAGCGCCGCCTGCACGGCCTGAATCTGGCGGATGACGTCAATGCAGTAGGCGTCTTCTTCTAACATCCGTTGGATGCCGCGCAGATGGCCCTCGGTGGTTTTGAGCCGTTTGAGCGCCTCCTCGTGGTGCGCGCCGTGGCGCGTATGTTCGGTATGATTGTGTTCGTGCATAGGTTCCTCTTTTACGAATTTACCCCCTCCCCCCTGGAGGGGGGTACAAATTAAGTATACACAAGTTTGTTTTAATGTCAAGGCCGTGTTTTGCCAGGGGTGCATTTCAGAATGGGGGCGACTTTTCTTTGATGACACCGTAGAGCATACAGAGTCGCAGAGTTACCACAAATTTCTCCGCGCTCTCAGCGAACGCTGCGGTTAAATTAGACGTCCATCTAGCTTTTGCCCTCGAATTGAAATGCCCCCTTTTGCCAGCACGCGGAATCGTATTACACTTGAGCTACGCGGCGGGCTGTTGAACAGTATGGCGTTGGGATTTTTGGTGGGGATGGCGGCGTATCACGGGGTGCGGAGGATATGGGTGGACAGCAGACAGGGGCGGGCGCGATTTCCGATAGTTTGGTCTATACCTGCCTGCTTTGCTGCCGTGCAAAAACGGTGTAAAATGTACGGCAACGAGGAGGTGTACGATGGAAAATGTGAGCAAACTTACGGTGCGATTGAACCGGCGTTTGATTGAGGACGCCAAACGCTATGCCGAGCAACATCAGACTACGGTTACACAGTTGATCGCAGCTTATTTGCGCTATGTGACTGCTCAAAAACAGTCCCCGGACGATCTGCCGATTTTGCGGCGTTTGAGCGGGATTCTGCCGGCGGATATCTCTACAGACGTCTATCAAGACTATTTGGCGGAAAAATATGCCGGATGAGCCAAAATTGCGCGTGTTGTTCGATTTGAATGTCGTGTTAGATGTGTTGGCGCGGCGGCATCCGCATTACGCCGACGCTGCGCGGGTATGGGCTTACGTCGAATCCGGGCAAATGGAAGGGCTGTTAGCCGCGCACAGCGTCACCACGCTGTTTTACCTGCTGCGCCGTCATTTAGGATTGCCTCAGGCAAAACTGACGCTGTGTGATGTGCTGCGGGTATTTCGCGTAGCACCAGTGGATCAAGATGTGATTCAGGTCGCATTAGCTCTGGATTGGAATGATTTTGAGGATACCGTGCAGGTGAGTGTAGCTATAGCATCCGCTGTGGCTTACCTCATTACCCGGAATGAGGCAGATTTTGCCGGCGGCGCGATTCCCGTTATCCACCCGGCGAATTTCCCGCCGCCAGGTCAAGTAGATCGGTGATATTGACTTATCTGTAACAACGGCCCACCAAGATTATGGCGGGCCGTCCTTTTGGCAAAACGTGCTTTCCGACTTACTTCTTCACCGGCTTGTGGCACAGCCACCAGTCGAGGCAGCCTTCCTGCCCGCGCCGTTCGTCTGCTGTCTTGACGTCGCTCGGCGGCGGCACGATCACATCATCGCCGAACAGCTCGTTGTTGGGCCAGTTGGCAGGGATGGCGACTTTTTGGGCGTCGGAGACCTGGAAGCCCTTGATCATCCGCAGGAATTCGTCAAAGTTTCGCCCCAATTCCGCCGGATAGTAGAGAATGGCGCGGATGGTCGAATTCGGATCAACGAAGAACACGGCGCGAACGGTGTGCGTGGGGCTGCCGGGGTGGATCAGGCCCAACGTCTCCGCCACGGCGCCGGTATCGGCAATGAGCGGGAATTCGATCTTCACGTGCATGTGTTCTTCGATCCAATCGAGCCACTTGATATGGCTGAACACCTGGTCCACGCTTAGCCCGATCAACTCGGTATTCAGTTCGCGGAACTGCGCATAACGCTGCTGAAACGCATAGAACTCCGTAGTACAGACCGGCGTGAAGTCCGCCGGGTGGCTGAAGAGGATGAACCACTTGCCCTTCATTGCATCGGGCAGATGCATCTTGCCATGGGTGGTTTGCACCGTCATCTCCGGGAATTTGTCGCCAATCAGGGGAATACCTTTACCTTCCATTTTACACAACCTCCGTTTATTTTTGATTTTGGATTTCGGGACAGTAAAACTGTGCTAAAAAGCGAACGATGCGTTCGCCGCTAAAGCTCAAACTGCGTTCTGACACACCGGACAGATACCGTAAAAGTCGAAGCGCTGGCCGGTGATGCGATAGCCGGTCTGCGCAGTCAATTCTGCGATCAAGTCGGGCACGGCGACGAAAGGCGCATCGCTGATGCGGTGGCATTGCGTGCAAATAAGATGGATATGGGGAGCGAGTGTGCGACCATCGTAGTGGGTGTCGCCGTCGCTAAAACTGATTTCGATCACTTCGCCCATGTCTCTCAACAGGTTCAACGTCTTATACACCGTCGCTAAACTGGTGGTGGGGAAGCGCTCGCGAAGCCGCTCGTAGAGTTGCGCCGCGCTGAGATGCTCTTTGCCGTAAACGAGCATTTCCAGCAAGGCCAACCGCTGCGGGGTGATGCGACACTCCTGTTCTCGCAGTGGATCTTCCTTCGGGAGTGGATGCGGACACCGGCCTCACACTCGGGCCGCCGCTGTCGGCGGGACACGCGCTCGAGGAGGCGGTGGACGCGGATGTCACGGTCACATTTGGGCGGCCCAAGATAGGACTGGTCACCCACCCGGCGGCCACTTACGTCGGCCGGCTCATCGTTGCCGACATAGGCATTCCACGCGAAGCCTTTGCCTCCTCCGCCGGCCGCACCTATGCGCTGAACGGACCGGGGCCTGCGCCGCTTTTTCTGCCACGATGCGCCTCGGCCCACAAGGGGGACTTTGGTCACCTGGTGATCGTTGCGGGTTCAGTCGTCATGACCGGTGCGGCGGCGCTGGCGGCACTGGGGGCGTTGCGGATTGGAACGGGGCTGGTGACACTTGCGGTCCCTGAGTCGCTCAACGACATTATGGAGGCCAAGCTCACAGAGGCGATGACGATCCCGGTTCCCGAAGGCCAGAGCCGCGCATTCGGGATGGCGTCGTTGCCGAAGGTGCTCGAGATCATCGACAA
>FWPV01007078.1_pt1 | contig 20748 bp, 19 predicted proteins | sample 2228371 | NCBI WGS metagenome assembly FWPV01 (sample SAMEA103939776, study PRJEB20133) | metagenome | reverse complement strand
GGCGGTTTCCGGCGCGGCGCCCGCGAGGGCGGCCGCGGCGGCTACGGCGGCGGCGGCCGCGAGGGCGGCCGCAACCGTTACCGCTGATCCGGCTCAGCCGCAATCAGGCCTTTCGACGGGGTGTCCGGCGGGTTGCCGGGCACCCCGTTCTTTTCAGCCGGCGCGGCGGCGGGGGCGCGAAAGACCGTTGACGGCGGGCCGCCGGCGGGGCTTGCTGAGCGGGATGGCATTCCTGACCTGCCGGTTTTTCGCCGAGACGCTCGGGGTGAGCACCGCGATGAACGTGCTGCTGCCGCAGGCCACCGGCGGCGGCCAGATCGGCCTTGGCGGGGCCGCGCGCCGCGAGCGCTACCCGGTCCTCTACCTGCTGCACGGCTGGTCGGACGACGAGAGCATCTGGATGCGGCGCACGGCGATCGAGCGCCATGTGGCCGAACGCGGGCTGGTGGTGGTGATGCCGCGGGTCGAGTTGAGCTATTACCAGAACATGGCCAGCGGCATGCGCTATTGGGATTTCGTGTCGGTCGAGCTGCCCGATCTGTGTGCCCAATGGTTTCCCATCTCGACGCGGCGCGAGGACACCTTTGCGGCGGGCCTGTCGATGGGCGGCTACGGGGCGTTCCGGCTCGGCCTTGCCTGTCCGGACCGCTATGCGGCGGTCGCCAGCCTGTCCGGCGCCCTTGACATCCGGGCGGTGGCCGCCGGCCCGGCGGACCCTGAGCGGGCGGCCAAGCACGCCGCTATCTGGGGCGGCCAGGCCCGCGGCCCCGGCGAGGACAGCGACCTGTTCGCCCTGGCCGCCCGGGTGGCGCGCTCCAGCGGGCCGCGGCCGCGCCTGTACCAGTGGTGCGGCACCGGGGATTTTCTGTACGCCCACAACGTCCGCTTCCGCGACCACGCCCGGCGGTTGGGCCTGGACCTGACCTACCGCGAGGGCCCCGGCGACCATTCCTGGCCGCACTGGGACCGTGAAATCCAGGGCGTGCTCGACTGGCTGCCGATTGCCGGATTCCGCTCTTGAATCCGACGCGCGGACGGTTACCGATTCCGCCATGTCGAGCGAACCCTTCCGCAACCCCGACCTGCCGATCGAAGAACGCGTCCGGGACCTGATCTCCCGGCTGACCCTCGAGGAGAAATGCAGCCAGCTGCGCTATGATTCCCCGGCGATCGAGCGCCTCGGCATACCCGAGTACAACTGGTGGAACGAGGCCCTGCACGGCGTCGGCCGCGCCGGCAAGGCGACCGTGTTTCCGCAGGCCATCGGCATGGCCGCGACCTTCAACGTCCCGCTGATCGAGGCGGTCGCCGGCGCCATCGCCGACGAGGCGCGCGCCAAGCACCACGAGGCCGTCCGCAACGGCAGCCGCCAGCAGTACCAGGGGCTCACGTTCTGGACCCCCAACATCAACATTTTCCGCGATCCGCGCTGGGGCCGCGGCCAGGAGACCTGGGGCGAGGACCCGTTCTTCACCGGCGAGATGGGCGCGGCCTTTGTCCGCGGCCTGCAGGGCCGCGACCCCAAGTATCTCAAGACGGCGGCCTGCGCCAAGCATTACGCGGTCCACAGCGGCCCGGAGAAGGACCGGCACACCTTCGACGCGCGCCCCCCGCGCAAGGACTTCGAGGAGACCTACCTGCCGGCCTTCAAGCGGCTGGTGGACGAGGGCGTCGAGAGCGTCATGGGCGCCTACAACCGCGTCTATGGCGAGCCCTGCTGCGGCAGCGAGCTGCTGCTGCGCAGGATCCTGCGCGGGCGCTGGGGGTTCAAGGGGCACGTGGTGTCCGACTGCTGGGCGATCCGCGACTTCCACACCAACCACAAGGTGACGCGCACCGTCGAGGAGTCCGCGGCCCTCGCCATCCGGAACGGCTGCGACCTCAACTGCGGCAGCGTCTATTGCGACGGCCTGCTGGGCGCCGTGCTGTCCGGGCTGTGCAGCGAGGCCGACGTGGACGCCGCCCTTGCCAACCTGCTGCGCACCCGCTTCAAGCTCGGCATGTTCGACCCGCAGGAGCGGGTGCCGCACGCCGCCATCCCGCTCTCTGTGGTGGATTGCCCGGCACACCGGGAGCTCGCGCTGGAGGCCGCCCTCCAGTCGCTGGTGCTGCTCAAGAACCGCGACGCCGCGCTGCCGGTGCGCCCGACCGACCGTTACCTGACCGTGGTCGGGCCGCACGCCGCCAGCGTCGAGGCGCTCATGGGCAACTATTTCGGGCTCGGGACGCGCATGACCACCCTGCTGGAGGGTCTCGCCGAGGTGGCGCCGCCCCACCTGCGCATCGACTACCGCAAGGGCTGCCAGACGGACCGCCCGAACGCCAACGACATCGACTGGTCCATGGGCGAGGCCGCCCATTCGGACGTGGTCCTCGCCGCCATGGGCATCGACCCCAACATCGAGGGCGAGGAGGGCGACGCCATCCAGTCGCCGCACCGCGGCGACCGCGTCGACTGCGACCTGCCGGAAAACCAGAAGGCCTACCTGCGCCGCCTGGCCGGGGTGCTCCGGGAGCGCAAGAGCAAGGCGCGGCTGGTGGTGCTGCTGTTCGGCGGCTCGCACCTGACGGTGCCCGAGACCCACGAGCTCGCCGACGCCGTGCTGCAGGTCTGGTATCCCGGCCAGGCGGGCGGCACGGCGATCGCCAAGGTGCTGTTCGGCGAGGCGGCGCCGTCCGGCCGCATGCCGGTCACCGTGCCCTATTCGGTGGCCGACCTCCCGCCCTACGAGGACTACGCCATGGCCGGCCGCACCTACCGGTTCATGGACCCGGCGCGGATGCTGTATCCGTTCGGGTTCGGCCTCAGCTACACCACCTTCGCCTACGGCGGCCTGAAACTGGCGGCCGAGCGGCTGGCCACCGGCCAGCCCCTGCACCTTGCGGTCACCGTCACCAACACCGGCACGGCGGCCGCCCGCGAGGTCGTGCAATGCTATGTCAGCCGCGTCCACCCGCAGCCGGACGATCCGCGCTTCACCTTTGCCGCGTTCCGCAAGGTGCCGCTGCGGCCGGGCGAGTCCGCGCGCGTCGACCTGATGGTCGCCCCGTCGGTGTTTTTCCGCTACACCGCGGCGGGCGAGCACGTGCCGGCGCCGGGCGAGTACCTCCTGCATGTCGGCGGCTGCCTGCCGGTGCCGCGCAGCCGCGAGCTGGGCGCCCCCGCCTGGCTTGAGGCCCGCGTCCAGGTGGGGTGACTCCCAAAAATCCTACTCGTACTCGTACTCCTACTCGTACTCGTCGAAGAGAGGTAACGGGGGGTACGAGTACGAGTACGAGTAGGAGTAGGAGTACGAGTACGAGTAGGAGTACGAGTAGGGGGAGTGGAGAGAAATGGTTCTTCCCTGTCTTGCGCGGGTCCGGCCTTGGGGATGGGCGCGGCGGCCCTACGCGCCGGTGGAGCGCCCCGCCAGCTCGGCGTAGTTCTCAACGGTGGCGGGGTGCACCTCGACCCAGTGGCCGGGGGCCACCTCCTTGAATTCGCCCGGCTGGCTCAGCTCCTCCTCGCTGCACGGAAGCCAGGAACGGCGCGCGAAGGCGCACCCCGGCGGCGGGTCGATCGGCGAGGGGACGTCGCCCTTGAGCAGGATGCGCCGGCGCTTGGCGCGCGGCTCCGGCACGGGGATCGCCGAGATCAGCGCGCGCGTGTAGGCGTGCAGCGGCTCGCGGAAGATCACGTCGGCCGGGCCGAGCTCGACGATCTTGCCGAGGTACATGATGGCGATGCGGTCGGAAATGTGCTTCACGACGGCGAGGTCGTGGGCGATGAACAGGTAGGAGAGGCCGAACTGCCGCTGCAGGTCCAGCATCAGGTTGAGAATCTGGCTCTGCACGGAGACGTCGAGGGCCGACACCGGCTCGTCGCAGACCACGAGCTGCGGGTTCAGCGAGATCGCCCGGGCGATGCCGATGCGCTGCCGCTGACCGCCCGAGAACTCGAACGGGAAGCGGTCCACCGAGTCGCGCGGCAGGCCGACGGTGTCGAGAATCTGCATGACCCGGCGGCGGCGCTCGCGGCCGTCGCGGATGCCGTGGATGAGCAGCGGCTCCTCGAGGATGTTGCCGACCGAATGGCGCGCGTTGAGGGACTCGGCGGGGTCCTGGAAAATCATCTGGATGTCGCGCCGGAACGGCTTGAGGGCCTTGCCGCGCAGGCGGGTGATGTCGGCGCCCTTGAAGCGGATGGCGCCCTCGGTGACGTCGTAGAGGCGGCACACGCACTTGCCGAGGGTCGACTTGCCGCAGCCGGATTCGCCGACCAGGCCGAGGGTCTCGCCGGGATGGATGGTGAGCGAGACGCCGTCGACCGCCTTGAGTTGGGCGCGGGCGCGCAGCAGCACCCCGCCCCGGACGGGGAACCATTTGCGCAGCCCCTGGACTTCCAGCAGGGGCCGGCCGGCGGGCGCGGGCGCGGTTGTCGGGTCGGCGGCGGGCATGGCGGTCAGGCGGGCATGGCGTCGACGCGCACCACGGGGTGGTCCTCGACCCAGTGGCCGGGCGCGATTTCGACCAGCGGTGGGCGCTCGCTGCGGTAGGCCGCGGATGCCATGTAGGCGCGGGCCTCCGGGTGCGGCGAGCGCGGCGCGAAGCGGGCCCCGACCGGCAGCTCGAGCAGCCCGGGAACATAGCCCTCGATGGTCCGCAGCCGGGTCTTGCGCGGGTTTTCGAGGCGGGGGATCGATTCCAGCAGGCCCTTGGTGTAGAGGTGGGCCGGCCGGTGGAAGATGTCCTCGACCGTGCCCCGCTCGGCCACCCGCCCGGCGTACATGACCACCACCTCGTCGCAGGTCTCCGCGATCACCCCGAGGTCGTGCGTGATCATGATGATGGACATGTGCATCTCCGCCTGCAGCGACTTCATCAGCTCGAGAATCTGGGCCTGGATGGTCACGTCGAGGGCGGTGGTGGGCTCGTCGGCGATCACCAGGCTGGGCTTGCAGGCCAGCGCCATGGCGATCACCACCCGCTGGCGCATGCCGCCGGAAAGCTGATGCGGATACTCGGTGGCCCGCACTTCCGCCGAGGGGATGCCCACCTTGCGCAGCAGTTCCACCGCGCGGTCCCACGCCTCGCGGCGCGAGATGTCCATGTGCAGCAGCAGCGCCTCGCTGAGCTGCTTGCCGATCCGGTGCACGGGGTTGAGCGCCGTGAGCGGCTCCTGGAAGATCATGCCGATGCGGCCGCCGCGAATCTGGTGCAGGCGCTCCTCGGGGACCTGCAGGAGGTCCTCGCCGTCGAACAGGATGCGGCCGCCCAGAATTTTGCCCATCGGCTGGGGCAGCAGCCGGATGATCGACAGCGCGGTCACGCTCTTGCCGCAGCCGGACTCGCCCACCAGCCCGAGCGTCCGCCCGCGGGGAACACTGAAGCTGACACCGTCGACGGCGACGACCTGGCCGGCGTCCGTGTCGAACGCGGTCACCAGGTCCTGCACTTCCAGCAGCGGTTCCGGCAAGGCGTGCTCCTCCGGTCAGCGGTTGTGGGGCGCGTACTGGTCGTACACGCGGATCACCGGCGGGAAGGTCCGCCCGCTGCGGCGCGCCGCCAGGGTCTCGCGCTTCATGTCCTCGTCGATCCAGCTCAGGAAATATTCCCCGGCGCCGCGGCTGAGCTTGACGTTGAAGTCGTCCGGATAGCGCAGCCAGCGCCAGAAGGCCACGCGGTAGAACGGCTGCACGAAACCGGGAACGAAGGAGGCGTCCTCGTGCAGGATTTCCTCCATGCGGAAGGCCAGCCGCTTCATCTCCTCCGCGTCGGAGGAGCGCTGGTAGGCGTTGATGAGGGCGTCCAGCTCGGGGATCGCGAGCGACTGCAGGTTGTTGGTCTGGGTCTTGGGCTTGCGGTTGGGGTTGGGGGTCACGCCGTCCTCGAGGTACGGTACGTCGTAGGCGTTGACCGAGTGGAACGTCTCCCAGTAGCGCGGGTACATTTCCTGGCTGACGTTGAAGGCGGCGAAGGTGATCTCGTGGCGCTTCTCCTGGGCCATCTTCCAGCCGGTGGTGCCGTCGAGTATCTCGAGGCGGAACTCGAGCCCGGCCTTGGCGGCCTCCTCCTTGAGGATGGTCAGCAGGTCGCGGAAGGGCGGGTAGCCGGTGCTCAGGGTGAAGGCCAGCCGCTGGCCGCGGTCGTTGACCAGGATGCCGTCGGGGCCGCGGCGGGTGAAGCCGGCCCGGGCGAACGCCGCCAGCGCCTGGTCGACGTCGAACGGCCGCGCCCGCAGGGTCGGGTGGGTGAACTCGCCGTAGCCGTCCGCGGTCGTGTTCATGCGGATGTAGTCGCCGCGGAAATACTCGTTGATGATGCGGTCCCAGTTGGTCGCGAAATTGATGCCGACGCGGATGTCCCGGTTGTCGAGCAGCGGCTTGGCGGTGTTGATCCACAGGCCGTAGGTGGGGCGGGGCACCTCGTTGTAGAAGGCCACCTTGTGGATGTAGCCGGCCTGCACGTCGGGGTCGGAGTCCGGCAGCTTCTCGTAGTTGTACTCCGGCAGGTTGACCAGCCCGGTGCCGTCGAGCTGGCCGCGGCGGAACGTCTCGAACATCTTGGGGATGTCGCGGATGACGTCCAGCTGCAGGCGGTCCGGGTTGAAGCGGTGGCGCAGGAACCGCTTGTCCTGGGCCCACCAGTCCTGCAGGCGGGTGAGGGTGATGGAGCGCCCCTTGCGGATGTCCTCGTCGCGGATCACGTAGGCGCCGGTGGTCGGCTGGAAGCGCCACTGGTAGCGCTGCACGAAGTCGTCGCCGAGCTCGCGGTAGAAGTGGCGCGGCATCGGGCGCAGGTCGAGCACGCGCGAGTTCATGTCGGGCTTGAGCTCCGGCAGGCTGATGGCGAAGGTGAGGTCGTCATAGCGGGTGATGCCGGTGTACGATTCGGTGTACCAGTTGTTGTACCATGGGTCGCGGATGTGGCTGGACTGGAAGAAGAAGAACAGGAACAGGAAGTCGTCGCTGGTGACGGGGCGCCCGTCCGACCAGCGGGCGGCCGGGTCGATGCGCACGAACACGGTCTTGCGGGCCTTGTCGACCGCCCATTCCCGGGCGATTTCCGGGTAGTAGTAATGGCCGTTGGGGCCGATGTCGGTGATGTTCGGGTGGCGCCGCGCGATGCGCAGGGCGACGTCGTCGAGGATGAAGGGGCGGAAGGAGCCGTTGGCGTCGGGGCCCACCAGCCGCAGGGTGCGCGGGAAATCCTGCAGCGCGCCGTAGAGGGTGCCCCCCTTGCGCGCCTCGGGCGAGGCGAATTCGGGCAGGTCCATGCCGTCCTCCCAGACCAGGTCGTCGGGCAGATCGTCGGGGGTCTTGAAGCTGAAGAACAGCGGCACCGCCTCCATTGCGGCGTCGAACTGCTCGCGGGTGATGGCGCCGGAGGCGAGCCGGGCCTGCAGCTCGGGCGGCACCCGCTTGAAGGTGCGGTAGTAGGCCTCGACCTCGGCGGTGTTGTCGTGCGGCGGGAACTGCGGCGCGCGCTCGCCGCAGCCGGCCAGCAGCAGGGCGCCGAGCACGGCCGCCAGGGCGGGGACAAGGAACGGGAGTCGGATACAAACCATGGCGTCAGCGGTAGATGGTGAATTTTCTTGGATCGAAGGCCTCGCGCACGGCCTCGCCGATGAAGGTGACCAGGGTGAGGATGAAGACCAGGGCGACGAAGGCGCTCGTGACGATCCACGGCGCGTCCAGCCGCGCGGTGCCCTGTTTGAGAATCTCGCCGATGCTCGGGGTGGGCGGAGGCAGTCCGAACCCGAGGAAGTCCAGCGCGGTGATCGCGGTGATGGCCGCCGCCATCGTGAACGGCATGAAGGTCACGATCGTGCTGATCGTGTTCGGCAAAATGTGGTGGAAGATGATGCGGGCCGGCCCGGCGCCGATGACCTGCGCCGCCGCCGCGTAATCGCGGGCCTTCTCGCGGTAGGTGGCGGTGCGCATGTAGTAGGTCATGCCGGTCCACGAGAACAGCACCATGATCGTCAGCAGCAGGGCGATGCGGGTGCCGATGCTGAAGCTGGTCGGAATGACCGAGAACATGATGATCACCATGTAGATGAACGGGACCAGCGACCAGATTTCGATCAGCCGCTGGACCAGCAGGTCGAACCAGCCGCCGAAGTAACCCATCAGGCAGCCGATGGTGATGCCGATCAGGTACACCAGCGCCATGAACGCCAGCGCGAAGAACACGGCGATGCGGAAGCCGTAGATGAGGCGGGAGAGGATGTCGCGGCCGGTGCTGTCGGTGCCGAGGTAATGCTTGGCGGCGGCGTCGGGCGGCCGGGGTTTGAGCACCCCCTCGTAGGGGTTGTTCTCGTTCGGCGCATAGGGCACCGGCGGCATGATCACCCAGTTGCCGGCGCCCTGCGCGCGGAACTCCCGCTGCAGCTCGCGGTAGTTGACCGGAATGTTGGCGCGCTCCCCGGTCAGGCCGAAGGTGTGCCCCAGCAGCACGTCGGAATAGGTCGGAAACCACAGCCGCCCCTCGTAGCGCACCACCAGCGCGCGGTTGTTGGCGTACAGCTCCGCGAACAGCGACACCACCGACAGGAACACCAGCGTCAGGAACGAATAGTAGCCGCGCCGGATTTGTTGGAAGCGCCGCAGCTTTTTGACCGTCAGCGGATTCAGCCGCACCGGGAGGATGAAGGCGGCCAACAGCACGGCCAGCAGCACGACGCCGCTGCCGAACCGCCAATCGACCGTGACCAGCGCCGCCAGCCCGGCCAGCGCCGCCAGCGCGCAGCCGGCCGCGCGTTTGGCCGGAAAGGTGCGGTCCGATACTGGCTGGCTGGTCAGCATGGCGGTCAGGCGAAGCGCACCCGCGGGTCGATCAGGGCCACCAGGAAGTCGCTGATGATGTTGCCCAGCAGCAGCAGAAAGCTCGACAACAGCAGCACCCCCATGACGACCGGGTAGTCGCGGTCGAGGATGGCGGTGAATCCCAGCAGGCCGAAGCCGTTGATGTCGAAGATGGTCTCGATCAGGAAGGAGCCGCCGACCAGCAGGATGATGTTCTGGCCGAAGGTGGTGGCGATCGGGATCAGCGAGTTGCGCAGCGCGTGCCCCACCACCGCCCGGCGGAAGGACACGCCCTTGGCCACCGCGGTGCGGATGTAGTCCGAGGCGAGGTTGTCCATCAGGTGGTTCTTCATCAGCAGGGTCACCAGCGCGAAGCTGCCGATCAGGTAGGAACACAGCGGCAGCACCGCGTGATGCGCGAGGTCCTTGACCTTGCCCCAGAAGCTCAGGTCCGCGAAGTAGGGGCTGGTGAAGCCGCCCATCGGAAACCATTCCAGCCGGGCGGCGAAGAACACCACCAGCAGCGCCCCCAGCACATAGCCCGGGATCGCGTAACCGGTGAAGATCAGGATCGACGAGGCGTTGTCCACGAACGTGCGGTGCTTGATCGCCTTGAGGACCCCCAACGGCACGCACACCAGGTAGGTGATCAGCAGGGTCAGCACGCCATAGAAAATGGAAATCGGGAAGCGCTCGCGGATGATGGCCCAGACCGACTCGTTGTACCGGTAGGAGGTGCCGAGATCGCCCCGCAGCACATTGCCCAGCCAGTGAAAATAGCTCAGCAGGGGCGGCTTGTCGAAACCGTAGTACTCCTTGAGCTGCTGCAACTGCTCGTCGGAAAGGGCCTGGTGCTGGCTGGCGCCGGCGCCCCCGGCGACCGCTCCGGCGCTCAGGTTGACCGCCTGCATCTCCATGATGGCCCGCTCAATCGGCCCCCCGGGGACCACCCGCGTGATCAGGAACACGATGATGGTGATCCCGAAGATCGTCGGGGGGATCAGCAGCAGCCGGCGCAGAAAGTACGATCGCATCGGAAAAACGGCTGGAAGGTTGCCATTTCCGGCCCGATTTCAACCCCAATCGCCGGTTCCGCCGGCCGGCGCTAATCGCGGAAATCGCGGAATTCCTCGTCGCGGCAGTCCATCATCACCCGCAGGAACACCTCGCGCAGGTCGAACAGGCGCGCCCGCAGGCCTTGCTCGAAACCGGCCGGCACCGGCGCCTCGGCCAGCAGCCCGGGCAGCAGGGTCATCGCCAGGTTGAGCCCCCGCAGGGCCCGCTTGAGGTGAACCACGCACAGCAGGAAATCCCCCACGTCCATGCACTGCATGGCCAGGAGGCTGTGCCGTTCCGCCTCGTTGAGGCTCTCGGCAAAGTCCCACGACTGCAGGGCGTCCAACGGGTGCGGGCAGGCCTCCAGCACCGCCCGCCAGTGGTAGCGCAGCTGCATGAACAGACCGGTGGTGACCACGTACACCGGGTGGCGATGCAGCGTGTAGGGGTCGGGATCGGGCGGGTCGCCGGATCCCTCCGGATCGGTCTCTCCCGCCTCCGCGTCGTCTTCCCCGAACTCGCTTACCGACCAGTCCTGGGCGTCCCAGCCCATCTGCCGCGCCACCCAATCCAGCCGCTCCGTCGCCGGCGCCGGACATGCGTCATACAACCCCAGGAAGCGCGCCACCTCCTTCTCCTGCCGGAACAGAAACTGCTGCCAGTCCAGCTCGCTCCACGACAGGTTCCCGCGCTCTTCCCAATCGCCCTCGGGCGGGCCCTCCGGATTGAATTGTGTCATCGGCAACAACCAACGGGTTTATCATCGGTCACTCTGCGCGGCCTCCCCCCTTTGGCAATTCCGAAGTGCGGTTTTTGTTGCCGCCGCGGCCCCGGTCGGTTCTGGGTGGAAGCTGCATGGTTCATGGGGAGCACGCTATGCCCAAGCAGGATGTGTACCAGTGCACGGTGTATTACAGCGGGCGCGTCCAGGGCGTCGGCTTCCGCTACCACACGCTCCAGATCGCGCGCGAGTTCGAGGTCAGTGGCACGGTCCGCAACCTCAGCGACGGCCGGGTCGAGCTGGTGGCCGAGGGCGACGAGGCCGAGGTGCGCGCCTTCCTCGCCGAGGTGGCCGGCCGGCTCGCCCCCTTCATCCGCCAGGTCCAGGAAAGCGCCGCGCGCGGGCCGGCCCGCCACAGCGGCTTCCACATCCGCTGAGCGCCCCCACTTCCGTAGCGGGATTTCGCTACGCGAGCCCGCATGGGTGCTTTTACCCATGCCGCGGGGCGGCAAGTCCCCATGCCTTTGGGGTTGCAGTTCAAACCCTTGCGGACATAGCCTGAGCGCCATTATCCGGGCGCCGCATGAACATCCTGATCGCGGAAGACGACTACATTTCGCGCAAGCTGCTGATCAACATTCTCGAGGAGCTTGGGCACACGGTCACATCCGCGGCCGACGGCCAGGAGGCGTGGGAGTGCTACCAGCTGCAGCCGTTCCGGCTGGTGATCACGGACTGGCTGATGCCGCGCATGGACGGGCTGGAGCTGGTGCGGCGCATCCGCGAGAACGACCTGAGCGACTACACCTATGTGATCCTGCTGACGGCCAACATCGGGCAGCGGGAAAATTACTACAAGGCGATGCGGGCCGGGGTGGACGACTTCCTGGCCAAGCCGCTGGACCGCATGGAGCTGGAAATCCGGCTGCAGGTGGCGCAGCGCATCCTGAAGGCCAGCTCGCACATCGCCTCGCTGGAGAACGTCCTGACGATCTGCGCGTACACCAAGAAGATCAAGTTTCCGGACGAGGGGTGGCAGACGATCGAGGAGTTCATGCGCAAGCGGCTGGGGCTGACGCTGTCGCACGGCATCGAGCCGGAGTACTACGAGCGGGTGATCAAGCCGCAGTTGCAGCAGCTGCAGGCGCAGGCGCGGGCCGGCGACAACGGCGGGCACGAGCGGTGAAGCGGGCCGGCGGCGGCCGGCGGTTCAGCGGGCGAAGCCGTCCGGGTGGGAGCGGTGCCACTTCCAGGCGGTGGCGATGATGTCGCGGATGTCGGTGTATTCGGGCGCCCAGCCGAGCTCGCGGCGCGCCTTCGAGCTGTCGGCGTAGAGGGCGGGCGGGTCGCCGGCGCGGCGCGGGCCGATCCGGAACGGCACCTCCAGCCCGGTCACCGCCTCGACGGCGCGGATGACTTCCAGCACGCTGGCGGGGCGGCCGGTGCCCAGGTTGTAGCACAGGAATTGGCCGGGCTGTTCCAGCCGGTCGAACACCGCGATGTGGGCGCGGGCGAGGTCATCGACGTGGATGTAGTCGCGCAGGCAGGTGCCGTCCGGGGTGGGGTAGTCGTCGCCGAACACGGTGAGGGGGGGGCCCTGGCGGGTGGCCGCGCGGATGGCCAGCGGGATGAGGTGCGTCTCGGGGCGGTGGTCCTCGCCGATGGAGCCGTCCGCCGCCGCGCCGGCGGCGTTGAAGTAGCGGAACGAGGCGGAACTCAGCCCGTAGGCGGCGGCGCAGGCGCGCAGCAGGTTTTCGACGTCGAGCTTGGTCTGGCCGTAGGGGTTGATGGGGCGCTGGGGCAGGTCCTCGGTCATGGGCATGCGCTCGGGAACGCCGTAGGTGGCGCAGGTCGAGGAGAACACGAAGCGGCCGACGCCGGCATCGCGCATGGCCTGCAGCAGGCCGACGGTCTTGGCGAGGTTGTTCTCGTAGTATTTGAGGGGGTCGGTGACCGACTCGCCGACGTAGGCGAACGCGGCGAAGTGCATCACCACGCCGATCCCCTCGCGCCGCAGCAGCTCCGCCACGGCCGGGCGGTCGCCGAGGTCCCCCGGCACGAACGGCACCTCGGGCGCCACCGCCTGGCGATGCCCGAACACCAGGTTGTCCAGCACCACCGGCTGGTGGCCGGCCCGCGCCAATTGGCGCACACAGTGGCTGCCGATGTACCCCGCTCCGCCGACGACCAGTACCTTCATGCCCCCCGGATAAAGCAGCCGCCAGGCGGTGTGCAAAGCCAAATTTCCGCGGCCCACTTGGCATTGACAGGCGTGTGCGCGGCCCTTGGTCTTGGCCCTTTGACCGCTCCGGGAACGGCGCCCGCGCGCCCCGGACCGTCGCCATGACTGCCTCCGCCTCCAGCCGAATTGTCATCACCGGGGTCGGCCTGACCGCCCCCAACGGCAACTCGTTGGCGGAATTCCGCCGGAACCTGCTGGCCGGCGTCGGCCGCGTGGTCGACCTCGACATGCGGTACATCGGCCGGGTGCACGCCGGGGTGTGCGACTACGACGCCACCCGCTACCAGACGCGGCGCGAGCTGCGCACCAGCACGCGCGCCGGCAGCATCGCCATCTACTGCAGCCGCGAGGCGGTGCGCGACGCGGGCATCGACTGGGAGGCCGTGGACAAGCGCCGGGTCGGCGTGTACGTGGGCACCACCGAGCACGGCAACGTCGAGACCGAGAACGAGATCCACAACATCGCGCGGTTCAACTACGACGTGCGGTATTGGTCGCATCATCACAATCCGCGCACGGTGGCCAACAACCCGGCCGGGGAGGTGACGCTCAACCTCGGCATCACCGGCCCGCACTACACCATCGGCGCGGCCTGCGCCGCCGGCAACGCCGGCATCATCCAGGCCTGCTGCATGCTCCGGCTCGGCGAGGTCGACCTCGCGCTGGCCGGCGGGGTGAGCGAGTCGATCCACACCTTCGGCATTTTCGCGAGTTTCCGCAGCCAGGGCGCGCTGGCCGTGCATGCCGACCCCAACAAGGCCAGCCGCCCGTTCGACAAGGCCCGCAACGGCATCGTCGTGAGCGAGGGCGGGGCCATCTTCACCCTCGAGCGGCTCGACCAGGCGCGCGCCCGCGGCGCCCGCATCTACGGCGAGGTGGTCGGCTACCACATCAACTCCGACGCGACCGACGCGGTGCTGCCCAACAGCGAGCGCCAGGAGGAGTGCATCCGCGCCGCGCTCGCCAAGGCCGGCCTGCAGCCGTGGGACATCGACATCATCAACACCCACGCCACCTCGACCCCGCAGGGCGACATCCAGGAATGCCGGGCCATCGCCCGGATATTCCCGGCGGAGACCTGCCCGGAGACGCGCATCAACAACACCAAGAGCTTCATCGGCCACGCCATGGGCGCGGCCGGCGCCCTCGAGCTGGCGGGCAACCTGCCCGCCTTCGCGGACGGCATGGTGCACCCGACCATCAACATCGACGAGCTGGACCCGGAGTGCGCGCTGCCGCAGCTGGTGATCAACCGGCCGGAGCAACGCCCCGCCATCCGCAGCATCCTCAACAACAGCTTCGGCATGCTGGGCATCAATTCCTGCCTGATCGTCAAAAGGGTTGCAGAGTAATCCGAATTTCCTACAACCCGCCCCTACTTATGACGAAGGAAGAGTGCAAGCAGGTGATTTTGGACATCATCGCCGAAATCGCCCCGGACGAGGACCTCAGCGCCGTCAAGCCGGACGTGCGGCTGCGCGACCAGTTGAATTTGGATTCCATGGACTTTCTCGACATCGTGATGGAGCTGCGCAAGCAGTACGGCATCGAGGTGCCCGAGGAGGACTATCCCCGGCTGGCGAGCCTCGACAGTTGCGCCGAGTATCTCACGCCCAAATTCGCGGCGGTGCGGGCCTGAGCGGGTGCTCTCCGCCCGTTGGCGGCAGCCGGAGCGATGGAGTTGCCAGGGGACGGCGCGCGCTGGGACGCCCTGATCATCGGCTGCGGCATGGCCGGGCTGGGGGCGGGCATCCGCCTTGCCCTGCACGGCAAGCGGGTCCTCATCCTCGAAAAACACAACGCCGCCGGCGGCCTCAACAGCTTCTACTACCGCGGCGGGCGCAAGTTCGACGTCGGGTTGCACGCGGTCACCAACTATGCCGGCCCGCAGGCGCGGGGCGTGCCGCTGCTGAAAATCTGCCGCCAGCTGCGCATTCCGCGCGAGGCGTTCCAGCTGGCGCCGCAGCTGGGCAGCCGGATCATCTTCCCCGGCGCCGAGCTGCGCTTTGAGAACGGCATCGGCCTGCTCGAGGCCGAGGTGGCCCGGGCCTTTCCCCGGGAAATTGACGGGTTCCAGCGGCTGCGCCAGGCGGTGCTCGAGCTCGACCCGTTCACGATGGCCGAGGCAACGGCATCGGCCCGCGGGCTGCTGCGCCGCCACCTGCGCGACCCGCTGCTGGAGGACATGCTGCTGTGCCCGCTGATGTACTATGGCAGCGCGCGCGAACACGACATGGATGTGGACCAGTTTGCCATCCTGTGGCGGGCGGTTTTCGAGGAGGGGTTCGGGCGCCCGCTGGACGGGGTGCGGGTCATCATCCGCGCCCTGCTGGACAAGTACCGCGAGTTGGGCGGCGAGCGCCGCATGCGCTGCGGGGTGCGGCGCATCCTCACCGGGGACGGCCGCGCCGACGGGGTCGAACTGGACAACGGCGAGGTGCTCCACGCCCGGCACATCATCTCGACCGCCGGACGCGCGGAAACGCTGCTGTTGTGCGGGGCCGGCCGCGACGACCCGCGCGTGCGCGCGGCGGTCGGCCGGCTCAGCTTCGCCGAGACCATCAGCGTGCTGAGCCGCCAGCCGGCCGAGCTTGGCGCCCGGGACACGATCGTGTTTTTCAACGCCGCCGACCGTTTCACCTACGCGCAGCCGGAGGCGCCCGTCGACTTGCGCAGCGGGGTCATCTGCTTCCCCAACAACTACGCCTATGCGGACGGCGCCACCCTGCCCGAAGGGATGGTGCGGGTGACCGTGCTGGCCCGCCATGCCTGGTGGGCCGACCTGCCGGAGGAGCGCTACCAGAAGGAAAAGGCGGCCTGGTTTCCGCGCATCCTGGGGGCGGCGCTGCGCTGGTTGCCGGGGATGGACCCGCGCACCGTGGCCGCGCACACCGTGTTCACCGACATGTTCACGCCGCGCACCATCGAGAAATTCACCTCGCATGCCGGCGGGGCCGTGTACGGCTCGCCCGACAAGGCCCGCACCGGCGCGACGGAGTGGGCCAACTTGTACCTCGCCGGGACCGACCAGGGCTTCCTCGGCATCACCGGCGCCCTGCTCAGCGGCATCAGCATCGCCAACCGCCACATCCTGCGGGGGGACGCATGAGCGCCGGGCCCGAGGAAACGACTCCCGGCAAGGTGCAGGCCGCGTGGGTCCGCGACTACTACGAGAACGCCGACGTGGTCGCCCACTACCGGCGCGCCACCGCCAACATCGGCCTGTGGGCCTCCGAGGAGGTGGTGTTGCGCCGGTTGTTCCTTCCGTCCGACCGCCTGCTGGAGCTGGGCACCGGCACGGGGCGCATCGCCATCGGCCTGGCCGAGCTGGGCTACCGCAACATCCTCGGCATCGACCTGTCGCGCGAGATGGTCCGCGAGGCGCGCCGCATCGCGCGGGTGCTCGAGCTGCCGGTGGCCTTCCGCCAGGGCGACGCCACCCGCCTGCGGTTCGAGGACGATCTGTTCGACGGGGCCATCTTCGGCTTCAACGGCCTGATGCAGATTCCCGGGCGCGCGGCCCGGCGCGCCGCCCTTGCCGAAATCCGCCGCGTGGTGCGGCCCGGCGCCGCCTTCCTGTTCACCACCCACGACCGGCTCCTGCCCCGCTTCCGCACGTTCTGGCAGGAGGAGCGCCGCCGCTGGGAGCGGGGCGAACAGAAGCCCGAGCTGCTGGAATTCGGCGACCGCTGGGAGGAAACCGTCCACGGCACCCTCTATATCCACATCCCGCTGCCGGACGAGGTCCGCGAGGACCTGGTCGCAACCGGCTGGAAATACGAATGGGACCGGCTGCGCTCCGACATCGCCGTGGAGTCGCCCGCCGTCCGCGAGTTTGCGGACGAGTGCCGGTTCTGGGTGGCCCGCAAGCCGCCCGCCTGAGGCGCGCCCGCCACGGGGCGCTATTCCCCGCCGCCGAGCACGCGGGAACGGAACAGGAGGGCGTCCTTGCGCCGCGCGTAGGGGGAGCGGATTTCCGCCATGGGCAGCTCGATGCGGCCGCCGGCGGCAAGGATGGCCTCCTCGGTGGCGATCTGCTGGCGCTCCAGTTCCATCTGCCGCTGGCGCAGGGCCTCGTTCTCGCGCGTCAGCGATGCCAGCTGCTGCTGCTGTTCGGCCAGCTTGACCCGCATGGCCTCCGCGTCGGCGGTGGCCCCCGCCCGCTCAAGGGCGGCCAAGGCGGCCTGGGCCTCGGCCTGGGCCGCCTCGAGGCTGCGCATGCGGGCGGCCAGCTCGGCCTGGGCGGCCTCGGCGCGGCGCCGCTCCTCGGCCTCGCGCTGCAGCCGCGCATTCAGCTCGGCCACCAGCTTTTCCCGTTCCGCCCGCTCCCGTTCGGCGGCCGCCTCGGCCATCCGGCGGGCCTCCTCAGCCGCGCGGGCCTGCTGCTCCTGCGCCGCCAACTGGGCGCGCATGCCGCGCTCCAGCTCGGCGAGGCGCTGCTGCTCCTGCTGCAGCTCGCCCATCTGCTGCTGAACCAGCGCGTCCTTTTCGGCCAGCCGGCGCTGACTGAAGAAAAACAGCATGAAACCGGCGATGGCCAACAGGGCCAGCGCGCCAATGATTCCGATTGCCTTGTTCATTCCCTGTCCTCCTTGGTGCGTGGCCTCCAGTCGTTAGGCTTTGCGGTGGTGGTGGCAAGGGGAAACGACCGGCTCAGCCCGTCCGCAGCTTGGGGACGGCCTCGACCAGCCGGCGGGTGTAGGGATGCCGCGGCGCCGCCAGCACCGCCCGCGCGGGGCCCTGCTCGACGATGAGCCCCTGCCGCATCACCAGCAGGTCGCCGGCGATCCGCCGCAGCAGCCCGAGGTCGTGGGAAATGAACAGGATCGCCATGCCGCGCTCGCGGTTGAGCCGCGCCAGCAGGTCGACGATGCGGCGCTGGCTGACGGTGTCCAGCGCGGTGGTCGGCTCGTCGGCGACCAGCAGTTCCGGCTCGCCCAGCAGCACGCACGCGAGGGCGGCCCGCTGCAGCATGCCGCCGCTGAGGTCCCCGGGCCACGCCCGCAGGGCCTCCGGGGTCGCGGCGAGCCCGACCGCCTCCAGCACCGCGCGCACCTCCCGCCGCCGGCGCGCCCGCGGCACCCCGCGCCGGCGCAGCACCTCGTCAAGCTGGCTGCCGACGGTGAACACAGGATTGAAGCTGGCGGACGGCTCCTGGAACAGGTAGCCGATCCGCCGCCCGCGGATGCGGCGCAGTTCGCCGCTGCCCAGCGCCAGCAGGTTGCCGGGCGCGCCGCGCAGGCGCACCTCGCCCGCGCAGACCGGCTGCGCCTGCGGCGGCAGCAGCCGCGTCAGGGCCAGGGCGGCGACCGACTTGCCGCTGCCGCTTTCGCCGGCCAGCCCGGTGATCCCGCCCGCTTGTATCTGGAAATCGATACCGCGCACGGCCTCGACGGGCGGGCGGCCGAGGGTGACGCGCAGGCCGCGGACCTCCAGCAGGGGCGGTGAGCGGGGCGCGGCGGCCGGCATGGCGGGCCTCACACCCCCAGTTCCAGCTGGCCGCCGCCGCGCGGGTCCAGCCCGGCGACGCGCCAGCCCCGATCGGTGAGCACGCGGCCCTGCGGCGTGCGCTTGAGGTAGCCCTCCTGGATCAGGTAGGGCTCATGGACCTCCTCGAGGGTGTGCCGCTCCTCGCCGACCGCCACCGCGATGGTGCCGAGGCCCACCGGCCCCCCCTTGTAGTGGGCGGCCATCACCGTCAGCACCCGCTTGTCCATCTCGTCGAGCCCGTGCTCGTCGATCTCCAGCAGGGTGAGGGCCTCGCGGGCCACCGCGCGGGTGATCTTCCCGCCGGCGCGCTCCTCGGCGTAGTCGCGCACGAAGCGGATGAGGTTGTTGGCGACGCGCGGGGTGCCGCGCGCGCGGGCGGCGATCTCGCGGGCGCCGGGCCCGTCGATGGCCACGCCGAGCAGGCCGCAGCTGCGCCGGATGATGCGCTCGAGGTCCTCGCGCTCGTAGTAGTCCAGCCGCGACTGCAGCGTGAAGCGGCTGCGCAGGGGCGGCGTCAGCAGGCCGACGCGCGTGGTGGCCCCGATCAGGGTGAAGCGCGCGAGCTCCATCTGGACGGACCGCGCGTGGGGGCCCTGGTCGATGATGATCTCCAGGCGGAAGTCCTCCATGGCGCTGTAGAGGTATTCCTCGACCACGCGCGGCAGGCGGTGGATTTCGTCGATGAACAGGATGTCGCCGTCCTTGAGGTTGGTGAGCATGCCGGCGAGGTCGAGGGGCTTGTCCACCGCGGGCCCGGAGGTGAGGTGCACCTGCCGGCCCATGGTCGCCCCGATGATGAAGGCGAGGGTGGTCTTGCCGAGGCCGGGCGGTCCGCTCAGCAGCACATGGGCCATGACGTCGCCGCGCTTGAGCGCGGCACCGGTCATGATGCGCAGGCGCTCGACCGTCTTGCGCTGGCCGGTGAAGTCCTCGAACGTGAGGGGGCGCAGGGCCGCGTCGCGCGCCTCGTTGCGGAGGTTGGCCTCGCGGATGAAATCGACTCCCCGTTGCGGCTGGGCGGCCACGGCGATCAGCCCTCCTCCAGGAGGCCGCTGGGCAGGGCCTCCTGGCCCATGCGCTCGACGCGGGCGCCCAGCTGCCGCAGTTTGACCTCGAGGCGCTCGTAGCCGCGGTCGAGGTGGTAGATGCGCTGGATCCAGGAGACCCCCTCGGCCGCCAGCCCGGCCAGCACCAGCGCGGCGCTGGCGCGCAGGTCCGAGGCCATGAGCGGGGCGCCGTACAGGCGGTCCACCCCGCGCACCACCGCGGAGGCGCCCTCCATCGAGATGTCGGCGCCCATGCGCAGCAATTCGGCGACATGCATGAAGCGGTTGGGGTAGACGCGTTCGGTGATCAGGCTGGGCCCCGGGGTGATGGCCATGAGGGCCATCATTTGCGCCTGCAGGTCGGTCGGGAAGCCGGGATGCGGCAGGGTGATGATCTCGACCGGCCGGCGCGTGCGGCCTTGCGCGTGCAGGGTGATTTCCATCCGGTCGGGCCGGCAGTCGCAGGCCAGGCCGGCCGACTCCAGCGTGTCGAGCAGGGCGCGCATGTGCCCGGGGATCACGTTGCGGACGGTCACCTCGCCGCCGGTGATGGCGCCGGCCACCAGCAGGGTGCCGGCCTCGATGCGGTCCGGGAGCACCGTGTGGCGGCAGCCGTGCAGCCCGTCCACCCCCTCGATTTTCAGGTAATGGCTGCCGATTCCCTGGATACGGGCGCCCATGCGCACCAGCATCTCGCACAGGTCGACCACCTCCGGCTCGCAGGCGGCGCACTCGATGCGGGTGGTGCCGGGGGCCAGCACGGCGGCCATCACCATGTTGGCGGTGCCGGTCACGGTCGAGCCGTGCCGGCCGCCAAGGTACAGGTAGTCGCCGCGCAGGCCGGAGCCGTCCACCAGCACGTAGCCGTCGCGCATGGACAGCTTGCAGCCGAGACGGGCGAGGCCCTTGAGGTGCAGGTCGATCGGGCGCGGCCCGATGGTGCAGCCGCCGGGCATGGAAACCTCCGCCACGCGCAGGCGGCCGGTCAGCGGTCCCAGCAGGCACACGGAGGCCCGCATCTGGCGGACCAGCTCGTAGGGGGCCTTGTGGTGGATGTCCCGGGCCTCGATTTCCCATGTTCCCGGACCGACCTGGTCGACCCGTGCGCCCAGGAAGCGCAGGATTCTGGCCATGAAGCGGACGTCGGACAGGTCGGGGACCCCTTCAATCCGGCAGGTTTCCCGGGTCAGCAGGCAGGCGGCGAAGATGGGCAGGGCGGCGTTCTTGGCCCCGCTGGCGGTGACGGTCCCGCGCAACGGCTGGCCTCCCTCAATGCGGAAAATGTCCATGGCCTGGCTCGGTCAATCGTCCCGTCCCGGGCCGGGCGCCACGGGGCCGGAGCGCGGATCGCGGCCGCGGTTGCGCCGCGACCGGCGCGGCTGCTGCGCTGCGGCCGCCGGGGCGGGC
>FWPV01007077.1_pt1 | contig 20752 bp, 5 predicted proteins | sample 2228371 | NCBI WGS metagenome assembly FWPV01 (sample SAMEA103939776, study PRJEB20133) | metagenome | reverse complement strand
AGTCCACCAACAGCCGCTGGTTGATCCCGCTCACCGGCCCCGGTGCCCCAGCCGGCGTCGAAGTGCAGCTCATCGGCCGGTCGCTCGTGATACCCAGCAAGTCGAACCGACCGCTTGACTGCAGAATGTCCTTCAACGACACCCCGCTCGCCCAGCTGGGGCCCAGATTGTCGACCACCACTGTGTACGTCAGCACCTCACCGGCCCGGACCTGGCCGTCTGGCTTGCCGAACTTCACCACCTTCAGGTCGGCCTTCTCCAACACCAGGTTCCGCGCCTGGGCTGTGTTATTGGCCTCGTCCGGATCGCTCGTCTCGCTCGTCGCCGTCGCCGTGTTGGTGATCTGGCTGTTGGGCAACGTATCCGGATCGATTCGCGCCCAGATGGCAAACTCGAAGCTTCCGCCCGGCTTCAGCCGGCCCACATCGCAGCTCACCACGTCCGGCTCGCCCTGCTGGACAGTGCACAGCCCGGTATCAATCTCGTACTCCGCCTCGGGCGGCAGGGTGTCCGTCAGCTCCACTGCTAGGGCGTCGGAAGGACCAAGGTTGGTCACCTTCACCGTGTACTTCTTTTGCTCCCCGGCGTACACCTTCACCGGGTCGCTTGTCTTGGTTACCACCAGGTCGGCTAAAGCCTGCACTGTGGTCGTCTCGTCAGTATCACCCTCGATGGTGACCGGTGAGTCCGCCTGCCACAACACCGAGTCGAAGAGCTGCGTCCCATCTGGTGTTGCAGGATTGACGACGAAGCGCAGGTAAACCGTCCGGAAGCTGCCGGGCAGGATGTCACCCAGATAGCACTCGATCTGATTGCCGCTCGACTGATAGAAGCATGTGCCTGTGCCGTTGCTGATGTTGTAACCGACGAAGGTCAGATACTGTGGCGGCGGCAGGCTGTCTCGCAGGTAAACATTGTGGGCCGTCGATGGCCCGTTGTTGCGGACCCAGAGGGCGTACTCGAGCATCTCGCCGGCCACGACCGGGTCGGGACTGTCGGTCTTGGCTACCTCCAATGTCGATGCGGCCTCCACCACGGTCAGGTGGCTGTCAAAGTTGTTGGCATTGAGCGGGTCATAAGTGTCGGCCAGCACAAAGGCGTCGTTCTCAAGGAGCGAGCCAGGGACCAGCGACGGGTCGACCGCCACCGTCAGTGTGAGCTGTACCGTGGCGCCATCCTCAATCGTGCCCAGGCCGCACTGGAACTGATCAAGTGGCTGACCAGGCGTTCCGGTCCGACAACTGCCCTGAGTGGCCGTGTAACCCGTCAGCGTCACCCCTGCCGGCAGCCGATCGTAGAGCACCACGTTCTCGGCGCGCGAAGGCCCGTTGTTGCGGACCACCAGCTGATAGGTCAGGGACGTGCCGGCCACGACGCTCGCCGGACCACTCTTGGTTACCTCCAGATCGGCCACGCCGGTAATCGAGTGCATGGTAAAGGCCGCGTTGTTGGTCGGGTCCGGATCGTAGGCCTGGCTTGTGACCTGCGCCACGTTGTTGATGTCCTGAGTCTGGCGCGCCAGCACCCGGACGGTGATCAGCCAGCGCCCCGGATTTACCGGCTCGCCGCTGGCGGTGAGCACCTCCAGCCGATCGGTGAGTGTGCAGTCAATGAGCAAACGCTGGTTTATGTTGATGACGCTGCCGGGTGCACCGGCCGGCGTTGAGCTACAGCTCATCGGCCGATCGCTTACCACGTCCAACAGGTCGAAGCGCCCGCTAGACTGCAAGATGTCCTTGATCGCCACGCCTGTCGCCCAGCTCGGCCCAAGGTTGTCCACCACCACGGTGTAGGTAAGTACCTGGCCGGCCCGCACCTCGCCATCAGGCTTGCCGAACTTCACCACCTTCAGGTCGGCCTTCTCCAATACAAGATTCTGGGCCAAGCCAACGTTGTTCTCCACATCAGGATCGGGCGTCAATGACGAGGCCGTTGCGCTGTTCGTAATCTCCGTGCCAGGCAGCGTGTCTGGGTCAATGCGCGTCCAGATGCTGAACTCGAACGAGCCGCCACGCACCAACCGGCCCACGTCGCAGGTTACAACATCCGGCTCGCCGCGCTGCACTGAGCACAGGCCGGTGTTGATCTCATACTCGGCCGCGGGCGGCAAGGTGTCGGTCAGCGTCACCCCGAGAGCGTCCGAGGGTCCGAGGTTAGTGACCTTCACCGTGTACTTCTTTTGCTCGCCAGCATACACCTTCACCGGCTCGCTTGTCTTGACCACAAGCAGATCAGCCAACGCTTCGACGGTGGTAGTCTCTTCGAAGTCCCCTTCGATTATGATGGGCGACTCAGCTCCCCAGGCAGCATAGTTGTACAGCTGGGTGCCTTGGGGAGTGGCGGGATTTACCATGAAGCGAAGATAGATCTCTCGGAAGCTTCCCGGCAGGATGTCACCCAGGTAGCAGTCAACTTCGTTGAACGTTGCCTGGTAGAAGCACGTGCCGCTACCGTTGCCGATGCTGTAGCCCAGGAAGGTGAGATATTGTGGTGGCGTTATGATGTCAAACACGAACACGTTGTGCGCTGTGGATGGCCCGTTGTTCGTCACGAAAAGTCCGTACTCGAGCTCCTCCCCGGCCACCACCGGGTCAGGTGTGTCGACCTTCGCCACCTCAAGCTCAGACAAGGCCTCGACCGTCGTCAGCCAACTGGCGAAGTTGTTAGCGTTCGTCGGGTCGAACGTATCGGCGGTCACAAAGGCATCGTTCTCTATTGTCGCCGACGGCATTAGGGACGGGTCGACAAAGGCGGTGATCTCAACTGTGGCCGAGGCACCGGCCTCGATCGTCCCGAGGCCACACGTTAGCTGGTCAGCGATGCTACCGGCTGTGCCAGTGCGACAGCTGCCCTGGCTCGCCGCGAAGCCAGTGAGGGTCAGGCCCGCAGGCAGGCGGTCGTAAAGCACCACATTCTCCGCCCGCGCCGGTCCGGCGTTGCTCACGACGAGCTCATAGGTGAGGGACGTTCCGGCTACCACCGTTGCTGGGCCACTCTTGGCCAGCGAGAGGTTGGCCACCCCCAGGATGCTGTGCATCGCAAAGGCGCTGTTGTTCCCAGCGTCCGGATCCAGGGCATCGCTCGTGACCTCGGCCACGTTATTGACGTCCTGCGTCTCGCGCGCCTGCACCCGCATCGTCAGGATCCAGCGACCAGGGTTCACCGGCGCGCCTGTCGACGCCAGCACCTCCAGCCGGCCAGTTAGCGTGCAGTCCACCAACAGCCGCTGGTTGATCCCGCTCACCGGCCCCGGTGCCCCAGCCGGCGTCGAAGTGCAGCTCATCGGCCGGTCGCTCGTGATCCCGAGCAGGTCGAACCGACCGCTCGACTGCAGAATGTCCTTCAACGACACCCCGCTCGCCCAGCTGGGGCCCAGATTGTCGACCACCACCGTGTACGTCAGCACCTCACCGGCCCGCACCTGCCCATCTGGCTTGCCGAACTTCACCACCTTCAGGTCGGCCTTTTCCAGCACCAGGTTACTTGCCTGAGCCGTGTTATTGGCTTCATTCGGATCACTCGTCTCGCTCGTCGCTGTGGCCGTGTTGGTGATCTGGCTGCCTGGGAGGGTATCGGGGGTGATCCGCGCCCAGATGGCAAACTCGAAGCTCCCACCCGGCTCCAGCCTACCCACATCACAGCTCACTACAGTCGGCTGGCCCTCGCCCACGCTGCACAGGCCGGTATCGATCTCGTACTCCGCCTCGGGCGGCAGCGTGTCCGTCAACTCCACTCCCACGGCGTCCGATGGCCCGAGGTTAGTCACCCTCACGGTGTACTTCTTCTGCTCCCCGGCATACACCTTCACCGGGTCGCTTGTCTTCGTTACCACCAGATCGGCCAGGGCCTGCACGGTGGTCGTCTCGCTGACGTCACCCTCTATGGTTACGTCGGACTCGGCCCCCCAACCGGCGTAGTTGAAGAGCTGCGTGCCTGGCGGCGTGCCGGGATCGACAGCCAACCGCAGGTAGATCTCCCGGAAGCTGCCGGGCGCAATGTCGCCCAGGTAGCAGTCGACCTGCTGGAAAGTAGCATTGTAGAAACACGTACCACTGCCATTGCCAATGTCGTAGCCAATGAAGCTGACATACTGGGCCGGTGGTAAGCTGTCGAAAACGAACACGTTGTGCGCCACAGAAGGCCCGTTGTTCGTCACCGCCAACGCATACTCCAAGACCTCTCCGGCAATGACTGGATCGGGCGTGTCCGTCTTGCTGACCTCAAGCGTCGCCGACGATTCCAGTACCGTCAGTTGGCTGTCAAAGTTGTTGGCGTTGAGCGGATCATAGGTCTCGCTCACCACGAGGGCATCGTTCTCCAGAATTGAGTCGGCCGCCAGCGAGGGATCCAGCAGGACGGTGACGGTGAGCTGCGCCGAACTCCCGCCGGCCAGCGTGCCCAGCCCGCATGTCAGCCGATCGGTCACTGTGCCTGGTGTCCCGGTGTTGCACTGACCCTGACTGGCCGTGTAGCCGGTCACCCGAATCCCTGGCGGTAGCCGGTCGTAGACGGTCACGTTGTCGGCCGTCGAGGGGCCGTTGTTGGTAACCGTCAACTGATAGGTCATGGTCTGGCCCGCAATCGCGACCGCCGGGCCGGTCTTGGCTATTGCCAGGTCAGCTACATCAGTGATCTCGTGACTCGCCCGGGCATTGTTGTTCGAAGTATCAATGTCGAGGGCCTGACTGGTGACCTGAACCAGGTTGTTGAGATCCTGGTTCTCCCTCGCCCGGACGCGCATGGTCAGAATCCAGCGGCCCGGATTAAGAGGCGTCGCGCTGGGAGCGAGTACTTCCAGCGGATCGGACAGCACGCAATCGACCAGGAACCGCTGGTCCACGCCCGCGACTGGCCCGGGCGCACCGGCTGGCATCGAGCTGCAACTCATAGCCCGATCGCTGGTGATGCCCAGGACATCAAAGCGACCGCTGGACTGCAAGATGTCCTTGATGGCCGTGCCCCACGCCCAGCTGGGACCCAGGTTGTCCACGACGATCGTGTAGGTAAGAACCTCTCCGGCCCTCACCTGGCCGTCCGGCTTGCCGAACTTCAGCACCTGCAAATCCGCTACCGCCTGAACCGTGACATCGGCCGTCGCCGTATTGTTCAGGCTGATGGGATCAATCGTTGTTGAAGTGACCTGCGCTGTGTTGGTGCGCACCGTGCCCGGTACTGTGTCAGGCAGTACTCGGACGTAGACGTCGAAGGTCTTCGTCCAACCGACTGGCATGTTGCCCACGGTGCAGGTGAGCGTCCCCGGCGGCCCCTCGGTGCAGCTATCTGTATCCAACACGAACGCGATGCCACTGGGCAGCACGTCGGTGACGACCACAGCCTGGGCATCCGACGGACCGTTGTTGGTGACCGTGACGTGGTAAACGAAGGTTCCGCCGGCGACCGGGCTGTAGGTAGACGCCGACTTCTCGATAGCCAGGTCGGCTCGTCGCTCGGCATTCACCGTTGTGCTTGAGGAGTTGTTGCCGACGTTGGCATCGCTGGTCGAGGAGCTGACGGTTGCCAAGTTGGTGATAGCGGCGTTGTGCGGCGTCTCGGGGCGGATACGGACCGTTACGTAAATGGCCGGCATAGTCGGTGATGCACCGCTCGGTGCCACATCGCCAATGGCGCAGGTAAGCGTGTTGTCGCTGGCCACACTGCAAGGCAGCGGCCGGCTGCCACTCTCGCCCTGGACGCCGAGCCAGGCAGACACAAACTCGACCTGGGGCGGCAGACGATCGGAAAGCAGTGCATCTCGAGCCACCGATGGCCCGGCATTGGTAATCAGGTAACGGTACGTGCGTAGCTCCCCGGCTATCCACGGCACGGGGTTCATGGCCGTCTTGGCCAGCGCCAGATCGGCGCTTCCGAGCACCAGCGCGTAGCTGGCTGCGTAGTTGTTGGCGTTGTTGAGATCGATATCGTCTGAGTAAGCCCAGGCACTGTTACCCAGACTTGAGCCGGCGCGCACGTTGCTAAGCACAGTGCCAGAAATGGTGATCGTGCGGACGCCCCCCACGGGGATGGAGTCCAGGCCGCAGGTCAGCGGATTTCCCGGATCGCCGCTCGTACCCAAGGTGCACGAGCCCGGTCCACCGCTTACCGTGGCGCTCGACACTGCAACGCCATAGGGCACCACGTCTCGCACCACGACGTTAGCGGCTGTCGAAGGGCCGTTGTTGCGTGCGGTGAGCGTCCACTGAATTGGCGAGCCAGCAGTCACGTTCGCCGGACCACTCTTGGTGATCGCCAGGTCGGCCGTGTCCAGCACAGCGATGAACACCACGGCCTCGTTGTTGCTGGTGTCTGGATCCGGCGTCCCCGGTTGTGGTGGATCACCGGCGGCCCGGGTGAAAACCACGACCCGGTTGTTGACGTCCTGCGTCTCGTTGGCCCGCAGAACCAGCTGGATGAGCCAACGACCGTTGCCGCCCCAACCTACCGGCTCCAGGGGCGTCAAGAGATCGAAGCGCAGTGTCAGACCGCCCACCGGCGCCGGCTCATAGTAGGGACCGGCATCGTTGCGGTTAGGATCCAGGATCGCTTGCACCAGCTGGAAGCTACCGGAAGACAAGATGTCGTCGCGGATGCTGACGTTCCGGGCGTATGATGGCCCAAGGTTCTCCACCCAGATGGTGTACGTGAAGAGCTCACCAGCTCGGACCGTTGCATCCGGCTTGGCCATCTTGGTGATGCGCAGGTCGGCCTGCTCCTCGACGAACGTACCCTCATCGACCACGTTGTCAGATGGCTCGGTGTCGCCGCCACCGGCGCTCAGCTCGGCGTGGTTGTTTATGGTGATCGTGCCGTCGACCTCAAGGGCGACGAAGTTGGCCGGCACGCGCATCTTGATTTGGAAGTCGACACAATCGAGGGGCGGCACATCGGGCAACTGACACACCAGCAGATCCTCGCCATTCGGGCCTCCGCCGGGCACGACGTCGCAGTTGTCGGTCTCACCCAGGAAGATGAGACCCGCTGGCAAGGTGTCGGTCACCACGACGCCCGTGGCCGGGGTGGTCTCGTCGCCGTTGCAGACGCGCACCCGATAGAACAGCTCCTCGCCCGCCCACACCGGGTCCGGCCAATCTTCTTTCTCGATCCAGACGTCGCCGCGAATGAAGCCGAAGTCATATGAATGGTCGTTCTGGCCCGGTCCACCGGTTTGCAGAGGCGCGTACGGAACACCACCGCCCTGCTGCTGCACAACCTGCAGTGGCTGACCTTTCGCGGCGCGATAGGTCGTCATCAGGCTGCCGCTCTTCAGGCGGCCATCCGAGTCTCGCAAGTCCGAGCTGCCCTGGTTGGCCTTGGTCAGCCGCAACCCGTACAGCGGTCCGCCCGGAGCATAGTCCGCTGGGTTGTCCAGGCGCACCTCATGGGAGCGACCATAGCGCAATCCGCCAGCCACGTTCTTCCAATTGAAGTAGTACTCGCCGTTACTGTCAGTTTGGGTCTGGGCCAGCGGGACATTGGGGCTCAGTTCCATGTCGTACAGCGAAACGGTAACCCCCGAGATCGGCGCCTCCTTGGAGCCGGCGTCCTGGATGCCGTTCTTGTTGTCATCAAGCCAGACTCGATTGCCGATCTCAAGCGGCGCCGGGGAGCACGCGGCCTCAAGGTCTGCCAGGCCACTGGCCTTGCCGAAATAAGGCGAGCTGGGATAGTTGGCGCCGCCAACGACGATTAGGTAGCCCTTGCTCCAGGTGCCGAAAGTGTTGTGCAGCCAGAGCACCCCTTGAGACCAGGCCTGGATCTGCTGATCGCCCTCCCAGGCCGCATCATAGGCCGTGCCCACAAAGTCCGGTCGACCCGGCACCTGGGCGACGGCACCCTCAGCGATTTCCGAATGCCAGGGATTACCATCCTGATAGTAATACTCGCCGCCGCCTGGACCCTCGCCGTGATTCTGGCCGCCGGTGGTCACACCACAGCTGGTGGCGTTGTTCTCGAGCGTCCAGGTATTGCTGGCGGTTGGACAGGCGCGGAGAAAGTCACCCTTGGTCTCACCCCAATACAGGATATCGTCACCCGGCACCGGGCTGTACGCGTACCAGCCTATCTGATCGCCGTAGCGGTCGCGGACGCCAATCACCATCATGCCGTTGTCGAAGTCGATGTCGCCGATCCATGGCTCAGGGTACGTGACGCCCACCATCGTGCCACCGCCGCCGATGGTGATTGCCCGGAAGATGGGTGTCCAGGGCTGCCAGTTAAACTGGTCGCCCGTGACCGGAGGCTTGCCGGGTGCCGTCCGGTCGTAGGTGAAGGGGAAGTCCATAACCAGGGTGAAACCTGGGCTGTCGAAGCGGTAGACGTAGCCACGTAGATGGTTGGTGTTCTGCGTGCTTTCGGCGCTGCATACCGCGCCGACGTATATCTGGTCGTTGAGCTTACCGAGACCCATCGGCCGGAAGTTGACCGACGGCTCGGGACACGAGGCTGGGCTGTAGGGCACAATGTTGTACGAGCTGATCTGGGAGGCTGTCGGCGGCGTAGGCGGAAGCCCGACAGGTATTCGCAACAATGAGCGTGTGTACAGGTTCACCGCCCAGAGCACGGTTTCGTCGTCGGAGATCTCCAGGTCGCCCAGACCGACCTTGCCGACGGCGTCCCACGCCGCCGCATCCCGCAGCCAGTCTTCGATTTCGATGCCTGCCGGATGCGGGTTGGCACCCGTGGCGAAGCCCAGGGCGTTGAGGTCAACGAACAGCGAGCCGCTGTGTGCGTTCAGGTCGACGCGGTAAATGGCCCCGGTCCCACCCGAGGCCAGGCCCGAGTGGCGCTTCACGAAGGCGCCGAAGAAGGCACTGTTAGAACGGCGCTGGTAGGCAACTCCGTAGGTGGCCCCGATTTGGCCAAATGTGGCTTCGGTGGTGGGCGGAGGATCAAAGCGCTGCGGCCACGCGCCACCGGCGCTGTAGGGGAATGAGACCGCCGCCGGGTAGGTGCTTACCACCGGGTGCTCGGCCGAGCCAACCATGTTCTTGGCTGTGACCAGCTTCACCTGGCTGTCACTGGCTGGGCAATACTCGCTGTGCCGGGCCAGCGCCAGGCCGACGCTGCAATTGGGGCTGGTGGCGAAGGTCACCGAGGTGAACGACTGCGGCCCAAACACCCCCTCGTAGAAAAAGCTGCCGAAGGCTGCGCTCCAGTCAAACTCGATGCGCACTTCGGTGCCCTGTGGAACGTTCATGGCGTAAGCACCGTCTGACCAATCGGTCTGGGCGCTGGCTAGCAGGCCACCGCTGGCACCGTAGGCACGAACCTGGACCCCACCCAGGAACGGCTCGCGCGAGTCGCGAACGCCGTTGGCGTTGTAGTCACGGAAGACAACGCCGCCGATTTGGCTCGCCGGATTGCAGGCGGCCATCGGGGCGGCGACACGAGCAGGCGTGCCCGTCTGGGGACCGCCCCCGCCATTCATAAGAGCCATGGCCGGGGGCGCACCGCCGAGGGATAGCACGGCCAAGAGCCCCATCATGACCCCAAAGGAGACCATGCGGGTCGCAGACCACGACCGGGTCCAGCCCTCTGCCGCGGCCAGGAAACGAGCGACAAACGAGCTTGACATTCCTTCCTCCCTTTGTGTTGCCTACCAATCGTTAGTCACAGAATGGTCGCCAGGACGACCACGAGAAGCCGGATGTGCAGCGGACTTGCACCCAGGTCGCACACCCCTACTTGTCTGCAAAACCGCGACTTGGTTTTCGCTGGCGCAAGTGGCCGTGCGTCCGCAGCCGACACCGTCCCTCCCACGAGGGTGTCCGGACTCGCGAGCAGTTAGCAGGACGCGATGTCTGATCAGCTTGGACAACCGCGGCGTGAAACCAACCGCGCTGCGCGGTGGGGCCCGGAAGATTCCCCAGGCAATCTCGTCCTGGCCCCCTACAGCGCGGACGCAGCGGAATGGCGCGCGTGCTGCGCAAGCGCTTTGTTTGGCCTGTGCGGGCGACAGCAACCCAGCAGCGAACCGCACTCTCCCCCCGCCTACTGCAAACATGCCCTTTGTGTGCCGACCCGGCGGGCGCAGTCGACATAGCCGGGTCTCGAGGCGGTTAACGTATTTCGGGTTGCCGTAGATACGGGTGGGCCACGATTTGACCCCTTGAGGCTCCGCTCCTATCATCATCAGACCGTTGACTGACAACAAAGTGCCGTCGGTCGGTGGGCAGAGTGACACCCCAACTCGACGCTCGCACAGGCGGGCAACCCGTTGCATTCGTGTAGCCAAGGGGTAAAGTAGTGAGCGCCAGTTCACTTGACATGACTACGCCCGAGTGGCTCTTCTTGACGCGGCGCCGATTCCTCACATTGACCGCACTCGCCACACTCGGCATGGCAAGCTCTGCATGCGGCCGACGGCTGATTCCCGGCGCAGCCACCAAGGATGAGCTCGGGGACCCGGTCACGCCTATTACCAAGTTCACGAGTTATGGAAACTACTACGAGTTCACCCGGTCCAAGGTGGGCATCGCCGACTACGCTGGGGGCTTTGCGCCGCCGGACTGGACGCTCCGCATCGACGGCCTGGTGCGCTCGCCACTGACCCTGGGGCTTGATGAGCTGCGGGACTTCGGAATCGAGGAGCGAGTCTATCGCCTGCGCTGCATCGAGTGCTGGTCGATGGTCATCCCCTGGCATGGAGTGCCGTTGCGCAAGCTGCTGGCGGAGGCCGAGCCGCTGCCAGAAGCAAGGTTCGTGCGTTTCGAGAGCCTGTACGATCCGGAGCGGCTTGCTGGCCAGAGGCCCCATGCCTACGAGCCGACGCCGCCGCCAGGCGAGCCGCACATGGGAGCCAGCGTGCGGGAGCCTTACCAGTGGCCTTACGTCGAAGGCTTGCGCATCGACGAAGCGTGGAACGATCTGGTCCTGGTTGTAGTGGGAGCTTACGGCAAGCCACTCCCAGTCGTGGCCGGCGCACCGCTGCGGATTGTGGTGCCATGGAAATATGGCTTCAAGTCGCCCAAACTGGTGGCGCGGATCGAGTTAGTGAACACTATGCCGACCAGTTTCTGGATGACCGCCATGCCAGCCGAACATGGGTTCTACGCCAATGTGAATCCTGACGTGCCCCACCCGCGCTGGAGCCAGGCCCGAGAAGTGCGCTACCTGGGCCGTGACCCCGAGCCGGTCATTGCCACCCTGAAGTTCAACGGCTACGCCGCGCAGGTGGCCCACTTGTACGAAGGAATGGACCTTGCAGAAGACTTCTAGGTCGGGCAAAGGGCCCAGGACGATCCGGGGCGCGAGCGCAGCGGGTCGCCGATTGCCCTACGCCGCGTTGCTTTCTGGCCTGGCGCAGATTGTCATATTCGCGGCGGCTATCGGATGTCGGAGCTTGGCTCAGCCAGTGGGTGGCCACGGCACGATCTCAGGCTTCGTGTTTCGGGACCACGACGCCGACGGCGTGCGCGACCAGCGCGAGCCCGGTGAGCCAGGGGTCATCGTTTCGGCATACGACATCGCCGGACAACTGGTCATATCCACCACGACGGGAGTCGACGGCTCGTTTAGGCTCGGTTCAAATGATGAAGCCTCACCGATCCGTATTGGCGAGGAGTACAGGGTAGAGTTCATTGGACTGCCGGACTATCTTCGTCCCGGTCCCAGCGGGCGGGATTCCGGAACGGACGTCCAATTCGTGCGCGGGGGAGCGGCCAACATCGGTTTCGGAGTGCTCAGGGCAGATCAGTACTTGCCCCCAGGCAGCTGAGGTGCAGAGCTAGGCGGTGGCCCCGTCCGCAACTGCACCAGCCACCTGGCTCTCCCTGACACCGGTCGCGCCTTGCGATCCCTGTCTGGCGGCAGCATAATGCAACTCTGAGGTCGGCCGGAGCATGCGCTGCCCGGCCAGCGCTGTTGGCCTGCCGCAATAGACTAGCCAGACGAGCGAGCGTGGACAGCGTGGCAAGGAGAGAAGGGCACAGGGCACGACTGGTCGTCTCCCTCGGTTGTGCCCTAGCGCTGCCGGTGCTGCTGCTGGCATACACTGGCTACAGGTTTCGGCCCCCGAGCAGCCTGGCCGCGACGGCTGCCAGTCTGTCGATCGGCATTCCACAGCGCGCGCCAGCCTATCCGCAGGCCAGCGTCACTCTGCCAATTACTTTCGCCTCAGGCGGTCTGTCCATCAATCTCGTCCGCTTCTCAGTGGACTATGATGAGACCTGGCTGGACTTCGATCCTCGCGACGGCGATGGTGACGGCGTTCCCGATGCGGTGGTCTTCCATGTGCCTCCCGACTTCACCACCAGCGTCACGTTCGACCGGCTCGACCGGGGCGGGGAGCTGGACTTCCAGATCGCCGACTTCAGCCTGCCTTATGCAACGTTGCCCGACGGCCTAATCGTTAGTCTGACGCTCCTCACTGGAAACCCAGGCGCTGAGACTGAGGCGCGGGTTGGTTTTGACCAGACTTCACCGCCACTCTTCGGCACCATCTGGGGCTCGTTGTTGCGGGGAGTGGCCTCTGAGGGCTCGGTGCTGATTCTGGTGCCCACGGCGACAGCCACCACCGGGCCATCAGCCACCCCGACGCGAACGCTAACGCCTACGGTAACTCGAACCCCAACCCGTACCAGCACACCCACCCGAACGCCGACGATAACGCTCACTCCGATCAGGAGCAGGACGCCTACACCTTCGCCGTCCGCCTCGCCCACCCGAACGGCGACCGGTACGAGCACGCCTACGCCCTCGGCCACGGCCAGCCCCACGCGCACCGCTACCGCGACCGCGAGTCCGTCCATGACACCCAGCGCCACCCGGACTGCCACCGCAGCGCCGACAGCGACCGGCACACTGCCAACCAGCACGCCCACTCTTACCGGCACGGCCAGCCCGAGCGCGAGCGCCACGCTTACCGCCTCCGTCACCTCGCTTTGGAGCGCCACGCCTTCGGCTACGAGCGGGCCAAGCGCCACGCTTTCGGCCACCCCCGAGCCCAGCAGCACCCCGTCGCGGACCGCCACCCTGACCGCCACCAGCACCTTCACGGTCACCCTCACCGACGTGCCCACCTGGGAGCCACCGCCCACTCGCACGGCGACGGTGACCCGGACGCCCACGTTCGGGGCCACCTGGACGCACACGCCGACCCTGGAGCCGACGTTCACCGTGCCGCCGACCGAGACCGACGAGCCGACGGTGACGCCGTTGCCGACGCCTTTCTTCTCGCCCACGGTCACTCCCACCGAGCGGCCAACTCGCACTCCATCCCCAACGGCCACCGTACTGCCCACCGAGACCGATGAGCCTGAGCCTACCGAGGAGGAGCCACCACCGCTGCCCACCTGGCACCCCTCTGACACCCCAATCCCCGGTTCAAGCGACACGCCCACACCGGCGCTGACGGCCAGTCCCACGGCCGCGATCAGCCCTCTACCCACGGCTACGGAGGCGGAGAGTGGGCATAGGCTGTACCTCCCCCTGGCGTACAGCCCCGGGCCGACATTGACGTCGGCCATACCGCAACGCCGTGCTTGGGACGCGCTTGCGCCGGGCCCTGGCGTGGCTCTCCCGCCAGGGCAACTCGCCCTGAGGTCTATTGGCCGCCTGACGGCTGGGAGGTACAATCTCTCCCCTGTGCCGATCCCAGCGCTGGTTGTGCCGGCGGCCATTTGAGACGCGGCGCCTGACCCGGCCATGCGACCCGGCGGCAGAATGCGCCTGGTGCGTCGACACCGGCCTTCCTCATGCCGCCGCGCATTGGAAGGGTCGGCAGCTAACGCGGCCGTCTCACCGGACGTTGACGATGGTGTGCGGCTGGAACGGTCATAAGGAGGTGGGGCATGTGGCTTAGCCTGAGGCGTCTGGCGGTTGCCACCATGTTGGTCAGTCTGGCTGCGGCCGGCCGGTCGACGGCCCAGCAGCCGCCACCCACGACGGCCCTGGCCTACCGCTACGTGACCACCCTGGGGCAGACCGGCATCCCCTGGCAGCGCTCCAACGCCTACCTGAATCAGCCCTGGGGCATCGTCGGTGAGGCTGACGGGGTGTGGGTGGCCAACTCTGCCGGCCGCAATCTGGTGCGCTTCGGCAGCGGCAGTGTGGAGGACCTGGGGCGCGCTGGTGACCCCGACGCCCTCTATGGTCAGCCCCTGCGATCCCTGGGCGATGTGGCCGTTTGGGTGCGCCGCGATGCTGGCGGCCAGATCCTGGAACGGCGGTTGTGGTGCACCGATCCGCTTGGCCAGGTGGTGGTTGGCCTGCCGCTCTTGGGTGATGGCCGCACGGGATCGCCCATCGTGCTGGGTAAGGTGGACGAGCCGGGTGGCGATGCGGCGCATTTCCTGGAGCCCACCGGCGTGGCGGTCAGCGGAGCGGGAGTGCTGTTCGTGGCCGACAGCGGCAATCACCGGGTGCAGGTCTTCTCGGCCGAAGGGCAGCCCTTGGCCACGATTGGCCGATCGGGACAGCCCGGCAGTGGCCCAGGAGAGTTCAACCGACCGGCGCGGCTGGCGCTTTCGGCGGACGGCCTCTTGGTCATCGCCGACAGTGGTAATCACCGGGTGGTGGCCTATGACGTCACCGATCCGAGGCGACCGCGCCTGGTGCGCCAGTACGGCAGCGGCGTGAAAGGGCAGGGAGATGCCGAATTCGACACGCCGCTGGGCGTCCATGTCGATGCCCAGTTCGTCTATGTCGCTGACTCGGGCAACAACCGGATCCAGGTCATGGGTCGGCAGGACGGCGGGTATCGCCGCACCGTCGACGGCAGCGCCACTGATGCCTGCGGCGCGCCGGGCGAGCACTGGGTTTACCCCTCCGACGTCACCCAAGATGCCAGCGGCACTGTGTATGTGGCTATGCCTCGTCGTATGGTTGTCGCGGCCTGCAGCGGCCCACATTGGCAGCCGCGCCCCGACCTGTCGCGCGGATCGGCCAGCGTACCCTATCTTACGACGTTGGCTTTACATAACGCGCCGAGTTCGGTGGCGATTGCGGCTGATGGGGCAGTGGTGATTGTTGAGCAGGAAGGTCACCGACTGGTCAAGCGGGCCGCAGACGGCACCACGCAGTGGGTCGTGGGCCGGGCCGGCCTGCCTGGAGAGGGAGACACCGCCCAGTTGCAGTTCTCCGGGCCGGCGGACGCGGGTTTCCTGCCCGATGGGCGCCTGGTAGTCAGCGACTCGGGCAACGGCCGCCTCGTGTTGCTGAACGCTGACGGCAGCTTCAGCGCCGAGTGGGGGCGCGGGAGCCTGGCCAGGCCAGCCGGTCTGGCGGTGGCCGCCGACGGTACCGTCCTGGTGGCAGATCCCGGTACCGGGCGCGTGCGCCGCTTCGATAGCGCCGGTCGGCTGGGGGCCGATCTCGGCCCGCCCGGCAGCCCGCTAACCCTCCACGAGCCAATGGACGTCGCCCTGGCCCCAGACGGCCGCGTTTACGTGAGCGACCGGGCGGAACATGTGGTCCTGGTCCTAGGCCCCGACGGGCGGGTGCAAGGCGCCATCGGCGAACGAGGTGTAAGTGGGAGCGACCTTGGGCACCTCAAGTGGCCAGTTGGCCTGGCCGTCGACGCAGTCGGTCGGCTGATCGTCGCCGATTCCGGCAACGAGCGCGTGCAGGTGTTCGACGTCTCGGGCGCTTACCTGACCTCCATCGGCGGGCGCCGCGGGACCGGGACCGGGGGTCTCCGCGAGCCCCGGGGCGTGGCTGTGGACGCCCTCGGCAGGCTGTACGTGGCCGACACATACAACCACCGCATACAGATCCTGGAGCTGGCAGTTGACCCCTGGCGGCCGGCGGCGATCAACGGCTTCGGTCGCCGTTCGACCGCGACGGTTGAAGCGCTGGCCGAATTCGGCGGCCAGCTGTATGCCGGCCTGCGCGACGAGGCTGGCGCCGCCGTGTGGGCTCTCGGACCGGGCCAGACCTGGCGGGCAGTAACCAGTGGCGGCTGGGGTGACGCCCGCAATCAGGCAGTGACCAGCCTGGCCAGCTTCTCCGGTCGGCTGTATGCCGGAGTCGAGAATGTGGTCCTGACCGTCGACCCGACAAGCGGATCGGTGGCCGAGAGTTCCAGTGGTGGCAGCCTGTACCGGACGGCGAACGGGGCAGATTGGGAGCTGGTCGCCAGCGGCGGCTTCCGCGATGCCCGGCAGAGCGCCATCGGGCCGCTGGTCGAGTTCCGGGACGAGCTATTTGCCGCCACTCGTTCGATCGATGCCGCCAGCCCGCCCCAGCTGTGGCGCAGTCCCAGTGGCGATGCTGGTAGCTGGACGCGCGTGCCACTAGAGAACTCCGCCGGCCGCGAATGGTCAAAGAACGGATCGATCTCAGCCCTGGCAGTCTACACCGGCTCCCTGTACGTCGGAACCTGTGGCTTTGACCAGGCTCAGCTGTGGGCCGGAGCGCCGGGGAACTGGCGCGCGGTGGGCTATCTGCCGCCGGGCGGTAGCGCCCGCGATGCTGTGGCCCAGCTCGGGAGCGCCGCGCCTTGCGTCACCGATCTTCTTGAGTACGAGGGCTACCTGTATGCCGCCCTGGGTGTGGACCCTCGATTCCGTCACCGGGTGAGCGGCAACCGCGCGGCACCAGTCGAGCTCTGGCGCTGCCGCAAGTGCGATGGCAGCGACTGGGACATGGCCGCAGCGCTGGGCTTCGGCGACCGCACAAGCAGTGGTGTCTTGAAGCTGGCTTCCTTTGACGAACCGCCGTTCCGCTTCCTGTATGCCTTCGTACCAAGCCCGACGGATGGCCTTGATGTCTGGCGCTCGGATGACGGCTCAGACTGGCAGCCGCTGGCCAGCGGTGGCTTCGGCGACGACAACAACACCGAGCCCGGCATGCAGGCCACCGCCACCTATGAGGGACGTCTATACGTGGGCACGCGCAACGCCGTCCAGGGGGCCGAACTGTGGTCGACAGCCGGCACCCGGCCAGACGTAGTGCCCACGCCACCGGGCCCACCGGCGACGCCGACTCCGCGGCCCAGCCCCCAACCACCTACCGGCCGGGCCCGCTTCGTGCGCACCGACGAGTGGCCTGACGTCGAGCCGGCGCCCGAAGACGTCTTGAGCGCACCGGTTGACATGGCGGTGGCCGCCGACGGCGAGGTCTACCTGCTGGATAGCCGGCCGGTGCGGGTGGCGCGACTCCTGCCCGATCGCACCTGGGGCCGACCGTTTGGGGGCACAGGTACGGGGCCCGATAGGCTAACGGACGCTGCGGCAGTCGCCGTCGATGACGCGAGTGGCCGGGTCTACGTGGCCGATCTGGGCACCGAGCGCCTCCTGGCTTACGACCGTTCAGGCCTCTACCAGGCAACGGTTCTTGACAGCGCCTACGTGGTCGACGTTGTCGTACGCAGTGACGGCACGCTCTGGGTCGCTGACCGCATGGCCGGTGGCGTGCGGCGAATTGCGCCGGACGGCACTGAGGTCGAACGGTTCGGCGAATACGCACCAACCGGCGACTTCGGCTTCGTCACCCTGGTGGCAGTGGCCGAGGAGCCCGGCGGTCGGCTGTGGGTTGCCGATCGAGACGGGCAGCGACTGCGAGCCTACGATCGCAGCCCGGCCGGGGCCTTCGTGCGCAAGCGCACGGTGGACCTGACCGCGCCTCAGTTTGCCAGGCAGGGCTGCACTGGCCAGCGCCTGCAAGTGATCGCCGACGGCCTGCTCCTGGCCGGCCCGTGTGTACTAAAGGACGGCGATTTCTTCGACGGTCTGCCGGCCAATCATCGCGGCAGCGACCTCTACGGCGTGCGCCTGCGGACCGTGGGAAACAGGCCTGGGCAGTTCTTCGCCCTGGCCACCTATGACAGCGACCGCATCAACCCTTACAACGAAACCTACCCGGCGGTGGTCGCTTACGCTGATCATGGTTTCGACATAGTGAGAGGGTACTGGCTGGGCCGCTGGTTCCGGATGGGTACCGCGGCCGAAACAGCACTCATCGATCCGGTCCGAATTGACGCCCTGCCCAACGGCGAGCTGTTTGTCGTTGATGGCCAGGCCGAAGACCCGGTGGACGGCATCAGTCCGCCCTTCGTGCGCCGCTTTGCGCCCGACGGGCGCGTGCTGGAGACGCTGGGTGTCCGCACTTATCCCAGCCGCTCTTACTCGCTCGTGCTGGAGCCTCGATTGCTGGTTTCCACCGGCGAGCCAGGACGCCTGATGGGTGTGGGCGAGCTGCGCATGGGGCGCGGGACAGACTTCGAGGTCCTCGCCTATGGCCAGTCGGTCCGCCGTCGCTACTGCCGGGCCGGTGTCTGCAGCTGGGGCATGTACTTTGAGCCCATCTGGACCACCACCCTGGTGAACCTCAACCAATCTCGAGGCGCTTCGGACTATAACTACGCTGCGGCTTTTGATTTCGTCCGCAAGCAGTACGTGCTCCTGCAACTGTGGGCCGACAGCCCGTCGGACATGGCCATGCCGGCACGGCTGCTGCTTTTCCCGGTAGAGCGGCGGGGTCGCAAGACAGAGGTGCCGCTGGCGGGCACCGAGCGCCAGGCGTTGTGGACCGATGTCGACGTTGGTCCCGACGGCCAGATCGTGGTGCTCGACAGTCTGAACGATGCCGTGCAGCTTATCTCCGGTGATGGTCGAAAGCTAGCCAGCTTTGAGACTCCTAAAGACGCCTGGAAAGTGGCCGGTGGGCCGAACGGCGAGGTGTTCGTGCTGACAAACTACGGTCATGTGGTGCGCCTCGGCGCCGACGGCAGCATGCTGTCGCGTTTCGTCGGCCTGCCAAACGGCATCGCACCGCACACCGCAGCCACGGACCTGGCTGTCGACGCCTGGGGCCAGGTCTTCACCATCGACAACCTATACGATATGGTGCTGGTCTTTGAGCCCCAGGGCACCGAGGACGAGTCCCTGCAAGGCGCTCGCTGCAGCCTGGCGGCCGACAAGTGGGTGGCGCCCGAGGAGATTCTGCTTGGCGAGACCGCCCGTCTGGAGCTGGCCTTGTTTGGCACCTGCGGCTTCGTGGAAGAAGGTGCCGACATCATCATCGCCGTCAATGCCAGCATGGGTGCCGAGACCCATAACCTGCGGGTAGCCAGACAGGTCTTCGCCATCGTTGACCTGGATGTTCACCGCGTTGGCATCCTGTCCTTTGGCACCGGGGCCAAAGTCGAACAGCCACTCACATCCGTCCGCAGCGACATCATCCGAGCCTTGTTTGATCTGGCAGGCGTGCGGCTAACCCGCTGTGGCGCCAATACCGAGGCAGCGCTGCGCACCGCGCGCGACATGTTCAATGCCTCCCCTTCGAGCCGCCGCAAGGTCGTGGTGCTGATCGATCCCGGCCGCGAGCCTCCGCCCGGCTCGTGCCCGTGGAGCAACCAGAGCATCGCGCAGCTGGCGCGCTCGCTGGCAGCCGAGGGCGTCCACATCGTCGCCGTGAACGGGCCGAGCTTTGCCGCCGCGAGCGAGGTGCACAGCAATGTGCGGGTAGAGCCCCGCGGGCAGGGCACCGGCAGGCCGGCCATCCGACGGGCACTCTCACGCCGCTGGCCCGACTGGACGATCGAGTCGGGGAAGCTGGTTGATACGTTTCCCGATAATATCGACTACGTGCCCGGTAGCGCCCAGCCACCAGCCGCCTGGGATGCGGCCAGTCGCAGCCTGAGTTGGGACGTGGGCACCGTGCGGCTGGGCGACGTGGCCCGCTTCAGCCTGACGATCCGGCCCCGGGCCGAGGGGTTGTGGCCCACCAACCGCCAGGCGGTGGCCGATCTGGTAGATGGTTGGGGCGCTGCCCAGCAACTGGTCCTGCCAGTCCCCAAGATCCGGGTATATGGGGAGCGGCCAACGGCGACGCCAACGGCCACCGCGACGGCCACTGCCACCGCCACGCCAGAACCGACCGTGCCGCCGGCTCCAGCACGGCCACTATTCCTGCCGATCGCCCTGCGCACCGAGCCATGCCTGCCCGACAGCCGCAACGCCGACGTCGCCCTGGTGATTGATGCCTCAGTCAGCATGACCGAGCTGACGCCTGGAGGCAGCACCAAGCTCGATGCGGCCCGACAGGCGGCGCGGGCCTTCCTGGAGCTTCTGAAGCCCGGGCGCGACCAGGCGTCGGTCATCCAATTCAACGCCAGCGTTGCTGTGCTGGTCCCGCTGACTGAGGATCTGGCCGCAGCCAGTGCCGGTCTGGACCGGATAGTGGTGGCCGCCGGCACGCGGCTCGACCTGGCGCTGGAGGCCGGTCGGGCTGAGCTAGTCGGGCCCAACCGTCGGCCGGACAACAACCCGGTGCTCATCCTGCTGACTGACGGGCGACCCACTGGCACCACGCCAGACGAAGTGCGCCGCGCCGGCCAGCGGTGCCGGGAGGCAGGGCTGCTGGTGTTCACGATTGGCCTGGGAGAGGACGTCGACCGCGAGCTTCTGGAGTCCATCGCCAGCCGCCCAGAGTGGTGCTTCCTGGCGCCAGACGCTAACGAGCTGGCGGCTATCTACCGACAGATTGCCTACGAGATTCCGTGCCGGCCACAGTGGCCGTGAGCGGTTGCCATCGCTGGTAGGGCACGGGCGGAGGCCTTGCCGGCGGGTGAGGATGGGCCTCGCTGGCCATCGATGGCGCGCAGGTTGGCCAGGACAGTAGGGGATAAGGCCGGAAACAGCCTGCCTGCCTCTCGGAACGCCGGTTGACTGCCGATCTTCTGATCGTGCTATACTTGATGTTGACGGCTGAGGGCGATGCGGTAGCGGGCCTGGCCATTTGGCGCATTGGCTCGACGGGCCCGGCGACTGTGATTGGGACCGTTCCAGCTGGAACCGTGGCGCTGACGGAGGAT
>FWPV01007075.1_pt1 | contig 20763 bp, 20 predicted proteins | sample 2228371 | NCBI WGS metagenome assembly FWPV01 (sample SAMEA103939776, study PRJEB20133) | metagenome | reverse complement strand
CAGTCCGCTGCGCGCCTGATGACCGGGTAAAACCACCACGACACAATCGAACGCGCCCCGCAGGCATGCCTGGGGGCGCGTTTTGTTGGTTCGGTCTATGGGCCGGGGGTTATTTGTTCCAGCCAATCTCTTCTACGGCAATGAAAATATCGGTATCCGAAATAATGCCCACCAGCAGGCCTTGTTCATCCAAAACAGGCAGATGATGGAATTTTTTGGATTGCATGAGCGCCGAGGCTTCTTTGAGGGTCATGTCCGGGCGGCCGGTAACCACAGGGGCGGTCATGATCTCGCGCACCTGCACTTCGGCCGGGTTGCGCTCTTCGATGAGCAGTTTGCTGATATCGGTAGAGGTGAGGATACCATAGCCGCCGCCTTCGGCCGTCAGGTCTACTACCACGCTGCGGATTTTGCGGCGGCGCATAAGGGTCGCCGCATACGAAACACTGGAGTCGGGGTCAACCACCACGACGGGGCTGCTCATCCAATCGCGAACATAAATGGGCATAGATTCCTCCGGTAAATTTGGACTGTTTAAGGTCTATTATACAGCCGCTTATACACCGGTGGTTACGGCACTTGCAGAGTAATGGCAGTCATGGCCAGCAGTGAGCCATCGGCCATGTTCTGGTCTTGCAGTTCGATGCGGATGAGGCGGCCCGAGAGCGCAGGATCGAGCGGGAGGGTGACATCGAATGTGCCGGGCGCGCCCAGGTCGGGGGCGTTGACCATGCAGGGGTAGGCTGCCAGTTGGGCATCGGTTTGGGCGTCGAAAATAACGCAGGCCAGGTTGTTCTCGAAGGGCGCAATGGTGACGCTGCCGGTAAGGCGCACCGCGCCCGAAATGCGCTCGCCATCCCGGGGTGAATCAAGCGTGATGATGCGCGCGTTGCCTGAAGGGGTGCGCGATACCAGGCGCATGAGCACCAGGCGATTTTCAAACAGGCGATAGGTTTGAGTCACATCAAATGTGGGGCAACAGCCTGGGTCGTCAAACGCGTGAATGAGCGCATCTAACTGAATTTGCCCCTCTACGATGGACACGGCGCGGATGGCCGGTCGGTCGTCAATCAGGGTGAATGCTGTTTGCACGGGCAGCCCGCCGCGGTTGAGAAAGACAACCAGCGAGACAAACGTACCGCTGCCGCCGCCGTTTTCTGCCAGCAGCACGGCCAGGTCGTCTAGTCCATCGCCGTCCAGGTCGCCCAGGGCGTAGTTAGGCTGTATAGCCACATATAAACGCCCCTGTCCGCTGGAATCGCCGGGGTTGTCGTACACGCCGTTGACCAGGGTCACGGTTTGCTGGTAGGTGGGCGCATATACGTCCATGCTGGCAACCTGGGCCAAAGTCAGGGCGGGGGTATCAACGACTGGGGTGGGCGGCGGCGGGGTGAGGCTGGGAAGGGGTGTGGCCAGTAGGGGCGTGGGTGAAGCGCCCAGGGGCGGCTGGGGCGTGGCAAGCGGCGGGGGGTTGAACAGGTCAAAGGGCAGGGCGCAGGCCAGGGACGAAACAATCAGCGCGAGGAGCGGGGCAATTTTTCGCATGGGGTCTCCTTGAACAAAACGAGGCGGGGCAGGCAGCAGGCAAAATAAGCCAGGCGATTTCAGCGCCGCTTAGCCCAACCACTCTACTACCGTCGCCTCACCCTGACCAACACCCACGCACAGCATGGCCAGCCCATAGCGTACATTGCCGCGCCGCCGCATTTCGTGCAGCAGGGTGGTGAGGATGCGCGCGCCCGAACAGCCAAGCGGATGCCCCAGGGCAATTGCGCCGCCGTTGACGTTGACAATCTGCGGGTCGAGCCCCAGGTCTTCGATAACCGCCAGCGATTGAACAGCAAAGGCTTCGTTCAATTCGACCAGCCCAATGTCATCCAGCGTCAGCCCGGCGCGGGAGAGGGCCTTGCGCGCCGCCGGAACAGGCCCCACGCCCATGATGCGCGGTTCGACGCCCGCCGCCGCCGAAGCCACGATGCGGGCCAGGGGCTTAAGCCCCAGTTGGGCGGCCTGCGCCTCAGACATGACGAGCAGCGCGGCTGCGCCGTCGTTCAAGCCGGAGGAATTTCCGGCCGTGACGGTGCCGCCTTCTTTGAAGGCCGGTTTGAGCCGGGCAAGCGATTCCAGGGTGGTGTCGCGGCGCGGGCGTTCGTCGGTATCTACCAGCAGGGGGTCGCCTTTCTTTTGCGGCACAGGCACGGGGACGATTTCCTCGGCAAATTTGCCAGAATCGATGGCGGCAATGGCGCGCTGATGCGAGCGCAGGGCAAAGGCGTCTTGCAGCTGGCGGGTAAGGTGCGGGCGCATGACGGCGATGTTTTCGGCAGTTTCGCCCATCGAGTCCAGTCCGTACATGGCTTTCATTTTTGGGTTGGGGTAGCGCCAGCCCAGGGCGGTGTCGTAGGCCGTGAGGTTGCCAAAAGGATAGCCGCTTTCGGCTTTGGGCAGGGAGTAGGGCGCGCGGCTCATGCTCTCTACGCCGCCCGCGATGAAGATGTCGCCTTCCCCCGCCCGAATGGCGCGCGCAGCCATGTTGACGGCTGTGAGCCCGGAGGCGCACAGGCGGTTGAAGGTCACCCCGGCCACCTCCACCGGCAATCCGGCCAGCAGGGCGGCCATGCGGGCCACGTTGCGGTTGTCTTCCCCGGCCTGGTTAGCACAGCCGAAATAGACTTCTTCGATGCGGGCAGGGTCGAGGCGGTTGCGTTCGACAATGGCGCGAATGACATGCGCGGCCAGATCGTCGGGGCGGACGGCGGCCAACGCGCCGCCCAACGCGCCAATGGGCGTGCGAATGGCATCAACGATGACGGGTGTGGACATGGGAACTCCGGAAGTTTAAGGGATGAAACGGATGGCTCAGATTGTACCACCAGGTACAAGCCGTCTCAGCCCAGCGTGAAGTAGAACGTCGCGCCCTGGTCGGGCTGGGCTTCGACCCAAATGCGCCCGCCGTGACGATGAATGATGCGCTGGACAGTAGCCAAACCGATGCCGGTGCCTTCAAATTCATCTTCGTGGTGCAGGCGTTGAAAGACGCCAAACAATTTATCGGCATATTTCATGTCGAAACCCGCGCCGTTATCGCGCACGAAATAAACCGTTTCGCCATCGCTTTGATAGCAGGATACTTCGATGCGGGCCGGGTTGCGGTTGCGGCTGTATTTGACGGCATTGTCAATCAGATTGGCATAGACTTGTTGAATGAGGGCCGGGTCGGCCTGGGCGGGGGGTAAATCATCTACTACCCAGGTTATCTGACGCGGGGATGCGTCCTGAGCGATTGATTCAACGACCTGTAAGGCAAGCGCGTGCATGTTCACCGGCTGTTTTTTGAGCGGCAGGCGGCTGGTGCGTGAAAAGGCGAGCAGGTCGTCAATCAGATGGGTCATTTTGAGGCTGGCGGCGATGACTTTATCCAGAAAGGCGCGCCCTTCGGGGTCAAGACCATCTGCAAAGTCGGCTTTGAGGATGCTGGTGTAACTGTTGATGGCCCGCAACGGGGCGCGCAGGTCGTGCGAGACGGAATAGGAAAAGGATTCCAGTTCGCGGTTGGCGCGTTCCAGTTCGGCGGTGCGTTCGGCGACGCGCTGCTCCAGTTCACTGTTCAGGTCGCGCAGACGTTTTTCGGCGCGCAGGCGCTCCAGCGCCGAGGCCAGCTGCCCGGCCAGGGTGAAGAGAAACTTCTCATCGGCATCGCTAAAGGCATCGGGTTGGCGGCTTTCTATGTCCAGGACGCCCAAAAATTTTTCGCCTGCCAGAATGGGCACGCACAACTCGGAACGGATGTCGGGGTCAATGGGCTTGTAAATCGGGTCATTCGTATCGCGCACGCGATATGGCTTAAGGGTAACGATCACATGACCAATGACGCCCTCACCTGGGCGCGTGGAGAGGTTTTCATACCCGGCGGGCACGCCGCGATGCGCGCTGGGGTGAGTGTAAACGTGCCCGGCAGTTTCATCCCACAGACCCACGCCGACAATATCGGTGTAAAGTGATTGGTGCAGGGCAGTAACAGTTGCCTGGAGCAATTCGTCTTCGCTGACAGCAGAAGCGCCCGCCTGGGCCACTGCGTTGAGCACATACAATTCCTGAATGCGGCGCTGTAACTCAAAATTGACTTTGACCGTTAGCGCTTCGGTTTGCTTGCGCTCGGTGATGTCTTGCAAAATGCCCACCACGCCCGAAAATTCGCCCCTGGCATCCATGCCCTGCACGGCGGTATCGGCTACCCAGCGGGTTTGTCCATCACGGGTGCGGATGAGATAGTCGCATTCCCAGGTGATGTCGTTGCGGATTTCGGTCAACGCATCAGCTTCTTCATAGGTCATACCGGCTAACGCGCCGCGCGGATAGCGCTCTATCTCCAGGCTATCCCACAAGTCGGGGGTCATCTCTTCGGCAGTGTAGCCGGTCATTTGCAAAATTCCCTCACCCATGTAGGTGTAAACATTGGCGCGCAAATCGCGGTAGTAAGGCACAGCACCGGCGGCGTCTATGGCGCGGCGGTAGAGCGACTCCATGTAGCGCAGTTTGTCTTCGGCCTGACGGCGCTCTTCGTTTTCATGCTGGGCGCGTGCAAACGATTGTTTGATGATGCGGTTGGTCATCATCAACAAAACAGCAATGGCGACATAAGTAATAGACTGATTGAGCCATGCCCCCACAATGTTCAGGTTGCGATAAGGAGAGTACAGCCCGTTCAACTCTGCAAAAATAAAGGCGGCGTTAAGGAGCGCAGTACACGCCGAAAAAACAACCGCGCCACGGCCGCTCAAAAGCAGCCCGGCCATCACAATTGTCACTGCCTGGAATGCCGTCGCCGAAACCGACGTAACCGAGCTGTTACTAACCAGCGTAATGCCAGGTATGAGCAGAAAAATCATGCCCAGAAACAAAACAGCGGCAACATTAACCTGCCCGCGCCGCAACAAAAAGCGCATGGCCAGCACGGGCAGGGTGCTGAGCAAAGCCGCCAGCGGAAAAATGGGACGCATGGTTGTGAACGCTGCAAGCAAGACTGCGGTGCTAATGGCAACGACGAGATGCAGGTTGAGCAAAAAACTCAACACCCCGGCGCGGCGTGCGTCGTCTTCATTTTCAAAAACTGGCGCAGAAAAAAAACGCCGAAAAAATGCCACAAAAAACCTCCCAAAATGATTTTAGCACAAGGGATAAAAATGGCTCCAACTGATTGAGAGGAGATAAGTCCTATTTTACGCGCCGAAGGCGCGGCGGCAAGAAAAAAATTCGCAGAAAAGGTGTTTGCGCCTTGCCACATTTTGCGCGCCTTACGCATACAAAAGAGATAGCCCGAAATCTAATGATTTTTGTTACACCCCTGTTCATGACGCATTACACTAGCGTCTGGTTGCTGAATCCGACATAATAAGGCTGGCAGTCAAACCTGCCAAATTTTGTCCGACTTCTCATAAAGGAGCAGTGCATGCCCGCAAAAGGTTGGATCGAAGTCTCTGACCAGTACTGCAAAGGCTGCGAACTTTGCATCAGCGTTTGCCCACAGGAAGTACTCGCGCTGGATATGAGCCGCCTGACGCCCAAAGGCTACCATCCGGCGCACATCTACAAGGAGGGGTGCACCGGCTGCGGCATTTGCGCCGTCATGTGCCCAGACGCGGCGATTACCGTTTACCGCGAAATAAAGAAACCCGTACCCACAGGGGCGTAGTATAACCACATACTACGCCCTTATGTTTTTCTTTATGGAGAAAACATGGCAAAAGAACTCTTGAAAGGCAACGAAGCGATGGCCGAAGCGGCCATCCGCGCCGGGTTGGAAGCCTACTTTGGCTACCCAATCACCCCTCAAACCGAAATTCTGGAACACCTCTCCCGCCGCCTGCCCGAGCTGGGACGGGCCTTCGTGCAAGCCGAAAGCGAAGTGGCCGCCATCAACATGGTTTATGGCGCAGCCTGCACCGGCGCGCGCGTCATGTCATCATCGTCCAGCCCTGGCGTCTCGCTGATGATGGAAGGACTCTCCTACATCGCCGGGACAGAAGTGCCCGTGGTGCTCATCAACGTCATGCGCGGCGGCCCCGGGCTGGGCAACATTGCCCCCGCCCAGGGCGACTACTTCCAGGCGGTGTATGGCGGCGGCCACGGCGATTACAAGCCGATTGTGCTGGCCCCATCCAGCGTGCAAGAAGCCATTGACCTGACCGTGCTCTCGTTTGACCTGGCCGAGAAATACCGCACCATCGTCATGCTGCTGGCCGACGGCTCGATTGGCCAGATGATGGAACCCGCCGAACTGCCCGAAATGCGCCCGGTAATGCGCCAGAAGTGGGACTGGGCCGTCAATGGCGAGGGCGGCCGCCCGCGGCGTGTGCTTTCCTCAATTTACATCGAGCCGCACGATGAAGAAATTACCAACCTGCGCCTGTTCAAACGCTGGATGAACATCCAAAAGAACGAGGTGCGCTTCAAAGAATATTACCTGGACGATGCTGAATTTATGGTGGTGGGCTTTGGCACAGCCGGGCGCGTGGCGCTCAGCGCGGTGCGCGCGGCCCGCCAGCGCGGCATCAAGGTTGGGTTGCTGCGCCCCATTACGCTCAGCCCGTTCCCATTTGAAGTCATCGAACGCCTGACGCCGCAGATGCAGGCTATCCTGGTCGTGGAAATGAACATGGGACAAATGCTCAACGATGTGCAAATCGCCGTCAAAGGGCGCGCCCCCATCGAATTTTACGGACGCCCCGGCGGCGTGGTGCCCTTCCCGGATGAAATCCTGTCCGAAATTTTGCGCATGACCAGCGGCAATCTCCAAATTACGGCAGACCCGCGCCACGCCTGGTACCAGCGCATGACCAGCGGCATGCTTGTAAAGTAGAGGTAAACCCATGGCAACCGTAGAAATCCCCACCGACATCCTCCACCTGGAAAACCAGGTGTATGCCCGCCCCACCACCTTCACCGAAACAAGCACCCACTACTGCCCAGGCTGCACGCACGGCGTGGCGCATCGCCTGGTAGCCGAAGTGCTGGAAGAAATGGGCGTCGCCGAAAAGACCATTGGCGTTGCGCCCGTAGGCTGCTCGGTATTTGCCTACAACTACTTCAACACCGATTTTGTAGAAGCCGCGCACGGGCGCGCCCCCGCCATGGCCACCGGCATCAAGCGCGTGCTGCCCGACCGGGTGGTATTCACCTATCAGGGCGACGGCGACCTGGCCAGCATTGGCATGGCAGAAATCATGCACGCAGCCGCCCGCGGCGAAAACATCACCGTCATTTTCATCAACAACGCCATCTACGGCATGACCGGCGGACAAATGGCCCCCACCACCCTGCCGGGCATGAAGACCACCTCCAGCCCCACCGGGCGCGATGTGGAACTGACGGGTTTTCCCATCCGCATGGCTGAGATTTTGTCTAACATGGATGGCGCAGGCTACATTGTGCGCCGCTCGCTGCACGACCCAGCCAACATTCGCAAGGCAAAAAAGTCCATCCGCATCGCCTTCGAGACGCAGCTGCGCGGACTGGGCTTTAGCATGGTGGAGTTGCTTTCCAGTTGCCCAACCAACTGGGGCATTCCGCCCGTCGAATCGCTAAAGTGGATTGCCGAAAACATGGTGCCGGTTTACCCCATTGGCGATTACAAAGTTAGCCCCGAAGTGGCGGCTTTGAAAGTATAGGAGGAGCCATGCAAAAAGAGATTATCATTGCCGGGTTTGGCGGGCAGGGTGTGTTATTTGCCGGGCAGGTGCTGGCCTATGCCGCTATGGATACGGGCAAAACCGTCACCTGGATTCCATCCTACGGGCCAGAAATGCGCGGCGGCACGGCCAATTGCACCGTAGTGATTGCAGATGAAGAAATTGGCTCGCCGCTGGTAAAAAACCCGCCCTATGTGATTGCCCTCAATCTGCCCTCCTTCGACAAATACGAACCGCTGGTGCAGGCAGGTGGGGTATTGGTGGTCAACCAATCTATGGTAGATCGGGCCGCCAAACGCGATGACATTGTCACCATCTTCATTCCCGGCAACGAACTAGCCGAAGAAATTGGCGACCGGCGCCTGTTGAACATGGTGATGGTCGGCGCATTACTGGCTCAGTTCGATTTGCTAACACTGAAGGATGTGGAAAAAGCCCTCGAAGCGCACCTGCCGGCCCGACATCAGCGCCTGCTGCCCAACAACTTCCGCGCGCTGGAACGTGGCTATCAACTAGCCCGCGAGCAGGTGAAAGTGGCAGCCTGATTATCCGGCAGACCAATAGAAACAAACAAAAAAAACAGGTCACGCCCCTGGCGCGGCCTGTTTTTTTGTTACCTGAATTCGGGATAATCTTTTTGAACCGTCCCGAAGGCTTTGGATGGGCAACTTCAAGGGTCGAAATCAGCCTTCGGGACGCTTACCCCAAACTGGCGTTTTTTTGTTTGAAAAAACTTAAACGCCCTGCCCAATTCACCTTACGGGTTAGAGCGCGCAAAATCGAGCGCGTAAAGGGCATCCGGGTAGCCGGGGCGGGCCGCCAGCGCCTTTTGCCACAAGTCCACGGCCTGGTTTTTCTGCCCCAAACGGTAAAGCGCCCACCCGCGCCAGAGCATGGCTTCTTCTGAATTGGGCGTGCGCTGCAAGGCATATTCGGTCAGGGTCAGCAGGTCATCGGTGCGGAAGGTATGAAAGTAAGCAATGAACGGCCCAAACTGATAACGCAGCATGCGCTGCGGCAGCCCCAGGTTGCGGGCCGTGTCGAAGGCTTTGGCCGCTTCGTTGTACTGCTCGAAGTACAGGTAATTGTTGCCCAGGTTGAACCAGCGAAAAGCGTTTTCGGGCTGCTGTTCCACCGCCTGCAAAGAAAATGCCAGCGCGCGCTCGCGGTTGGCGCGCGCATCCCAATCTGCGCCCAGCAGGCCGCCCAGGTAGGCTTCGTCGCCAGGGAAGTAGAGCACCATATACACGCGGTTGAATGGCTCCCAATCGGCGTCGAGCGCGTCGTAAGGCACGGCAATATTTGCGCCGCGATACGAGTCCTGCGTCATAAATGTACCGGTGGCGTCATCGTAACCAGTCAGCAGCAGGTAATGCGCCATCCACAAATCGTCGTTGGGGTAATAAGGCGCGTCGGTCAGGTCCACCGTCTCGATGATGACCGGGTAGCCGCCCGCCAGCAGGCGCTTGAGCAGGTCCAGGTCGCCATTCACACGCGTTGCCACGCGCAGCCAGCCCGCAAAATTGTTGACGTAGTATTCCATCTCGTCCGGGTTCACATTGCGGTCTTGTGGAACAGGCTTGATGACATTCGAGATGGCGAATTGATCACCCTGCCAGCCGTACATTTTGAGCGTCATGCTCAGCGTGGCCGGGCCGCAGTTGTTCATGTCTTGCTTTTCGTAGGGCGGGGACTTCAGGGAAACAGACGCAGGCAGGGGCGTGGGCGTGGCGGCAGGCGCAGCGGTGGGGCCGGGCTGGGGTGTAGGTTGGGGCGTGGACGAGGGCCGCGGCGCAGGCGTAGATTGGGCCGCAGCCGCGGGCGTAAGCGGGGCAGCCGTGGGCATCGCCCCCACCGGTTGCAGCACACCGCGCACATAGGTGGTGAACACCTCCCAGCGCCAGAGCAGGCGCGAATGATAGGCCGGGTAAAGCCAGACAGCCAGCCCCACCAAACCCAAAAAGACAAGTAAAAACCAGGGGTACAGTTTTACACGTTTCACAGCGTCAGTGTACCAGAAAAGTTGTGCCGCATATTGCATGGCGTGTTCAATTCTCATATACTCATAAGCAATGGTTACCACGCGTACTGCCCCACACATTGAGGTCATTCCAGACGAAACACAGCAAACCGCGCTAGAGCCGCTCTACCGCGTCATCATTCACAACGACGATGTGACGCCCATGGACTTTGTGGTGCATGTGCTGGAACGTATTTTCTTCGTCAACCCGGTAGATGCCACCCTCATCATGCTCAAGGCCCATTACACCGGCGCAGCGGTGGTGCAAATCCTGCCCCGCTCAGAAGCCGAAAAGCGGATTGCCAAAGCGCACTTTGCCGCCGGGCTGGAAGGCTACCCCCTGCGCTTTACGATGGAACCGGAATGACGATGGACCACCTCGCTGCCCTGACCGAGATCAACCTGGATGACCTGGTAGCCGCCTTTGGCTGGCAAAGTCACCCGCGCCTGTCTGCGGCGCTGCGCAGTGTGTTTCGCAACATGGCGGCCAGGTTTGCCACACACATGCTGGATTTCGATGCCCAAGTGGGCGAAAATGGACTAACCGCAGCCGCTTTCCACACCATTCGGCGCTATGTACGCAGCCTGCGCGTGTACGGCGCAGAAAACCTGCCCGCCGAGGGCCCGGCGCTGTTCCTCGCCAACCACCCTGGCATGGCCGATACGCTGGCCCTGTTCTGCGCCATCCGACGGCCCGATTTGTACATCATCGCCGCCAACCGCCCGTTTTTACAGTCTCTACCCAACACCAGCCGCCTGCTTTACTACGTCAGCGACCACCCCAGCGAGCGCATGCGCGCCGTGCGCCAGACAGCCGCCCACCTGAAGAACGGCGGCGCAGTGCTCACCTTTCCGGCTGGGCAAATTGAGCCAGATGCCGATGTGTACGATGGCGCCGAAGCAGCCCTGACCGGTTGGAGCGATTCGGCCGCAGTGTTTGTGCGCTTTGCGCCCGAAACGCGCATCATCCCCACCCTGGTGCGCGGCGTGCTATGGGATAGCGCCGTCAAACACCCGCTGGTGTACCTGAAACGGAATCGCTTCGAGCGCGAAAAACTTGGGGCGGCTTTTCAGTTGCTGGCGCACATTCTGTTCAACGCGCGCCCGGTGGATGTTTCGGTGCAGTTTGGCGCGCCGATAACGGCGGCAGGCGTCGGGTCGTCAGATTCAGCTGCGCTGCACGCCGCAGTGATTGAAGAAATGCGGGTGCTGCTGCGCACCCCGCGCCCGGCGGGCGTCCCTTCTATTCTCTAAAAATGTTAACCGAATGCTAATGTCTTTTTGATAGTAATTTCGAGTAAGAATACCTACAATAGCAACATCTTGTCTTTGTAAAGGTTTTGTCTAAATAACCGGAGGTAAAACATGACAGACGTCGAAGTCACCCGCGAAGTTGGCGCGCGCATCCCTACCCGGCACGGCACTTTCCAACTGGTGCTGTTCAAAAACAACAAAGATGACAAGGAACATCTTGCCTTTGTGATGGGCGACGTAGAAGGCAAAGAAAACGTGCTGTTGCGCGCTCATTCGGAATGTTTTACCGGTGATGTGATGGGGTCGCAGCGCTGCGACTGCGGCGAGCAACTGGACCGCGCCATGGCGCAAATTGCCCGGGCCGGGCAGGGCGTGGTTTTATACCTGCGCCAGGAAGGGCGCGGCATTGGACTGGCCGACAAACTGCGGGCCTACAACCTGCAAGACGTGGGCTACGACACCGTAGAAGCCAACATTTTGCTGGGGCACGCCCCCGACGAACGCGATTTTACGGTAGCCGCGCGCATGATTGATGCGCTGGGCATCAAATCCATTCGGTTGATGACCAACAACCCCAAGAAAATCAACGACCTGAAGGCGCTGGGCGTAAAAGTAAACGGCCGCGTGGCTATCGAAGTGCCGCCCAAGCCCGAAAACGACTTTTACCTGCGTACCAAAATGCAGCGCATGGATCACCTGCTCTCGTTTGGGGCCAATGCCTAGCCACACTACGCTGCACGACTGGTTCGAATCGCGCGGACGCCTGCGTAAAGCCGGGCGTCCGCTTGTTACGCTTACTTATGCGCAATCCCTGGACGGCTCGATTACCCACCGGCGCGGCGAGACCGGGCTGGCCATTAGCGGCGTGGAAACCAAAGCACTGACTCACTGGCTGCGCACCCGCCACGACGCCATTCTGGTAGGCGTGGGCACGCTGCTGGCCGACGACCCCAAACTGACCGTCACCCATGCGCAGGGCGATGCGCCCCGCCCGGTCATCCTGGATTCTCACCTGCGTACACCGGTGACGGCCCGCGTGTTTGCGCACCCCAAAAAGCCGCTGATTGCCTGCCTGCCAACAGAGGCCCAAAGCGAAAAAGCCCGCGCACTGCAAACCGCCGGGGCCGAGATTTTGCCGATTGCCAGCGCTGACCAGCGCCTGAGTCTGCCTGCCCTTTTGGCAGCGCTAGCCCAGCGCGGCGTGCAAGCCCTGATGGTAGAAGGCGGCGCAGGGGTTATCACCTCCTTTTTGCGCGAAGGGCTGGCAGATATTGCCATCATCACCATTGCGCCGTTTTTTGTGGGCGGCGTCAACGCGCTCACCGGTCCGCTGCCCGCCATGCCGCGCCTGAAGGCCGTAGGGGTGCAACAATTTGGCGATGATGTGGTTGTGTGGGGGGAGTTTGGAAGTAAAACGTAAAACGTAAAGCGTAAAACGTAACGCGATATTCGAAAGTCAAATTTCAAACACCAAATCGCTAATCCCGAATACCGAACAACAAAATACGCTTTACAATTGAGGCATGCCCAACCGCCGCGTCCTCTACTTCACCGCGCCGCACACAGTCGAAATCCGCGAAGAACCCCTGCCCGCCCCCAACGCCGATGATGTGCTGGTGGCCACCCATCTCTCTGCCATCAGCCCAGGCAGCGAAATGCTGGTCTATCGCGGGCAGGCCCCCACCCTGCGCGACCCGCACGACCCGTTTAGCAGCGACCTGACCTACCCCACACCCTACGGCTATGCCTGCGTGGGGCGCATCCTTGCCACTGGCGCGCACATAGACCCGCAATGGCTTGGGCGCTGGGTGTTTGCCTTTCAGCCGCACACCTCTCACTTCGTTGCGCCGCTGGCATCGCTCTACGCGCTGCCCCCCGATCTTTCGCCCGAAACAGCCTGTTTTTTGCCCAACATGGAAACCGCCGTTAACCTGGTGCAAGACGCCGCCCCCCTGCTGGGCGAGCGCGCCCTGGTGCTGGGGCAAGGCGTCATCGGGCTGCTGACCACCGCCCTGCTGGCGCAATTTCCGCTGGCGGCCCTCGTCACGGCCGACGCCTGCGCCCTGCGCCGCAAGGCCGCCGAGCAACTGGGCGTAACCGCCAGCCTGGACCCCCACGCCGCCGATTTTCACACCCAGTCCCGCGCCTGGCTGGGGCAACCCGGCGCCGATTTCTGCCTGGAAGTCTCTGGCGCGCCGGCTGCGCTCAACGACGCCCTGGCGCTCACCCGCTTCAGCGGGCGGGTCATCATCGGCTCGTGGTACGGAAAAAAGCCAGTTGCGCTCGACCTGGGCGGGTCCTTCCACCGCAGCCGCCTGACCTTGATTGCCAGCCAGGTCAGCACCATTCGCCCCGACCTGAGCGCCCGCTGGGACAAAGCCCGGCGCTTCGAGGTGGCGTGGGACGCCCTGCGCCGTACCCGCCCAGAGCGGTGGATTACCCAGCGCATTCCGTTCAGCCAGGCGGCCGCGGCCTACCGCCTGCTAGACGAAGCGCCCGGCGAGACAATCCAGGTGGTGTTAGATTATGACGATTGAGTGGGTTCTGGTGGGCGTGGCCGGTTTCTTGCTGGCCAGCGTGCTGGCCAGCAAAATTTCTGACCGTTTTGGCGTGCCCTCGCTGCTCTTCTTCCTGGCGCTCGGCATGCTGGCAGGCTCGGAGGGGCTGGGCGGCATTGCCTTCGATGACCCGGCCCTCACGCAATGGATTGGCATCGTTGCCCTCAACCTCATCCTGTTTGCAGGCGGGTTAGATACCAGCTGGCGCGATATTCGCCCCGTGCTGCGCGAAGGCGTCGTCCTGGCTTCTTTGGGCGTGGCGCTCACAGCCGCCGCCGTGGGGCTGGCCGCGGCCTGGCTGCTGGGATTTTCGCTGCTAGAAGGGCTGCTGCTCGGCGCAATTGTCTCCTCTACCGATGCCGCCGCCGTTTTTTCGATTTTGCGCTCTAAAAGCCTGGGGCTAAAAGGCAACCTGCGCCCGCTGCTGGAACTGGAATCCGGCTCCAACGACCCGATGGCCGTTTTCCTGACCATTGGGCTAACCGCCTGGCTCACCCGCCCCAACTTTGCCCCCCAATCGCTCATTGTCGCGCTCATCATCCAGGTTGCGGTGGGCGTGCTGTTGGGGCTCATCTTTGGCTGGCAGCTGGCCTGGCTGGCCAATCACCTGCAACTGGGTTTCGACGGTCTCTACCCGGTGCTCACTCTTTCGGCCGTGTTTGTGACCTATGGCGCAACCACCATTTTGGGCGGCAATGGCTTTTTAGCCGTGTACATCGCCGGAATCACTGCCCGCCACCTGGATTTCATCCACCGCCGCAGCCTCATCCGCTTTCACGATGGGTTAGCCTGGCTGATGCAAATTGGCATGTTCATCACCCTGGGGCTGCTGGTCTTTCCATCGAAAATCGCGCCAGTCATGGGCGCCGGGCTATTGATGGCCGCCGCCCTGACCTTCGTTGCGCGCCCCCTGGGGGTGTTCATCAGCCTGGCCTTTACGCGCTACACCCTGCGGGAAAAGGCCTTCATCTCATGGGTAGGGCTGCGCGGCGCAGTGCCCATCATCCTGGCCACCTACCCGCTGCTGGCCGGCGTAGCACATGCCGAAGAAATTTTCAACATCGTCTTCTTTGTCGTCCTTACCTCCGCCCTGGTGCAGGGCGCATCCATTCCACGGGCAGCACGCTGGCTGGGCGTGGGCGAAACAACACCGCCCAAGCCAGTTTACCCCATCGAAGTCAACCCCATGCGCGGCTTCACCGACGAGCTGCAAGAAATCACCATCCCGCCCAATTCCATTTGTGCGGGCAAAGCTATTGTAGAATTGGGGCTGCCCGAAAAACTGCTGGTTATTTTGATTGCCCGCAACAACGAATTCTTCGTACCTAACGGCGGCACCACCCTGCAAGCAGGCGATACCCTCATCGTCCTCTCGGACAAAGAAAGTTTCGACCAGGTGCAGGCGCAGGTCAACACCTGCCTGCCCTGAGCACTTCCCCACAGGAGCCCCCATGTACACTCTGGCTGTCAAACGCGACTTCATTGCCCGCCACTACCTCATCGGCGGCGATTGGGGACCCGAAAACTTCCCCAACTCGCACCACTACGTGCTCGAACTGCAATTGACCGGTGAACACCTCGACCAGCACGGCTACCTGGTAGACATCGTCGCAATCGAAAAACACCTCGACGCCGCCGTCGCCTACTACCGCGAAAAAATGCTCAACGACCTGCCCGAATTCGCCGGGCTGAACCCCTCCATCGAACATTTTGCGCGCATCCTGGCCACCCAACTCAACGAGAAAATTAGCGCCCAAAACGTCATCAGCGTCACCGTGCGGCTATGGGAAAATGACATCGCCTGGGTGGCGTATTCCATAGACCGCTAAACCGGCATGAACATCGGACTGGTCATCTACGGCACACTCGACACCCTTAGCGGCGGCTACCTCTACGACCGCAAACTGGTCGCCTCTCTGCGCGCCGCCGGAGATACCGTCGAAATCATCAGCCTGCCCTGGCGCAACTACCCAGCCCACCTCAGCGACAACCTCACCTTTCGCCTGCCGCGCGGCTTCGACCTGATCATCGAAGACGAACTCAACCACCCCTCGCTGCTGGCCGCCAACCAGCGCAAACCCTGCCCGGTTATCAGCCTGGTGCATCACCTGCGCTGCTCCGAGCAGCGCCCCGCCTGGCAAAACGTGCTCTACCGCCAGGTAGAACGCGCCTACCTGCGCAGCGTGGATGGCTTCATCTTCAATTCCATGACGACGCGGAATGTCGTGCACGCCCTGGCCGGAGATTCCAGACCCTATATCGTCGCCTACCCCCCCACCGACCGCTTCGGAAACGCCCTACCCGAAAGCCTGGCAGCCGCGCGAGCAGCCCAGGACGGCCCGCTGCGCCTGGTCTTTTTGGGCAACCTCATCCCGCGCAAGGGGCTGCACACCCTGCTGGATGCGCTGACGCGCCTCCCGGCCGGCGCCGTCACCCTCGACATCATCGGCGGGCTAAACGCCGACCCGCCCTACGCAGCCGCCATGCAGCACAAGGCCGCCAAGCACCCCCTGGCGTCAGGAATCCGCTTTTGGGGCGCGCTGGACAACGACGCCCTGCGAGAAAAACTGCAGCAAGCCCACCTGCTGGTTGTGCCGTCATCCTACGAAGGTTTTGGGATTGTCTACCTGGAAGGCATGGCCTTTGGGCTGCCCGCCATTGGCACAACATCGGGCGCGGCAGGCGAGATTATTCACCACGGCGAAACCGGTTACCTCATCCCCCCCGGCGATTCGGACGCCCTGGCCGCGCACCTGGCCGAAGTGCACAGCAACCGCGCCCTGCTGGCGCAGCTGGCCCACAATGCCCTGGAACGGTACAAAAAACAACCCGCCTGGGAAGAGACAGCCGCGCAGGTGCGGGCGTTTTTATTGGGATGTGCGGCGTAACGCCTGCCGCAACCGCTGCCACACGCGGCGCACAAGGGCCGCCTCGGCTTCTGGGATAGAATCGCGGCTGTAACGGGCTTTGATGAACGCCTCGGTAAGGGCGGCAATTTCAGCGGCGGCGTCGGGCAGGGCGCGCTGCAGGGTGGCGGCGAACTCCCGGGGGGTTTGCGAGCGGCCGCGGGTGAGTCCGCGTTCGGCGCTGCGGCGGAGGAGGGCCAGGTAAAAGAATCGCACCCGCTGGCGCGGATTAAGGCCGCGGATGTTTATCCATCCCCCAGAAAAATCTTTTTGAGCCGCACGGCGCGCGCCAAACCGTTGCTGCCCGGCGGCAATGACCGCCGCAACACCCGCTTTCGCCGCGCGGAAGAAGCCCCGCAGCCAGCGCCCCAGGCGCATGAGCCAGCGCCCAGCCGGGAAACCCGCCAGCGCCTGCCATACGGCGCGGTTTTGCCGCCAAAAAGTGAGCAGCGCCAGCCCAACCACCGCCGCCAGCAGCGCCCACGAAAACAACGCGCGTATCACCGCCAACCCGCCAGGTTCAGCAGCCGAGACGGCATCGAGCGGAATTTGCTCGAAAGACGGGGCGGGGGGCATATCGGGCGGCGGCTCGGCGGGAGCGCGGCCAAACAACATGGCCGGCAGGCTGATGAGAAGATAAAACAGCACCACCAGCCATTGGGCCAAAAAAGCCGCCCCCGCCACAACAAAGTTGAGAACCGCTCCCAGCGCCGCAAAAAAGCCCAGGCTGTAATGGGTGGGCAGCAGGCTGGCCAACCCCACCGCCACAGCAAAAAAGACCAGGCTGTAACCCGCCCAGCGCCGCGCCACGCCCGGGCTGATGCGCGCCCGCGCCAGACTCCACTGCGTGTGCAGGGTGATGAATTGGGTCTGGCTGAGCAGCACCAGACCCAGCAAAAAGAATAGCAGGGTGCTGACCCCGCCGCCCGAAAAAGCGCTAAGGTTGAGAAAGGCGGGTTGTGCGCCGGTTGTAAATATCTCGCGCAGGTTGACGCGCACCATGGCGGTAAAGATTGTGAGCGCACTGCCCAGGCTAAAAACCAGGCGAGTAAGCCGGGCGCGTGGGTGGGGGGTGTTGGCTTCGGCGGCGGGCGCATCCAACGCAATGCGCGCGCGTTCTATGCCCATTTCATCCAGCAGGCTGGCAAATGCCCCCGTAAGCAGCCAGGATGCAAACGTTACTCCCAACACAAAGATATATTCGGGACGCAGGAAAAATTCTGCCATGCTGTAAGTCAGGGTAAACAGGTCGGCTGCAAAAGCGGCCGGGCCATGCGCCAGCCCAACCACAAGGCGTGCAATCAGCGCCAGGGCCAGCCACTCGCCCAGCGCAGATTGCAGCCACTCGGCCGAGAAAAGCGTCTGATGGCGTGTGCGGGCATGCGTAAGCATACGTTGGGCAGCCGCAAAGGACATCAGGCCTGGCAGCACCAGCGGCGGCCAGTTGTAAAACACGGCTTGCATCAGGGCACTGAGCGTTGCCCCGGCGCAGGCCAGCATTAAGACTACCAGAACATTACTCGTCTGGCGAAAAATGCGCTCACTGTTGCGCGCCTGCACAGAAAAATTGAGATCATTCATGGCGCACTCATGCCTGCCACTGCTGCAGGTCTTGTTCGCTAAACACCGAAGCAACCGGAATACCCAAAAAAGCGGCTTTGTGGCGCACCGCCTGCACCGGCGCGCCCGGCCCGGCCAACACCAGCATGACATGCTGCCCGGCGCGGCGGGCCTGGTACAGCTCGTCTAGCAGCGCGTCATGGGGCTGGCCGGTAATCACCATGAGCGTAGCGCCCCAGGCCAACCCATAGCGGATGCGCTGCACGCTGGCCGCAAGCGGCAGCCCGCCCTGCACCATCTCGACTCGCGCCAGGGTTTCGAGCAGGCGCATCAGGTGGGCTTTGCCCTTACGCGGCGGAACGGGCTGCGGCTGACCATCTGCACTGAGCGGGTCGCGCCCCAGGGCTGCCAGCCCGCAGGTCTGTTTTTTCTCTATCACCCAGTTTGCCAGCGAGGCAGCAATTACCACCGCCAGCTCGGTCGAGTCGATGCGGCTGTGGTAGTGATAATTTTCCGCGTTCATGTCCAGCACAATCATGGTCTCCAGCGCAATAGACGGCTCGAACACCTTAACCTGCATGCGCCCGGAAGCCGCCGTAGATTTCCAATCCACGCGCCGCAGGGAATCGCCGGGGGTGTATTCGCGTTTGCCAATCACGCGTGTGGGGTCTTCAAAAACAGGCTGGGTGTGGCGCAGCGTGCCCTGCGGCGCGCTGGCTGGCAGGCCGACCCTGGCAAGCGGCACAATTTTGGGATACACGGTAAGGTACTGCACCTGTCCGCGCACTTGCAACGGCTGGCCAATGCCCAGCACATCGCTGCTGGCCAAAAACAACGGGCCAACGGCATAATAACCGCGTTTACGCGCCTCCAGCACATACTCAAAAGTGAGCCGCCCGCGCGGCCCCAACGTCACAATGCGCCTGAACACGGCCGGGGTAGCCAGCGCCACCGGCAGCGAGTCGCGCACCTCCAGCCAGGGCAGGGGCAGCCAGCCCTGGTTGTGCACATCCAGGCGCACGGGCACTTTTTCGCCCACAAAGGCATGCAAATCCAGGCTGCGCACATGCGTCACCTGCCCCAGCGCGCGCCTTACCCACCCGCCCGAAAGCAGAAACGTACCCACAAAAAGATAAATCAACGTAAGCGCAAAGTCATCGCGCAAAAAAGCCGCAATCACCAGCAGCATCACCAACAGCGAAATCATCGCCCCAGCCATGCGCGCCGCTACGCCTCCACACGACCCAAATCGAGCGGCGTGGCGCGCAGTATATCCGCCAACACGGTCTGCGCCGTGCGCCCGCGCAATTCGGCTTCAGGTTTCACAATCAGCCGATGGGTGAGCGTGACCGGCGCAAGGTATTTGATGTCATCAGGGATGACGTGCGCGCGCCCACGCACCGCCGCCAGCGCCTGGGCCGCCTTGAACAGCGCCAGGCTGCCGCGCGGGCTGATTCCCAGCGCCAGGTCGGGGTGACTGCGCGTGGCTGCGGCTAAATCCACAATATACTGCTGCAAGGTCTCATCCACATGCACATCCCAAACCTGCTTTTGCAGGTCCAGCAGCGCGCGCCCATCCACCACCTTTTCCAATTTGGTAATCGGATGCTCGCGCCACAGGTTCAACAAAATCTGGCGCTCATCCGCCTTGTCCGGATACCCCAACGCCAGGCGCATCAAAAAACGATCCAGCTGCGCCTCTGGCAGCGGAAACGTGCCCTCATACTCAATCGGATTTTGCGTCGCCAGCACCAAAAACGGACGCGGCAGCGCATGCGTCACGCCATCCACCGTCACCTGCTGCTCCTGCATCGCCTCCAGCAGCGCCGACTGCGTGCGCGGCGTGGCGCGGTTGATTTCATCGGCCAACAGCACATTCACAAAAATTGGGCCGGGGCGAAAATCAAACGCCCCGCTGCCCTGATTGAACACCGACACCCCGGTCACATCGTTGGGCATCAGGTCGGGCGTGCACTGAATGCGCTTAAAGCCCAACCCCAGGCTGGCCGCTACCGCACGCGCCAGCATGGTCTTACCAGAGCCTGGCACATCCTCCAGCAGCACATGCCCCTCGCACAACAGCGCCACCATCAGTAACTCAATTGCGGCGCGCTTGCCAACAATCACTTGTTCCACATTTTCAATCACCTGGCTGGCAAAATCCTGAACCTCGGTCATAGCAAATCCTTTCCAAAATTGGCTGCCACTATCTTACACCACTTCGGTCTGGCGTGCTTATAATCAGGTTATGGATTATTCATTCCCCCGCTACCTGCTTGCCAAACAAACAGTGGACGACCGCGCCCTGAACAAAGACGTGCTTGCCGCCCTGCGCGCCGCCCTATCCGCTTACCCGCAGCCGCCATCCAGCCCGCTATCCGTAATCGAGGTGGGCGCAGGGATCGGCGCCATGCTGACGCGCCTGCTGCGCTGGGGCGTGTTGACGCACGCCAATTACACCCTGGTGGACGAAATGCGCGAGAACATCCACTACGCCGCAGTTTGGCTACCGGCATGGGCAGCGCAGCACAACATCCGGGCCGAAATCCTCACCGCGCCCGCTGCCGAATCCGTTTCCATCCGTTTATCCGCTTCCCAATCCGTTGACCCGTCCGCTCCCGTCCGCTTGTCCGATTCCCAGTCCGTTGACCCATCCGCTCCCGTCCGTTTGTCCGATTCCCAGTCCGTTGACCCGTCCGCTCCCGTCCGTTTATCCGCTTCCCAGTCCGTTGACCCGTCCGCTCCCGTCCGCTTGTCCGCTTCCCAGTCCGTTGAAC
>FWPV01007074.1_pt1 | contig 20764 bp, 23 predicted proteins | sample 2228371 | NCBI WGS metagenome assembly FWPV01 (sample SAMEA103939776, study PRJEB20133) | metagenome | reverse complement strand
GGGACTCTTTACTTTAACTTGAGCATCTTTTACCGGAGAAAACGCTAGCTTGTTCTGTGGTATAATTTTTCTGTTTAGGGCTCGTAGCTCAACGGTAGAGCAGTGGCCTCTTAAGCCATTGGCTGCAGGTTCGAATCCTGTCGAGCCCACCATACTGGAAGTTGCCGATTTTGGGCGCCTTCGACACCCATTCGCTCGCCGTGCCTGCGGGCGCGGCTCGCGAGAAATTGTGCGATTTTTTCAGCAAATAATTCCGCCGAAGGCGAACTGGTGCCCGCCCCGCGGACTGCTGGAAAAAGGTTCGCACATTTTCAATCAAAACCCACATTTTTATTGGGCCGCTCCGAATGAGCTGGTTAAGCTATATATCGGGGTAAGTACCGAAAGAACCAAAAACCCAACTCCAACACCCAGAACTACCAATATTGCCGGTTCAATAAGCGTTGTTGCGGCTTTAACAGCCAACTCTGTCTCCATTTGAAAGTAGGTAGAGAGCCTAATCAAAGTATCGTCTAATTTGCCAGTTCGTTCACCAACAGCGGTCATCTGTACAAAAATTGAGGGGAAAAGTTCTGTTGCGGCCAAAGCATCTCCCAAAGTCATACCCTTTTCAACATTTTCATAGACGATTGATAGCGCCTCTTGATAGAGCACATTATTAGTGATATCTTTGGCGATATTTAAGGATTCCAAAATAGGCACACCCGACTTGATTAATATTGACAGCGTTCTGGTGATCTCTACCAAAATTGACTTTTGTATTATCGGCCCAAATACCGGTAGACCAAGCAAATGTGCATCAATAATTTTTTTGTTTTTTGGACTTTTAGAGATCGCCTTTATAGCAATGACTATTGCTGTTAGACCAGTGATAATTAAGGGCCAAAATTTTGAGAAAAAAGATGAGACGGCAATAATTACTTTTGTGCTAACAGGCAAATCAACATTAAAATTTTTATAAAGCTCCAAGAGACGAGGAAGGACAAAAGTAATCATAATGAAGGCAACAGCCAGAATCCCAACTATAATTACTATCGGATAGATCAAAGAACTAGTAACCTTGCCTCTGAATTCGCGTGCTTTTTCTAAGTTTTCTGCAAGTCGTAAAAAAACATCATCTAGCTTACCAGAGGACTCGCCCGCTTTAATAAGCGAGATATAATAAGGAGGGAAACTGCTTTGAAAGTTTTTCATTGCCTCAGAAAGAGAGGTGCCGCCTTTGATATATTCCTCAAGTTTGCTGATAACGGTTTTTTCATCCAAGTTTTTAGCTTGAGAGGATAGTATGTTTAAGGAATCAACGATGCTTAAGCCCGCGTTGATCATAATTCCCATTTGTCTGGTGAAGTTAACTAGACTAACAAAATTTAAGCGGGCTTTCTTTTTTTTATTAAAATAGGCAAATAAGCTTGATTTTTCTCTTGCTTTTATCGAAATAATTAACAGTTTTTTTTCTTTTAAGATAGTTTTGACTTCACGCGCAGTTGCAGCATCTACGACTCCTTTGATACGCTTGTTTTTAAGGTCAACCGCAGTATATTCGTAGAGCATGGGTTAAGTTAATAACTCTCTTATCAATTTAGGACGGAAAGCATACTCCAGAGCAGTCTCTTTATCTATCAAGCCTCTTAAAAAAAGATCTTTAAGTGAGGTTTCAAACAAAACCATTCTTTCCTCGGCTGAAGTTTGAATAACGTTGTCTATTTGAAAGGTTTTTCCCTCACGAATTAGCGAAGCTACGGCGGTATTATTAACTAAAACTTCACAACAGACAATTCGTCCCTCGCTTTTAGCTTTTGGCAAAAGTCGTTGACAGATAATCCCTTTAAGGACATTTGACAACTGTGTTTTTATTTGTGCCTGTTGTTCTTCGGGAAAAACATCGATAATTCGGTCAATAGTTTGTGAGGCAGTGTTGGTATGCAGGGTGGAAAAAACCAAATGGCCGGTTTCAGCAATGGTTAAAGCAGCAGAGATAGTTTCCAAATCTCGCAACTCACCAACAACGATGATGTCCGGATCCTCTCTTAATACGGATTTTAGAGCTCTATTAAAAGACAGAGTGTCCCGTTTTACTTCTCTTTGTGAGATAATTGCTTTGCCCTTTGAGTAAAGAAATTCAATAGGATCTTCTATGGTAATAATATGAGCCGGCTCACTTAAATTTATCTCGTTGATAATTGAAGCAACAGTAGTTGATTTGCCTTGCCCGGCTTGTCCGGTTATTAAGACAAGTCCTTGTTTAAGTCGCGCAAAGTCGTAAAGAATAGGGGGCAGAGCCAGTTCTTGAATGTTTTTGATTATTGTTGGAATTAAACGCATTGATAAAGCAATGCTATCTTTTTCTTGATAGGCATTAACTCTGAAGCGATGATTTTGAAAAACTATGCCAAAATCCAGCTCTTTATTCAAGTTATATGCTTCTTGTTGTTCTTTATTAGTAACAGAGAGAAAAAACTGGGTTATGTCTTGACTGCTAACTGGTGGATAAAGTTTGAGTTGAAAAAGTGTCCCGTCCACCCTCAAGGTCGGATGATATTCTTGTACAAGGTGCAGGTCAGAGGCGTTTCTTTGGATTACTTCTAATAAGATTTTGTCTATCTGCAATGCCATATATTTTTAATTTTAACTTTCGGCAACTCGTAGAACTTCTTCAATAGTAGTTATTCCAGAAAGAGCTTTTAGAAAGCCGTCTTGTTTCATAGTTATTAGACCATATTTTTTTGCTTCTTGTTCGATTTGGTTGGCGGTTGCATTTTTTAGGATAAGGTGGGCAATAGTTTCGTTAACTAAAATAACTTCAAAAATGCCCACTCTGCCGTAATAGCCACTGCCGCTACATTCATCACAACCTTTGCCTTTATAAAGGACCATTCTTTGATCTTTATATTGTTGAGGCAATAAATCTCCGAGCTCTTCGCGTATACTTTGATCAATTTCTGGAGTTGGGTTGTAACTGACTTTACAATGTGAGCAAATTCGCCTGATGATTCTTTGTCCAACTACAGCATCTAACACAGAAGCTATTAAAAAAGCCTCAGCCCCAAGGTCCAAAAGTCTTGGTATGGCGGTTGCGGCATTATTGGTGTGTAGAGTAGAAAAAACCAAGTGACCGGTAAGGGCGGCTTGAATAGCTAAAATAGTAGTTTCTTTGTCTCTGATTTCTCCTACCAAAATAATGTTGGGGTCTTGTCGCAAGAAAGAACGCAAACCATTGGCAAAAGTTAGCCCAGCTTGAGGGTTAATCTGTACCTGATTTATCCCTGGGATTTCATATTCAACCGGATCCTCAAGTGTAAGAATGTTAACCGAAGGTCTATTTAATCTTGACAGAATAGAGTAAAGAGTAGTGGTTTTACCTGAACCGGTTGGGCCGGTTATCAAAATAATTCCATAAGGCTTGGCAATTGCGGTTTCTAAATTTTTATAAGCTGTTCCGGCTAATCCAAGGTCGGGAAGAGCAGGTATGCCACCGGTTTTTTTCAAAAGTCGCATGACGATTTTTTCTCCATGTACGGTTGGCAGACTGGAGACTCTAAGGTCAATTTCTTGATCTCCAATTTTAAAGGTAAAGCGACCATCTTGAGGAAGCCGTCGCTCGTCGATTCTCATTTGAGAGAGAATTTTGATTCGCGAGACAAAAGATTCGTGTAAAGATTTTGGCAAGGTAAGTTTTTCATAAAGCACTCCGTCGATTCTGTATCTAACTCGGGTTTTTATCTCTTGCGGTTCGATGTGGATATCTGAAGCGCGTCCTTTTACTGCATATTCTAGAATAGTGTTAACTAATCTGGCAATCGGTGGCTCTTTGACAATTTGGCTTTCTTTTTGGGCAATGCTTGTTTCTGAAGTTTTTTTTTCACCGTATTCTTGAAGTGCGGTTTTAACTGTAGGAGAAACACTTTCTTGGTATTGCACACGAATAGCCTCTTCTATACTTTGTGAAGAGGCAAGGTAGGGGACTATTTTTTTGCCGGTTTTCTTTTCCAAGAAACTTAGCGTATCAAGGTCCAGCGGATCTGCCATAGCAACTTTGAGTATTTCATTATTTGGGTTATATTCAAACGGGAAAAGAACTCTTTCTTTAGCTAATATTTCTGGAATAAACATTAAAGCTTGTGGAGAGGCTGCTATTCCATTTAGTTCAACATATTCTACCCCCATTGCATAAGCCTTGGCTTGAATAATCTGCTCTTCACTTAACAGATTTTTTTTCCGCAGATACTCTTCTGGGTCAATTTCGGTTTTTAGAACCTCAATCTGCAGGTTGTCTGCAGTTTGTTTATCAAAAACATTGTATTTGACTAAATACTCAAAAAATTTACTAATCGAATAAGATAACATACAATTTCATTGTACTTTTTCCGTAAGTCTTGTCAAACTAAAAATCTCTTTATATATTCTTGCGCTTGACAAACTGGATAAATTGTTTTATTGTAATTTTGACATGCACTCAATAAAAAAAAGAAAAAGCGGATTTACTTTGATAGAGCTTTTAATTGTTATTGCGCTTTTAGGTACGTTGGCGGTTGCACTTCTTGCTGCTATAGACCCTTTTGAGCAATTCAAAAAAGGAACCGACACTGGTATTAGAAATACTGTACAGGAGTTTTTTAACGCTGGGATTAGATACTATGCTCAAAGAACGGGTTGGCCTTCAAGTTGGGGTGTTTCACCAGATGGCAGCAACACTGTAGGCCCGGTAGCGCTGAATACTAACACAACCTTGTATGTTGATCCTTTAGTTGCGGCAGGAGAGTTGAAAAGTAACTTTGTTCAGCTTGCACAAGATCAGCTTGATGATATTTACATGACTGCCAGAGGCGCAACGCTGTTAGTTTGTTTCAAGCCCGGCTCAAAATCTTTTCAAAGCGCTGATAAGAATACTAAATTTACCACCAATGCTTTAGATAGCAGTGGCAATCCACAAACCGATTCTGGAACAACCTGCAAATTGAACGGCGGAACTCAAGATTGCTATTGGTGTATTTACTAGATGCTGTTTCCATATATTTGGGGAGCTGATGCAGGCGAGCTAGTGACTGCAGTTTTTCTAAACGGACAGATTCATCCGCCGGGATTTCCACTTTATTTTTTATTAGCCAAGTTTTTTTCACTCATATTGTTTTGGCTGCCGCCAATAAAAAGGGTTGCAAGTGTTTCGTTACTGTTTTCATTATTGACAACTATGTTTGTAGCTAAATACTTGTGGTATATTGAAAAAAAAATTTTACGAAAAACCGCTTGGTATACAAAACCAACACTTTTGTTATCTGTTTTTTTCTTGCCAGCAACCTTTTTATGGATGTTATACAGTCTGGTCCCAGAAGTGTATATGATGAGCTTATTTTTTGTTAGCAGCTCTAACTACTTTTTATTAAGATTCATTTTAGGCAAAAACGAAAAAGACCACCTGTATTTTTATTTATTTACTATTTTAGGATTGTTGCATCAATATATTATTCTGATAAATCTTTTTTTATATCTTTGGTTGTTTCGCAAAAAGCTCAAACAAACAATATTGCCGTTTATAAAAAAACACTGCCTGTTTTTAAGTCTTTTTTTATTTTTATCTCTGTTACCTTATGCTTATACCTTTTTCCTACTGCTGCAAAAACCGCTTTTGCAGTGGGAGGAGGCAACGCTCTGGGGGATGATTAGAGAAGCTTTCAGACTGCGCTACGGATTTTTCAATGTTCAAGACGGCTTTGTTCAATCTGCGACAGATAAGGTGAAAAACCTGTCTTTTTTGCTGCATACTTTAAACTTGAATTTTAGTTATCTGCTTTGGCCGCTTACTCTTGCTGGGATGTATTATTTATACAACAAGAAAAGAGCAATTTTTAAAGTTGTTTTTTTCAGCCTGCTTTTTTACGGCCCGCTGTTGAATATCTATCTTGATGCAAATCTCGTCTCGTCTTTATCCAAAGGAATAATTGAGCGCTATCACCTGTTTTCTTTTGTATTTATAGTTGTCTTTTATGCTTTTGGTTTATTGTATATTTTTGAGCTTTTAGAACAAAGAATAAGTCGGTTTTTGCAAGGCTTTACTTATTTTTTAGCAGTATATGGAATATTTATAATTTCAGTAATAGCTCCTCCTATTTTAACCCTGTATAAAAATATAAGATATATGAATTTAGTAAGAAACGATACAAGCATTGAGAGCTATGGACAAAATATTTTGAATTTTCCTGAAAAAAATGCAATTGTTCTCTTGAGTGGAGACCTTGAGCTTTTCCCGGCCTATTATTTGCGCTACGTTCGCGGCTACAGACCAGATCTTATTGTATTGTCTCAAAATAGAATGCTGGATGATTTTTATTATCAAAATCTAAAAGAAAACTTTCCCGATCTTAAGATGCCAACAGAACAAACTTCTGATAAATTAAAAAAGTTCATTGAGTTTAACTTTAAACAAAGACATATTTATACCAATCAGCCAATATCAGGGCTTGGTTTTAATTATCAACAAGTGGGTTTGCTATACCGATTTACTAAAGAGCCTGAAAAGAAAATTGTTCCAATTTTTCCGCTGGCGAAATTTAAGACAGAAGAACAGAGTTATCAAGGCAAATATCCGCTATATTTTTTTTCTGCTGTAGCTGAAAAATATGCAGAAAGTTTATTTAAAATTGGAGATTATTATTATTCGCAAAAAGACTACGCAAAAGCCGTGTTTTATTTACAACAGAGCTATTTTTTTAACAAAGACAGCAGGGCGGTGAACATAGTTTATGCTTTGGCTTTATACAAATTAGGTCGCTGCCAAGATAGTGAAAAAATACTTCTTGAGCGCTTTTGGAGCAAGCAAGAAAGTGAGATTGCTTTTGCCTTATCTCGTCTTTATGCAGCCTGCCTCAAAAATCCTAAAAAATATCTTTTTTGGGATTTTTATTACCAAAAACTAAAACCCAAACAGTAAGTAAATAGCCAATAGCCATAGCTATTAAGGATACAGTCCAAAGGGGTGGGTGATAAGTAAACTCAACAACAGAATCTCCTTTATCTATTGGGACTGCCATATAGAGCATATTGGCGTTAATAATTTTCACTGTTTGTTTATTAACTTTAGCCCTCCAGCCAGGATAATTAAGCTGTCTTACTAATAGATATCCGGGCACATCGCTGTAGAGGTGAAGGCGAATACTTCCGTTTTTGTCTTTTATTACCCTAATTTGAGCACTAGCAAACTGTCTGGTTGTAGCTGGATAATTAGTGAGTGAAAAGTTATTAAGGTAGAGTTTTTGAAAATCAATTCTGCCGGCTGTTAAAAGATTTAAAAACTGGTTGTTGTCGAGGTAGCTTTTTACATTTTGGTAAAAGGCAAATTTAGGTAAACTTTTTGGAACTTCATATATAAATAGCTCGTCGGCTATTTTTTGCCAAGCAGAAGAAGCTTTAATTTTAGAATGCAACAGCAAATAATCACAGCCTAAAAGCTGTAAATAGTTATAAGCCGCTTTAGTCAGTTGACGTTTTTTTACACTTAACCAAAGCTCGTTATCTAGAAACTTAACGATTTTTTGATAATTTGCTGGATTGTAGTTAGAGTAGCGGAAAATATTACAACTATGAGTATGATAAATTAGATTTAAATAGGGGTAGAGACTGTTATGGTAATAAATATATCTTGGAACCAGTGCGTATCCTGACTGTTGAAAGGTGTCAAACCACTTTGCCTGTGTTTCAAATGAATAAACCGAACTGCCCGGTTTTTTATTCAGAAATATGGCAGAGGTTGGTTTTCTAAATATGGCTGGCGCATCAACTAAAGGGTAATAGTTATAAAAGAAGAAAAACCCGCCTGCGATTTGCAACAATAGAGCCAATATTAAAACATTTTTATTAAGTGCAAGCCGTTTCGCTTGGAAAAGGATGTAGCCGATGAGAAAAAAACTAGTAAATAGAGAAAAACGCGCAACAATTCTAAATGAATTGATAATCGGCAAAGTAAAAATTATTTTCAAGGGAGTTTTAGCCCCAAACATTAATAAAGCGGCTAAAATTAAGCCTATGGTAAAAAAATTAAAATAGAAAGTATCAGCGCTGTTTTTGGATTTTTTAAGTGTGTTTTTTTTTAATATGCAAAATAGATTTACCATAGTAATTAAAATAAGGCCGTAGCCAACAAAAATACTTGCTTCCCAAGGGGCGGTGGTAGTGTTTTGCCAAGCTCTATTTCTAAAAAATGAACCGTCAGAAATTTTGCCAAATGGAAACGGATACAAAAAGGATAATAAATATTTTAATTCAAAGCTGGCGGTAATTAAGTTTGAGCCACTGTTTTCATCAATGCGGTTGGAATTTAGATAAAAAATATAGCTTTGGACAAGCTGTGGGATAATAAGCAGTATATAGATACTAAAAAAAATCACGGCACAAACAAGTATTTTGGAAAGGTTATTGTTTTTTTGCATTGATTTGAAAAGAAAAAAAACAACCATAAATAGTAGTTGAGCAAGATTAACAAACAAGTGGCCAAACAAAAATTGTTGTGCAAAGAAAAAACCAGCCAAGGCTAGCAGGCGGCGATTGTTTTGGCCAACCCCCTTAAATAATAGATAAAAAACAATCGGCAACAAAAAAATGTTTTGCAAAATACCTTGATGAACTATCTGTTGCATTACTATTCCTGAAAAAGTAAAGCTTACAGAAAAAAGTAGCGCATATAACCTGTCTTTATATAGGTATTGTCCAAGAAAAAACAAAGAAATAGCTAAAAATATAAACCCCAGCAAGTAAGTTAAATTGAAAGCCAGTTCAACTGAAAAGAGTTTATATAAAATAATGTTAAAAAGGTTTAAAGCTCCGATTTGACTTTCGGCTAAAAGCGGGTAACCTTGAGAAACCTGGTTTGTCCAAAAAGGCAATGTGTTTTGTTTTAAAGCTTCAAAAAGATAATACTTTTGTGCAAAATTTACATGTATTAAGTCAGAAAGCAAAAAATCTGCAGGATAAAAAAGCATTAAGCGAGGAATAAACAGTTTGAGAAAAAACAACCCAGGCAATATAAAAAGCAACAACAAAAACATTTTATATATACTAATTACATGAGTATAACACAGCCGTGGTTGTTGTTTATTGTGTTTGTTTTTGCGGCAAGTATTGGTTCTTTTTTGAATGTGGTGATAGACAGACTTCCTAAAGAACAGTCGCTTATGGGAAGATCTCACTGTGACTATTGTGGAAGCAGTCTCAAGTGGTTTGATCTTGTGCCTATATTTTCTTATTTTTTATTGGGAGGGAGGTGTAGATATTGTAAAAAACATATTTCTTGGCAAAACCCAATTGTTGAATTATTGACTGCAATACTTTTTGTGGCATTCTTTTTGCGAGCCGGAGGCAGGCTTGATTATAGTTTGCTAATTAATTGGTTTATCGTTTCTGCTTTGCTAGTTATTGCTGTGGTTGATTTTAAGAGCCAGATTATTTTAGATGAGCCGCTAATTTTGTTATTATTGCTGTCTTTGTTTGTCAACAAAGCCGTTTTGCCTCTGCATTTGGCTACCAGCATAATGTTATCATCGTGGTTTTTGTTAATTTATTCTTTGAGTGCTGGTACGGCAATGGGGTATGGAGATGTCAAGCTGGTTTTTGTTATGGGAATGCTTATTCCTGTTCCTTATGTTTTGTATGTTCTTTACTTGGCTTTCTTGACAGGTGGGGTTGCCTCTGCAATACTAATTATTGCTCGACAAAAAAAGCTTAAATCTCAAATTGCTTTTGGGCCATTTTTGGTGACAGGATTTTTAATTGTTTTTGCTTGTTTGAGCCGATGAGAAAAGGGGTAACACTGGCAGAGCTTTTGGTTTTGTCTGTATTGTTGTTGTTGATAGTTGGGATATTTTCCGGTGCCAATTATTTTACTTATATAAAAAGAGCCAACGACAGCAAAAGAAAAAACCATTTGAAAATAATGCGAGAAGCGCTGGAGGCGTATTATTCTGATCATAACCATTATCCTGCTGTGTCAGAGATGACTTATCAATATATGAGTGATACTCAAAACGCCGGTAAAATCTGTGGAGATAAAAAGACCGGCGCATCAATTAAGCCCTACATCAAGGAATTACCCTGTGGTTTGCACGGCAATGATTATGTTTATTTTCTTTACGATAATGGACAGAGTTTTAGCATCTTTACTCGTCTTGAGGATTTGCAAGACCCGGCAATAGAAGAAGTTGGTTGTACAAAGGGCTGTAGTTATTATTATGACGAGCGAGATCCTTATGGCAGCTTATCGGACAATGTTTTTAATTATTATGTATCTTCGTCTTCCTATGATTTTGGTTTTTGTCCGCCCACTTATTATTGGGCTTGTTACAAGGGTAAGGATAACCCCTGCAGAATTTGTCCCAATCTTAATTGCGAGTCTGGATACACAGAAGTTTATTGTAGTCCAAGTTGGTGTGTAGAGAATTGTAAATGAGAAAATAAATATTAAAATTGCTAATATAATGCAAAACTCATCTAGCAGAGGATTTACTTTAATTGAGCTTCTGACAGTAATTGCAATTTTATCAATATTAGCGGCTTTAATTTTCGGCAACTTCGTAACCACCATTAAAAAAGCACGGGACAACAGAAGAAAACAAGACTTGTCACAAGTGAAAACAGCTCTAGAGCTTTATTTTTCTGACATTGGTTTATACCCGACTACTCACCCGACATTAGAGGGAGGCTTACCGTGGGGGAGTTCTCTTACCAACAGTATAGGTACTAAAACATATATGAAAAAACTCCCGCAAGAGCCCTCAAAAAACAGCGGTTATAACTATAGTTATGAATCTGACGGAACATATTTTAAACTATATTCTTGTCTCGAAAACACGGAAGACCTGGATTATAATAATATTACTCCAACTGGAGTGCCCAACTGCGGTATAGGCTGCAATAGCCAGTGTCACTATGGAGTATCAAGTCCAAATGTTATACCATAATAATAAAAATAAGGGGTTAACTTTAGTTGAACTTTTAATTGTTATTACAGTTATTGCTCTTTTAATTGGAGTGTTGTTGCCAAATTTAAACGATGTCAGGCGTCGCTCTCGCGACCAACGAAGAAAGGCTGATATTAAAAGCTTGGTAGAGGCTTTGGAGTTGTATAAACTGGAGAAATATCCTCCTGCCTATCCCACCTCAATTCCGACTCCCGGATCGAGCTGGACAGAAAGCGGCAAAACCTATATGAATAAAGTCCCACAAGACCCGCTTTATACATTTGATGTAAATAAATATTTTTATCGATACACCAGAAATGAGACCGATACGCTTAAATACTATATTGGAGCCTGTTTAGAAGATACAACCGATATTGAAGGCACATCTGCTCTTCCTTCGGGATTGACTTGGAGTAATTGTCCGACAAATTTTTGGTATATTAGAAGTGAACCATGAACTTTCTGCAAGTTAACAAACGCAAAAACGGTTTTAGTTTATTGGAGATATTAGTAGTTATTGGTATTATTGCCATCCTTTTATCCGTTGGTTTATCCAGTTATTCGACACTGCAAAGAAAATCGCGCGACGCAAAAAGAAAAGCAGATATTAAAACCATTCAACAAGCTCAAGAGCAATACTACTCTATTTGTGGCTTTGTCTATCCAACTTACGCTTCCGGGACTATCGATCGAGAAATATATTGTGCCAACCCATCAATGATGATTTTACCCACCAATAAGTTGCCTTTGGACCCCAAATCCGGACAGCCATACAGTTGTGTTGACTGTACTACAGGCACAAATTATTCGGTTTGTGCCAATGAATCAGAAATTGAACCTACGCCATGCGTAAGCAGTCAACAATAAAACACGGATTTACCTTGGTTGAAGTTTTGGTTACAGCAACAATTATTGCGCTTCTGGCAAGTATAGGCGTCACCTCCTATTCTACTTTAACCAAACAGTCTCGCGATGCAAAAAGAAAAGCGGATTTGCAAAATATTCGGTCAGCTCTAGAGATGTATCGTTCAGATAACGATTATTATCCGGATACTTTGAGTCCTATTGTCCCAAGTGGTTATTTAAACAAAATCCCCACCGACCCACAAGAGCCGTTAAAAAGATATTCTTATTCACCGATTGGATCCCCGGCAACTACTTATTCAATATGTGCTGCTTTAGAAACTACAACTACAGCAAAATCAGGTTGTGGAGACTGTGGAGAAACTTGTAGTTATAAATTGACCCCTTTAGGTGAAGAGTGAAAAAAGCCTTCTCTATCATTGAAACACTTGTGGTTATTTCAATTATTCTTTTAGTTGGAACAATAGGATTTGCCAACTATTTTTTTACTAAATATAAAGCATCATTACAGGGAGTGGCAAATGAAATTGTTGCTCGTTTAGAGCTTTCCAGAAACAAAGCCCTACTAGGAGAAATACCGGAGGGTTGTCTTTTTGATGACCTTCTGGGTTACGGAGTAGAAGTTAATACAACCTCGGTGATTTCTCAATACAACTGCCCAACGGCTATAAGCTTTCATACTTTTAACACCACTTCTTATGATAAAAACATTAGTATAGAAAACGCACCTATAACTTTCTATTTCAAAAAGAAAACTGGCGAGTTAGAACCGTTTACAGATGCAAATATTTGTATCAAACACCCACTGTTAAGTATGAATAAGTATATTCGCATTTTCATATCTAAGTTTGGAGTTATTAAAACCTATGTTAATCAGTGGTCATGTCCCTAAGCGAGCCTTTACCCTGATTGAAGTTTTGGTCTTTATCTCGATTTTTTCAACAGCAATAATTACTATTTTGACAATTGTCAACTATGCTGGGTTTAGTTTGAAAAATGCTCAAAATAAAATTTTTGCCACTCATTATGCTGAAGAGTTAGTAGAATGGTTGAAATACCAAAGAGATTCTGGCGGCTACACATTATTAGAAAGCAAGTCTTTTGTTGGCGGAGTTACTTATTGTTTTAATGATGTCAACATTAGTTGGCCGATTGCGTCTGGTGGTTGTGGAGAAAATTACAATTTGCACAATTTTTACAAAAGAGAGTTGACTTTGGATACAGACACTCTTAATAATCAAATTAACGCAACTATCAATACATATTGGAAGGTTTTGGGCAGAACAAGCAGTGTTGAAATACAAATACGTTTTAAGAAAATATGAACCGAAAAAATCAAACAATAGGGTTTACCTTAATTGAAATGATGGTGGTTATTTTTATAATTGGTTTAATTTTGCCGGCATTTTTTAGTATTGTTTTTACTCTAGCTCGTCAACAAGCTGAAATTTTGATTTTACAAAAGGTAAAAGAAGAGGGTGATTTTGTCCAGACAAAAATTATTAGCTTGGTGAGAAATAAGGCGGTTAAAATAAACGAGTCTTGTTCTGGTTTAAACCTACCAACCGCAGTTTCCAAAATGTGTTTTTTTGATAATAACGAAGTAGTTTTTGGTTATGTAGTTGACGCAAATAACCGACTAGCTTCATATTCGGCAAGCATGTCTGAACCGGTGTATCTAGTTGGTGATGAAGCCGAAGAAAATTTAGACTTCCCGCTTTTCATTAAAACTGACAGCTCGGTTTTTACTAAAATAGATACCAAAACAGTTAGGTTTCAATATGCAATAAGACACTTGCCAAAGGTTTCCTATCTTTCACCTCAAGAGCTTCAGTATCAGTTTTTTATTCAGCTTCGCCGCTAGTTTTTTTTTCTATTTTATTTATGTATACTGTTAGATAATGAAGGATTTAGTAAGCGTTTACTTGACTGCTAAAGAGATTCGTTTGGCAACAGTTGAAGTTGCTGATAAGATAAAGATTTCTCAAGCCGCGTCTTTAAGTTTAAACGTTGACGATTTCTTTAGTAATTTAAGTGTAGCCGAAGAGAAAAAACTCAACAACACCACCGGATTTTTACGAGAGCTATTAAAGACAGCTAAGCTTTTGGATTCAAACGCGCATATTGTTATTCCTGATGAGATGTGCTCTTTTCAAATATTGAATTTGCCTTTTGTTTCGGAAAAAGAGATTCTTTCGGCTATTGAAATTCAGGCTGAAGAGTTTATCCCGTATCCATTAGATAAGTCAAGCTTTGATTATCAGATTCTCGCCGCAAAACAAGAAGAAAAACAGATGTCGGTATTAGTCATTGCTACGCTGCAGGAGTTAATTGATAGAGTTGCCGATTATTTTTTGGATAGTGGTTTATACCCAACAACTATTGAGCCGGAGTCAACTGCCTTTTATCGTTTTTTCTTCAGCAATCTTTATGGTTTAGAGGCTCACGCGTTAATGCTCATGTTAAATGTTGGTAAAAAAAGCACTCAAGTTTCAATACTTGATTTTAAAAACAAAATACTTTTGATGACTTATAGTTTTAATTTAGGAATTAATTTTTTTATTAGGGCTATTCAAAACAATCTTAATTTATCATTAACCGATTCTATTAAAACATTTTCTAGTCTCAAGACAGACACAGAATTATACGAAAAAATAATCAAGCCGCTTTTTTTGGAGTATGCTAAGGAAGTTCAGAAAATACTGCTTGCTTCAACTAAAAGAATTGGTGTAATGCCAAGCTCTATTTTTGTTTATGGCGAACAGACAGCAGTTTTTAGTATGCTCTTAAAACAAATGAATTTTTTAAGCAACACTTATGTCTTTTCTTTAAGCGAAAAAGCTTTTAAAAAACAAGTAATTGTAGAAAGCGCTGTTGACAAACAACCAGTTGTTAATTATCTGCCGTTAATTTCTACTGTTTTGTAATGGCAAAAGATAGATTAAATTTAATCAAAGACAGCACTAGGTTCAAATATTATAAACGAGTTTCTTTATATATTCGGGTAGGTTTAATCACAGCAATAATTGTTGCACTTGTTGTTTATTTAGTTATTTTTGTGACCGTTAATAATTTGCAGAGTAAAATTACCACTATTTCAAACAGTTTACCTCAACAGATAGAAAATGATATGCCTGATCCAAACAGGCTTACTCAAGTTATTTATAGTTACGAGAAACTAAAAACTCTCAAAGACATATATTTTAAAAGCCCGCAGTATTATCAGCAATATAATTATATTCTGGCACTTATTTTGGATAACCAGAATTTTACTATCGAAGAGTTTTCTATTAATGTTAATAATGAGGTTGGTTTATCTTTAAGCAGCAGTAGAATTGAGGATTTGTTTGCGTTTATTGACAAGTTAAAAAGAAGCGAAATTCAGAAAAATTTTGATTTAATAGCAGTAGAAAGCCTTTCTCTTGTCCCTGCAGATAAGAAAACCAGCAGGCGAGAACCACGTTTTGTTTTATCTCTGAGATTACAATTTTCCTCTAGATTCAATGAAACTTAAAGCCGATGTACAGTTATATAAATTTATTTGGAGAAAATACAGGGGACTCATTTTATTAAGCATGCTGGTGTTAATCTTAATTGTTGTATTTTCTTTTCTGACTTTACAAAGAAGAAAGACCTTAACTGCAGAATTACAGCAGTTGCAAGCCCAATTGAACGAACAAAAGTTACGTCTAGAAATAAATTCTAGTGCAGCCGATAAACTTATTGAGAATAATGAATCATTGAGAAGATTTCTACCGGATGAGTTTGATCTTTATAATCTTTTGGACATTATTGATGCTATAGGTGAAAAAACTAAGTTTAAGATAGAGGGTTATTCTATTTTACAACAAGATAATCCATCTGGTATTTTAGTGAAAAAGGGAATTGCCATAAAGGGCTCTGGGACGTTTGAGCAGTTTTTGGGTTTCCTCAAGGAATACAAATATATAACCGGACAGATGATTTCAATAAGTTCGGTAAGTTTAACCGGAAAGGACAGGGTATTTACCCAACTGGCAATAGACATATTTGCTTATAAACCAAATGTCAATTTGCAAAATATTCCAGTGATTCAAGGTTTGGATGCTACAGACAACAGACTTTTAGAGATAATTGCACTGCATACAGCGGAAGAGCAAAAAAAGATGGTAACTGACGATTACGAGAACAAAAGCAATCCTTTTAGGTGACTTTTAAGCTTTTAAGAATTTTTCTTGTTCCTTCAGATAATTGCGCGCCCCTCTCTAGCCAGTATGACAGTTTTTGCTTGTCTAGCTCTATTTTATGCGGGCTAGAAAGCGGATCGTAAAAGCCGATTTTGTCAAGATATTTAGAACTGCATTTTCGGCCCTCTTCTATTGCTATTATTCTGTATTTTGGACTTTTCTTTTTACCAACTCTGGCAAGTTTTATTTTTACTGCCATAGATATATGTTATCATAAACTGTTTAATTTGCCAACTGCTTGATTGACTGCAGAGAGTTCGGCTAATTTTTTGTTCTTGCCGCTGCCGACCGCTACTCTTTTTTCTCCCACATATAGACCAACGACAAAAAGTGTTTCTTGACCAACCCGTTTTTGTTGCAAAATTTTGTATACCGGAGTAATTTTATATTTTGCCTGGATATATTCTTGAAACTTAGTTTTTGGATCAATATAAAGCTCTTTTTTCATAATTGCTGTAAGTTCTTCCTTGATAAATTTTTTAAAAAAAGCAAAAACTGCGTCTAAGTTTTTGTCTAGATATATTGCGGCAATTAGCGCCTCTAGAGCGTCAGCCAAAATGTTTTCGTTTTCGCGGCCGCGATTTGCTTCTTCTCCTTTTGACAAAAGCAGATATTGCCCAAGATTAATTTTGCGGGCACATTTGGCAAGAGTTTGTGTTTTAACGAGCGCCGCTCTTATTTCAGTTAATCGGCCCTCTCTGATTTTACTGAACTCTTGATATATAGTTAAAGATGCAACCAGCCCCAATATGGCGTCGCCCAAAAATTCCAGTCTCTGATAAGAATCAAAACCAGCCTCGTTTTCATTTAGATAAGAAGGGTGGGCAAGAGCACTGAACAACAGTTTTTTATTTGTAAACTTTATTTGAATTGTTTTTTCAAGATCGCTGATGTTGGTCATTTTTACTGGCTGTTTTGATAAAATTTTCTACCGCTTGTCCTAAAACTCCATTAATAAATTTTGGCGAATTGATGCCGCCAAATTCTTTAGCCAATTCTATACACTCGTCAACAATTACTTTGTAGGGTTCTTTATTTTCAATTAATAATTCAAATATACCAAGTTGCAAAATGGCAAGATCTATTTTAGCCATCTTGTCGGTAGGAAATTTTTTTGCAAATAAATTAATATACTCGTTAATCTTTGTTTGGTTTGCTTTTATTTTCTGCAAAATTAGCTTATTTTGTGGAGACAAGTTAAGAAGCGGCTTTGTAGTAAATTGCATGCTGTAGAGCGTTTGTACAAGGGCAACTCGTCGTTGATGACGAGGGTCTTTTTTCGTTTTCATGAGTCGGTAAGTTATTTGCCGCAGTTTTTGCAAACAAAATGGGGCCTTTTTATACTTCCACAGTGTTTACACAACACAGTTTTGCTAAGTTTTTTCTTTTTGGCGGCAAAGCGCTTGCCTTGTCTAGCTTTAGAAAGTTTCCTTTTTGGTAATGGTGCCATTTTTAGTTTAAATTAATTTTTAGGTCAGGATAAGTAAGCTTAATTAATAAAGAATTATATTTAAAGTCAGGATAATTTTCAACCACAAACTCTGCCTCGGAGCGTATTTTGCTTATTTTGTCATGGTCTAAAAGATCTGAAAGGCTAACATTTTTAAATCCGTGTTGCTCAAGACCAAGCAAATCTCCCGGGCCACGAAACTTAAGATCTAGTTTGGCAATCTTAAAGCCGTCATCGGTTTTTTCAAGGATTTTGAGTCTGTTGAGGGTTTTGCTTGAGCGGCTTTTAGTAAACAAGAAACAATAAGCTTGCCCGCCGCGCCGACCTATTCTGCCGCGCAATTGATGCAGTTGTGATAGTCCAAATCTATCTGCGTCTTCAATAATCATAATGTTGGCACCGGGGACATCTATACCAACTTCAACCACAGAGGTGGAGATTAAAATTTGAATCTGTTTATTTTTAAAGGCGTTAATTATTTTTTCTTTGTTTTTACTTTTGCTGTGAAGTGTTGCTAAAGTCAAATCCGGATATACTTTCAATAGTCTATTAAGTTCCTGTTCAACCGATTTTGCCTCTTGTAAAGTTTCGGCTTTTGAATCTTCAATTAGGGGACAGATTACATATACCTGTAGTCCCTGCTGTTTTATTTTTTCTCCAATCCAGCGGTATCCATTTAGCCTTTTTTCTTCCGGAACAAGATAGGTAAGAACCTTTTTGCGTTTTTGAGGCTTCTCGTCTAGAAAAGACAGCTCTAAAGAACCGTGTAAAACCAGCGCCAATGACCTAGGGATAGGAGTTGCCGAAAGAGACAAAAAATGCGGTTGTTTGCCTCCCAAAGTAGATAGACTAATCAGTTTATTCCTCTGTAAAACTCCAAATTTATGCTGTTCATCTATAATTACTAAGCCGATATTTTTATACTTGTCTTTTTGGTACAAAATTGCGTGTGTGCCTATTAAAAGGTCAAAATCTTTTAGTTTTTGCGAGGGCTGATTGGCGGTTAGAAGCTTAATTTTCAAGTTATACTTGGCAAAATACTCTTTAAGAGTTTCGTAGTGTTGTTGTGCTAAAACTTCTGTTGGAGCCATGAAAATTGAGGCAAAGCCGTTTAAAAAAGCAAGGTATATAGCATGCGCGGCAACAATGGTTTTGCCACTTCCCACATCGCCAATTAACATTCTGCTCATGGGCAGCGGACCGGCCAAGTCGCTATAAATTTCTTTGATAGATTTTTCTTGCGCCGAAGTAAGAGAAAACGGCAGGCTCTGCTTGAATAAATAAAGCTGTTTGGTAAACGGCTCTGTGTTTAAACATAGAGCAGTGCTAACAGCCTTGTCTTTTTTCTGTTTAACTTGGGCATATAACAAAAAAAACAGCTCTTCCCAAACCAGCCTGTCTTTAGCCTTCTTAAGTTCAGCCTTGCTTGAGGGAAAATGCACTTGCTTAAAAAAGGTTAGTGGAGGCAAAAGGTCCTGTTGCTTTACTATTGGTATTGGAATATATTCTAAGATAGTTGATTCGGGTAAATTATTTAACAACCAAAAGAAAATTTTTCTTAATCGTTTGGAGGAGATTTTTAAAATTTCAGAATAGTAGGGGACAATGCGACCGGTGTGCAGTTGTATTGCTGTTTTTGCTTCAAATTCTTGAGCCTTAAAAACAAGTTTGCCGGAAAAAGTATCAACCGTGCCAGAAAAAAAATATCTGCTGCCTTTTTTTATCAATGAGCGCAGGTATGGCTGATTAAACCAGACAACATCTATTTCTCCGCTGTTGTCGGCTACACTAGCCTTTTGGATTTGCAGTCTTTTTTGGCGGGTTGGAATATTAGTAAAAGACTGCACTTTTGCGCAGATAGTTAACTTTTCTCCGTGTTGCAGGCGTGAAATCTCGGAACATAGGCTATAGTCTTCATAGCGAATAGGGTAGAAACGCAGCAAATCAAGAACGGTTTCTATTGCCTTTCTTTTCATGGCAAAATAGGTGCTTGGGCCAATTCCGGGCAGTTTTACCAAGAGATCGTTTAACGACAGCTTTTTCATCTTAAAAAGTATGGTACTATAGAAGACAAGAGCAGCAGTAATAAGACAACAATAATAATTATTTTATGAAAATTATGACTCAAGAATTTAAAGAATTTTTTCAGGCATTTTTTAACTATTTTCATGAGCTTAATTATAATATATATTTTACGGGTATAAATTGCCTTAAGATATGAGAAAAGACTTTGCTGGAAGACAACATAGACGATTTAGGCGGGCTATGAACCTAAGTTTTTTAACTGTTTTAAGTACAAAGATTTTCAAAAGACCCTTTTACTTTCTATTGTTTTTGTTGATTTTTTTCGTTGTTTTGCCGTTTATGACAATTGCGGTTATTACGCGTGATTTGCCTACACCGGGGAACATCATTAAAAATACTCGTTATTCAACTTCGCTTTTGGATCGCAACAACAAAGTTATTTATCAGGTATATGAGGATAAAAACATTATCCCGATTAATATTGACGATTTGCCAGACTATGTGCTTCAGGCAACCATAGCTATTGAGGACAAAAACTTCTTTAAACACAAGGGATTTTCTGTTTTTGCTATTCTACGGGCGCTTGTCAAAAACATAATTTTTAGACGGGTTGAGGGTGGGTCAACCTTAACACAGCAACTGGTTAAAAATACGCTGTTGACTCCGGAGCGTACGCTAACGCGTAAAATTAAAGAATTTATTCTTGCAGTTGAGCTTGAGCGCCGCTACAGTAAAAAACAGATATTGGAGATGTACTTAAACCAAACTCCATACGGTGGCACCGCTTGGGGGATAGAATCTGCCGCACTGCTTTACTTTGACAAACATGCCAAAGATTTGACTTTGTTGGAGGCAGCTATTCTTGCCGGTTTCCCCCAAAGCCCCAGTCGTTATTCGCCCTATATTGGAGAACCAAAAGCCTATATTGAACGCAGCAAACAGGTTTTGCGCAGACTTAGAGAAGACGGCTATATCAGTAAAGACAAAGAGAAACAACTGGTTGAAATGTTGCCAAAAATACGCTTTAGAAAAGCAAAAAGTCAGTTCCCGGCTCCGCATTTTGTTTTTTATGTAAAAAATATTTTGGATGAAATGGTTGCTAGTGATGCTCTATATAAAAAGGGCTTGGTAATTAAAACCACACTTGATCTAGATTTGCAAAGGGAGGCAGAGAAAATAGTTCGTCAAGAGATAGATAAAGCAAAAGGTCTAAACATTTCCAATGCCGCAGTTGTAGTTATCAACCCAAATTCCGG
>FWPV01004604.1_pt1 | contig 20766 bp, 13 predicted proteins | sample 2228371 | NCBI WGS metagenome assembly FWPV01 (sample SAMEA103939776, study PRJEB20133) | metagenome | reverse complement strand
ATACCATAAATCCGCGACTGAGGAAGTTTCTTCTTAACGAATAGGGTGCCTTTCAGAATGGGGGCGAATTTCCTACGCATTGCACCGCAGAGCACGCAGGGTTCGCAGAGATTTAAGAAATCCCTCTGCGCTCTCGGCGAACTCGGCGGTTAAAGCAGGCGTTTATCCGGCTTTTGCCCCCGAATTGAAATGCACCCCTTAACGAACGGCAACTTCTTCCTTGACCGGCGCGCCGAATATGAAGTCATCTACACCGATGCGGAGAGTGACGTGACCGTCCGCCCGGTGTCCGTGCAGACCGGAAACTGACGTTATCATCCATTAACACCTCACAACTGCCATTTGACCCCATTCCGAAACGTCTTATAGTATTCCGCACAGTTGTTTTTACGGAGGTAGCCGTGCGAAAATATTGGATTTTGGGCGTTATCATCGGGGGGCTTGGCTTGATCGGCGCACTTTTCGGCGTGGGGATCGAGGGATTTGGAGGTTCGCATGCCACCGCGCAAAGGCATATAACAGAGATAGAGTACGTCCCCGCCGCTGAGATGCCGTTTACGAACGACGCAACCCTGATGCGCATTGACGGCTCGACCGTCAATGCCCTCACCCCTTCAGTCCTGCGTACCGGTGTTCCACTGACCCTCTGCTTCAATGTCACCGTTTATTCTCCCGATCTGGAATATATGGACCGCTTTGAGGTGGACTTGCCCGATTCCTGGACGGTGAACGATGTGGCTTCCGCCGGTGATGACAGCCTGGCAGGCGTCAACGCCGGCAACGTCGTTTACTGGCAGAGCTTGAATTATGGGAGTGGGTGGGGCACATGGGAAAATGGGACTTATGATTTTTGCGCTACCGTCACCTTGCCGGGTTGTACGGGAAGTCCCTGGAGTCTCCCGTGGACTATCTTCGGAGATCAATACGGTTCTGAGCCGCATAGTGTGAACGGGGTCATTGCGGCGCGCTGCCTTGCGCCGGGTCTCTATTTCACGCCGGAAACACTGGCATGGGTAACCTGTGCCGCCGTTACCCAAACGCATATCCTGAACCTGTGGAATTACACCGGTGCAGATGGGGTCTTCACGTTAAGCTATCCGCCATCAACGTCCCCTATCACTCTCGATGGCCCCCTTTCCCTTACATTGGCATTCGGTGCAGACGCCGACTTTATGGTCAGCGCGTATCCTGCTGCATGTGTGCCTGCCGGCGTTCAAGCCCCGGCGTTGGTGACGGCAACGGGTAACGGCTATACAGCTCAGATCACCCTGACCGCCACATTCGGTGCTGAAAGTCTATGGGAGAATGTGGCGACGGGCGATGAGCCGGCTCTCTACTGGGGGCATAGCTATTACGATAGCGGTAAACTCTGTTTTGTGGGCGGCATCGGCGGCACATCATCACCACAGGCCAGCACCGCACACCGTTGTTATGATCTCAGCACCCGTACATGGTCGGCGCGTGCGCCGCTGCCTGCGGCACGCTTTGCCGGCGCATACGGATTGATCGGCGCATACTTTTACCTGGCCGGCGGTTTCGATAGCAATTTCAAGGCTTACCGCACGTTTTACATTTATGACATAGCTCACGATAGCTGGTCCACCGGGGAAGAACTCCCTACGGCGCGCGGTGGACAGGCCAGCGGTGTCATTGATGGCAAGCTATATTCGGCTGGGGGCAGTCCAACGAGCAGTTACCCCGCCGATTGCCCGACGTATGTGTATGACCCGACAGCCCATACTTGGACCACGAAAGCCGATTGTCCGCTCCAGGATAGCTATGGATTTCTGTTGGGTGGCAGTGTGGACAGTGCGTATCACCACAGGCTCTTTGCCGGGGGGCACTACGGCGCCTATAACGGCTGGTACGCTTACAATCCCACTACTGACGTCTGGGAAAAATTGAGCCATGTGCCCTATCATCGCACCCCGCTCTTGGTCGAAGATCCACGCAACGGACAGATCTATCTGCTGGGGGGATTGCTGGGTTGGAATCCACAACATGGGGTATGGGCCTACGATTATACAACTGATACGTGGGACGACAGTCCTCCGGATTTCACCACCGCCCGCGGGGGCAGCTTGGGACCGCGCCACGGTTCTTTTGGCGATCCCTCCAACGAAACGTTCTGGATACTCGGCGGTACGGCAGGGGGAGGCGCCCTCACACCGGCCCCGTTTGAACGATGGCGCGATTGCCCGTTTTGTGCCGAGCGCGGTCGGTTAAAGGGTACGGTCATGGATGCGGAGAGTCCAGGACATGCGCCGGTCACGTCCGCTGTCGTCTTTTTAGAGCCGGGAAAGTTGACTCTGCCGGTCAATGCGACCGACGGCCATTATGGGCCGGTGGACCTCATTGCCTGGACGTATACGGCCACGGCCTATGCGCCGGGGTATATCTCTGCCGGGCCTGAAGTCATCGCCATTACCGCCGGCGTCACACGTACGCAGGTATTTGCGCTGTCCCGTCCGGCCATCACGGTGCTGCCCCCCGCCGTCGCGGTGACGACTTATGCCAATAGTTCGTTCACGTCGTCCCTGGCCCTCACCAATACCGGCCAGGCCCCGCTGGATTTTCGGATCGTCGAATCAAACCTGCCGACTACCATCACCCACCCAATGGAAGCCCGAAAGCAGGGATCCGCCAGTATCACCATCGAACCACAACTCATAGCCGAACTGGTGGAGGATGAGACAACCGGCTACCTCATCCGCTTCCGTGAACGTCCCGACCTGACCCCCGCCTTCACCCTGGATTGGGAGGCACGCGGGAGGTTCGTCATGCAGACGTTGCAGGCCACGGCGGAACGTTCCCAGGCCCGCGTGCGGGCCTACCTTGACGCGCGCGGGGTACGTTACCGGGCATTTTGGATTGCGAATGTGATCGTGGTGGAAGCCTCGAACCGCGCTGTGGTCAACGGTTTGCTGGGGTATAGTGAAGTCGCGGCATTGCAAGCGCGGCGCACCTTCAGTATGAGCGAATATACGCCGGATGCAGAGATCGCCGACGCCGCCGGCATTGAACCCAACCTGACGCATATTGGCGCGGCGGCGGTGTGGAATATGGGCTTTAGCGGCGCGGGCATCGTCGTCGCCGGCATTGATACGGGTGTCCGCTATACCCATCACGCTTTGCTCGCTCATTACCGCGGCAATCTGGGCCATGGCCTCTTCGTTCACGATTATAACTGGCTGGATGCCGATAGCGGCAACGTGGTTCCCTATGACGATCACGGTCACGGCAGCCACACGATGGGCATTATGATCGGGGACGACGGCGCGGGAAATCAAATCGGTGTGGCACCCGGCGCGCGTTGGATCGCCTGCGATGCTTGCAACGCCGATATCGGCTGTCCGGATGCCGCCTTGCTGACATGCGCGGAATGGATTCTGGCGCCCTATCCGATGGCCGATCCGCGCCGGCGCGACCCGGCCAAACGTCCACATATCGTCAACAATTCCTGGGGGGATTGTGGGCGCGCCTACGATGATTGGTTCCAGAGCGCCGTAGATGCCTGGCATGCGGCGGGCATCTATCCGGTCTTTTCCAACGGCAACGCCGGCAACTGCGGCTACCCTTCTCCACCGGGCTTGAATACCGTGAGCAATCCCGCCCGTTACGGCACCGTGACGGGTGTGGGTTCCACAGGACAGAGCAACGGCCTCTATGCCCCCCATTCGAATTGGGGGCCGACCGATAATCTCGATACCGTCAATCCCCGTGGCTACGCGGCCCTCAAGCCCCAGGTCGTCGCGCCGGGCGTCAACATCCGTTCCAGCCTGAACAGCGGCGATACGGCGTATGCTGCCTGGGGAGGTACCTCGATGTCGGCACCCCACGTTGCCGGACTGATCGCCCTCATCTGGGAAGCCGGCCCGTGTTTGATCGGGGATTACGCCGCCACCGAGACACTCATCGAACAGACGGCTACACCAATCCCCTATGGGACCCAAAACGGCGACGAAGGTCCGGGCAACGTCCCCAACCATGCCACCGGCTGGGGCGAAATCAATGCTCTTGCCGCAGTTCAGGCAGCCATCGCGGCTTGCGATGTGCCCTGGTTGACCGTTCAGCCGTTGACCGGTACCATCGGGGGGCCGGGGACGGCCCGCATTGACCTGGCGATTGGCTGTCCTGCGCCGGGACAATATGCCGGTGCGCTTAAGGTCCTGCACAACGATCCTACCACCAAGACCCTCCAGATTCCTGTCACCCTCACCTGCAAGCCACAGTGCGTGCCACTGACTACCGTGGACTTCATCTGGGAACCCCTGTCTCCGCAGACGGGTCAGGAGGTTGTCTTCAGCGCGCTCCCGCCGACCATAACAGCATCCCTGCCGATCACGTATGTATGGGACTTCGGTGATGGCGGAACGGCGTCGGGCGATCCGATCACCCATACCTATCTGGTCAGTGGTACATATCCGGTGCACGTCACGGCAATCAATGACTGTAGCTCGGTGACAATGACACACCTCCTCACCGTAAGCGGCGATATCATCACACCCCGCTACGGCGTTACATTGACCCCGTCGGTGGCTGAAGGGAGCGGGCAACCGGGCACCACCGTTGTCTATACTTTGAGTGTGGAGAACACCGGCAACGTAGGAGGCATCTTCCGGCTGGAAGCAAGCAACGCCCTATGGCCCACAACGCTTACGGCGACGCAGGTCTTTCTATCTTCAGGAGCCAAGACAACGGTCAATGTAAGGGTACACATTCCTCCTCACCCGGCGATCCCCAAGGATGCCGTAACCATCACCGTCCATTCGGCGGACGATACGGCCGTCAGGGCTCAGAGTACCCTTACCACGACGGTCATTCTGCCCATCTATCTGCCACTGGTCATCAAGGGCCAAGCGCGCATACAGAACTGAAGGCGGTGGGGCCGGCAAACTCATCCAGACCGGCCGAGTCTTCTGATCTGAAAATAAACCGGTTATAGCCACAGAGAACTCAAAGTTCACAGAGAAAAATAAGTCCGCTGTGCGCCGATCTGAAAATAAACCGGTTGTTAGACGACCGCCGCATTTTCATGCTTTAGGGTGCCCGGGGGGCATGTCAAACTGCGTGCATAACTGCAATATCGGGTTATAATAGTAACTTAAGTTGTCACCTTGTAATCCTGCCGATCTGAACGAAAATGACGATCAAACTACCGGACTGACGACTACTTGACTACAAGACTGACGACTACCGGACTATTCTCGGAGGCGTGATCCCTTTGAACAGCTTCAATCCGACCGAACATCCACACCGGCGCTACAATCCGTTGACCGGCGACTGGGTCCTGGTTTCGCCGCACCGTACCTTGCGCCCCTGGAAGGGTCAGGTGGAACGCTCTGCGCAAGAAGAGCGTCCTAGCTACGACCCCACATGTTATCTGTGTCCCGGCAACATGCGGGCCAACGGCGAGAGAAATCCTCTCTACACCAGCACCTTTGTCTTTACCAATGACTTCGCGGCTCTACTGCCGGACACGCCGGAGATGACGCTCGCTCAGCATCCGTTGTTGCGTGCCGAAACGACACGGGGCACCTGTCGCGTGCTCTGTTTTTCGCCGCGCCACGATTTGACCCTGGCGGAGATGGCAGAACCGGACATCCGTACCGTCATTGATGTATGGGCCGCACAAACGCTCGAATTGGCACAACAGTATCGCTGGGTGCAAGTTTTTGAAAACCGCGGCGCGATCATGGGCGCGTCGAATCCGCATCCCCATGGGCAGATTTGGGCCGGCAGTGCGCTACCCAACGAGCCGGCGAAAGAAGAACGCACACAGCGCGCCTACTTTCTCACCCATGCCGAACCTTTGCTGGTCGCTTATGCTGAGGTAGAAGCCGCCGAGGGCACGCGGGTGGTCGTCGAAAATGCGGATTGGCTGGCCGTTGTGCCTTACTGGGCTGTGTGGCCCTTTGAAGTCCTCCTCTTGCCCCGCCGCCATATTCTGCGTTTGCCGGATCTGAACGATAACGAACGGAACAGTCTGGCACAAATTCTCAAGCGTTTGCTCATCAAGTACGATAACCTCTTTGAAACCTCGTTCCCGTACTCGATGGGGTGGCACGGGGCGCCCGGCGACCTGGTTGAGGCCGCACACTGGCAGTTGCATGCCCATTTCTATCCACCCTTGTTGCGCTCGGCCACCGTGAAGAAATTTATGGTCGGTTACGAGATGCTTGGCGAAGCCCAACGCGATCTGACGGCAGAACAGGCCGCTGCCAGATTGCGCGCCCTGTCCGAAACCCATTACAGGACGGCGGGGAGGTCGTTGTCACAGGAGTAGCAGGGTGGGCGAGAAGATCCTGATTGTAGAAGATGACCGTGTCTTGCGGGAGACGCTGGCATATAATCTCACCAAGCAGGGTTATGTCACCATAACGGCCGCCGATGGAAGGAAAGCGGTGGAAGTAGCGCGCCAGGAGCAGCCTGATCTTATCCTGCTCGACATTATGCTGCCCGGTCTGGATGGCTTTGAGGTGTGCCGCATCCTCCGTCAAGAAATGTCGGCCCCCATTTTGATGCTGACCGCGCGCACCGAGGAAGTTGATAAAATTGTGGGCTTCGAGGTGGGCGCCGACGACTATTTGACCAAACCGTTCAGTATGCGCGAACTCCTCGCACGTATCAAAGCGCAACTGCGGCGGGTGCGCCTGTTACGTGAAGAGCTTGCTGCCGAAACCGCTTCTGCAGCGACCCCGCCCTTACAGGTCGAAGACTTGCTGATTGATCTGGATCGCCACATGGTGTGGTTGAGAGGGCAATTGCTGACGCTCAAGCCGAAGGAATACGAGCTGTTGATCTTCCTGGTACGGCATCAGGGGAAAACCTTCACCCGCGATCAACTGCTTGAAGAGGTATGGGGATGGAATTATAGTGGCGGTAGCCGCACGGTTGATGTCCATGTGCGTTGGCTGCGGGAGAAGATCGAACTTGATCCGGCGAATCCTGTCCGTCTCGTAACGGTGCGCGGCGCCGGCTATCGTTTTGAGGGGTAAAAATGTTTTCTTCAATTCGTTGGCGATTGATCGTTCCTTACACCTTTATCATTCTGAGTGCCGCCTTGGGGTTGACCCTCTATCTGGCAGGGCAAGCCCGGCGGGTAAGACAAACGGAGCTGGAACAGCAACTGTTGGTTGAGGCGCGCCTGATCGCCGATAGTGCGACCGTGTATCTGCAAGATTCCGTGTTAGATCATGTTGCGCTGGCCACGCACGTAAAACGGTGGGCAACGCTGTCCGGGCATCGCGTGACACTCATTGGACTGGATGGCATCGTGCTCGACGATTCGGAAGTCAATGCCGGGGATATGGAAAATCACCTCTACCGGCCCGAAGTTGCTCAGGCCATTCGCAGTGGAACGGGGATGGCAGTGCGACACAGCCGCTCGTTGGGGGTAGATTTTCTCTACGTCGCGGTATTGATACATCGTCATGGGAGCGACAGCGGCGAGCCTCTCGGTGTGGTACGGCTTTCCGTGCCGCTGGAAACGGTCACGGCGAGTATAAGCCGCTTAAGCCGAACGATTATGGCATCCGGTCTTATCCTGGCCTTGCTTTCTGTTATCCTGGCCGCGTACATTGCCGCGCGCACCGTCACCCCTATTCGCCAGTTGACCGGTGTGGTCGAACGGGTAGCGCAGGGGGATCTGCAGGCACGGCTTTTGCCGACCACGCGCGATGAAATGGCCCGGCTCATCCATGCCTTCAATCACATGGCCGAACAGTTGAATGATAAAGTCACCATGTTGGCGCAGGAGCAGGCCTTCCTTTCCGGCATTCTCAACACCCTAACCGATGGTGTCATCATCACCGATGACAAGGGGCAGATTGTGCTGACCAACCCGGCCGCGCTACGGATTTTGGCATTCCCTGCCCAGGAAGCCCACGGACGTACCGTGGCCCAGGTGATGCGCGAGCATCAGTTGGTCGAGTTATGGGAGTTATGCCGGCAAAGTGGTGTGGCCCAAACCGGCACGCTGGAGATCGGTCTTCAGAACGCTTTCCTCCAGGCCGTGGTCACCCCGCTGAATGCGCCGGATTCCGCACGTTTCCTGTTGATTTTGCAAGACCTTACCCATGTCCATCGTTTGGAGACGATTCGGCGCGACTTTATCAGCAATGTCTCCCATGAATTACGCACGCCGCTCGCCTCGCTCTCCCTGGTCGTCGAAACGTTGAAAGGTGGCGCCATTGACGAACCGGCAACGGCACGGCATTTCCTCGGTTACATCGAAACAGAACTCGGTGCGCTGATCCAGATGGTTGAGGAATTGTTAGAACTATCGAAAATCGAGTCCGGCAGGGTACCGTTCCGTCTTAAATCAACCTCGGTCTCCAAATTGATCAAGAAACCTATTAAACGGCTGTCTCCCCAGGCCGAGCAGAAGCACATTACGGTCGAGGTCATCATCCCCGATGACGCCCCACCGGTATTGGCCGATCCGCGGCGCATCCAGCAAGTGGTGATGAATCTACTGCACAACGCCATAAAGTTTACCCCTGGCGGGGGGAACGTTACGCTTAAAGCCGAGGTTGTGGCTCCTGAAATGGTGATTTCGGTGACCGACACCGGCATCGGCATCCCCGCGGACGAGTTGTCCCGCATTTTTGAGCGCTTCTATAAAACGGATCATGCGCGTTCCGAGGAGGGAACCGGCTTGGGCTTGGCTATCGCCAAGCACATTGTTCAAGGGCATGGCGGGCGCATCTGGGCAGAGAGTCGGGAAGGGGAGGGCAGTACTTTCTTCTTTACACTGCTCCTCGCTACCGAACCGCATGGAGAAGAGGAAGAAGAAGATTAAACCGCAGAGTTCTATCAGCAAACACCGTGAGCTACGCTCTTCACCGAAGATGAACCTGGCTCGGCAGGAGAGTTATTTTCAGATTTCGTACACGGATTTCTATGACGGACTCTAACGGATTTCTCAACTTTCAACCTGTAACGAGCAACCTGCAACTATTTTCAGAGAAGAAAGAATGAGGGGGGAGCATCAACCCGGGAAAGCTTTCTGGCTAGGGCTGGGATTGACCGCCATAGCCACAGCACTGACACTGCGACAACGGCAGCGCGCTCGATCGGCTTCGCCGCTACGTCAGGTGTGCCCAACGCGCACGGCACTGGTCACCGGTGCCTCCAGCGGGATAGGCGCAAGTTATGCGCGCCGACTGGCCCAGGAGGGCTACAATCTGATCCTGGTGGCACGGCGCACGGCGCGCCTGCAGGCGTTGGCCGACGAGTTGACCCACCGCTACAACGTGCAGGCCGAAGTATGCGTCGCCGATCTGGCCAATCCCGCCGATGTGGCCAAAGTTGAAGCCCGCATTGTCGCCTGCGACAACCTTGCCTTGCTGGTGAACAATGCCGGTTTTAGTACGCCGGGGGACTTCGTGGATAACGAGGTCACCGGTCAGGAGATGATGATCCACGTCAATGTCATCGCGCCTGTGCGGCTGACCCGCGCTGCTTTACCGGCTATGCTGGCGCGTCACTGCGGAGCCATCGTCAATGTGTCCTCATTGACCGCCTTCTTCGCCATCAGCGGCAGCACCACCTATAGCGCGACCAAGGCTTTTCTCAAGAACTTCAGCGAGGCGCTATCCCAGGAACTGCAGGGGAGCGGCGTGCGCGTCCTGGCCCTTTGCCCCGGTTTCACCCGTACCGAATTTCAACAAGTCAATCACATAGATCGCGTGGGAATTCCCGACTTTGTCTGGATGTCGCCCGAAGCGGTCGTGGCTCAATCCTTACGTGATCTTGAAAGCGACCGCGTGGTTTCGGTGCCCGGTGCAGGGTATCGCCTGCTGACCATTTTACACAAAGTGATCCCATACCCCCTTCTTTATCACATTGAATGTTGGTTAGGACGCTATCGGGCTCGTTCTGAGGCCGAAACCCCATCTGGCCCGGCCGGCCGCTTGCCGGAGGCTTGAACGTGATCTTGAGATCATGACAACCGTTGTTGATCCTGCACTTTCTATCGTCATAGGTGGTTACAAATTATCAAGCATGGAGGGCGAAGGCTAGAGGTTTTATGGAACAGAGAGAACATCAGCTGATCAATCGCCGCGCGCGTGTTTACTTAGACGTGATAGCCAGTATCACCGGCAAGTATGGCTTCACCAAAATTTTAGAGCTTGCCGGACTCCACCCTTGGCTCGAGGAATTGCCGTCCTATAATGAGGCTCGTGAAGTTGACTTTGCCGACTTCAGTGCATTGAATATTGCCCTGCATAAAATATACGGCCCGCGTACCGGACAGGCAATCAGTGCCCGGGCCGGACGCGCGCTGTTTCTGGAATTGAGGCCCTCCTTTGTTCCTATGCTCGATGTTCATGATGCAGCTTTCAAAACACAATTGCCGCGGGAGCGGGTCAGAGCCGTGCTCGAAGCAATGGTCAACGGCAACCTGCCCAGCGAAGGGCTAAGCTCGCTCCACATCGCCGGTGAGCAATTCGTTTGCACGATCACTCCCTGCCCGCTTTGCTGGGGACACAATCACGAGACAGAGGCTTTATGTCATGGAATGGTCGGCTTTCTTCAACAAGCCGTCGAATGGGTAGGCGCCGGCGATGAGTATTATGTCGAAGAAGCATCGTGTGCTGCCACAAAAGAAGCGCAAGACAGCAGTTGTGTATTTGTCGTTCTGAAAATACACTAAGCCGAACGACGACGCGACTATACGACTACCGGACTCTTTTCAAATGAACGATAATCCATACAAACAATTAGCAGAACGACTGGACGCTCTACCCAACGGCTTTCCACCGACCGACGACGGCACCGAATTGCGCTTGCTGGCGCTCATTTTTACGCCGGAGGAAGCGGCCCTGGCGGCTCAGTTGCGGTTAACCCTGGAGACGCCGGATCAAATCGCAGCACGCCTGGGCCGTGAGGCTACATCGCTTCGCAAACAGCTCAAGGACATGGCGCGTCGCGGCTTAATCACAGCCGGACGGACGGAGGCAGGCCTGGCTTACGGATTGATGCCGTTCGCCGTCGGTATCTACGAGCTGCAGGTCCAGACCATTGATGCCGAATTTGCCCGCCAGTTTGAGGCGTATTATCATAAAGCGTTTGGCCAAATGCTTGCCGTTCCCCCCCAGATCCATCGTGTCGTGCCGGTGGAACAAAGCGTGCGGATGGATATGGAGGTACGCCCCTTTGAAAGCGCCGCCGAGATCGTGGCCAAAGCCAAAGCATGGGGAGTGCTCGATTGTCTATGCCGCAAACAACAATCGCTTATCGGACACCCCTGCCCTCATCCTATTGACGTGTGCATGATCCTCAGCAATACCGCCGGTGCTTTTGATCACTCGACGGCGGTGCGCCCCCTCAGCCAGGAAGAGGCCATGGCCACGTTGCGCCGGGCGGCTGAAGCCGGTTTGGTCCATTCGGTCAGTAATAATCAGGAGGGCACCTGGTACATCTGCAACTGCTGTACGTGTGCCTGCGGCGTTTTGCGTGGCATGGCCGAACTGGGGTTGGCAAACGTCATTGCCCGTTCGGCGTTCGTCAATCAAGTCACCGAGGATGTATGTATCGCATGCGGGGCATGTGTCGAGCGCTGCCAGTTCGGGGCGTTGACATTGAACGATGAACGCCAGGTGGCGCAGGTGGACGCCGCCCGTTGCGTAGGCTGCGGTGTGTGCACCCTTGTCTGTCCGGTCGAGGCGCTGGCCATGGTGCGTCGCCCGGATGGCGAGGTGCTGCCCCCGCCGGCGACCGAGCGCGATTGGATGGCCGAGCGGGCAGCCACCCGCGGCCTGGACTTGAACGCTGTGCTATGAGCTGAGGCCCTACGCAGACGTGGGCCGCTTTTTTACCGCCCCGGCAACTACAAGACGCGCCGAGTTTTTCTTTCTCTGGGTCCTCGGCGGCTATTGTCAGAGCAATTTCGTCAGACGTGCGTGGCCAGCCAGCTCGCTACGTCATTTAGCACTTGCCCGCGTTCAGGCTCGTTGAAGACTTCGTGATAGAGCCCCTCATATACTTTAAGGGTTTTGTCGGTAGAGCTTACCCTATCGTACAAAATCTGCGCGCCCAGCGGATCAACCAGCTTATCTTCGCTCCCCTGTACGATCAACAAGGGCAACGTAATTTTAGCGGCTTCGCTTGCCACCCGTTGGGCCGCCGCGATGAGTTCTATCACCAGTCGCGCCGTAGCCTTGCCTCGATACACCAGGGGATCGTTGACGTAAGCCTGTACCACAGCGGGATCGCGGCTCACGCCTTCTGCCGCCAGTCCTAGCAAGCCGGCCTTGGGCATCAGCGTTGAGAGGAGCTTACCGATCAGTGCCGCCGCAGGCGAGACTTCCCCTGCCGCTTTGATCAGTGGGCCGGAGAGCACTGCGCCGGCCAATTCCTCTTGATGTTCGAGCAAGTACGCGGCGCCGATGAGTCCCCCCATGCTGTGCCCCACCAAAAAGATCGGCTTGTCGGGATGCCAGGCGCGCACCATGTCGAAGTATAGCTTGAGTGTATCCGTATAATCCCGGAAACGCTCGACGTAGACCCGCGTCCCCTCCGATTTGCCGTGCCCCACATGGTCAATCCCGTAGACGGCATAGCCGAGGGGGATGAAGTGATTGACCACGTTCATATACCGTCCACTGTGCTCTGCCAGGCCATGAACTACCAGCAACACGGCTTTGCATTCGCCTTCCGGCAGCCAGGCTTGATAGTAAATCTTGGCATTACGCACGCCCTGCAAGAATCCTTCACGATGTTCCATAGTTTTTACTCCTCAATCTATGCTCAGCAATGGTCAGGTTTTTGAACAATAGCGGACAGATCAACAGGCGATCTTCAAGGATAAGCCTTCACTATCTTACTCTACTTTATAAATCGTCACGTCCTCGCCGGTATACACCACCGGGAACATGGACGCGAATTTCGCTAACCCTTCAAAAGGATATTTTTCGCGCTCGATAGGGCCGAGATAGAGGTAGGCCACGTTATAGCGCGCCAGAATCATCCGCGCTTCGTTGGGGTCGAGCGTCGTAAAGAGACGTGCCAGGTCTTGTTCACGGCGCGCGGGTTCATCGTAATTGCCACGCCATTGCAGTTGATGGCCCGCCCAGCCGAGCACGGCCGGTAAACCGGTGAGGGCGGAGATGCGTCCTTCGTAAACATAGGCGCGATATTGATCGGAGGGAGCTTCGACGATAACCGGCGCGCCGACGATATGGGTATTCAGCCACTGAATCGCAGCGTAATCGGCCGCTCTGGCGGTTGCCAGCCACGCCGCGCCGTCCAGAGTTCGCGGATTGCCATGCTCGGCGGCACGCGCCGGTACGGCCAAAATCGTGTAAACCAGACCCACGGCGATCAGTAGACAGGAAACTACCGTCATGCCAAACCGCCACAGCACTTCTCCTGGCCGCGTGGACAGAGAGCCAAGATCAAACCATTGTGCCAGTTGCCACGCCCCGGCCAGACTCCACACCACCCACGCTTGGAAATAGAACTTGAAAATGGTGTTCATGCGGGTCACAAAGATATCCTTGAGATAGACAAACTCCGGCGCCAGGGTCAGCAGCAATCCTATCAGGACCAGCAGAGCAGGGAAAGCGTAGAAGGCAAAGCGCTGCTCCCCGACCGTAGCTTGTTCTTCGGCGTTGGCCGATCGTTGCGGCGTGGCCGGCGAACGGGGTCGGCTCAAGAGCGATAGGATGACGGCCAGGACACCCACGGAGAGAACGAAGCCCACCCAGGGTCTCAGCCACCGGGATCGCAGGCTTGTCATAACCATCTCCGGCGTAACCGAAAGCCCTTGAATCGGCTCGCCGCGCAAGACACTCCGTAGATAGGGATATGCGGCGCTTGCGCCGACTATCAATCCCACCAGCGCAATCGCCACCATCAGCCCGAGCGCGCCCAGCAATATCCAACGCCACGCCACACGCGCATCACGCGCAATGCCGATGATTACACCGAGCAATGGCACCAATAGTGGGGCAAACATCACGACAAATTGCGGCCAATGGGTGGCATTGAAGAGGTTGGGGAGCACCCCGCCGGCTTGTGAACGCAAAGCATACCAAAACGGCACATAGAGGACCACACTGAGCACTCCCAGGATAATCGCCGGGGGCAGCACACCCCACACGGTTGCCCAAAACTGCTGCCACAGTTGCCGCCAGGATGGGGGCTCGGAAGCTACGTCCGCGTCCGGCACTTCACCGTGCTCAGGCTGGATCATGCGGCCTGCTGCCGTTGCACGGGTGTAAAGGGCCACAATCATCCCCCCCACCATCAGCGCCCAGTAGATCGGAAAGTCCCATGTGTTGAGAAACCCCAGCGCACCGAGGACGAGAGCGTAGCCGGCCAAAGGAGCAAAACGCCGCCACCCCACGGTGGTGCATGCTTTCTCGCCCAGTTGCCGATATAGGTTCAACGCCAGGGCGATGGCCAACAACACAAACGGCAATGCCAGAACGTGAGGGTGCATGTCGCCCAGGGTAAAGCTGAAAGCCGGGAATTCATCAATGATCTCGATGCGGTCGCCCCACGGCGCATAGTCGCTGAGAACCCGCGAAGCTTGCCACCACCACAAGAAGCGGGTGGGCTTCCAAGAGAACGGTGGCTGCGGCGCCACATTGAGGTTGCGGATATCCAACCAGGCCCAGAAGCGGGCCGAAAGCAGCCCCCGCGCATGCAAGACTTCAAGGAAGCCGGCGGCGTTGCCGGTCAACAGCAGTAAGAGAGGGGCAAAGAGGGGACGCAAGATGCCACGCCGTGGCAGGAGGTCGTAGACAATACCATAAGCGCCGACGGCGGCCAGGGCAAACCAGCCGGCACACCCCAGGTTAAAAGCTACCGTTGCCGGGAGGGCTGCCAGGCGCGTGAGCATGCCGAGCAAGAAGTAGCCCAGATAGTAGTATGAGATCGCGTAACCGGAAAGCCAGGGGTCAGACGGGGGAATGTGTGGCGCCCGCAGGACGGCATTCAGAAAGGCGATCTCCATCCACTTTTCGCCGCCCGCCGTCTCTAATTGCGGTTGTGAAGCGCGCACCATCGTCCACAAAGCCAACATCAGCAGAAAAAGTGCCTCGGTGGCGAATACGAAAGCCCGTTGTTCCCGCCACCAGGGGCGCACTTCTGGCCAACGCTGCCGCATACCCCATAGTCCTACGGCAAAAACAAGACCCGCGGCGACAAGTACGGCGGATGTTGTGTTCTCCCATAGATGAAGCAGGCCTCCCCACCATAACACCACCCCGGTCAACAGAAGCCCCAGCGCCTTGGACACAGCATAGCCTCGTGATGGCAGCTTCCGCAACCATACAAACGCCAGCGGCAGTCCTATCCAGGCGAAGAACTGCATCGTCAAATACCATGTTATGAAGGTTCTCATCATATATTGATCTCCACAACTAAGGTTCAACGGTAATGAAAGGGGCGATGTCTTGGTAACGAGTCTCGCCAATCCCTTCCACTTTTTTCAAGTCCTCGATGTGCCGAAAAGGGCCGTTGGCTTCACGGTAGGCAATGATACGCTCGGCCAACGTCGGGCCGATGTGGGGCAGCGTCTCCAGATCGGCGGCAGTAGCCGTGTTGAGATTCACCAGGGTCGTGGACGGGGTAGCGGCCGTTGTAGGCTCTACTTTCGCTGCAGTCGTTGAAGGCCGTCCGGCTTGCGGCGTAGGCGTGGGGGTGTAACGGGGCACGACAATATGCTGGTTGTCTGCCAACGGTGCGGCCAGATTGATCTCTTCCAGAGCCGCATCCTCGGTTGCCCCGCCGACGGCTTCCACCGCATCGGTCACCAGGCTGCCTGCCGGTACGGTGATGACGCCGGGATGCTTTACCGCACCACTGATATAGATGTGCAGTGAGGGCGGGGTTGCACCGGCGGAGCGCACGGTCTCTTCAGTACGCTCGGCAGGGATACAGATTTGGCCCCAATAAGGCGGCGGCGTGAGCGCCGTAGCGGCCGGCGAAGTCTTGCCACGCAGGGTGAATGCAACAATGACCCCACCCACGATCAGACTTACCACGGCAACCACGACGAGGGAGAGGCGGTAGCGCGCCTGCATCTGACGGCGCACCGTGGCGGTAACCGCATCAACATCAACCATCGTAGGCAAACCGGCATCCATGAAGCCCCCCTCAGTATCATTGAGCGACCTCGGTTTCGACCGTCTCCGGCGGGATACTGGCGGAAGATTGTGCCTTAGAAGAACGGCGACGAAATAGATGGTGCGGGGCGAGGCGACGCATGTGCCGGTATAACCCCTGCAACTCCGGCCCTTTGAGGGTGCGCCCGGCCTCGAAATACCGCCGGGCGGCTTGCCCCATGCCCCACGTGCTGAGTGCGGTTATTGCCGCCGAGACAATCCATCCCGGACCGGGGACGAGTTTGGCGACCTGCGCCCCTAGATAGCGTGAGAGCAGGCTGCCCGCCATGGTGGTCAGCAATTCGCGCGCGTGGGAGACATTCATCGCTTCACCGTATGCCGCGGCGATGCGCAGCACCATCCGGGTTTGGGAGGCCAGCAGCAACGGAATATCCAGACCGGGGACCGGTTGCAATGAAATCAGCGCATTGATCCAGACCGTGCGTCGCACCAGGCGGTTGACGAGATGACCGCGTACCGCCGGGAGCGCGCGCGCCATTGCCACGGCAACCGCCGGCTGCGCACTCAAAATCGCCGGCAGCAGGCCGTCCACCACGCCCATCCCCGTCTGCGCGGAGATCGGCGTGGGGCGCACACCGAGGAGCTTCTCGGCGTTCTCCAAGATCCATGGCAGGTCTTTTTTCACCAGGTCGGCTTTGTTCAAGGCGACAATCACCGGACGCTGCAGAGCGCGCAGGGATACGTAGAGGTCATGGTCACTCTGGCGCACGCCGGCTGCCGCATCCAGCAGCAGGAGAATCAAATCGGCCGTGGCGGCGGCTTCACGGGCAATTTCGGCGCGGTCAATGCCCCACACTTCCCCGAAACCGGGCGTGTCGACCAGCAGAAATGGGCCGATGGGGTACTCGACCGTGCCCTTTGTTGTACCGGGTACGGCGCTCACCGCCGATATTTTCTGCCCGTGCAAACGGTTGAAGAGCGTTGATTTCCCACTGTTGACCGGGCCGACAATGACCAGGCGCGCCTGCGTCTCCTGTTCCACGTCATAGCCGAGGGCGTGCCAATCCAAGGCACGTAGCAGGGTTTGGATGTCATCCATTTTCGTAGGCAACAACAAGAGGTTCATCTTCCTCCTTGCAGGCGATGCAGAGATCCCTCTTGGCCGGCCCTAACGCCAGAGCCCGTGAGTTGCCGTTCAAAAATCATCATCACCGCCGAGAATCACGTTGCGTTTGCGTCCCGCGCTTTCCTGTGGCCCCACCAGGCCCATCTGTTCCATCTCTTCCATCAAACGGGCGGCGCGGGGGTAACTGATGCGCAGTTGACGTTGCAGGTCCGAAGTGGAGATGGATTTGAGGCTTTTGGCCAACGCGACCGCGCGGTCCAATAAATCGGCATCCTCTGTTTGCCCCTCCATGCGCAAGGAATCCGGTCCTTTCGTCTGGGCGAGGGCTTCCCAGGGTGGTTTTGCCGGCGTCGCGCCGACTTGCTTTTGCCAGAAGTGGATGATACCTTCAAGCTCGCCGTCGGAAATGAAGCAGCCTTGTACACGCAACGGCGTGGATACCTCCGGTGGCAAGAACAGCATGTCGCCGCGGCCGAGCAGCGATTCGGCGCCCGGCATGTCAATGATGACCCGCGAATCAACATGGCTGGTCGTGGCAAAGCTCACCCGCGCGGGGAAGTTGGCCTTGATGAGTCCGGTGACCACATCGGTGCTGGGTCGCTGGGTGGCGACCACTAAATGAATGCCGGTGGCACGGGCCATTTGGGCAATGCGGGTGAGGGTCCGTTCGGTTTCTTCCGGCGTCGACATCATTAGATCGGCCAGTTCGTCAATCAGGACGACGATGCGCGGCAAGGTGGCTTCGCCTTTGCGGACCATTTTGCGATTGTAGTCATCCAGGTTGCGGGAAACGGTCGCCGAAAAGAGTTTGTAACGCTGATCCATTTCGTGGGCCACCCACCGCAAGGCCCGAATGATGTTTTCGATATCGGATTCGGCCCGCCCCAGCAAGTGCGGCAAGCCGTTGAGATGGCTTAACTCCACCATTTTGGGATCAATGGCGACCAACCGCAACACCGAGGGGGCATTGTGCATCACCAAACTGGCAGCGAGAGCCTTCACAAACACGCTCTTGCCACTGCCGGTTGTCCCGGCAACCAGCAAATGCGGCATTGCCGATAAGTCGGCAACGATCGTTGAGCCGGCGACATCCATCCCCACGGCGAAACAAAGGGGTTTACCGCATTTGTGGAAATTCTCGCTTTCCAACACCGAGCGCAACGACACGAGGCTGATCTCGGCATTGGGGACTTCGATGCCGACCACCGCCCGGCCGGGAACGGGCGCCTCGATGCGCAGGGACTTCGCCGCCAGCGCCAGAGCAAGGTCATCGGATAACGAAGCGATCTGGCTCACGCGCACTTTACGCTGTTCTTCCCCATCCGCACCCCGGCTGATGTAGCCCGGCACGACGCCGAATTGCGTGACCGTCGGGCCGGGGCGCACTTCTGTCACCTGGGCGGGGACGCCGAACTGCGCCAGTGTTTCTTCGATGATGCGGCCCTTGCGTCGGATGTCCTCCGGGTCCGTACCGGCGCGCCGCGTCTCTTTCAACAGCGAGAGCGGCGGCAGCGTTACGTCCCGCGGCGCCGGTGTCGGCACCGCGGTGGGGGCAGGCGGCGGTGTCGCTATCACCGGTGCAGGGACGACCGCCGGGGGGACAACCGGCGCCGGAGTAGATTCGGCCGGTTGGGGAATGTCCTGTCGTTTGGGGACAGGTGAAATGGCCACCCCGGCTGCAGAGATGGCCGATATGGGTTCCGCCGGCGGTTCGTCCGGTTGACGAGCGCGCAGGGCGGCAATCACTTCGCCGAGATGCTGGGTGAAGAGTTGCAAGTCCTGTTTCGTCACATCGAATGCCAGTGCCAACCCCAGCAGGAGCACGAGCACCATCAGGAAAGCGGTGATCAGTGGACCAAACGCATTGCTCAGCAGGACATAGAACGCCCAGCCGACCAAACCGCCGCCTCTTCCCGATTCAACCAAAGCCCAACTGCGTTGGGTGATGAGGGTGGCGGTCAGGGTCAGCAGCGCGATAAACGATAATTCGAATCCCAAGAGGGGCCGCCAGCGCCACACCATCGGGCGATGCACAAGATGGCGCAGCCACAACAAGCCCAGTCCGGTAATGAGGGCAGCGATGGGGTACGCGCCCCAGCCAAAAGAGAACACCAGAAAGCGCACCCAGGCGCGAATGAGCATGCCGGTATTCACGCCGTCTATCTTCCCGCTGATGGCGACCAGGGTGAGCAAACCGCAGAGGATCAGCGCCACAGCCAGCAATTGCTGGCCGGTAGGGCCCTTTGCCCATCCCCACAGCACCGCGCCGAGATTGGAGAGGACGGCGCCGCGCGGGCGTTTCGAAGCCGGCGTCTTGCCACGCGCCGTCGTTTTCCGGCGGCTCGTGCGTGGCCGCGCCATGGCGAAGGCTTTACGCCGTGGCATCAGATGGGCTCCCTTCGAGAAGTTTCAACGCGATGCGATGTTCTTCGGGCACGATCTCCAAAACCCGCACAGACACGCGCTGTCCCACCGCAAAGGTACGGGGGAGAACGTCAGAAGGATCTTCGCCGTCGAGTTCGGAGATGTGCAACAGGCCCTCCAGACCATCCAACAGCTCTACAAAAATGCCGTAACGCTCAATGGCGACAACGGTGCCGTCGAACGCATCGCCTACTTTGATGCGCGTTTCGACCGAAAGCCACGGATTGGGGCAGAGGCGTTTCAAACTCAAACCAACACGGCGATGTTCCAGATCAACGTTGAGGATTTTGACTCGGACTTCCTGACCCGGTTGCAGAAAGTCCTCCGGGCGGCGTACCCGTCCCCACGAAATTTCGGAGATATGCACCATGCCTTCCAAAGGGCCAATATCAACGAAGGCGCCAAACGGGCGTACACTGGTGACCGTACCCGTGCAGGTGTAGCCTACGCACAGCCAATCCGGCCATTCAGGCTCTGTCGGTGTACAGGTGGTCACCTGACGCTCGGAAAGCAGAATCCGATTGCGTGCCGGCTCTACCTCAATGATGCAAAAACGCAGAGACTTGCCGATGTAGCTCTCGAAACATTTCTCACGAGCGGAGGGATCGGCCGGGAAGGGATAATTGATCAGATGGGAGGCCGGGACAAAACATTCTACACCCTTCCAATGCATCATCAACCCACCCCGATTATAGCCATCAACAGGCAATTCGAGGATGGTATGCAGGCGTTGAAGCTGGCGGGCTTCATCCCAAATCGCCATTGGAACCTCCGGCGCTTCGATCCACTCCCACGCGCCGGGGGAGGGGCCAAAACTGAGGGGGCCTTCCTCTAGAATCGCCTGCCAATAATCTTCACACAGTTGCGTTTGAGGGGGAACATAATGAGGCATGCTATCTCCTCCGAAAATAGTCCGGTAGTCTGATCGTCATTTTCATTCGATCCCGGATTTTTTTGTTTTTATCCGTAAAGTTTAAGGGTACAAGCATATTTAAGTTTATAATCTTAGGACTTACGCAGACGCGGCTATTTTTTACTGCAGAGGCCGCTGAGGACGCTGAGAAATTGTAAAATCTCTGCGCCCTTTGCGTTCTCAGCGGTAAAATTCAGGGAACTTGCGTAAATCCTGAATCT
>FWPV01007072.1_pt1 | contig 20769 bp, 22 predicted proteins | sample 2228371 | NCBI WGS metagenome assembly FWPV01 (sample SAMEA103939776, study PRJEB20133) | metagenome | reverse complement strand
TGCCCTCGGAACGCCGCTCACGCAGCGCGCAGAATAGGTCTGTCCGGGGAAAGGGGAACTCCGCCCATCAAACGATTTGCGCAACAAAGCCATTGTGGTGCGCAAGTGGGACTTGTCGATCATGATGTTTCCTTTAGGATTTTAGGTAAGAGTTAACACGATGCCCGCAACGGCGAGCGCAACAGCAAAAGAGGCGTTCCAACATGGGTGCTGCATTGTCCATAGTTGTCTTGTTTACCGTCACCAGCACGATTGTCAGGGTCGCCGGGGTGGTCCTTGAGCACAGCGGCATCCCCCGTCATATTGCACGGCTCCAAGCGATCTCTGCGCTTATGGGAACCGGCTTTACGACCAGCGAGTCGGAATTGATCCTGCAGACCCCAGAGCGTCGCAAAATCCTGATCGTGCTGATGTTTACTGGAGGCATCGGTTTTGGTTCCTTGATCGCGACCGTGGTTGTTGGGGCATTCGGCGTCAGTGGCACCGCAAGTGGGCTGCTGTCGCAGGGAGCGGCGGTGGCAATTGCCTTGCTTTACCTGCGCTATGTGCTGCTTTCCGCTTGGGCGGATCGCCTTATCTGCAAGGTGGCGTCGGGCTGGCTGGCGAAGCATCAGACTGGCAAAATGGACTATCTGGTGCTGTTCCGACTGACGGGTGATGTCACCGTGGGGGAACATGTGCTTGCCAGGGCGCCGGCTGCCAACCCCAAAGAGTGGGATGCGGGGGCGGCACTTATCCCGATTGGAACACGCAACATAGACGGCCATATCGATCATGGCAGGCCCGATCTGTTCGAAGCCGGCCAAGTCGTCATACTTTCCGGTCCAGAGCGTGCCCATTCGGCATTTGCTGCGGCATTTGGCCGGCCGATCATCAGAAAAGGGCATTGAAGTCGCATGCAACCTGATCGTGATTTGCCCGGTTTTCTGCATCTTTTGCCCCTTCAACGTGAGGGTGAATGGCTGCACATGTGCATCCGCCACCGCGAGACGCCCGAATACCTGATGGAGAAGGTGGCCCTTGATGATCTGATCGTCGATGCGCTGGTCGAGGAGGATACCCGGTCGCGCATCCGGGTTCTTCCCGATGGCATCATGGTCTTGCTCAAAGCCATGCACCTGCGCGGCGAAGACATGGCACGGCCCGAAGACATGGTTTCGATGCGGATCTGGCTTGGCAAGGACAAGGTCATCACCACGCGCGAGGCGGACGTAGACCCGATCCTCGAGATCGCCAGCCGTCTGGTTCAGGGGGGTGGCCCTGACACGCCTTCCGCCTTTCTTGCCGACCTGATCGCAGAGCATCTTGACGAAGTCGAAGGGCAGGTCGAAATGCTTGAAGACAGCACGGACCGGATCGGCGTCCTTGTAGCGCAGCACAAGACAGAATTCGCCTGCCCGAACATGGCGGATACCGAAACCCGGATCAGTGGCTTTCTGCGCCATCTTGGGCCGCAGCGCCCGGTTCTGGAAACCCTGTCGACCCTGCAACATCCCTTGCTTGATGACCGGACGCGTTCGCGGCTGGAGGATTCGTTGAACCGGCTTTTGCGGTTCTTGGAAACTCTGCTCAACCTGCGCGAAAGGATCGACATCCTGAACGATCAGGTCACCCGAATACAGGATCGCAAGCTGAACAAAAGCTCTTACGCCTTTGCCGTTGCCGCGACCATCTTTTTGCCGCTTGGTTTTGTGACAGGGCTGTTCGGTGTCAATTTGGCGGGGATCCCCATGAGCGGAAACCCATGGGGATTTTTGATATTGGCAGTTGGGTGCGTCGCTTTTTCTGCGCTGCTGCTGATTCTGTTCCGCTGGCGCAGACTGTTGTAGGAAAAAGGCGGTCATGCGCCGGGTTTTGCTGGCTTGGAATGGTGTTCTACCACCTTGGCGACGATTACATCATATTCAGTGAACACATCCGCTTTGCCCCGTTCTTTGGCGTATTTGTGTTCAGGGTGAGCGTCCCATTCCTCGATAGCTTCGAAGTCGCTGAAATAGCCAATCAGAACTCTCTCGCCATCCTCGGCAGTAAAGACCTTGTGGCTGATGTAACCCTTCAGTCCTTTGACGATGGTCACCATCCGGGCGTAAAGGTCATCAAATTCTCCCCGAAAACTGGGGTCGATACGGTGGCGGAAAACTTCGACATGCAGCGTCATGTGTGACGGCTCCTTTTGGTGGGGTTTTGGTGACTCTTTGGACCGGCTAAAGCATCCACTCGACCGGAAGCAGCCCGATCACCCAAAGCGCCATTCGCTTTGTTGCGCTGCTGCCCGGTTCGGTCGTCAAGGAAACGGATGCGCCATCGTCTTCGCGGCTGTGCCATTCAAGGCGACCATCGCCGCTTTTCGCAACCTGCCAGGCCACGGTTTCAAGGCCCGTGTCAAATCTTTGGGCCATGTGTGTGGCCAGCGCCTTGCTGTGCACCAAAAACCCCATTTCGCAGTTGAGAAAAGCCGAGCGGGGGTCAAAATTGAACGAGCCGACAAAGACCCGATCAGCGTCCAGCACGAAGGTCTTGGCGTGCAGACTGGCGGCCGAACTGCCAAGAAAGCCCAACTCGGCGCGGCTTGCCTGACCGGGGGCTTTGCGCATTTCGTAAACCCCAACGCCAGCATCCAGCAAGGGGGCGCGGTATTTTGTGTAGCCGGCATGAACGGGCAAGACATCTGTCGCTTCCAGCGAATTGGTCAGGGTGCGCACCCTTACACCTGATTGTGCGGCGGCCGTCAGGATATCGGTGCCGGCATCACCCGGAATGAAATACGCCGACAAGAGGTCAATCGAATGCTCTGCATCGCCGATGATTGCGGTCAGCCTTGAAATCATCAGCTTTTCGGGCTCGACCTTGCCAAGCCCCTTGGAGGGATCATCGCTTACCAAAGCAACTTCGACCCATTCGACCTGCAGCGATGACGCAACAAGATCGGATACCAGCTTGCTGCTTCGGATGGCCTCCAGATACTGACCCCATTCAGGCGCAAGGGCTATGGCCTCGGCATCTGATTGCAATAGCGACAATGCCCCGGGGTCGGGCTGAACCAGAAGCTCATGAGGATAGGCTGACAGGCTGTTCCAGTAAAGATCAAAGTCCGCATCCACGTCCTGCGCGGCGTCTCCCATCAACATCAGATCGAAATCCGAATATTGGGTTTCTGCGTCAAAGGAAAAGTAGATGTCCCCGATATTGCGCCCACCGATAATTGTTACGGCGCTGTCCACGGTGAAGGATTTGTTGTGCATCCGGCGGTTAAGACGGAAGAAATCGAAAAGATACGATGCAAGTCGTGGTTTGCGCAGGTTGAAGGGGTTGAAGACCCGCACTTCGAAATTCTCTAGCTGATTGAGGGCCGCCAGTTCGCCGTCAAGATCAGAGGTTCCGTTATCGTCCACCAAAAGACGCACCCGGACGCCCCGCTCGGCCGCAAGCCGCAGTTCTTGCAGCAGCGGTAGTCCGGTGTTGTCATTTTGCCAAATGTAATAACGTGCATCTATGGACTGCTCTGCCGACCGCGCAAGTACCACCCGCGCTGCATAAGCCTCTGCACCACGAAACAGCGGATATACTCCGGACAGGCCCGAATTCTGGTCCGCAAGTGGGCTGATCTTTGCGCCCAGCGTTGTGTCAGCAGTGATGCCAAGCGCGTAAGACGTGCTGCGCCCATCAAGATCGGGCAAACGGAAAACCAGCCCTGCAATGAGGATCAGGGCAGTCGCGAAAAAGGCCAGTATCGCGATCAGTTTGGTTAACCTGCGCAGGACCCTCATTTTTGCTTCGCGATCCAGTTTGACAGGGGTGTCGACGTCAAGCCATGCAACAAGATTGACAATCCGACCGTCAGGGAAACGCATGCAATCAACTCTGCCTCATTGGGGAAATCAAAGCTGTCTATCATCAGCATCGTAAACAGCAAGGACGCCAACCCACGCGGGCCAAACCAGCCCAAGAACAGTTTTTCAGACGACGAAAGCCCTGTGCCGGTAAGCGAGATAAAGATTGGCAACATGCGCACAACCGTCAGGAACAGCACCGCCAAAGCCACGTTAGAAACGCTGGCATGCGCGATCCCGACGGGCAAAAGAAAGGCACCAAAGGCCAGAAAGGCCGCCATCGTCAACAACTGACCAGCACCTTCCATGAACTCGGAAATGAAATGGGCACCGTGCTTATACGTGTTGCCGAAAACCATCCCGGCGATGAAAGCCGCGATAAAGCCGTTCCCCCCCACAAGGTCCGCCAACACATAGGCGGTAAAGGCAGCCAGAAGAAACAGCACTGCCCCGGCAGATTTCTGCATGACCTGTCGGTCCTGCGCCCAGCTCATCGCGACAGCAGCCACCCAGCCGACCACTATCCCCGCAACAACGCCCAGAACAACTTCGCTCACCGCCTCCCAGGCAAGGGCGGCACCTGACAGATGTTCAGAGGCCATCGACGCAAGCGAAGCGCCCAGCAACACAAAAGGCAGGGCAAGGCCATCGTTCAACCCGCTTTCGACATTGATGGTCTGGCCGATATGGGGCGGAACCTTGGGGTTGACGACTACGGCCTGCCCAAGGGCTGCATCCGTAGGGGTCAGCACCGCCGCCGTCAGCAGCGCCATGGCCAACCCCGCCCCGGGGTTCAGCAAGGTGACAACGACAGTGCCAAGCGCAATGGTCAACGGCATCCCGATCACCAACATGCGCGCCGGAAGCATCCAGTCCATCGCAAGCTGGCGAAACCGCACATGACTGGCATCAGCAAACAGCACAAGGATCAGCGTCACCTCTGCCAACAACTTTTTGCCTTCATGTATCACCTTTGGTGACACGCTGGCCTCAAGCGGGCCTGAAAGCGCAAAACCAACCACCGTGAACAAAAGCGGAAGAGTCAGAACGGTTTTCGAGATCGCGTTGCTGAACAAGGAATAGAAGGCGAACGCCAGTATGATCAGCAAGGTCTCAAACATGGCTCAAGGCTCCGGACTGAAGTTTGGAAAAGCTTTGCCGCAACAGCGCCAGTTTTGGTTCGATGTAGGTGTCGCAAAACGGGCCGCCGCGGTTGTTTTCATAGTAGTCCTGAAACCGCGCGTCTGACGGTTTGAACATGCGGAATGGCAAGACTTGAGTCACAAACGCGCTGTCAGAGTCTTGCCCAAGGCGGTCGATGATCTGCGCGGCCTTGATGCCGCTCTCGGCCTCGTGAACATAGACCGCACTACGATATTTGCCCCGCATCTTGTGATTTGAGGTGCTGGCATGGGTCAGCAGATGGGCCAGGATCAGGTCTTCAAAACTTATGCGGCCAGCGTCCCATGTCACGGAAACGGCCTCGGAATAGCTGTCATGCGGGGCATCGGCCGAAATGAACCCCTGGCGGACGTCTGTAACACCTGCAAGCGATCGAAACACCGCCTCGGTGCACCAATGACAGCCGCCGCCAAAACCTGCGGTTTCTATCATCGTCTATACCTGAACCGGAATGGCACCCTGCGCCAGTTTCAACCGGGTCCAGAGGTTCATGTTGATGATGATGGCGGCGATTTCGGCAATCGCAACCTCATCAAAGTGTGACGCAAGCGCGGCATGCTTGGACGGAAAAGCCGCTAGATCATAGGCCGTCAAAGCCTCGCAATAGGCCAGTGCTGAACGTTCGGCATCCGAAAACATCGTGCTTTCGCGCCATGATGGCAAATGCGCAATCTTTTCAACGCCGATACCACGGTCATTTGCGGCCTTGCTGTGCAAAATCAGGCAATAGGAGCACGGGTTCAACTGTGCGACCCGTAGCCGCAAAAGCTGCGCCAACCCGGAATCAATGGACAAATCAGCGGTGTATCCAACCGCCTGTGCCATTTGCTGCGCAATAGCATGAAATCCCGTCAAATCGGGGTCAAACCGGGTATTTTCAAATGAAACCATAACTCATCCTCCTAAACCAAACTTCGACCGCCATTCGGGCCGGGTAGCAGCGACCAGCCGCAAGAAAGAGCAGGTCAAACGGATTTCGTGTGGGCGATGCACAACCGCATCAAATACCTCTGCCGCGAAACGGGCGCCCAATCCCGTGCCGCGCAGAGACGGATCAACCTCGATGTGGGCCATCACCATCCTGTCACCTTGCCAGTGGTAGCTGACAAAGGCATCCACCGGGGCCATGTGACGGATGAACCGTTGGCTGGCCTCATCATGGACCAAGCCAGGATCATATAACCCAGCGCGGGCCAGTTCCTTGTCCAGTTCCGGCAGCTTTGGGTTGCGCACCTTGCGACCGGCAATCTGGAAGGTCGGAAACTTATCCGCACTGCCTGCAAGGTCGGTCAGCCTGCGTGCAGCATCCGGGTCCTTGTCAACTTCGGCCATCTCATAGTCAAGCCCACGCTCTTCAAGGGCTGCCTGGTAGAACCGGGTCTTGGGGCAGCGCGTTTCGCCGAACAGCGTGAAGTCAGCCATCTGCAGCCTCCAGCGGCTTCAGCCCGGCCAGGATCGTCGGCAGGAACTCCGCCACGGTCGGATGAACCGGCAGGGCCTGCTGCATGATCCGGTAACTTGCGCTCGTAGCCATGTAGTTCGTCAGCGTGGCGATGATCTCGTCACCCGCTAAACCGAAGACGGTGGCGCCTAAGAAACGTTCGCTTTCGGCATCGACGATCAACCGGATCAGGCCGGTCGTCTCTCCCTCTTCCTTGGCTCGGCTCACGCGGTCCATCGGCATGTCCGAAATCAGGATGCGCTTTCCCTTGGCGACCAGCGCCTGCGCCTCGGCCCGGGTCAGCCCGACCCGACCAAGTGGCGGATCAGTGAACATGGCATAGGTTGTGACGCGGGCATCCGCGCCCTGCCATTGATGCAGGTCCGTCAGGCCATCTCGGTGCGCCAGCACAATTTCATGGTCGTGGTAAGCCGTGTGGGTAAAGGCCCCGCGCCGGTTGATGTCGCCCAAGGCCCAGATGCCCGGAACGTCTGTTTTGAGCTGTGCGTCCGTCGCGATATAACCCCGCTTGTCGGCGGCAAGACCCACCGAGGCGAGATTCAGCGCATCGGTATTGGGCACCCGGCCTGTGGCGAACAGGATATGGCTGCCGGAAAGCTCCGTCTCATCCTCGAGCGTTACCAGAACACCGCGCATGGACCCGCCAACCGAGCCCACTGACGCATTCAGGCGCAGGTCGATGTCCTCGGCGCGCATGATATCGGCGATGATGACCGACACATCGGCATCTTCGCGCTCCGTCAGACGGTCAGCGCGGTGCAGGATCGTGACCTTGGCCCCCAGACGCCGGAAGATCTGGCCGAGTTCCAGCCCAATATAGGACCCGCCCACCACGATCAGATGATCCGGGCGCTCGGTTAGCGCCAGAAGACTGGCATTGTCCAACGGCATGATCGTGTCGATCCCCGGAACCGGTGGCAAGAAAGGCCTCGTGCCGGTGTTCAGATAGACCTGCCGCGCAAGCAAGACTTGATCGCCCACCATGACACGGAAGCGGCCATCCTTCTCACGCCCGTCCAAGCGGCCCCAGCCGCGGACCAGAGTCACACCTTCGGTGTGCTCAAGCCAACTGGTCAGGCCCTCGCGGGCGGTGTCCGAACGCGCCCGCATCCGCGCCATGGTGGCTGGAAAGTCTATCTCGACCGGGCCGGTTGTGACGCCGAAATCCGCAGCGCGGCGCGCCAGATGGGCAACGCGCGCCGACTTGCGGAGGGTCTTGGTCGGCGTGCAGCCGGTGTTCACACAAGTTCCGCCAAGACGGTCGCCTTCGACAAGGGCCACGGTTTCGCCCCGGCGAGCAAGGCCCGCTGCCAGAGAGGGCGCCGCCTGCCCCGAGCCGATGATGATGCTGTCGAATTCCGTCATGATGTTCCTGCCCCTTGTTTTCTGTTCCGATGTCCGCTGCTATTTCACGCCCGCCCGGAGCCGTTGTAGGGGACGTGCTGCAACCGGTCATCCTTCAGCACTTTGGTGGCCAGCCAGACATATTCCTCATCGGTCGTGTCATACCCAAGCATGGTAAACCCTTGGCCAAATGGACAGGCCGGGAAATCGGGGTACCCCACCCGCAGGACATAACGGGCCGGATCGGCATTGAACTCGGTTTTGCGAACCTTGCGCACGCCGTAGCGCAGATCGTCGGCATTTGATCCTTCGACCACCGACGCAATCGCGCCAGCCCGCAGCTTGTCGATCAAGTCCCCCGGCGCGCCTTCGCCCTCAAAATCCAGCGCATCCACCAGAAACCCGCGCGCGGTGCCGTTGTCCACGTCCAGCGCGTAGATGTTCGACGCATCGCCCGATCCCGCATCGGTTTCGAACCGCAACTTGGCTACAACGGCAACGGCTGCCGGATCGACCGGCAATCCGGTGCTTACGTCCACAAGTTTTCCGCCCTGAATACGGAAGTCGTGGGTGAACCCCATTTCTGACAGCTCGTTCAGTGCGGAAACGGCATCTTTTGCTTCAATCTTCAACGTCATTCTTCCTTCTTCCGGATTTCGCACGCTGGTCGCGCTGGCACGACCTCAGGTGCCGCAATAGGTGGTGAACGTCCCGAAGCTACTGGGCGCGGGGCGGGCATAGTCCTCCGCTCCCGCCTCTTGCTTGAAAGGCGCTGTCACGAGCCCGAGCAGACGGTCGAAGGGGGCCATGTCGCCCGCGACCGCCGCCGATAAAGCCGCATCGACCAGATGGTTGCGCGGGATATATATCGGATTCACCTGATCCATCAGGTCGGCACGGGCCGTCTCGGGGATGGCCTCGTCGCGCGTCCTGCTCAGGTAACGATCCACCCAAGCATCGAAGCCCGCAGGATCTGCAAAAAGGGCACGCACTGACGTGACGTTGCCGCGCACAAAGGCACCCATGGCCCGAAACAGGCTTGTGTAATCCACCCCTTGATCTTGAGCTGCTGACAAAAGATCGTTGGCCAGTTCCAGATCGCCAGGCAGTTCTTTAAAAAGGCCCAGCTTGGCCCGCATCCCCTTCAACCAAAGCATCTGGTAATGGGCTGGGAACGCATTGATCTCGTTCGTCAACTGGCGAACGGCGTCTTCGCTGTCGTCGGGGTTGACCAAGTCGATCAACGTCTCGGCGAAGCGTGACAGGTTCCACTGCATGATCGGCGGCTGATTGCCAAAGGAATAGCGTCTGTGTTCGTCGATGGAACTGAACACGGCCTTTGGATCATATGCATCGATGAAGGCGCAAGGGCCGTAGTCGATGGTCTCGCCGGAAATGGTCGTGTTGTCGGTATTCATGACCCCGTGAACAAAGCCCACATGCACCCATTGTGCGATCAGCGACGCCTGAGCTTCGCGGACCCTGCGAAAGAATTCCAGATACTTGTCGTCGCGGGCAGCGATCTCGGGGAAATGGCGGTTGATGGCATAATCTGCCAGCTGGCGGACCTTTTCCACCTCTCCCCGCGCGGCAAAGAACTGAAACGTGCCCACCCGCAGGTGCGAGGAGGCAACCCGTGCCAGAACTGCCCCCGGTTCGGGCCCCTTTTGCCGCATCACCGCTTCACCCGTTAGAGTTGCGGCGAGCGCCCGCGTCGTTGGTATCCCCAACGCATGCATCGCTTCGCCGAACAAATATTCGCGCAGCACCGGCCCCAGCACCGCCTTGCCATCGCCGCCACGCGAAAAGGGCGTGCGCCCCGATCCTTTCAAATGGATGTCGCGCCGCTGTCCCTTACGGTCGATCACTTCGCCCAGAAGCAGCGCTCGGCCATCTCCCAACTGCGGAGAGAAACCGCCGAACTGGTGCCCGGCATAGGCCATGGCTAGGGGCACGGCAGCTTCGGGTGCCACGCCCCCGGTCAGCATGACCGCTCCCGGTCCAGAGGTCAGGGGCTTGCCATCAAGCCCCAATTCGGCCGCAAGGGCCGTGTTCAGCCGCAAGACTTCCGGCGCAGGGGCCCTAGAGCCGGTCCATGGCACATAGAACCCCTCAAGATCGCGGGCATAACTGTTGTCAAAGGCAATGACGGGTAGTTGTTGCATGGGAACTTTCTCGGAATGATCTGACTTGAAGGGGTCTCAGGCAAAACTCAGGTCGGCGTCATCCGCCCCGAGCGCGGCAAGGAAGCGGCGCGCGTCCAGACGGAAATCAGCATAGACAACGTTCCCTGCCGGATCGATGATGGTGAACCAGGGCGTACCGCCGGAACGGTAATCCTCCATGAAGGTCGGATAGCGTTCGCCTTCAGGGGGCAGGTCCTGACCAAAGGGAATGGCCAGCCCATAGCGTTCTTGGTTCAGCCGCAGCTTGTCGAATGTGTTTTCTTCGGCACCCTCAAACACGGTCTGGATGACGGCAAAACCGAAACCCTTGTCCTTCAGTCCGTCGTGCAGAAATTTCAGGGTCGGAAACCCGCGCGAATGACAGCCGGGGCACCAGTCCTGAAAGCAGAAGATTACCTTGTAACCCTGCCCCAAGTCGGCCAGGCGCACAGGTTTGTCCATAGACATGCCGTCTGCGTCGATCCACTCGTTCACTCGCAGTTCGCGGGCCTTGTCGTGCAATCCACCGAAAGCCATTGTGTTTCCTTTCTGCCCCCAAGGGCCTCAGGCTGTTTCAATGGGATCACCTTCGAATGATCCCACAAGTTCTTCCACGCGTTGCCTCACCACACCTTCCGGCCGTCTATTCAGAATGGCTACCGCGTCCGACGCGTAGCGAACCCCGTCCATATCGGTTGCAAACCTCGCACCGACATCGATCCGATTTTGTGCCGAATTCAGCTTCAGCCAGCCTTTCGCAATCATTCCGCTGATCAGAATATCCACCAGAAGCTGATCTCCAGGCCCCGCGGTATTGATCGCCAACGGCACCGTTTTCTCCTGGCTCTGGCACTCTTTCCCGGTAATCCGCAGCCGTACGTTTCCCGCAGATTCGGCATAGACCCAGATCGGTCGGCCTACCTCTTCGACGATCCGCCCTGCCGCGCGAAGACGGCGGTATTCCGGATCGCCATCAAGCGCGGGTGTCGCGCGATCGCGCAGAACCCGCAGACGCAGTTCCTGTGTCGGCCAGGCAGCACGAAGGAAGTGCATCACGTCCAACACCTCTGTCGAGGCGCCAAGGCAGGTCACCTCCCACCCTGGCTTCAGGACCCTCGCAATGGCCTCTTCATTGTCGTAAAGCGTCGTGAACGCCGTAGGCCCCGCATCCACGCCAAAGCGCTGGTTTGCCGGGCCGCCGGTGGCCACGTCCACCCGGTCCGCCTTGATCACCTCGCCACTGGCAAGTGTGATCCGGAACTGGTCATCTGCCCGTGACAGATCGGTGGCCAGCCCCGTAATCAGCTGCACCTGCACCCCGTCCTCGACAAGCTTCGCCAACCGCTCACTGCTGCGTCGGGCAAGATAGCGGCCATAAATCGCGCGGGGCGCGGCGAAGTCGCCGAATGCCCCTTCAGACAGCGCCTCAGACCAACGCCGGACGTGAAGCGGCTGCGCGACTGCGATTTCGGGAAGCAATACGGGCCATTCTGCCGCCAGCCAGTCGGCAAAGCCCTCTGTCATCTCGCCGTTCGGACGATCTAGCAGATAGGCCAGCCGCCAGGGATGGCGGGCATCGTGGTCCGCATAGAACCGCCCGGCCCCGAACCGGTGGACATTCGGTCCGATCAAGGTCAGCCGGTCGCCCGGCACCAGTCGGGCGACCGACAGAAAGGCCGCGGCGACTGCACCGTCCCCGATAATTGCCAGGTGCTGTCGGGCGCCCATGGCTTATTCTGCAGCGGCGCGCTTGGGCAGGACCCAATCGGGGCGGACGAAATGGCACGTGTAGCCATGCGGGATACGTTCCAGATAATCCTGATGCTCTGGCTCGGCTTCCCAGAAATCGCCTACGGGTTTCAACTCGGTCTTCACCTTGCCCGGCCACAGACCCGAAGCCTCGACATCCAGGATCGTATCCTCTGCCAGCCGTTTCTGGTCGTCAGACGTGTAGTAGATGCCAGAGCGATAGGAGGTGCCACGGTCGTTGCCTTGCCGGTTCAGCGTGGTCGGGTCGTGGATCTGGAAAAAGAACTCCAACAGTTGGCGATACGACATCTTCGCCGGATCGAAGATCACCTCGATTCCTTCGGCGTGGGTGCCGTGATTCCGATAGCTGGCGAATTTCACATCGCCGCCGGTATAGCCCACGCGGGTGTCAATCACGCCGGGCAGCTTGCGGATCAGATCCTGCATGCCCCAGAAGCAACCACCCGCCAGAACGGCACGTTCGGTCATCACTTTTCCTCCACTTGAATCAGATATTGCCCATAGCCCTGAGCCTCCATCTCGGCCCTCGGCACGAAACGCAGGCTGGCCGAATTTATGCAGTATCGCAGGCCGCCCTTCTCGCGAGGGCCATCGTTGAAGACATGGCCGAGATGGCTGTCGCCATGCTTGGACCGGACTTCGACCCGACGCATCCCGTGGGTAGTGTCGGAAAGCTCGGTCACATTGTCGATCGGCTTCGAGAAGGCGGGCCATCCACAGCCCGAGTTGAACTTTGCGGACGACGCAAACAGCGGCTCACCCGAGACGACATCGACATAAATGCCCGGCTCGTAATGCTTGTCATATTCCCCCGTGAAGGGACGTTCGGTGCCGCTTTGCTGCGTGACCCGGTATTGTTCTGGGGTCAGTTTGGCTATGACGTCATCAGTCTTCCGGTAGGTCATCATGGTTCTCCCGGTTCAATTTCCATGAGCGGAAGATAGGCGATTGCCCCAAAAAACGCCAATAGCGGGGGGCTATAGTTGTGATAGCCGCGCGAGGACGGTGGGCTTTATCCGGCCCAGTCGAACTGTCGAGCCATGGTCAGGATCTGGCGCGCTTCGCGTGGATTGCCCGAGCCCGAGACGGCAACAAGAGACACCTCGCGCGACAGATCCAGCCCCGCCACCGGGCGCAGCGCAATGCCCCCGACGATTGCCGAGCGTTCCGGCAGTGCACATATCCCCACACCGGCAGCGACCATCTGTTGCAGCCAGTCTTCGCGCTCAGAATGAACGCGCGGGCGCATGACGATGTTGCGATCCATAAAATGCTTGATCAGCGCAGACCGGAATTCGCAATGCAGCCTGTCCAAGTAGGGTTCCTCTGACATTTCGGCGGGAGTTATCTCCGCCTTCCGCGTAAGGGAATGGTCAGCCGCCATCGCCAGGCGAAGGCATTCGCGGAATAACGGCAGAACGGTCAGTTTCATGTTCGGTTTGGGAGGGTCGGTCAGAAGGCACAAATCGTACCGGCCCGAAAGAACCTCGGCCTCAGCTTCGCCGGGCCGCATCGGGAAGAACTGCAACTCCACCATCGGCAATTGCGTCAGGACGTGGCGCCAGAAGCCCGCCATCACTGCTGGGGCTATCGTAGTGGCGATCCCGATGGCCAGCCGCCGCCGCTGGCCCATGACAGATGTGTCGACAATCTCTGAGACGGCATCCAGACTGACCTGAATACGCATGAACTCAAGCTGAATATCTCGCCCCAACGCGGTAAGCCGAGTGTCTTTGCCATCCCTATACAAAAGTGGGCCGCCCAACTCTTCTTCAAGCCGTTGGATCGCGCGCGTTAGGCTGGGCTGGGAAACCCCGCTTTGTCGTGCTGCCTCGGTAAAATTCAGGGTCTGAGCAAGGTTGAGGTAGTATCGGATCTGATTAAGGTCCATTGCGAAGCGCCTGTCTTCATTAGTCTTTGCCGCTGATATCTATTACAGAATATCTCGGGATTTCCATGGGCAAAAGCCGGCTCCAAGCTCCTTCCACTTCGCCAAGAGGCGGCAACGACACCCTTTCCTGGCCTGACAGATGATAATCTATCCGGCCCCCACGGTGATCGGTCGCCACATTCGAAATCGTCCCTGCCCTGTTACTTCGCGAATCAACCCATGCGCTTCCATCCAGGCAAGGTTTCGCTGGATGGAAGCCCGGCTGACTCCGATCAGAGTCTCGACCATTGGGGCGGAGACGAGCGGCCATTCGATAAGTGTGGCACGCAAAACCGGCGGTGTCTTGCCCGAGAGCGATGACATCTCGGACCGTGCCCGCGCCGACCACGCCTCAATTTCGTCCAAGTGCCGCATTGCTGACAAAGACGCCGTCTCCATCCCGTTGAGCCAGCGCGCCAGCCGTTCGGCAGGCAGGCCTCCGGCACGCAGGCCCCCTGCCCCGCCCATGGCTAGAGGCACGAAGACAGCCCCCTTTCCCTCGCTGGCCGCGATGCGCGCCGCCGTGACCGCCGCTTCCATCCGGTCGCCCTGTTGCCCGAGGCCCGCAAGGCTCCAGAGGTGAAACCCCATGCAGGCGCGTGTGATCGGGTGCAGGTCGGCGGCTTGCGCCATCAGGTCAAGCCAACCGCCCGCGCGATCCGCAAAGGGCTCGGCTTCATCCGCCATGTTTTCAGGGTCACGGCGATCGAGGAAAGCGGACAGGTCCACCTCTGGGCCGGGACCGCCTGTAAGACGCCGCAACGCCCATCCGACACGCGCGAGCGCCGCGGTGTCGTCCTGAACTCCGGACAGGCGCATGGACATCCAGAGCGCCAGCCGATCCGGGCTAATTCGGTCGCCCATAAACCAGCTGAGGTCTGCCGCCTCCATCATCGCGAGCCTGTGCCGCCAGCCGTCCGGGCCACGGTGCAGACGGTCATCCAGCGCGCCAATCCGGCCAGCCACACGGGCGAGATGGGCGGAATTGCCTGCCTCTGCCTTCCGCCAATCGTCGAGGACTGCGGTTTCACGCAGCTCTGCCCTCGGTCCGGGCGGCAGATAATCCGGCTCCACTTCCATCGGACCGGGCAGGAACCACAGGTCGTCTTCAGACGTCTCTTCAAGCCCTTCCGCATCCACTAAATGATCGTCAAAATTACCATAATTCGTGCGTGCTTGGGGCTTCATATGCGCAAAATACGGCGATTTTGCAATTTACCCAAGTGTTTTGTTAGGATGCATCTGCACACCTTGTTTAGGACGCGCGCGGGACGGCCCGCGAGAACTCTCGGATCACGCTCAGCGTATGAAAACCAAGGGGTTTTTGATGAGCAGCGCCACAGTCAGAACCCTTGCATCCGTTTACAAACGGTCGTTTATTGGTGATATGTGAAACTGCAAACGGCCTATTTTGATGCCCCTGATCGGCTACGCGCGCGTCTCAACAGAAGATCAGACCCCCCTGCCCCAGTCACAGGCCCTGAAATCCGCAGGCTGCGCCGAGATCCATGAGGAGCAAGCCTCGGGCGGGAACCGCGCGCGGCCTGTTCTGACGCGGGTGCTGGAGCGGATCGGCAAGGGCGACACGTTGGTCGTGGTGCGCATCGACCGCCTGGCGCGGTCCCTCTCCCATCTGCTCGAGGTGATCGAGCGGTTGGAGGCCAAGGGCGCGTTCTTCCGTTCGCTTATGGACCCGATCGACACGTCCTCCCCGCAGGGCAAGTTCACTCTGCAGGTTCTGGGCGCGGCGGCCGAGTTCGAGCGCGCGCTGATCCGCGAACGCACCAAGGCAGGGCTGGCCAGCGCACGAACCAAAGGCCGAGTTGGGGGCAACCCGGGCGTGCGCGCCCGTGATCCGGCCGCACTACGAAAGGTGCGGCTGGCGCGACAGGACGGCTACATGGAACGCCTGAACGAAACGGCACAAGACTGGGTTCCGCAGGTCCGTCGCCTGCGGCCCGACATGGCCTGGGAGGACGTGCTGCGCATCATCAACGGCCCCCTGCCCGAGTCGCGGCGCTGGACGCAAAGCCGGCTGCTACGCGCGGTGAACGCCTATGTCCGCGATGGCTTCCTGCCCGAGACGGTACAGGCACGAGCTGCGCGCCGCGAAATAGATGATCGCCTGCCCGCCATCGTCGCAGCCATCAAGGGCGCGGATCCCGAAATCACCCTTCAGGCCATCTGCAACCGGTTGGCGGCGATGCGCGAGCGAACACCCCGTGGGCGGACAAGCTGGCAGCCGTCGTCGGTCAGGATGCTGTTGGAACAAGCGGAGAGGCTGGGGTTGCTGGCGAAGTAACGGTTTCCGGCCCCGAACGCAGCGATGCGGGGGACTTAAGTCATTGGGCGCCGGCAAAGCGAGTCGCAGTACAGTACACGAACGGTTCTGATCTTCGCGCAAGAGCGTTACTTGCCAGAGACTGGCATCCACGCGGCAAAAGCGCATGCACCGATCACGGACAGATCTGTGGATAAGCCTGATGGACTTTTGCTCTTTAGGAGCAATAACTTACGGTCCAGCCCTGAAGGAAAATCTTAAGATGCTTCTGCTGATGGTAGCGCCTCACCTCTCAACCACAACATCCTGCTGAACAATTTTGCTTGAGTTCTGCCGGGACAGCAGACATAGATGTAACGCGAAAACAAAGAAAATGCTGTCTCTCGCGTTCCTTGCCTGCTCTCGCCCTGCTGAGAGCGCCAGTAACGCGAAAAGGACGGTCAGAAGCAGGCGACGACCATGCATCCAGTGCTGCATAACAAGCTGAAGGCTGACGCAGAGCGGCTCTCTGAGGCGCTTGACCATATGTCTAAGCTTTTCCTTGCACCGAAGGAAGAAAAGACGCTGCGCAGCTTCACAAGCGCAGAGGTAAGCGAACTGCTCCGGGTCAGCGACAGCTACTTGCGCAAAGCGCATTTCGACGGGCGGATTCCCGAAGTGGAACAAGGCCCGGGCAACAAGCGCCTCTATTCCGCGAACGACATCCTGGCAATCCGGAAACTCCTCGCCCAGAACGCGAAGGACCCCCTGCAGTTCTTGCCGGGCCGCCGTCCGGGCGACAAGCTGCAGATCTGGTCCACGGTCAACTTCAAGGGTGGATCCAGCAAAACTACCACGACCGTCACACTCGGCATGCGGCTGGCCTTGCGGGGGTACAGGGTGTGTCTGGTCGATGCGGATCCTCAGGCCTCTTTGACCACGTTCTTTGGCTACCAACCGGAACTGGATTTCCGCGAAGGCGGGACGCTTTACGACACCATCCGCTACAATGACGGCGACACCACCAGGCGGCCGATTACCGAAGTGTTGCGCAAGACCTACTTTCCCAATCTCGACCTTGTGCCAGGCGGCATCATGCTGTCGGAGTTCGAGACCGAAACGCCGCTGGCACTTAGCCGCGGGGAGCAACCGGTGTTCTTCAACCGAATTCGCGACTCTCTGCGTCAGGTCGAAGATGACTATGACATTGTGCTGATCGACTGCCCGCCACAGCTTGGCTATCTGACCATGGCGGCAGTCTGCGCCTCTACCTCGCTGCTGATGACGATCATCCCCGAACGAGTAGACCTTGCCTCGGCAAGCCAGTTCCTGACTATGGCTTCCGGTGTGCTGGAGGTGCTTTATTCGAACGGCGGTATCGGCAGCTATGACAATTTCGCCTATCTGCTGACCCGCTTTGACACCGCGATCAGCACCCAGCAGGACCTTGCGGAATGGCTGCGCCAACTGCTTGGAGACAGCGTGATCAAGACGCCGTTCGTTAAATCCTCCGCGGTCAGTGAAGCGGGACTGTCCCAGAAAACCATCTTCGAAGTTGATCTCGCCACTACGAAGAATCGCAAGACCTATGAGCGGGCACTTGAGTCAGTGACGAGCTTTGCCAACGACATCGAGAAGATGATCCAATCCGCCTGGGGAAGGAGAAGCAGCGATGAAACGTGATCTTCTTGCCAAGAGTCTTGAGCAGATGGGCAAGAAAGCCAGCGAACCTGCTGCAACGACGGGTGACTCAGCACCGCGGTCGCTGCGCAGCATGTCTGAGGTACTTTCCCAAGTCTCCGCGCAGTCGGCACAGGAGGTGGATGTTGCCGACATTGCTGATTCCGAGATCGCCGACCGGTTCGACGTTGCCGAGGGTCTTGATGACCTGATCCAATCCATTCGAGTGTCCGGGCAGCAGTTCCCTGCCCTCTTGCGCTATCGGCGCGGCGCAGGCCCGCGATACGAAGTGGTATATGGCCGCCGCCGGATTGCCGCTTGCCGCGTGCTCGGGATCAAGGTCAAGGCCTACATCAAAGAGATGGATCAGCGGGAAGCGCTGGTTTCGCAAGCCCTGGAGAATTCCGCCCGCCTTGAACGAAGTTTCATCGAGCAGGCGATCTTTGCGACCAAACTGGAAGATCAGGGCTTCTCACGGACGGAGATCGGAGATGTCCTTGCCGTCGACAAGGGCACGCTCAGCAAACTGATCGGTGTAGCGCGCGACGTTCCCTCTGAGGTGATCTACAAGATCGGTGCCGCGCATGACGCGGGACGCCGGCCTTGGCTTGAACTCCGTCGCCTTATCAAACTTGAGAATGCGCCTCAGACAGACGCGATCCTGTCGCTGGTTCCCAACTTAGGATCAGCGGCAGAAAAGCTTTCCGCGGTCGTTGACCGTTTGCAGAAGTCAGAGGCGCTGACTCAAGCGGCGCAACGGACCGCACCCAGGCAGCCCTCCCCTGCCCCGCTTGCCCGGCTGCCGGACGCACCTGTCGCTTTCAAGGCCAAGGGTCAGAGACTGCTGATCGAAGTTACCGAGAAGGGCGACCGCAGTTTCATCGTCTTTGTCGAACAGAGCTTGGGGAAACTCTACGAAGAATGGAAGAGCTCCAAGCAATGAAGCGCGCGGACAACTTCTCGTAACACTTTGACTTCATTCATGTTGGCCGCGGCCAACTGAAGCTTGACGATCAGAAACCAGCAACAAGGAGGCAGACACCAACGCAAAAAGAAACCCCCCGAAGGCGGTGAAGCACTCCGAAGGGTCCCGATTTACTCGCAATCTATTGGTACCCCCAAAACCGAATCACTGCAACACCGATTTCGGTGACAAGTTTTCTTTTGCCGTCTGAAATCGTATGGCAGCAGCACAAGTCACGACCGAGATGGTCGAGGCACTGGGAAATTATGTCCAGGACATTGGCAATGGCTTCGATGGAGCCGGGTCGATCAACCAGCAACCCTACTTCAAACCTGTCACCAGACGCGACCTTATGGCCGCGGTCAACACGACGGCAAGAGACTTGGGCATCGGCCCCTCATCCGTCGTTGTATTGGATGCTCTTCTGAGTTGTCTGCCCTGCAGTGATCCGAAAACCGGAACCGACGGGCCGATCTCGCCGCAGACGCTGCTGACTGTCTTTGCTTGCAATGACACGCTTTGTTTTCGCGCCAAAGGCATTACAGACCGTCAACTTCGGCGACATCTGGAGCGCCTTGAACACGCTCAGCTCATCCGGCGCCGCGACAGCGCTAATGGAAAGCGCTTCCCGATAAAAAGCGACGGCAAGATCGTTGCCGCGTTTGGGATCGACCTTTCTCCACTTCTCGCGCGCAGCGACGAGATAAAGGCCCTGGCGACCGTCAAGCGCAACCAACAAATTGAATTGCGGGGCCTGAGGGCCCAAATCCAGTGTTTGCGCCAAAGATGCCTGCGCCTAAATCTCAGCCCGGAATTGGCGACATTTGTCAACGACCTCCGCAACATCATGCGGCGCGCAACCACCACACTTCACCACGCCCGAGATCTGCTTTCCAAGCTCATTGATATCTTTTCCAGCTCTGAGCATGTTCCTGGATTGCCGGTCGAACAACCTAAGTTCACCGTTGCCTCGTTGGACCACGGACAACTGAGCGAGCCGAAAACTCTAATCGAACCGGCAAAAGAGCCCGCCACAGACGGACAAAACGTCCGCCACAAAGAGACAAGAACTTCAGATACAAAAAAAACCTTGGCGACGTACCCGCCTGACCTGTGGAGCCAGATGATCACGGTTCCGGAATTTTATCCGCACCCCCCCGTGACAGGCCATGACCTGATGCGAATCCTGTACGAGTTCGGCAGGATGCTTAGAATAAGTCAGGCTACCCTTGCGAAGGCAGTGAATTGTTTAGGACCAGTGAAAACCATGCTAGTTGCTGACGTCATGGCCGGAAAGCCTGACCAGATACTCAACCCAGATGGATATCTGATCGGAGTTATCCAACGCGCGGGGCGAACCAAAGTTGGCCATGGCCAACTCTCTTGATCTTCGTCAGAAAGGTACGCGAGATAGGGCCAGTCCGGGATGACTTCATAGCGCAGAAACAGAGCTATTATCGTTAGAAATCAATGCCATAAGCGTTAGGCTGCGTTCGATGCTGGGTTCGGCACTACTAAGCTGGGCGTCGTGATCGTGAGAGTCGGAGTCGAGGTCATGTCTAATGACGGGCCAGGGCCGGGAGAGAGGCTTCCGGCGCCCGTCACGGAGAGACTGCCATGAACACTATGGAAAATCTGGCCCCCGTGCGGCCGGTGAAGTCGGGCGGCTATAAGGTGGATGTAAGCCGGGGCGAGCGGAACGGGCGGGTGTCATCCGAATGGTTCAACCGGCCCGATGACGAGCGCTATCTCTCGCTCGACGATCTCTGGGCCTCGGTGAAGGGCCGTTCGGAGCGGAGCCGTTCCCGGGTGGTCGAAACAGCGGAGATACGGGTTGAGGCCTCGCGTGACAGTGCTGATCGATTGCATCTGGTCCTCCCCAAAGCCACGGAGCCCGTGGCACCGACGCATTGGGCCTTCGGCCAACTGGCCAGCATCGTCGGTGCGCCAGCCTCCTACTTACGGCAACTGCCCGCGCCTTTGGCCGGGATCAACCTGCAATACGGCCTCAGCAGCCACCGGGCCGAGCAGGTGAAAACCTTCGAGACCGAGGATGGTCGCACCGAACTGCGTGCAGTCACCGGCCCGGATTATGGCCGTTATCTGAACAGTCAAGCTGTCTCACCGGCTGCCCACTGACCCAACCATCTTACGCCGTGCCCTCTTTGCCGACGCCCTCAAA